>SESG01021345.1_pt1 | contig 52867 bp, 39 predicted proteins | sample 3171421 | NCBI WGS metagenome assembly SESG01 (sample SAMN10866946, study PRJNA518727) | freshwater metagenome | biome: subpolar coniferous forest; feature: holomictic lake; material: water; isolation source: holomictic Lake 227, 6 m and 8 m depth | place: Canada: near Kenora, Ontario | collected...
GGATCCTTCCAGTCTGAGGTTTTTCAAGTATTTTAGCCCTGCAATAATCCAACCCAAATGTATTCTTCCAACATGATTCATTTCCTTGACGATGATGGTAACATTACCAAGGCCATGCCAGAGGAAGCCCGGGAACTAAGCAGTTTCCTGGCCTTGATCATTGATTCTTACACCCACAAATATACCGATGACCCTCAACCTGTTCGTTGTTTTAAAAAGAACTGCAAGGGAATTATCAATTTAAGCCGCAGTTTGCTCACTGATGAGATTATCTGGAATTGTCCGGCATGCTATGTTGATGGGACTATCAGCAATTGGCGCGGAACACCATGGGAAAATAAGGGATACCCAAGAGTTGATGATAGGGTAATCGACTCTGAAGCAATCATCTGGGTTCAAAGATTGAAATCTGAATTGACCTTTCCGGTAGATGTCACGCCAGGGGACCTTATCGGGAAAGATTTCCCGGGGCCTCCCCCGATGGCGATTACCCGTATTCTTGATTATAGGGAAATTGACGGTGTGATTGTTGAAGTTTTGTCAGGGAATCGGGGATATATAATACCCCTCTCTTATTTTTCAATAGCCCATGAAGATTCTCCGGATTTTAAACTTGTGGACGAATTTCTGGATTGGTGGTATCGGCAGGATGAAGAAGAAACGGACAACAACCCGGCACATGAAGATTCGAAACTATTCTGATTTTCAGATAAAAGCAGAATGAAAAATAAAACTATTTGGAATGAAGTATCTCTTATATATCGATGAAAGTGGTGATCACGGGCTTTCAAATTTGAATCCGGATTTTCCTGTATTTGTACTCTGTGGGGTATTGGCCACTCAGGATGATTATGAAGCTATAAGGCTTGATTTTAACCAGATAAAATCAGAATTCTGGGGAAACAAGAAGGTGATATTTCATTCACGAGATATAAGAAAGTGTGAAAAAGAATTCGCCATATTCTTTAATCTAGAGTTGAAAGCCCGATTCTACCACCAACTAAATCAAGTAATTGCAAAAAGTAACTATACCATTATTTCGTCTGTCATTCAAAAGGAAAAATATATCAAGGAATATGGGAGGCTGTCAACAGATGTCTATGAATTATCGTTATCATTTATCATTGAAAGAACTATATTCCTACTTGATGAGGTAGCCAATGGAGAAACTACTTTAGAAATTGTGATTGAGAAAAGAGGGAAAAAAGAAGATAAAAATCTCCAGGAGCACTTTCAGCGGGTTCTTTCAAGAGGGACAGGCTATGTTAACCCGGACAGACTTAGACAATACAATGTTTCCATCAACTTTAAAAGCAAGATAGAAAATATTAATGGCCTTCAATTTGCTGATCTTCTAGCATATCCGATTGCAAGATATGTAATAGAACCTGATCGGGCAAACCCAGCTTTCGAGATCATTGAACCGAAGTTCTATCAGAAATCTGGTAAAAGATATGGGCTTAAGGTATTTCCATAAAAGCACAAAGCCAGAAACAAGTTCCGGCTTCATACCGATCGGGGACACCCCGGTCCAAATTATTATTAACTAGTTGTTCTTTAATACAACCTCAGTCTTTTTGTTATTCTTTGTAATAATAGTACAAAAATACGAAGTTTTTAACAAATTCAAGTATTCAGACACAATTTATTTGGAATACCAAAAATAATTAGCATCAGTTAAGATGCTTTTTAGAAACACCAATGCTCTTTTTGTCCTAACCTCAATCATTTCCTTTTTCAAATTAAGCAAAAAATCACAGATAATCAGTTAGTTAAAAACTATTTCCTTTTTCAAGTTACGCAAAAGTAGGTCAAATTCAATTTCAATACAATTAGTACTGTTGTTTGACTTAAAGTGTTCCAAATTCATCTTAAAGCTTATCCATCAACATCATCCCCTTCGTCAACGACGGCTGTGTAACCTTTACATACCCCATGGTAATTTTAATGTTGCTGTGACCCAGCAGCTGCATGATCACTTCAACGGGGACTCCCAGCTCACCTGCAATTGTGGCAAAGGAATGCCGGGCACAGTGGATGCTGATGCTTTTGCTAATCCCTGCCAGGGTCATGACCTCTTTGAGGTCCCGGTTGGTGGCCTGGCTGCAGGTGACCTGGAAGATGCTTTCGTTTGGCAAACCTTTACCCAAAAGCATAATCGCTTTTTTGGGAAGATCAAGTCGTAAGGGCTCCCCGGTTTTTTGCATGCGGATCTGGATATAACGGCCTTCAATCACTTTACTATAAGTGAGTGCCTTCAGATCGGAATACCTGAGGCCGGTATAGCAAGAGAAAAGGAAATAACGCATGACATGTTTCAAGGTTTTTGGAGTTGCGTTATCGTGGTATTTTTCTTTGTAGGAAACATTGTTCATGGCCAAAAGGTATTTATCCGAAATATGCGAAACATTCGCGAAACAATTTGGTGTAAATATCGGAAAAATATTTCCAAAAACAAAATGTGATCCTCTGAAAGGCCCTAAAACAAACGAGATTGGAAATTTCTCTCCAATCTCGTTTTCTTGCTGGTGGGCCCACCTGGACTTGAACCGGGGACCGACGGATTATGAGTCCGCTGCTCTGACCACTGAGCTATAGGCCCTAAAAGGTATTTCCTTTACACTGCAAAATTACAAGAATTAGGTGGAATTTCAAGGTCCGGGTTGATTTTATTTGGAGAGGGAGATTAAGAGGTCCAAGGAAAAGCTCAATCGAAGCCAATTCTCCACCCATCGGGGGGAGATGTCTCGCGAAGCGAGACAGAGGGGGTAAAGCGAGACAGAGGGGGTGAAGCGAAACAGCGCAGCAATCCCGCACACCTTAGAGACTGGGAGCGCAGTACAATACCGCTATCTCATCCAGTAAGCTATATATCTCTTCGGCAAAATTGTTGCTTACCAGGCGCATTTTAAATGCCTTGAAATTCGCCAATCCTTTAAAATAATGTCCATAATGCTTCCGCATCTCGCGCACAGCCTGGCTTTCGCCTTTCCAAGCCACTGAACGCTGCAGGTGTTCCTTGCATGCCTCAATGCGGGTTTGTAAGCTTGGCGGAAGCATCGTTTCCCCATGTTCCAGAAACCAACGGATCTCCTGGAAGATAAAGGGGTTTCCTATGGCAGCCCTGCCGATCATGACACCGTCAACACCGTGTTTGTCGAACATTGCTTTACAAAATTCCGGTGTCGTGACATCCCCGTTGCCGATGATCGGGATCTTCATCCTTGCGTTGTTCTTTACTTCTCCAATCAGCGTCCAGTCGGCTTTGCCACTATAGAGCTGGGAACGTGTTCTGCCATGAATCGTAAGTGCTTGTATCCCCACATCCTGTAATCGTTCAGCTACTTCAATAATGTTTTTTGTGCTGTCATCCCAGCCTAGCCTGGTTTTTACAGTAACCGGCAGCTTTGTTGCCTTAACCACTGCTTCTGTCAGCGCAACCATAAGCGGAATGTCTTTGAGTAATGCCGCCCCACCTCCTTTTACCACAACTTTTTTTACCGGGCATCCATAATTGATGTCAATGAGATCGGGCTGTGCTTCCTCTGCAATCTCAACAGCCCGACGCATCGATTCAGCATTATGTCCAAAGACCTGGATCCCGATTGGCCTTTCCCCGGGCTCAAAGTCGAGTTTGCGGGTGCTTTTCTCTGCAAACCTGATGAGGCCCTCAGAAGAGATGAACTCAGTATACATGACATCTGCCCCAAACTTCTTACAGAGATGCCGGAAAGGAGGATCTGTGATGTCTTCCAGGGGAGCCAGGAAGAGGGGATGGGACGGGAGAATGATGTTACCGATATTCATTGGTGGCAAAAATAGTATTTAAACGATTACAATGTTGTGATGCTGCCATGTTGCAAAGTCGGAGTGAATTGGTGCCGTGATATCGGGGTTAATCGGTAATTCGCGGCAACAGTGCATCGTTAAACCGAAAGCCTTACCTTTGCACATGCAACATCTCCATCTGAAAATGAAAGATTAAGGAATGGGTGATATCATTTACATCTCCTGGCTTGTTACCATCATCGCAATTATCGCGCTGGGTTTTGTTCCTTCCAAACTAAAATCCATAGTCACCATAGTCACGGTCTTGACCAGCGTACTCCTGACAAGCTGGCTTGCGTTTCCTGCTCTAAGCGGGAATGCTGTTGAATTTATGATATTGGGTGGTTCTTTCCTTGGCAATGTCCCTGTACGTATCGATGGCCTATCAGCCTGGTTTATGCTTATCATCAATTTCACTACCCTCACAGGGGTCATCTACGGAAGCGGATACCTGAAAGAATACATGAATCTTCCAGCAAAACTCAGCCTTCATTGGATACTGTTCATTCTCTTTCACCTTTCCATGCTTTGGGTTTGCATGTTACAACAGTCGCTGGTGTTCCTGGTCGCCTGGGAGGTGATGTCACTGACGTCTATGCTGCTGGTTATTTTTGATCATCACAAATCAAGCACGCTGAAGGCAGGGATTAATTACCTGGTTCAGATGCACATCAGCGTTGTCTTGCTTACTGCCGGCTTCATCTGGGTTTATTCGAAGACGGGTTCGCTCGATTTCGCAGCCATCAGTGAATTCTTTACCCACCAAAACAACATTGGCCTGTTTCTGATATTTTTTCTTGGCTTTGGCCTGAAAGCGGGATTTGTGCCCCTGCATTCATGGCTCCCACAGGCGCATCCTGCCGCACCTTCTCATATTTCTGGTGTGATGTCGGGCGTGATTGTCAAACTGGGGATTTATGGGATTATCCGGATCATCTCCTTTTTGCATGAGGATTTGATTTTGCTCGGTGAAATCATGGTAAGCGTTTCCGTTTTAACCGGATTGTATGGGATATTAAATGCTGCTGTTCATCGCGACTTTAAAAGGATGCTTGCCTATTGCACGATAGAGAATATTGGAATAATCGGGATTGGTATCGGCATTGGGATGATTGGCATGGGCAGGAATTCATCGCTGTTATATTACCTTGGATTTGGAGGCGCTTTGCTGCATGTCCTGAATCATTCACTGTTCAAATCATTATTGTTTTTCTCTGCCGGTTCTGTATATCAGCAAACCCATACCCGTGACATGGAAAAACTCGGGGGACTGATCCGGTCAATGCCAAAAACTGCTCTGATTTTTCTTATCGGTGCAATCGCTGTTGCGGGCATCCCTCCATTTAATGGCTTCGTCTCAGAATTCATCATATATAGTGGACTTATTGAAGGCGTGAAAAACGGAAGCTTCGGCGAAGCAAGCCTTTTTATCCTCTCAATGGCAGGTCTGGCAATCATCGGAGGCCTGTCAATCCTGGCATTTACCAAGTCTTTTGGAACGATCTTCTTAGGAAATCCACGCACGGTACTTCAACATAAACCCAAAGAGGTTAGTTTCCTGATGTTATTCCCGCAGTATTTTATCATTGTTCTGATGCTGTCAATCGCCTTTTTCCCCAGTCTGTTTTTAAATAATATTTATACAATATTAGCAAACCTTCAGCCTAACAGCCTTCAGCCCTCAGCCTATAATCTGATTGCACAAACAACATCAAGAATTAGTTTATACTCACTGATACTGGGATCAATCATCATCTTAACCTTGGTCCTCCGTTCCCTTACCCGGAACCCAGATTCAATAAGCAATCCTACCTGGGGTTGCGGCTACATCGCACCCAACAACCACATGCAATACACCGGGAAGTCCTTTTCTAAACCATTGGGAAAAGCTTTCAGCTTCTTGCTTATCGAAAAAAAACAATACAAGGAACTAAATTCCACGGAGTTCTTTCCAAGCAAGCACAGGTATAAGTCAAGCTACTCCGATTTTTTTGAACATTATATCATCAAGCCAGTCTCACGACGAATGGTTTTTGCCGCAAAGTATTTCAGCTTTATCCAAAACGGCCGCGTACAATCCTACGTCATTTATGGCATCCTGTTTATCCTGATTGTTTTTCTCATCACCGTTTTTAATATCATTTAATGGTCATCGCCGGGTTCATTATATTGTTTTCTATTTTGGTGCTTATCCCTCTTCCCGGAAGAAGAACGAAAGCGATATTGATGTTCTCAGCTGTCCTGTCGGTTTCATTGATCAGCAGTTATTATGCAGTAAATGTCTTGAACGGAAACACCTTCGAATACATCCTTCAGGGTAGCAGCGTCACCGGGCCAATCCCTGTTCGTGGTGATGCCTTGTCGGGCTGGTTTGTCCTCATTATTAACTTCGTATTTGTCACAGGAAGCTTTTATGGGACCTATTACCTGAGGCAATACAGAACCCTACAGAATAACATCAGCCTGCATGCCATCGCCTTTGTCATTATGCATAGCGCAATGGTTTCTTTGTGTTTTATCCAGAACAGCCTGGTGTTCCTGATTATCTGGGAGATCATGGCGATGTCGGCATTTCTGACGATCATCATGGAATATCAGAAAATCACCGTGATTAAAGCAGGGATCAATTACCTGATCCAGGCACATGTATCACTGGTTTTCCTGATGATGGGTTTTATCTACGTGGCTTTTAAAACCGGGAGTTATGATTTCAATGCGATAACGGCCTTTACTGCCGGTAATGTCGGGGCACAAGGCCTGGTCTTGTTTTTTCTTTTTTTTATCGCGTTTGCAATCAAAGCGGGTTTTGTCCCTTTTCATACCTGGCTGCCATACGCACATCCTGCCGCTCCTTCTCACGTTTCAGGCATCATGTCGGGGGTAATTATTAAAATCGGAATTTTTGGAATATTGCGCATGCTGTTACTGATCCGGCTTGATTTCATTACAATCGGATATTTCATCATGATTGTCTCGCTGATCTCAGGATTGTATGGCGTGATGCTTGCCATCGTACAACACGATCTCAAGAAATTGCTCGCCTATCACAGCGTCGAAAATATTGGCATTATCGGCCTTGGGATCGGCCTGGGTTGTCTTGGATTGGGTTATGATAACGCGGTACTTACTTCTATTGGTTTTGCTGGCGCCTTACTTCATACTTTGAATCATGCCTTATTTAAATCCTTGTTATTTTTTACGGCAGGAAATGTTTACCAGCAAACCCACACCCTCAATATCGAGAAACTGGGCGGACTGATAAAAAAGATGCCTCAAACGGCGGCCTTGTTTTTAATTGCAGCCATCGCCATATGCGGAATCCCTCCATTTAATGGATTCGTTTCAGAATTCATCATCTATAACGGATTTTATGTGATGCTTCATAACAGTGTTCTAGCTTCCCTTATTGCAATTATTTTTGCGATCATGGGGCTGGTGATGATCGGGGGACTGGCAATCTTTTGTTTTACCAAAGCTTTTGGGGTTGTTTTCCTGGGGAACCCCCGCCATGAACTGAAAGATGAAATTAAGGAAGTACCGTTTATACAATTAATTCCCCTATATCTGATTGCTTTTGTCATTGTGTTAATCGGGACTTTTCCCACGTGGTTTATTCATAGATTAATCAGCCCGGTGACATTATTTACAGGCCTGCTGCATGGTAATTTTATTCCGTTTGAGGGCAATGCTTTGGCAGCCTTGCAGCCTGTCAGCTGGGCAGCCTGGCTGTTGATCCTGTTAAGTGGACTTGTGTTTGCAATTCGAAAATTAGTCATGAGCAAATCAATGACCAGGCATGATGCCAGCTGGGGTTGTGCATATATTGCGCCCACAGCACGACAACAGTATACGGGTGGTTCCTTTGTCAGGTCATACAGCAAACTTTTTAAAATGGTACTTCTGGCAATTAAAAAAGAAAAAGACATTGAAGGGATATTCCCGGAAGCAGTTCATTATGAGACTCATCCTTATGACAAAGTCGAATATTGGCTGATCGACAAGCCTTTGCGGGCTTACCATTCACTGATGAGTCGTTTCCTTTTCCTGCAAAATGGACGTTTACAGTTTTATATCCTTTATGGGATTATTTTTATTGGTGCAGTGATCTGTATTCCCTTATTATATCAGGGGATGATCACTTTTATTGATTTTTTAAAACAATTATAAAATGCTGAGTTTATTGTTAACTATAATAGCTGCATTGTTTTTTACAGGTGTCATCATTCGCACCAAAAGCCTTGCCTCAGGAAGAAAAGGGCCTGGGATCTTTCAGCCGCTGCGCGATGTAGTTAGGTTGTTTAAAAAGGGAGCCGTTTACAGTACAACAACGAGCTTTGTGTTTCAGATCGCCCCCACAATTTATTTCTCAACTGTCGTTATGGCAATGCTGGTGATTCCTTTTGGACAATCAAAAGGCGTGCTCAGCTTCAATGGTGACTTTATCTTCTTTGCCTATGTCCTGGCCTTGGGGAAATTTTTCAGCATCATCTCGGCTATGGATACCGGAAGCAGCTTCGAAGGCATGGGTGCCAGCAGGGAAGCTCTATATTCTATGTTTGCCGAACCGGCCTTTTTTATCCTGATGGGCTCATTGGCCCTGCTCACAGGTTTCACCTCCTTCAACGAGATCTTTGCCGCTTTACACCTGGGTTCTTATATCAGTTACGCCGTCGCGGTGCTGGCCACATTTGTTCTGGTGATGATCACCATGGTTGAAAATAGCCGCATGCCTATCGATGACCCCAAAACGCATCTCGAGCTGACCATGATCCACGAAGTCATGATCCTTGACAACAGTGGTTTTGACCTCGGCCTGATCTTCACGGCAGGTTATCTAAAATTTGCACTATACGGAGCACTCGTGGTAAACCTTTTTATCGGCTCTATTCCTGCCGCTTATGCCATTCCAATATTTTTTGTTATCCAGTTTTCGATGGCAGTATTCATCGGTATCGTCGAATCCTTTATGGCCCGTTTCCGAATGAACCACAATGCTGAGTTTATCCTGGCCCTGACATCCGTTGCCTTGCTCATATTTTTTATGGTTGTTTCCCTTTTGGGTAAATTTATTTAATACATAGCATCATGATTCATGTTATATTAATCGTCTTTCTGATCACGCTCTTTTACCTGGCCATTGCCAACCGGATGATGACCTATGTGAAAGTTCTCGCATTGCAGGGGTTTCTGCTTTTTTTCGTGGTGTTTTTGCAGCTCACGGAAATCAATACCCTGAACTTTGTACTCATCCTTTTAGAAACGATCGTTTTTAAGTCAATCGCAGTACCAATCTTCCTTTCTTACCTTCTGAAAAGGAACAAAATTACCCGGGAAGCGGAACCTTTTTTACCCAACTTCGTCTCTCTGATCATAACCACGGTCATTGTGATCATTACGATCCTTATCGCCAACAGCATCAACGACGTTCATCTCGATAAGTTCTTTTTCGTAGTTGCCCTTTCTACATTGATCACAGGCTTATATTTCATCGCTTCAAGGCGGAAGATCATCACCCATGTCATGGGTTATCTCGTGATTGAAAACGGGGTCTTCGTACTCTCCCTTTCAGTCGGGAATGAAATGCCCATGCTGGTGAACCTTGGGATCATGCTCGATATCTTCGCCTCAGTGCTGATTTTGGGGATTTTCCTTAATAAGATCGGGGATGTCTTTAAAGATGTCGGTGTTGATCAGCTAAGTAGTTTGAAAGATTATTAATCTTCAAAGGAAGGATTCATGATAGAAATATATCTCATTGCAGCCTTTTTAATTGTGGCAGGCTTATTCTTTAACCGTAAGAAAACGGTGACATTCTCGCTGCTGGCGGTGTTTCTCATCCTGCAGTGGGGTTATACCCTCTATGCCTGTTTTCACTATAACCTTACTGAATTTGATTTCTTTACCTACGACTCCCTGGGTTTGCTCTTGCTGCTTACCCTGAGCTTTGTGAGCATTCCTGCCTTGATTCATAGTTGGATTTATCTTGAGAAACAAAATGCAAGACCTGAGTCAAGGGCAATATATTTCTCAGCCATTGTTTTGTTAATTTCCGCTATTGGCGCTGCATATCTTTCTAATCACATAGCAGTAACATGGATATTTACGGAAGTCACCACTTTGGCTGCCTCTGCTTTGATTTACCATCATCGTGATAGTCTGGCGCTGGAAGCAACTTGGAAATATGTCTTTATTTGTGCCATTAGCATCACCTTTGTCTTTATCGGGATACTGTTTCTCAGCTTGTCTCTTCAACATGCCGGCTCAGAAAATCTCTCTTTTAAGAATTTATTGGCCAATGCGGATAAACTGAACCCATTCTGGTTGCGGCTTTCCTTCCTCTTCATCTTTACCGGATTCACCGCAAAGCTTGGCCTCGTCCCAATGTTTACAGCAGGTATCGATGCCAAGGATAAAGCCCCGGCACCATCCGGTGCGCTCATGGCGAGTGTGCTGATGAACCTGGGATTTGTCGGCATTTTCAGGACTTATATCATCATCGCCAATACGCCTTTGCACCACTGGGCCAACCTGGTGATCGGGATCGCTGCCTTTCTGTCGGTGTTCGTCGCAACGGTATATATGATTAAGGTGAAGAACATAAAACGAATGCTGGCATATTCGGGCATTGAACATATGGGGCTGGTGATGCTGGGTATCGCCGCAGGCGGCATAGGTTATTATGCTGCGATTCTGCATGTGATTTTGCATGCCTTTGTCAAGTCGAGCCTGTTTTTCCAGTATTCGCAAATATTCAGGGTGTTTAAAAGCAAAAGCATTTATCAGACCGGGAACTATTTTAAATACAACACCACCGGGGCAATGGTCCTGCTGCTGGGTTTTATCTTTGCTACTGCCATGCCCCCTTCAGGTTTGTTTGTCAGTGAGTTTTTGATTTTTCGTGCACTCTTTGAAGCCGGGCAGATCTGGCTCCTCATTTTGGTCTTGTTGCTGCTCACCATGATAATCTGGTCTTTCGGGAAAAATGTATTCAAGATTCTTTTTCTGCCTCCTATAGGCTTTGATGATACTAAGGTCATAAAAATCAGCCCATGGGAATCCTCAACTCAGTTTGTGCTGCTGGCAGCCGCAGTATATCTCGGATTGAATCCACCCGCAGAGTTTACAGCTTTGATCAGGGACAGTATCATTATGTTACCCAAATAATTATGAATTATATTTTTATATATAACAATCAGGCAATTCCGATAACGACAATTCCGGTTCTGGATTATCAAGCCTTTTTCTCGCTGAATACAAATATGATCACAGATCATCCGGAAAGGCATTGTGTGAACTATTTTGCTTACCCGCTTGGAGGAAATCTCAAACTGATCTGTTGTATTGCTGACGATAGTACACACGAGATCTGCATTTCAGCCTGTATCGTTGATATCGCAGCGACACTCATTTCATTCACAGCAGTTCATTTCTGTTTCGAGAAATTTGAACGTGAAATCCATGAGAATTTTGGAATAAACTATCTCGATCATCCATGGCTGAAACCCGTTCGTTATTCTTTCAACCGTCACAAAAAGGCAGATATCGTTGCCAACTACCCATTTTTTGAGATCGACAGCGAAGAGTTGCATGAAGTTGGAGTAGGTCCTATTCATGCCGGTGTTATTGAGCCCGGTCATTTTCGTTTTTTGTGCAATGGGGAACAGATTTTACACCTCGAAATACAATTGGGTTATCAGCATAGAGGAATAGAAGCCCTGTTTTTAAACAAGAAAAAACTCCTGCAAAGAGTGACACTTGCAGAGAGTATTGCAGGGGATACTGTCGTAGGACATAGCACTGCTTTTTCCATGCTTTGGGAGTGCTTATGCGGTTTTCAACCAACGCGAGAGATCGAATTCTCAAGAACTGTTGCACTTGAGCTCGAACGAATCGCCATTCATACAGGCGACCTGAGTGCACTGTGTGCGGATATCGCTTACCAGCTAGGGGCATCGGTATTTGGGCGTTTGCGTACGCCGATCATCAATTTCATGCAGGAATGGTGCGGGAACCGTCTTTCCAAAGGAATGATAAGACCAGGCCGTGATAAATTTCCATTAACCAAAGACCTGGCCCTGCGCCTGATTGAAGTTCTGAATGTCTTCGAAGTAGATTTTGATGAAATGATCGAGGAACTTTTCAGCCTGCCTTCTGCTTTGTCTCGTTTCGAGCGGACAGGAGTGCTTACCAATGAAAACATCCTGTCAATTGGAACGGTGGGTATGTCGGCCAGGATGTGCGGCTTAAACCGGGACATTCGTAAATCACATCCGAACGCCTTGTATCACGAGCTGGCTCATGAGCCCATCATCAAAAATCATGGAGATGTATATTCAAGGGTTCAGATTCGCAAACAGGAAGTCGGACAGTCAATAACCTACATTCGGACACTCTTGCAAGAAATTCCCGACGATGATACGATGCATCATTCAGTTCCATTAAACGACCCAAAACCAGATACTTTCGTCTTGAGTCTCGTGGAAGGCTGGCGCGGGGAGATCTGTCATTGTGCCATTACAGATTCTAAGGGAGAATTGATCCTGTATAAAGTGAAAGATCCATCTTTTCATAACTGGCTGGCCCTTGCCCTGGCCGTGCGTAACAACGAAATTTCTGACTTCCCGGTCAACAACAAAAGCTTTAATCTGTCTTATTGCGGACATGATCTTTAATTGACACTGACTTATGTACAACAACCTCAAAATACTATTCCACCAGGGGAAACAATTTATCCCTGATGTCACCAAAGCGAAGGTTCCCGGGATATTCCGCGGAAGGCCTGTCATTAGTGAAGTTAAGGTAGACGATTCTGTCTTGGTAGAACTTTGCCCAACCGATGCCATCGCCACCAGTCCGCTGAGCATCGACCTCGGGAAATGTACTTTTTGTGGCGAATGTGCCCTTGCTTTTCCTGAGAAGATCCAGTTCACTATAGATTATAAAATTGCTACCAATGAGCGGGAAAGGCTGATCATCAAAGAAGGGGAGGAGCTTCCGCTTGAAATTAATCCGGCGGCTGTCAGAAAAGAGATCCACCGGCTTTTCGGACATTCCTTAAAGCTCCGCCAGGTCTCTGCGGGTGGCGACAACAGCAACGAATGGGAGCTGAATGCTGCGAATAACGTGCAGTTCGACATGAGCCGATTCGGGATAGAGTTTGTCGCTTCTCCACGCCACGCTGATGGTATTGTAATCACGGGTCCCATCACCGAAAACATGGCTGAACCCCTACAGATCTGCTACGATGCCACTCCCGATCCCAAAATCATTGTCCTTATAGGCACTGATGCGATCAGCGGCGGCATCTTTGCCGACAGTCCTGCCATTGACCGCAGTTTCCTCGACAAATATCATGTCGATCTCTACATCCCCGGAAATCCAGCGCATCCGCTGACGATTATCAATGGGTTGCTGGATTTAACGAGGAAGAAGTGATGGGAGGCAATTCCTACCTCACCACCAATCTCTTCACAAACCTTTGCTGGTTGTTCTCAATCACCAGGGAATAAACACCGGGTGCAACACCGTCCAATGACACTGAAGTCTGAGGGTTGACAGCTAAGGATTCTTTTATTTTCCGCCCTTCTAAATCAACGATACTAAGTTTGGTATTGACAAAAAAGTCTTTTCCAAAAACCACCTGAACCTTATCTTTCGCTGGGTTTGGATATACCCCGATATTCCCTCCATTTGCCAATTCAGGAATGCCTACTGACGTTGTATAATAGGCCTTCCAGCCCGCAGCAGTCACCCCGCCATCGGCATTAAAATGAATCAGCATATTACTGGTGTTTGAATACAGCACAGGGGGCATGGTGTTTCCTGAATAGCTTCCCAATAAAGGAGCCATCGTATCCGTGCCATCATAGACTTTTACAAAGTCATAATCCAGCTCGGTCTCGAAGTCAGTGAAGATCAGGGCGATGGTTTGCCACTGTGGCTGGGAAATCTGCCAGTAACAGTCGGTATAGTTGTTGTAATCCTTATTGCCGCTGCCATCTGTGATGGTATCAACAGCAGCGGTAAAGGTCGAATTCGGAAAACAAAAATGGGTTTCATAATGAGCAGACCAACCTGATTTGGTGACACTGCCATTGGTGATAAATTCCACAAACAGTTCGCTTCCCGTGGAGGTGATCACAGGAGGTATTGTATTCCCGGAATAAGTTGCCAACAAGGGTGCGGTATTGGAAGTCCCATTATAAACGTTAACCACATCGTTAGTATTTTCAGTATTGAAGGTCAGAAATTCGAGATTAATATAGGCGATTGGTGAATTTGGCTGAATCAGCCAGGAACAATCTGAGTTGTTTGTATAATCAGACGTATAGGATCCATCGATAAAGTCACCCGTCGGCTCTGTCAATACCTTGGTACCACTACATGGGGTGGCAAGGCCCGGTTTGATCCCGACAATGATCTCCTGGCCGTCGTTGAATGTCATCCCGCCCGGGTCGAGATTGCTGAGGTAAAAGTAACCATTAGCTCCCCCGCTCCAGCCCCAGTTGAAATGGTAATAATCGGTGTCCTGGTAGCCATCTGTAACAAAGGCATGTCCTTCTGAAGGATTTGCCCCTGCATAATAGATAGGCTGATGCAGATCCATCTGATGCTTTACGATCGCATTCCAGGCAGCATCGGTATAATCGGACCTCTGTAACAAACGAATTGAATCTGAATACTGGAAATAGTGAACCAGTGCTTTCGCTGCATTGCTGGAAGCAGCACCTGAGGCATTGGTAGAATAGCCCATATCGACACCAACCCCCGCGTGGTACATCAGTTTGGCAACCGCAGTATTGGTAACATTCAATATATTTGGCATGGATGCCCAATTGTAAGCAGCAGTCTCAAAATTAGCTGTCTGCATGCCATAATTCAAAGCGTTATAGGAGTGCTGACCTGCACCATGAGCAGGATAGGCATGGTATTTCATGATCTGGGCAATTGCGGTGGCTACACAGCCTGTAGGCACGTGGTTACACGACCAGGAGTTAACATCTGTCGGGCAGGAGTCATTGTAATGACATCCCTGGTCCCAGGTCGTCGTTAGCAATGGTAGCACCTGGGCTGTAAGCGACTTTATTTTAAAGTCAGTGGCCGTGGCATAATTATTCCATTCTTTAGTAATATGTGCTTTCGGTTCAGTGTTCTTCTTAATGATTTGCCTGATCTCTTTTTTATATTGTTCCAACCACCCAAGGTATGCAGGGGGCAAATTATTTTCCTGGTATTCTCCACTGAATGAATATCCCAAAACCGGCTTTACACGGTCATCGCCTGACACAAGTACAAACCCACCTGCATCATCGAAACAGATGACATAGATTAATGGAATATTTTTGTCGCTGAGGGTAATCAGCCTTTCAGAATGTAGTGAGTAAACCGCTTTTGGCTCCGCTGCCAGTCTCTTTTCAGTATAGAAATTCCGCGCCACCTGGCTTGCCTTCTCCGGACTGACAACAGCCGCCTTAATTCCTGTAAAACTCAACAACAGCAGGAAAGATAATATTAATCCAGGTCTCAATCTTTTCATGGGAATATTTTTCATTATCAAACAATTACAATGCCAAAAAGTTTTTTTGAGTTAGTAGTAATTAGTTAGTGGCGCGAATCACAATAACTAACTACTAACTACTTACTGTTATAAAAAGTCCTTATAATACTGCTCCAACTTCTTATACATCTGAATTCGATCCTTGCCCCTTACATTATGCTCATGGCCGGGATAAACAAAGAAATCAATCAGAACACCATCATCAACTGATCTTTTAAGTAATGACAGGCAATTCTGGGGAACAACAGTATTGTCCTGGTAGCCCTGTAATACGAGAAGCCTGCCTTTCAGGTTCTTTACATAATCCAGCAAAGCAGTTTCTTTATAGCCTTCCGGATTTTCCTGGGGTGTATCCATATAACGTTCTCCATACATCACCTCATAGTATTTCCAGTCGACGACAGGCCCACCACAGGTGGCAACCTTAAATAATCCCGGATTTTTCAGCATAAGTGTAAGGGTCATAAATCCACCATAACTCCAGCCATCAACTGCCATGCGGCTGCCATCAACATAAGGGAGCGATTTCAGGTATTCGACACCTTGCAACTGGTCTTCCATCTCATATTTCCCGTTATGCCTGTGGATGATACTTTCAAAGGCAAAACCCCTGTGAAATGATCCACGGTTGTCGAGCGTAAAAACGATATAACCCAAAGTGGCCAGGTGATTAAAATAAAGATTGGTGCCACCCAGCCATGATTCGGTGACAAGTTGAGCATGTGGTCCGCCGTATACATAAACGAGAACCGGGTATTTCTTGGTAGAATCGAAGTCAAGAGGTTTGATCATCCTGCAGTATAAGGGAGTCCCATCTTTTGCTTTCAGGAAAAAAATCGTGGTTTTCCCTAGTTTGTAGTCTTTCAGGGGGTTTTCATTTTTCTGCATGACATAGGAGACTTTTCCCTGGTTGTTGGTCACTGCATATTCTACGGCAATTTCCTGGTTGCTGTAGCCATCGACAAACCACGTCATTTCTTTATTCAAGTTAGGATAGTGAGTCCCTTTGATAGCAGTTAACTTGCTGATCTTTCCCGAGGCAATATTGACAGAATATAGATGCGATTCCAGGGGGCTTTCCATGGTTGAAGTGAAATACACATTCTTTTCATCAGGGTCTAAACCTTTGAGGTCAGTAACGACCCAGGCTCCTTTGGTGAGTTGTTTTAGCAGTTTTCCGCTCACATCATAAAGGTAGAGGTGGTTAAAACCGTCAACCTGGCTTTGATAAAGGAAGAGATTGGGGCTTTTGCTGAAAAAGAACAATGGCTCCAGTGGTTCTACATAAGCATCATTTTTCTCTTCCAGTAATGTCTTGATGAAATCACCATTCATGGCATCGTATTGATTCAGCATCATATGATCCTGGTGGCGGTTCAGCACCTGAATATAGATTGATTTTTCATCGGGGGACCAGGTGATATTTGTCAGGAACTGTTCCTTTGGTTCCCCGGTTTTAAGGTATCTCGTCTTTCCGCTTTTCACATCATAGACTCCGACGGTGACTTCATGGCTTTTCTCGCCCGCCATGGGATATTTGGTGTAGTCGAGTTTGGCGATACGGGCATCGATATCAACCAGGGGATAGTCAGCAACCATAGTTTCATCCATGCGATAAAACGCCAGAAAGTTGCCTTTTGGCGACCAGAAAGTCCCTTTAGAAATTCCCCATTCATTGCGGTGAACGCGCTCGCTGCCATAAACGATGCCCGGATTTGTTTCGGAACTGATAGCAGTCTCTTTTCCTTTTACTGAAAGATATAAATTGTTGTCTTTGGTGTAGGCGACCAGAGATGTTCCATAGTCAATGTCGGTATTTTCGGCCTTTTCATCCCAGCTGTTTAATTTCTCCAGTATTTTCTTTTCGGTGTCATAACGAAAGAGTTTATTTTTCAGTGTAAAGGTAAATTGGGTAGCATTGGCCCATTTCACTGCAGGGAATTTCTTCAGTTTCTCCAGTTTAGCACCGGTGATGGCTTCATTCAGGTCGTTCAGCCTGATCAGGGTGTCGCGCTGGTCTTTGCTGGCTTGGGCTTTTATAAGTGCGTTGTTGGCCAGGTATGTAAAAGCTTCGCTGTTGCCCATCCATTGGATATTCTGAAGACTCTTTGGCTGGAGTTTGGTGTTGTTCAGGTCATCGAGGCTGAGGATTTTTGTCTGGGCGGAAGCGAAGACAATGGAAAATAAGCCGGCAATGATGAACAGGAAGCGCTTTTTCATAGGGGTTAATTATATGTGTGATTCTGAGAAAAATTTGAGTAAAAATGCTATGCAAATTTCCCCATTTATTTTACATTCGTGCTATCTAAATTTACTACCATGAAGAAATTTGCAATAATCCTAGCCGGATGCGGTGTCTATGATGGCGCAGAGATCCAGGAAGCCACCTTATCCCTGTATATGATAAAGAAGCATGGAGCTGATTATCAGGTTTTTGCGCCTGATATCCCCCAGTATCACGTGATTAACCACATGACAGGAAAGGAAATGCCTGAGCAAAGGAATGTTTTGGTTGAATCGGCCAGGATTGCACGCGGGAATGTTTTACCGCTTTCAGCTCTGAAAGCTGATGCTTTTGATGCCATTTTGTTCCCTGGTGGATTTGGTGCGGCAAAGAACCTTTGCAACTTCGCCATTGCAGGAGAAAACTGTGAGGTAAACAAAGAAGTAGCGTCCAGCATCCATGCCTTTCTTAAAAGCAACAAACCTGTTGGTGCCTTATGCATTTCTCCTGTGATTTTGGCAAAACTCATTGGTGATGTGGCAGTGACCATTGGTGATGACCCTGGAACCGCAGCTAAAGTTCAAAAGATGGGGGCTATTCATATTAACACAACACATGGACAAGTGATTCGTGATCCCAATCTCAAGGTATTCACAACACCTTGTTACAACATCGATGCGAATATCGTACAGGTTGCCGATGGCATTGAGAACATCGTGAAGGCGATGCTGGCGGAGGCATAAAAAAAGGTTGCTCACAGATTACACAGAAAATGAATTGTGACCTTTGTGTAACCCCCTTGTGCTCTTTGTGTTGAAAAAGCGCTTAGCTTCCTACGTTCCTACACATAAAAAACCCTAGTCAAAGCAATCTTTTTGCGAAATCTGCGTGGTTTCTATAATTTGCGAAATTTGCGTGGAATTATTCTCACAAAGGCGCAGTGACGCAAAGATCTTTTCAGAAGGCCTCCGGATCGTACACTTCCCTCGTGGGTTTCGGTACCCCTCCAACCACAATCACAATCTCCCCCTTCACCGTTTTCGCACTAAAATGGGTAACCAGCTCCTCAAGCGTTCCCCTTGCATTTTCCTCGTAGATCTTGGTGAGTTCGCGTGAAACGCAGGCCTGGCGGTCGTTTCCCATGTGGACGGAAAGCTCTTGTAAGGTCTTTAGTAAACGATGTGGGCCTTCATAAAGGATAATGGTCGATTCTAAAATTGCCAGCTCTTTCATGCGGGTCTGCCTTCCTTTTTTCACCGGGAGAAATCCCTCAAAAAGAAAGCGATCAGAAGGCAATCCACTATTTACCAGGGCCGGCACAAAAGCTGTTGCACCAGGAAGACATTCAATTTCTATGCCCGACCTAAGACATTCACGCACCAGCAAAAAGCCGGGATCGGAGATGCCCGGTGTCCCGGCATCGGTAACCAATGCCACCAGCTTAGAAGAGGCAATCCGGTCAATCATTGTAGCCAAAGCCCGGTGCTCATTATGCGCATGATAGGGGAGGAGGCTTTTCTGAATGTCGTAATGTTTTAATAAAATATAGGTCTTGCGGGTATCTTCAGCCAGGATGAGATCCGCTTCCCGCAATATCCGCAACGAACGCAGGGTAATATCTTCCATGTTGCCGATTGGCGTGGGGACAAGAACGAGGCGCGACATGTTCAAAAGGTTTTAACAAAGTCAGTCAGGAGATGGAAAACTTCATTGTATTTGGTAAAAGGCAGCTTGGCGGGGACATCATAAATATTGTGATACTCTTTGAATTCATCCCCGGTCGTGTAAATGAAAACAGCAGGGACTCCTTTTTCGAAAAAAGGATGGTGGTCGCTATGTGACGATGGCCCACGGATTCCAACATCTTTGAGGTATTTTTTCTCTTTGCTTAAAACACTCAGACGGTTAAATTCATTGGCAAAACTTGCTCCGTTCACGACTTTGATTCCCGAACTTCCGGTGCCGACCATGTCGAGGTTGACGAGGAATCGTATACTCTTCAATGGGAATAAGGGATCACTGACGTAATATGTTGAACCGAGCAATCCTGCTTCTTCTCCCGAAAATGCCATGAATACCATGGAAAACTTGGGTTTGTTCTCAGGCAGGGAGTAATAGCGGGCCAGGTCGAGGATCATGGAAGTCCCGCTGGCATTGTCATTGGCGCCTGGGAAAAATGCGGTTCCCATCATACCAAGATGGTCGTAGTGCGCGGTAAAAACCAGGAATGAGTCAGGTTTGAGGCTTCCTTTGATATAGGCAATTACATTTTGGGTATGATATTTCTTATAAAAATGATTGTCGATGTTTAAGCTGATTTTTTTTGCCTCCAGGGGAAGTTTATCAGCCAGAACTTCCAGCACCATCAGATCCCTTGTGCTATGGGCTGCAGAGACTGACCATACAAGTCCTTTGTCACGCAGGAGGATCACTCCTTTGACATTATCCAGCGTTGCTCCTTTGACGAGATCATTTTGTTTTATGGTAACAAGAAACTTGTTTTTCAGGTCAAGCTCATTCACTTTTTTCTGCAGCGCAGCCAGGTTTAGTCCTGTATCAAGCACCCAGACCAGGTCAAAGGTGCCTTCCATTCCCTTGCTGTTGGCGGCAACCAGGAAATCTGCACCAGGAACAAGGGTTTTATCATCCACTTTTACCTCAACTTCAGAAGGAAAAGTGTTTATAGGAAAAGTATATTGCTGAAAGTAATTTTTGCTGAATTTTTCTAGTCCCAGGCGGTCAAATTCTGAAGCAATAAATTCTGCTGCTTTTCGATCACCATGTTTGACATAACCTCTGCCTGAGAATTCCGGACTTGTCAGTGTTGTCAGTGATTTCCGGGCATATTCAAGATCCTGACCATAGGAGAAATGGAAGAAAAATAACGTAAGAAAGAAGGAAAGAATTTGACGGGGCCTCATAAATAACGGCGTCTGACGAAATCCATGAGTTTGTGGTGGGCATCAGAGTTGACATCCCAGGTGTATTTGAATTTGAGGATATCGATATATTCCAGAGCTTCTTCGAAGCTGCTGAATTGATTTAACTGTGTGATTGCCAGGGTATAATCCTGCATGTTTCCACGGAAGAGGTCATTGATAAATTGAAATTTCTCATTAATTCCGATGGCTGATTTCAGGTCGCGGATCTGGTTTTGATGCAGCTGGCTGGTGATGGGAGCTTTCTTTTGATTCTCCGACTGAAGCCTGTCGTTCAGGGTAATTTTCTCCTCCTTTAGTTTGTCGGCGATAGTTGTTGCACCACCTGCAGAGAATAAGTCAGAAGAGGAACGAGCTGGGTTGGGAGTAGGTGCAGGATCAGGTTTAGGGCTGATGAGCACGATTGGCTCGTATTCTGGTTCAGCGTCTGCTTCGACAACAACTTCCACAACAGGAACTGAAGTTGGCTGAGGTTCAGGCACAGCTGCTATTAATGGCTCTGGCGCAACAATTATTTCTGGTGCAACCATTATTTCAGGAATACCAATCACTTCAGGGGCAGCAAACACCTCTGGTCCTTTTATTTCTTCCGGTTCTGGATGGAATTCTTTTTCAAGGGATAGTCGCATTGGAATTTCTTCCACGTCGTCTGAAGTTTCCTCTACCTGAGTCATGAATTTAATTGTTTCCCGGATTGAGATTTCATTGACAGGGAAAGGGATATCTTCGTCCCCCACATCCTCAATTTCTACGTCAGCAGTTCTTTTAGATGATTGGGATTCTATATTCTGGTTTAGTTTGTTCAGGCTGATACAGGCTTCATAAAGATCCCGCACATTGGCCATAAAGAGGTCAATCTCGATTTGAGGGATCTTGCCTTTGTGCTGCTGGATTATCTCCATTTGCTCATTCATGGCGTCTGAGATCTGCTTGATCTCTTCACGTAATATCCTGATATTCATGAGCGTTTTTCGTTACTAATGTTGAAGGTCTTTCTTGAGAAACACACAAATCAGGGTGCAATAAAGACAGAGCGTATTACAGTTTTATCTTGTAGCAAACGGATGGTTGACTCTCCATAAAAATGAATAGGACCGGCCCCGGTATCCATGGTTGCATGAACATTCAGGATGGCTTCCAGTTTGAAGGTAGTTGTAAACCGACCATAGGCGTCCGTGATTCCTTCAATATGGACATCATTTTTCTCGATAACCACCTTTGACCCGGGAACAACCTTTGTGGTATCACTCAGGTATTTCACGGTAATGACCACTGGGAAATCTGTCTTGGTTTTTGTACATGAAAAACTCAATCCCAGCAAAGCCAGGCAAAACAGAATGGTGAGGATTTTTGGAGAAACTTGTTTCATGGGGTAAATTATTTTGCTAATTTTGTCAAAATTAAGCATTCACAAGCAAAGATAAAAACTTCAGGGATATGAAAAAAGCATTCCTTCTTTTCATGGTGATTTTTATGGCTTCCACTATTGCAGGGACAGCCCAGAAAGCCAAGGCAAAAGAGACAAAAACAAAAGATACACGAACTAAAGTTCAGATTCACACTGACTTTGGTGATATGGTTGTTGTTCTGTATGATGAAACACCAAAGCATAAAGAAAATTTTATTAAACTCGTCAACCAGGGTTGGTACAATGGATCGCCTTTTCACCGTGTCATCAGCAATTTCATGATACAAGGCGGCAGTTCCAATGGAAAAGATGATCCGGGATATACTGTTCCGGCTGAATTCAACCCAAAGTTTTTTCATAAGTTTGGTGCATTGGCAGCTGCCCGTACCGGCGACGAAGTCAACCCTGCCAAAGCTTCCAGCGGCTCTCAGTTTTATATTGTCCAGGGACAAAAGTACGATGACAATACCCTCGATGCTTTTGAAAAAAGGATGAACAAAAAATTTAGCCCTGAGCAACGCCAGGCCTATAAAACGGTTGGAGGGACACCACATCTCGACGGCGGCTACACCGTTTTTGGTGAGGTAATCTCAGGATTTGAAGTCATTGGCAAAATCGCTGCAGTTCCTACTGACCAGGGAAACAAACCAAAGACCGATGTTAAAATGACAGTCAAGATCATTAAATAAGGATCTTCCAAAAGAATTTCAAAGGGCTGCCAGGATTTGTTTTTTGGCAGCCCCAATTTTTTAAATATGAAGGCAAGCATTCAATCATTACTTACAGAAGTCGAGCAATTTCATGCACACAATATGGAAGCCCTGGAGCAATTCAGAATCCGCTTCCTTGCCCGAAAAGGGATCCTCAACGATTTATTTGAGCAGTTCAAAGCTTTACCGCCTGCCGATAAGAAAGAGACCGGCCAGATCCTGAATGTCCTGAAAAACCTGGTGCAGGATAAAATCAATATCCTGAAAGAAGAACTTGATAATAACACTGACGGCAAAGATGAGTCTGTCGATCTGACCCTTCCTGTTGAATTTATGGAAAGCGGCAGCCGCCATCCCCTCTCTATCGTTAAAAATGAAATCGTTTCTATCTTTTCCCGGATTGGATTCATGGTTTCTGAAGGACCCGAAATCGAAAATGACTGGCATAACTTTAGTGCATTGAATTTCCCGCCCGACCATCCTGCCCGCGACATGCAGGATACATTTTTTATCGAGAAGAACCCTGATATTGCACTAAGAACGCATACTTCCTCCGTTCAGATCAGGGTTATGGAAAGCCAGCAACCACCCATTCGTTCTTTATTCCCCGGACGTGTGTTCCGCAATGAAGCGATTTCTGCCCGGGCTCACTGTATCTTCCACCAGGTAGAAGGTCTTTATGTCGACAAAAATGTTTCATTCCGTGAGCTAAAACAAGATCTGCTTTACTTCGCCCGTGAGCTCTTTGGGGCCAACACCCAGATTCGCTTGCGCCCTTCATACTTCCCTTTTACAGAGCCTTCCGCCGAAATGGATATTTCATGTAACATTTGTGGAGGCAAAGGATGTAATATCTGTAAATATAGTGGGTGGGTCGAGATTCTGGGTTGTGGCATGGTTGATCCTGCAGTATTGTCCAATTGTAACATCGATCCTGAAACATATACCGGTTATGCCTTCGGCATGGGTATTGAGCGTATCACCTTATTAAAATACCTCATCAAAGACATCAGGCTTTATTTTGAGAATGACTTAAGGTTTTTAAAACAGTTTACTGCGGCTTATTAAATCCCGGATATGAAAATAGCTGTCGTCGGTGCAACAGGCCTGGTTGGACAGGAGGTACTAAAAGTGCTGGAGGAAATGAATTTGCCCCTGGATCACCTGATTCCTGTGGCTTCCACGAAATCCGTTGGTAAAGAAATCATCTTTAAAGGTTTATTTATTCGGGTATGCAGTCTGGAAGAAGCAATATCCCTGGAACCTGAAATCGCTATTTTCTCTGCCGGTGCTGCCGTTTCAAAGGAATGGGCACCCAAATTTGCTTCAGCAGGATGCAGGGTAATTGACAATTCTTCATGCTGGCGCATGGAACATGAGATTCCACTGATTGTCCCCGAGATAAATGCATCAAGCCTGGGAAGTAAAGATTTTATCATCGCTAACCCCAATTGTTCTACGATCCAGCTTGTCATGACACTAAATCCTATGGCCCGCCATTATGGTTTACGGCGGGTTGTGGTTTCTACTTACCAAAGTGTAACAGGCACCGGAGCCAGGGGAATGCAGCAATTAACCGCAGAGCGCGCGGGGCAAGATGTCGACAAAGTGTATCCCTATCCGATTGACCTGAACCTGATCCCGCATGGCGGCACTTTCCTTCCGGATGGTTATACCACCGAGGAACAGAAGCTCGTGGACGAGAGTCGTAAAATATTGTCAATTCCTGCCTTACGTTTAACGGCTACTGTTGTTCGGGTCCCCGTTTTTGGTGGTCATTCAGAGTCAGTAAATATTGAACTTAACCATGATTTTGAGATCGAAGCTGTCAGAGAGCTTTTAAGAAATTCACCTGGGATTAGCGTGCTTGACAATCCTGCAGAATTTCTGTATCCAATGCCACTTTACGCACAAGGGAAAAATGATGTCTTTGTTGGCAGAATTAGAAAAGATGCTTCCAATCCTAATAGTTTGAATCTCTGGATCGTTTCCGACAACCTTCGCAAAGGTGCCGCCACCAACGCTTGCCAGATCGCTGAATACCTGATTAAGGAAAAACTGGTATGAGGAAAGACTTATTTCCATATGTCTTACTTCTTTGGTTAGCATTTCAGTTCCCATTTCTTAATGCAGATCCGGATATTCTCGTTGACCTGAATACAAGGGGTGCCTGGACTGATGAAGGTCTCTATGCGTCTCAACTTCGCAACCTGGTCGACGCCGGCGCTTTCAACCTTCATGAAAACAGCACTTTTGTGAGAGGGCCTGTCTATAGCCTGGTCCAGTTGCCTTTCTTTTTTGTCTTTGGAACACATCTGTTGGTGGCTCGGCTTATCGTTCTTTTAAGCCTGGTATTGGCTTTGGTTTGGTTTTATTGGCGATACCCGCAATTCCAGTTGTTTACGACCTTCCTGCTGCTGACGACCTTATCCCAGTTTCAGCTGTTTCATTTCTCGCATTATGCTCTGGCTGAGATGTTTTGCATGGGATTGACGCTTACATCTCTCCTGTATTTTCTTCAATGGTATGAAAGGATTCACCTGGGCAGGCGTGCTGCCCTAAGCCTGGTAAGATCTTCCTTTTTCCTTTTCCTGGCTTATGCTTCCAAGATACAATTCCTCTATCTGGCTTTCCTTCCAAGCCTCGTCATCTTCTTTTTGATGGGTTCAGAATTCTTTGGCAACAGGAGTGCAATCCGGAAAATGGCAATGCAGTTTGGGCTTTCGCTTTTGATCATGGTCTTCTTTATGTTGATTTATGGTTTGTGGTACTGGATCAACCATGATTTCTACAATTATATCATGCAAAGTGAGACGTCCGGACGATATGCCACCAATGTGAAAGATCTTTTTATTACGGCCAGGTTTAATATTGAGGCATACCTATGGACGAAAGAGGCCCGGCTCTTGGTACTCCTGGCTATGCTGTCATTGCTTGCCTATCCTTTTATTAAAAGATTTGGAAAACCTGACAAACGATTAGAGATCATTTTACTATTTGGCTTGTCGTGGTTGATTCTTGAGCTTCACAAATTGCCTATGGTATACCTGCCAAACCGTTACCTCTTGTCGATGTTTTTTGCAATGGGAGTCATTCTTTCAGCAATACTTGCTATGCTGGCAGGAGAAGGGAAATATATTCGTATGCTGGCTTATTGTTTCGTGGTTTCCCTTGGATTGATCTATCTGTCGGGCATCTACGAATCCTATATTCGCAGAAGTAATGACCTGGCAAAAGCGAATGCCTATTTTTCCAATAAAAACCTGGCAGGCACTTATGTTTTGGGTTCCTGGGCTCCGTCCCTGTCATGGGAATCAAAAGCAAGAACGATTCCGGTATGGTATAATTATTTCAATTGGCGCGAACCAATCAAGACCTTTCATCCGAAATGTATCATCACCGAGTACAATGAAGCTGAAAGCGATTATGCCTATGAACAACAAGGAATTAAACTGGATTCCATCAGCGACTCATCGCGGATGTTCCAAATCTGGCGTTATAATGTTGTTGTTTATTGGATCAAACAGACTCCTTAGAGTCGTCGGCCTCAGAACTGACTGAGGCTTCAGTTTCCAATGATGTACCTTCCTGTTGATGCCCTGAGTGTTTCTCGAAAAGTGTGGTTTGGAAAAGAATGAGAATGATCACCCCGCAAGATATTGATGCATCGGCCATATTGAATACCGGGCGAAAAAACTGGAAATCTTCTCCACCCCAAATAGGAATCCATTTCGGATAAATCCCGGAATAAAGCGGGAAGTAAAACATATCCACCACTTTACCATGCAGAAAAGTGCCATAGGCGCCTTCTGGCGGCATAAAGTTCGCTACCGTGAACCAACTGTCACTGAAAATCAGGCCATAAAAGGCGCTATCGATAATGTTCCCAAAAGCACCCGCGAAAATTAGCGAGACACAAACCACCAGCAATGGCTTGACGTTGGCTTTTATCAAAGTCCAGAGATACCAGCCGATACCGGATACGGCTACGATCCTGAAAAGACTCAACAGTAACTTTCCATATTGTCCTCCGAATTTCATCCCGAAAGCCATGCCTTCGTTTTCGGTAAAATGGATAATGAACCAATTGCCCAGAATAGGGTATTCCTGCCCCAGGTACATATGAGTCTTGACCCAAAACTTAATCAGCTGGTCGAGAAAAAGGACCAGGAAGATGGTTATTAATGAGCGCCTGAGTAGCAAAGGGAAAATTTATTGAAGGTAATTTCCAGATTAATAGGTATTGTCATTCTGAGGCGGTGGCGCCTGAATGGTATATTGTTGCAGTTTTGCATCTATACTTAAAGTTGCATGAGGCACAATACGTAAACGCTCTTTAGGGATGAGTTTCCCAGTAGCGCGGCAAATACCGTAGCTTTTGTTTTCAATACGGATGAGCGCATTCTCAAGAGCATTGATGAATTTTTGCTGACGTGCTGCCAAACGACTATTCTCTTCTTTTGAAAGAACCTGGTAACCTTCCTCCAATACTTTAAAGGTTGGGGATGTATCATTGATATCGTGATCATTGCTGTTGGAATAGGCTTCCATCAACATTTTCAGGTCACGGCGAGCCTTTTCAAGTTTATTTAAAATGATTTCCTTGAACTCCTCAAGCTCTTCATCTGCGTAACGAAGTTTTTCATGGGATTCATTCATTTCCGGCTGCTTTTTCATGTTGATTAAATTTTAATAAGCTCCCTATTAACTAACCTACCTTTTCGATGGCGACAAATGTAATGACATCTTCATACAATTCGACAGATTCTTTTTTTTCAGCCTCAATCTTAACAAATAATTGAAGCGAGGTTGCCAGTGTTTCAGAACAAATGTACGAATTAAAATGTGTTACAGCGTCATCAATCAGGGGGTTTCTTTCAATCGCAATAGTTATCTTGTCTGTCACTTCGAAGTTGCTTGACTTACGCAGGTTCTGGATCCGGTTCACAAGTTCTCTTGCAATGCCTTCTTCTTTTAGGGATTCAGTGATGGTGATGTCAAGAGCTACTGTATGAATATCCTGATTTGCAACAACCCAGCCGGGGATATCTTCTGTGATGATATCTACGTCTGACAATAGGATCTCAACGGTTTCTCCTTCGATAATAAGTTCGGTTTTTCCATTACGTTCCAAATCTAGAATCCTGTCCTGGTCAAAAAGGACAATAGCCGCGGCAATGGCTTTCATCAACTTTCCGAAACGTGGGCCCAGTTCTTTGAAGTTGGCTTTTATCTTTTTTACAAGGATACCTGCATCCATCCCGACATATACGATCTCTTTCACGTTCACTTCACTGATAATCAGAGGCTCTACTGCCATCAGCTGGAGGCGGATGTGATCATTGGAAACAGGAATCATCACCTTGTTTAAGGGTTGGCGGACTCTCAGATTTGTTCGTTTCCGAAGCGATAATATCATGGACGAATAAAGCTGGGCGAGCTCCATCCGTTCTTCCAGGTCACGGTCAATATATTCTTTTTGAACTTCAGGGAAATCAGAAAGATGAATGGACTCAGCGGCATTTATGCCACTGACACGATTCAGGTCAAGGTAAAGATTCTCCATGAAGAAGGGCGCAATGGGAGCTGCCAGCTTGGCAATGGTTTCCAGGCAGGTATATAAGGTCTGAAAAGCGGAGATTTTGTCTTCAGAGTAATTGCCTTTCCAGAATCTTCTCCTGGAGAGCCTGACATACCAGTTGCTCAGGTATTCGTAGACAAAGTCCTGGATTGCCCGGCCCGCTTTGGTCGGCTCATAATCATTAAGATATTCATCGACTTTTAATACGAGGGAGTTCAGCTCTGACAAAATCCAACGGTCAATTTCTGGTTTTTGTGTAATAGGAATTTCTTCTTCTTTATAGGAGAAGCCGTCGATGTTCGCATACATCGCGAAGAATGCATAGGTATTGTATAGGGTTCCGAAGAACTTTCGCTGCACTTCACCAATACCTTCTGCATCAAATTTTAAATTATCCCAGGGCTGAGAATTGGTAACAAGGTACCACCTCGGGGCATCTGGCCCGTATTGCTTCATTATGTCGAAAGGATTCACAACATTGTGCTTACTTTTCGACATTTTGTCCCCTTTTTTATCTAGGACAAGGCCATTGGAAACGCAAGCTTTAAACGCAACATTGTCAAATACAAGGGTTGCAATTGCATGAAGTGTATAGAACCACCCCCGGGTCTGATCGACACCTTCCGCGATGAAATCAGCCGGGAAGAAGTTGTCAAATTTCTCTTTATTCTCAAAAGGATAATGGTACTGGGCATAAGGCATGGATCCCGAATCGAACCATACGTCAATCAGGTCAGATTCACGAAACATCTTGTTCCCTTTGGGAGAAACCAGGAAGATCTCATCAGCATAAGGGCGATGCAGGTCAAAAGTCTCGTAATTTTCTTTGGTATTGTCACCCGGGATATAGTCACCCAGGGGATTTGCACTCATCATCCCTGCAGCAACAGCTTTTTCAATTTCTTCTTTCAAGTGGGCAACAGAAGTGATACAAAGCTGTTCTTCTTTGTCTTCAGTAGTCCAAATTGGCAGCGGAACACCCCAATAACGCGAACGACTCAGGTTCCAGTCGACCAGGTTTTCAAGCCAGTTGCCAAACCTGCCTGATCCTGTGAACTCGGGTTTCCAATTGATGGTTTTATTCAGTTCGATCATCCTTTCCTTGTGAGATGTCGTATTCACAAACCATGAATCAAGCGGGTAATAAAGTACAGGTTTGTCAGTACGCCAACAATGCGGGTAAGAGTGTTCGTATTTCTCAGCTTTAAAAGCCCTGTTTTCCTTTTTCAGTTTGATGATGATCTCAACGTCAACACTGGTGGGTGGATTGGCTGGGTCGTAATCAGGGAGGTATTCATTTTTGACAAACCTGCCGGCAAATTCTCCCATATTGGGCGTAAACCTTCCCTGCCTGTCGACAAGGGTTAAAGTCCCCAATCCATATTGTTTAGACATGCGGAAGTCATCGGCACCAAAACTCGGTGCGATATGAACAATACCTGTTCCATCTTCTGTGGTAACAAAATCTCCGATAATCACCTTAAAGGCATCACCATCATCAGGCTGAACATAAGGTAAGAGTTGCTCATAGCGGATCCCTTCCAGTTTTGTGCCCGGAAACTCCGCGATGATCTCAAAGGGAATTTGTTTCTGCCCGGCTTCATAATCCGCTAACTTCAGTTCTGCATGTTCTTGCGGAAAGAAGTTGGATGCCAGGTCTTTTGCCAGGACCAGTGTAAGCGGTTTAAAAGTATAGGGGTTATAAGTTTTTACCAGGACATAAGTAATGTTTTTCCCAACTGCCAATGCGGTATTGGAAGGTAAAGTCCAGGGTGTTGTGGTCCATGCCAGGATAAAAGGTTCGAAATTCTTATCAGTAAAAAGGAAAGCAGAGGACTCGTTTTCAATAACTTTAAACTGAGCGACGACCGTATTGTCTTTTACATTCCGATAACATCCCGGCTGATTTAATTCATGGGTACTAAGCCCGGTGCCTGCTGCCGGTGAATAAGGCTGGATGGTAAATCCTTTATAAAGTAAGCCTTTATCATAAAGTCGGGAGAGCAGATACCAGACACTTTCAATATATTTATTCTCGAAAGTGATATAAGGATGATCCAGGTCGACCCAATAACCCATCTCTTTGGTGAGTTCATCCCAAACATCTTTGAATTTCATCACCTCGCGGCGACAAGCATTGTTATAATCTTCAACAGAGATCGTCTTTCCGATATCTTCTTTTGTAATACCCAGGGTCTTCTCAACATTGATTTCGATAGGCAAACCATGAGTATCCCAACCGGCTTTCCGGTCGACTAAAAACCCTTTTTGTGTTTTATACCTGCAAAAAATATCTTTGATAACCCTTGCCATCACATGGTGAATTCCCGGCATCCCATTGGCAGAAGGTGGGCCTTCATAGAAAACAAAAGTTGGCTTTCCTTCCCTGATGTCAAGACTTTTGTGAAAAGTATCCTGATCTTCCCAGAATTTCCGGATGTCTTTACCGATCGCGGTCAGATCGAGGTTTTTGTATTCCCTGTATTTTTCTTCCATAGAATTGATTCCTTTTCAAATGCCTTTGGCAAAATCCTAAAAATATGGCTTGTCAAAAAAGCTTGCAAAGGTAATAAAAACAATGAAAAGGCCTCGAAATTTTACTTTTCAAGGCCTTTTCAAGTCAAAATTCAGAATAAATAATGGATGATCAGATTTATATAAGTCTTTACAAAAGCGAGACTCTCACCGTCAGATAAAACTTAACCCTGACGGTCATGTCAATCGGAGCTGCACTCACAGTGCCTTTTGTATAAGACATTGCTTTATGTGGAGAATTCTTGATTTGATCTACCAGGTAAGTTTTTGCATTTTCTGTCATAGGGACTTCCAGCTCTTGTCCAACAATACCAGAAACCGCAGCATTGGTCATCGTGGCAAGGTTCAAACGACCGTTGCCGTTCTCGTCCGCAATGTCAATCCAGCCATTAGTAAGCGTTTGACCAGCAGGTCCGTTAAAAGTTGTAATCTTATAGGTGACTTTATCCAGTGTTACTTTTTGAATCACATTGATGTAAGTGGCTAAATCAGGGCTTTGTGCTGCTGCATCCAACAACTTACTTTCATCCCAGCTGGTATTGCTGGGCTGGTTGATTACAAAATCTGCGGATAAGTCGACAAAAATGTCTTTTGTAACTAAATCCTTGGTTGTAGTGCATGAACTCATTACGATTAAACCTAAAAAACACAGGAAAGAATAAATACTTCTTGACATATGATGAGTTTTTAAATTTCTGATTTAGTATGAATACGAAAATACAACCCCAAAGTACGATTTCAAAATTTTCGTTGCATAATTAACAAATTATTAAGAATTGGCTTCGATTTCTTAGAAAATAGCTTCAACTATACTCCTGATATTGTCAGCTTTACTCATTGTAAAATAATGAATAACAGGAACTTCCTTTTCCTTAAGTTCACGAGATTGCTGTATGGCCCATTCAACGCCAACTTGCCTGACAGCCTGGTTGTCTTTGCAGTGCATTACAGCTTTAACGAGGTCATCAGGGATATCAATATGAAATGTGGAGGGTAAGGTCGTTAACTGGCCCTTGGTAGAAATGGGTTTAATCCCGGGAATAATGGGAACGGTGATCCCTTCTTCCCTGCACAGCCTCACAAATTCGAAATACTTAGAGTTGTCAAAGAACATCTGTGTGACGATATATTCAGCGCCTGCCTCTATCTTTTGTTTAAGAAACATCAGGTCCGTGATCATATTTGGAGCTTCGAAATGTTTCTCAGGATAACCCGCCACGCCTACAGAGAAGTTGGTGGGGGTGTGGTTCTCCAAGGATTCGTCGATATAGATTCCCGCATTCATCTCCATGATCTGTTTCACCAGGTCAACAGCATAAGCATGGCCATCTTTTTCGGCTCTGAATGACTTTTCATTTTTCAGGTTGTCACCACGGATCACCAGGAGGTTGTCAATACCAAGGAAGTTAAGGTCAATAAGACCATTTTCTGTCTCTTCCCTGGTAAATCCACCGCAAATGATATGCGGGATCACATCGACGCCATATTTATATTTAATGGCGGCAGAGATACCTACAGTACCGGGCCTTTTGCGCACTACTCTTCTTTCCAAAAGGCCATCGGGCCGTTTTTTATCTACGATTTCTTCGCGGTGATAAGTGACTTCAATAAAGGCCGGATTGAATTTTACCAATGGATCGATAATGGAATATATCGAATTGATATGTTCCCCTTTCAAAGGGGGTAGGATCTCAAAAGAGAAAATCGTCCCGGTGGATTGTTTTATATGTTCTATAACTTTCATTCGGCAGGGGTGTAATTTAAATAAGGGTTGAGCCATTTCTCAGCTTGCTCAAGGCTACAGTCTTTTCGCCTGGCATAGTCAATAAGCTGATCTTTCCCGATGCGGCCCACATTAAAATACTGCGACAGTGGATGGACAAAGTAAAAACCACTGACAGAGGCAGCTGGGTACATGGCATAATTTTCAGTTAATTGGATCCCGGTAGTTTTGCTTACGTCTAACATCCGAAAAAGTTCCTCTTTTTCTGAATGTTCCGGGCATGCCGGGTATCCGGGTGCCGGCCGGATGCCTAAATATTCTTCACGAATCATCGAGGCAACCTCGAGATTTTCGTCCGGGGCATAAGCCCAGAACTCTTTACGAACCCTATGGTGCAGGTTTTCTGCAAAGGCTTCTGCAAGCCTGTCACTTAGGATTTTTATCATGATGATGCCGTAGTCGTCGAGTTTGTCTTCATACTCTTTTACCGCAGCTTCCAGACCCAGGCCGGCAGTGACGGCAAAGGCTCCGAAATAATCGGTCTTTCCGCTATCAGCCGGGGCCACGAAATCGGCCAGGCAGAGGTTGGCCACATTGCCTTCCCTTGTCTGCTGATTCCGTAAAAACCGGAACTCTGCACGCGTTTCTTTTTTGTCTTCATCCTGGTATACCCGGATGTCATCTCCCACCGCATTGGCAGGAAAAATTCCGAATACGCCTTTGGCTTTCACAAGTTTGCGGTCGATGATCTCTTTTAGCATCTCCTGACCATCGTCAAATAGTTTTTTAGCTTCCTCCCCTTTCAATGGATCACTGAAAATAGCCGGGTATTTTCCTGGAATTCGCCAGGCATGAAAGAAAAAGGTCCAGTCGATATATTTACTGAGGGTCTCAAGATCATAGTCCTCAAAAACTTTTAATCCCACAAATGCAGGAGTGGCAAGGCTTTCGTTGGGCCAGTCGAGACGAAGCCGGTTCTGCCGGGCTTGTTCTAGCGTGACATATTCATCTGTTGAGCGCTCCCCGGCATGTTTCGCCCTGACAGCTTCATATTTTTTATTGTTGGCCTCAAGGAAAGCCGTTTTCTGTTCATTGGAGAGTAAGGCTGAAACGACGCCCACTGCACGGGAAGCGTCTTTCACATGAATCACCCCATGAGGGTAGTTGGGCTGTATCTTTACTGCTGTATGGATTTCAGAAGTGGTCGCTCCGCCAATCATAATCGGAATGCTGAGCCCTTCTCGTTTCATCTCTTTGGCTACATGAACCATCTCGTCAAGCGAGGGAGTGATCAGACCACTCAGCCCGATGACATCCACTTGTTGTGCTATTGCTTCCCTGATGATCCGTTCTGTAGGAACCATGACCCCGAGGTCGATAATTTCGTAGTTGTTACAAGCCAGCACCACCCCGACGATATTTTTCCCGATATCATGGACATCCCCTTTCACCGTGGCCATAAGTACACGACCGGCTGTTTGACGTTCACCTTTGAGTTTCTCTGCCTCAAGGTAAGGGGTTAGATATGCGACCGCTTTCTTCATCACCCGGGCACTTTTTACCACTTGGGGTAAAAACATCTTCCCTGCACTGAAAAGGTCACCCACCCGATTCATCCCATCCATCAACGGGCCTTCGATGATCCTCAGTGTCAGGTCGAAATGCGGACGGGCTTCTTCCAGGTCTTGTTCAATATAATCTGTGATGCCACGGATCAGGGCATAAGAAAGTCGTTCCTGGACAGATTCGTTCCGCCATTCATCGATGACTTCTTCTTTTTTCTCCCCGCTGCCTTTGTGTTGCTCAGCATAGGTGATCAGCCTTTCTGTCCCGTCCTTCCGGCGGTTAAGGATCACATCTTCCACCAACTGCAGGAGGTCATGCGGGATGTCGTCATATACCGCCAGCTGGCCAGCGTTGACGATGCCCATATCCAGGCCGGCCTGGATGGCGTGGAAAAGAAAGACAGAATGCATTGCCTCCCGAACATGGTCATTCCCCCGGAAAGAGAAACTTAAGTTGCTGATTCCCCCGCTGACCTTGGCATGAGGCAGGTTTTCCTTGATCCACCGACAAGCACGGATGAAATCGACTGCATAATTGTTGTGCTCATCCATGCCTGTGGCAATGGTGAGGATATTCGGGTCGAAAATGATGTCCTGGGCTGGGAAATGGACTTGCTCAGTCAATATCTTATAGGATCTCTCGGCTATCTCAATTCTGCGGTCATAGGTGCTGGCCTGGCCTTCTTCATCAAAAGCCATAATGATCACTGCCGCACCGTAGTTCCTGACTTTCCTGGCATGTTCGATAAAAGCAGCTTCGCCTTCTTTAAGGCTGATGGAATTTACGATGGCTTTGCCCTGGACACACTTTAAACCGGCTTCGATGACGCTCCATTTGGACGAATCGATCATCATGGGTACCCGGGCAATGTCGGGTTCTGCAGCCAGAAGGTTCAGAAAACGTGGCATCACCGTCTCAGCATCCAGCATGGCATCATCCATATTGATGTCGATGACCTGGGCACCATTCTCTACCTGCTGACGGGCGACACTCAGCGCCTCTTCATAATTTCCTTCATAGATAAGGCGGGAGAATTTCTTGGAACCAGCAACATTGGTCCGTTCCCCGATATTGATAAAGTTAGATCCCGGAAAGACCGTCAGGGGTTCGAGGCCGCTGATGCGCATCCGTGGGTTCAAGCTTGGGATTTGGCGCGGACTGGTTGTAGCAGCCAGTTCAGCAAATTTACGTATGTGGTCGGGTGTGGTCCCGCAACATCCTCCGATGATATTGATAAAGCCATGGTCAAGGAAATCTTTGACATGAGCGCCCATGCTTTCAGGTGTCTCATCATAACCGCCAAATTGATTGGGCAGGCCGGCATTGGGATAGATGCTCACATAAAATGGGGCTTTGTCAGAGAGTTCTTCAACAAAAGGCCTCAGTTCTTTGGCGCCAAGGGCGCAGTTCAGGCCGATGGTCAGTAGTTCTATATGGCTTACCGAATTCAGGAAAGCTTCGAGCGTCTGTCCGCTAAGCGTCCGGCCACTGGCATCGGTGATGGTCCCGGAAACCATGAGTGGCAGTCGTTTCCCACGGGTTTTGAAGAGCTCTTCAGCGGCAAATAATGCTGCTTTGGCATTAAGGGTGTCAAAGACAGTTTCGATGAGGATCATGTCAACCCCGCCATCCATCAGCGCTTCCATTTGCTCATAATAGGCAGCCGACAAGGCCTCATAACTGATGGCCCGGAACCCGGGGTCATTAACGTCGGGTGACATCGATGCAGTTTTGTTGGTGGGTCCGGCAGCTCCGGCCACAAAGCGAGGCTTGTCAGGGTTTTCGGCTGTAAACCTATCGGCGACTTCCCTGGCAATGCGGGCTGCACTCAGGTTGATTTCTCTAACCATTGACTCCAGTGCATAATCTGCCTGGGAGATGCTGTTGGCATTGAAAGTGTTGGTCTCAATAATGTCAGCACCTGCTTTCAGGTATTCTGCATGGATGGCTGAAATGATGTCAGGACGGGTGATACAGAGGAGGTCATTGTTTCCACGGAGGTCACGATCGAAGTCGGCAAAACGTTCCCCCCGAAAGTCCGTTTCCTCCAGCTTATAACGCTGGATCATGGTGCCCATGGCGCCATCCAGGACCAAAACACGTTGGGAGATCTCGGTATATATAGATTTAGTAATCAAAATCTTGAGTGGATTATTTATAAACTTTATAAACAGCAAAAGTAATTCATTTTAATTTCTTACCTTTGCAGTCCTGAAAATTTAACCCTAAAAAAGCTTTTTTCTAATGGAAAACACCTTGATTGACAGTCAACTACAATACAAAGTTAAAGATATTTCTTTAGCAGAATACGGAAGAAAAGAAATTGAGATCGCGGAAATGGAAATGCCCGGTCTCATGTCGATCCGTAACAAATATTCTGCCTCAAAACCGCTGAAAGGCGCTCGTATCTCAGGTTCCCTTCACATGACTATTCAAACGGCTGTCCTGATCGAAACCCTCGTGGAACTGGGTGCCGATGTCAGGTGGGCCAGTTGTAATATTTTCTCAACCCAGGATCATGCTGCCGCCGCTATTGCTGCTACCGGTATCCCTGTCTTTGCCTGGAAAGGCGAGACACTCGACGAATATTGGTGGTGTACATTACAGGCACTCTGTTTCCCTGGCGGAAAGGGTCCACAGCTCATCGTTGATGACGGTGGCGATGCTACCCTGATGATCCACAAAGGATTCCAGGCCGAGAAAAATCCTGATTTACTGAATGTGGCTACAAATAATGTAGAAGAAGCTGCTTTCATGAATCAACTCAAAGAGGCTTTTGTTGAAGACAATCAGCGTTGGCACAGGGCTGTCGCCGAGTGGAAAGGTGTTTCTGAAGAGACAACCACAGGAGTGCACCGCTTGTACCAGATGAAAGAAAAAGGAGAACTGCTGGTTCCTGCAATCAATGTTAATGACAGCGTCACCAAATCAAAATTTGACAACCTTTACGGTTGCCGCGAATCCCTGGCAGATGGCATCAAGCGTGCTACTGACGTGATGATCGCAGGGAAAGTAGTTGTTGTAGCTGGTTACGGCGATGTTGGAAAAGGCTGTGCCCATTCCATGCGTACCTATGGTGCCCGCGTCATCGTGACAGAGATCGACCCGATCTGTGCCCTGCAGGCTGCTATGGAAGGCTTCCAGGTCAGCACCATGGAAGATGCATTGTCTGAAGGGAATATCTATGTCACCACAACCGGCAACAAAGATGTCATCACCCTGGAGCATTTGAAAAAAATGAAGGATCAGGCGATCGTTTGCAACATTGGCCATTTCGACAATGAGATCCAGGTGGAGCAATTGTACAACATGCCTGGTATCCAGCATGTCAACATCAAACCACAGGTTGACAAATATATTTTCCCTGAGGGTCATTGCATTTATTTATTGGCTGAAGGCCGCCTGGTCAACCTCGGCTGTGCCACTGGACATCCTTCTTTCGTGATGAGTAATTCATTCACAAACCAAACACTGGCGCAACTCGACCTTTGGAAAAATTCTTATGAAGTAGACGTATATCGTTTATCAAAAGAGCTTGACGAAGAAGTCGCCCGCTTACACCTTGAGCAATTGGGTGTCAAATTAACCATCTTGACTGACGACCAGTCAGCGTACCTGGGGATCTCGAAAAATGGTCCTTACAAACCGGAGCATTACCGGTACTAAAAGGATGAAGGATGATATATAAAGGATGAGCAGTACCGATTGCTATCCCCTTCGTTCATCCTTCATATATCATCCTTCATACTTAATTATAAATATGGAGCGTATTCCCGTCATATGCAGTTTGATATTGTTTTAACGGCAGCGTGGCCGGTCCTTTGAAGGGCTGGCCATCTGTCAATATAAAGCGTGAGCCACACAATGAATCGATGCCGGTGACGCTGGATTTTTCAACCTGAACCCTGGCGTTGATCATATCAGGATCGTATGGACAGATCCGCTCGTAGGCTTTGAATTCATCCTGGGAAAGCTTGTATACAATGATCCCGCGACTGGGAGCATCAGCAGTGAGATAGACCCATCCGCCGACTACATTGAGTTGAGAGTACATGGTCGAATTCGGGTCAATGAAAATATTTATAGGAACGTAGGGGATTTTGGCGTAAGCGGATTTGTCGTTGCATGAGGAAAAAAACAAGATACTCCCGAAGAAAAACAGGGAGATTGTTGTGAAAATTCTATGTGATTGTGTTCCTGGCATAAAGGTGTAGTAAAAACTTGGTACAAAAGTAATTAATAAACAATTGTTTCGTGAAAACTTCTTAGATAGTCTTAAGGAGGGATAAGTTTTGTATTGTATTTTCGTTGTCTTATACGGAAATGAGAATAACCAAAATCTATACCATAATTTTTCTTTTTCTGGCTTTAAGCCTGGCATCCTGTCGTGTCAATTCATATGATAGAAATATGAAAAAGATTGACGACACAAAAAAGGAGAAAGCCAAAGAAGTTCAGAAGCAATATGATGCGGCTATGGATCAACATATGAAGAACCAGTCGAAAGAGACCCGCAAGCATATGAAAGCCCATAACAAGGAAGGGAAAAAGAACAGGCTCAGGCTGTTTGGGAAGAAGGAGCGGATTGGCTGCGGGAAGAATCTGAATCAGTGATAGGTTGGTATTTTTCACACAGAGTACACAGAGAAATACGCACAGATTACACAGAAAAAGATTTACATTTTGTTTGATTGTCTTGGCCTAAGCGACGTCGTTGTGGGCCCTGAGCAGCGGCTTATATTCTCGTTTTCACCAGAGCAAACCGCTGCTTCAGCTTTAGAAAAGGCTTCTCCAGCAATTCATAGCTGATTACCGGGACAATCAGGGATAAGCTAATCGTCAGTCCGAAGAAAAGATAGATATTATTCCCATAGACCAGCATCACCTTTTTTATCACAATGGGAACGATGATATTGCCATACATATAAATTCCATAGGATACCTTTCCCAGGTATAGCAAGGGAATCCGCTTGCTGAACATCTTAGCACGGGCAGGGTTAAATAATAGATCCATCATGGGAAGGGCAAGCAATGCAATATAAACCGGCCTTCGCATCACGCCCGTAAACATATTGAGAAAATCAGAGACATCATCGAAGGTGAGGATCACAAGCATGACCAGCATCAGTCCGGCGCTGATCCATCCATTGAGTTTAAAAACAAATGGTTTTCTGATGTAGAATGCGGCCAGCATTCCACCCATCAGGATGACATCCATGCGGCTCAGGGTATGAAGGTAAAGCTCGTACCAGTTTCCCTGCATAAACATATAGGTATAGGATTTATAGGCCCAGCTTAGCAGGATGAGTCCAAAGATTGTGGGTATGAGTTTGCGATTGGGCACGAAAGCGATGATGAGTGGCCAGACCAGGTAAAAATGTTCTTCAATGCAGATCGACCAGAAATGCGAAAAGGGATAGATCCATTCCTGGGTGTGGATGGTCTGAAAGTTATTGACCATCAGCAGGGTAGTTGTATAATTTGGGGGATTTGCCCCATTCCAGCGGATAAAGATAAATGCAAGCGCCACCAGGAAGAAATACAGAGGCCAGATCCGCAGGCCACGCCTGATGTAGAAATGAGGAATGTTGATCTTTCCGAATCGTTCTTTTTCCATCACCAGCAGGTATGTGAGCAAATAGCCGCTGATAAAGAAAAAGACATCGACACCCAGGGGCATATTTTTGATGAGTTTCTCGAGGTGGTAGCCAAAAGGGGTCAGGGTCTTATAATCGCCGGTGCTCATAAATCCCGGAACGCCAAACCAGCCGTGCCATGCGGCATAGGCATGGTAAATGATGATGACAAAAGCGGCGAAGAATCGGATTACATCAAATTGCGGGAGATATAAACGTTCTGACTTGTTTTGTTCCAAAGAGAAAAGATTTGAGCAAAGCTAAGAAAATCCGGAAAAACCAATGTTATTCCGGATTTTCAGTTAGAAGCTATAATTTTTATATCGAGTCGAAGGAAATCTAGCCGGAGTCATCCAGATGACCTGAAGGTGTCTTCCCTATGCAGTTCGCAATAGCTGTATCCTTATCGTCGTGCCTTCGTTGATTCCTGATGCCTTCACGAAGATTTTCCCATTGTGATATTCATGGATGATGCGTTGCGCCAGGGTGAGGCCGAGACCCCAGCCTCGTTTTTTGCTGGTAAAACCCGGATTGAAAATACTCTTATGCTGGGAGCGGGGAATGCCTTTGCCACTATCAGTAATGTCAATGATGACAGATCGCTCATTTTCGAATATTTCAATGTCGATAGATCCGTTTCCACTCATGGCATCCACAGAGTTTTTACATACATTCTCGATGACCCATTCAAATAGGCCGGCATTCATAGGAATGATGATCTGCCCGGGAGGTGGCGCTGTAATTTTATAATTGACTTTACGGGAGGTTCTGAGTTTTAAATATTCTACCGTTTCTGTGACGATTCTCACCAGGTCATCAGGTTTCAACGAAGGTTCTGATCCGATCTTGCTGAATCGTTCAGCAATGGAACTCAATCGTTTGACATCTTTTTCCAGTTCAATGACAGTTTCGGGGTCCTGGTTGCGCATTTTCATTAACTCAACCCAGGCCATGATGGAGGAAATCGGTGTTCCCAGCTGATGTGCCGTTTCTTTGGCCATTCCGACCCAAACCTGTTTTTGCTCGGATCGCCTGGCTGTGCTGAATAAGAGGTAGGAGATAAACAGGAACGCTGTGATCACCCCAAGCTGGAAGAATGGGAAATATCGAAGTTGGGTCAGCAAAAAGGAGCTTTGATAAAAAATATATCGCTTGCCTTCATCTTTTAGCCTGAGTTCAATGGGTGCAGAAACTTCCTTCATGTCGAGAAGCATCCTCCTGGCATACTCTGGTTTCGCCATCTTTACAGAATCCAGGTTTCCATAGGCCAGGATCTTTTGCATGCTGCTGTCGGTAACGATAACAGGCACTGAAGCTGAGTTTTTCACGACTTCTGAGAAAAAGGTCCGGGTGAGGTCATCCAGGACATGACGTAACTCTGAAAATAGCTTGGATTCACTATAATAAAAACGGCGCGTCTGTCTTGGTAGAAATTCAATGATGATAGGAGGATAGATAGAAAAAGTCTTTTTCAGGTCTCCCTGCAATACCGTATTCTGGCCACTTTCCAGCGTAACATTCCTGGATGCCAGGATGTTATCTTTTTCATCAGTCATTATTACCGGGATTGTGGTGTTGTCGCTGACGATCTCAGAATAGACAGAAATGTCGGTGGTGACACTGGCTGTAGCCAGTTTTTGGGTTGCCAGGGCCCATTGGTGGACACGTTTTTGTTCTTCTTCCTTGATTTTCAGGAAGAAATCTTCGGTATAGGTCACAAAGCTTGCTTTTCGCTGGATCGCGTCGGCCCAGATTTTCAGCTTTGCCTGTTCTTCAGTTGCTATTTTCTGAACGAGGTTGTTCGTATACCAAAGCGATACCGTCACAATGAGGACTCCTGTTGCGAAGAGGTAATATTTCCAGACTCGTTTCTGCCGATATATGTTTAATGCCATAAGCTGAAGTCAAAACGTCAGTGTAAAGATGGAAATTATTTGTGAAAATTAATCCTATTTTTTCGCAGGCTCTTCATCCCAATCAACTTTGAATTGGGCTTTCTCCGCAGTTTTTTTTGTTGGGCTCTCCGCTTTCCTTGATTTTACGCTGCTGCTGTCAACGCGTTTTCCTTCCCATTCGAATAAAAATTTCCCGTTTTCCTGTTTTTTAAGGTCTTCCCGTTCAATCAGAGTCAAGGAATCGAGACCAGCCCTGTTTTTCCCAAACTCAGCTTTTAAAGCACTCCCGAGATTTTGTTTCTCCGCACTCAGGTTTGTTTTGACCTTTTTGCTGACGCTCCCAATGTCATATTTAAAGAGCGGCTTCTCAACTGTCCCGGTGAGTGAGATAAAAAGCGTCGTTCCGCCTCCGCTTTTGGGGTCAGTTTCCATGATTCCGAATTCATCGTTTTCTTTTTTTGCAGCCCGGGCCTTTTTCCAGAGGATGTCGCTGAGTTTAACCTGGAATTTATAGTTGAGCTCATTGTTGAAAGAGTGGGTCCCGGAGATCTTGAAATTCAAGGCATCACTGGAAACGTTCATTTGTGGGATGATAATCTTACTGTCGCGGATCACGATATCATTTTGTAGGCTGGAAAACCTGACATGCGACAGATCATCCACCCGGATAAACTTGCCCAGGCCCTGGATCGTCTTGTAATTGTTGAGTTCTCCATTACTGACAGCAAGTGACGTGGTTGCGAGGATCGAAGCGGGATTTATGTGAAAGTCAGGCCCCATCAGGAAAGAAAACTCAGTATTCCCGGTTCCTGTGCCTTTCAGATTGTCATGGATGATATAATCCTGGCCGAAATTTCCCATTTCATAAAACGTCCGCATGATGTCGATGTTGGTGAAATTCAGCTTTCCATAACAAGAGATCGATTTCCCCTGTGAAGCATCAACAGAGCCGCTTGCGCTGATTTGACCGGCAAGGGCGTTCATACTCAGGGTCCTTACAAACAATCGTTGAGCGCTGTATCGTATTGTTGTTTTAACATTGAGGGCTTTGAAGCGGGCAAAACTTAAGTGACTTGCCGAAATACTGAGATCTCCCTGGATCATATCAGGAAAGGCCAGTGCCAAAGAAGACTTGTCGTTGCTTTTGCCATGTTCAAACAATGTGGCAAGGTCGAGCGTTGAAAAACTAAGCTCAGCCTGGATTCCGAGTACCTGGTTTTTGTTGAAAATATAGGGGAGTAAATTCGAGAACATCCCATTCAAGGTAAAGGTGTTTCCGGATACGCTGCCTTTCATGTCTTCAGCCCTGACATCATTGTTGTTAAAGGTGAATGTCCCGGAAGTTTTTTCCAGTGTGGTATTTTGTCCTTTCAATTTGAATTCCGTACCTGAACATTTTAGAATACCTGCTACCTCTGAATCTAAGAAATCGGATACACTAAAGGTGTTGTTACTTTTCAGGCGACCTGCGAATTGAAGTTGTAAATCAACTTTTCCTGTAAGTTTTTCAATATTTTCAGGATAAAGAAACTGGTGAAGGTCAGCGAGTTCAACGCTAGCTTTGAATTTTGTGTGAATCAGTGGTTTGACAAAACCTTCGATCCGTGCACTGCCGGTGATTTCCCCGCCTTTAAGTCTTGCATTAAATGATTTTAGGTCGATCAGGTTTAATCCGGAATCCCCTTTTTGTTCATAAATATAGATGCCTTGCAGCTTAATTCCTTCCAGTGAAATCTCTTCCTTTTTGCGTTTAGCGCTGGCATTTGCCAGGGAGAAATCTGCCTGGATCCTGGGAATTCCTTTACCCATAAAGGCGCCTTTTAAGGTCATGTGAAAAGCAATATCCCCTTTGAAGTCGTAGTTTTCAAAATATTTCTGCCAACTGGCAGGAAGTTCCAGGATAAGGGATTGAAGGTCAGTTTCTTTTGAAAGCAATGAGAAATCAAGCTGTTTATCTTTGTCGTTGGCCAGGATTGTCCCCTGTGTTTTGAAGGATAGTTTTCCAAGCTCAAGGTTCCCTTTCTGAAAGGTATATAGCCCACGCTCATTGTCAGCAGCCATTTCAAGATCCAGCTTGACTTCCTTGCCCTTGGCTAAAGATTCGTCAGTAAGGAGGAATTCCTTCACAACGACAATTCCGTTCACGCGCAGTTGGTAGCTCTGGTCACGGAAACGGCCTTTCAATGCGACCTCACGTGCCAAAATGTTTAAGTTCTGCTTGTTCGCATGGTTGTCATATATAATTCTCATATTCACCAGGCTCACATTTTCTAATCTAAAATCGATTTTACTGCCTGCTTGTCTGGGTGTGTCTTTCCAGAAATGAAAATTGTCGCTTAGGTCTTGATAAATCTTGAGGTGGAGGAAGCCTTTCCGGATGTCAATCCGGGTGATTTTATAATTTTGCTTATAAAGGTCGAGTACGTTGAAATTTAATAAAAGGGATTCAGCCTTTAGAAGGGTGTCTTTTTGCTTGAGATCAGTGGCGTCTTTTGCTGAGATTCCGCTGAATTTCAGGCTGGCATAGGGAAAATGTTCAAAGACGGTAAAGCTGATGTCTTTTGCATAAATCTCAGAGCGTAACTGAGTATTCAGTTCATGGATAAAGACGTTTTTAATGGTATCACCGTAGTAGTTCACGATGATAAATCCCGTTGCCGAAGCCAGCACAATGAGAGAGAGAACAGACAGAAAAAACCATTTCAGGGTTTTCAGCAAGACAGTAGGCTTCTTACTTTCGTTATTCTCCATAGGGTCGTATTAATGCTTAACTCAGCATCTTCAGAAAATTGACCTCTTCTGAGCGTAAATGTCTCCATTTTCCCCTGGGAAGGTCTTTTTTTGTAAGGCTGGCAAATACAACGCGGTCGAGGCGGGTAATCTTATATCCAAGGTGTTCAAAAATTCTTCTTACGATACGATTACGGCCTGAATGAATCTCAAGCCCGATTTGTGTCCGGTCAACGCCAGTCCCAATAAAGTCGACAGCATCTACTTTGATGAAACCGTCTTCAAGTTCAAAGCCTTCTTCTATTTGTTTGAAATGATCGTCAGTAACGGGCAAGTCAACAACCACATGGTACACTTTCCTGATCTCATGTTTGGGATGGGTCAGGGTTTTCGCCAGTTCTCCGTCATTGGTGAATAACAGAACGCCCGTAGTGTTTCGGTCCAACCGGCCAACCGGATAAATTCTCTCCTTGCAGGCATTGCCCACGAGGTTCATCACGGTATCTCTTTCCTGGGGATCATCCATGGTGGTGATCACGCCTTTTGGTTTATTCAGGAGGATATAACGTAAAGTTTCACGGCTAAGCTGTTCATCGCCGATCCGAATCTGCGAATCCGGAGCCACGCGGGTTCCCAGCGTAGTAACGACAATGCCGTTCACCATGACTTTCCCGCTTTCAATGAGGGTGTCAGCTTCACGGCGGGAACAAACGCCTGAGTCGGCAATATATTTATTCAGACGGATCAACCCATCGGGTTCGCGTTCAGCCTTTTTTGCAGCAGGTTTTCTTTCTGAGGAGCCAAAGGATCTTTTGGCATCGTCATAAGATCTTTTCGGCCTGTCATCATCACTCCTGGAAAACGATCTTTTGGGTCTGTCATCGTCTCCTCTGGAAAATGCTCTTTTGGGCCGATCTTCATCACTTCCGGAGAATGACCTTTTGGGCCGGTCATCATCGCTTCTTGGAAATGATCTTTTGGGCCTGTCGTCATCATTTCTGGAGAATGGTCTTTTGGGCCTGTCCTCATCGCTTCCTGAGAATGACCTCTTTGGCCGATCCTCATCGCTGCGGGGATATGATCTTTTGGGCCTGTCCTGCTCGTCGCCGCTAAAAGAGCGTTTTTCGCGAAAATCCCCGCTGTCGCTGGAAGATCTTCTTGGTTTTTCCTCAGGGCTCCTGGGAAATAATTTCTTTGGCTGGTCTTCGTCGCTTCCAGAGAATGACCTTTTGGGTCTGTCTTCATCAGAACGTGTATAGGATCTTTTGGGCTTATCCTCGTCGCTCCCGGAGAATGACCTTTTGGGTCTGTCTTCATCAGAACGTGTATAGGATCTTTTGGGCTTATCCTCGTCGCTCCCGGAGAATGACCTTTTGGGTCTGTCTTCATCGGAACGTGTATAGGATCTTTTGGGTTTATCTTCGTCGCTCCCGGAGAAAGACCTTTTGGGTCTGTCTTCATCGGAACGTGTATAGGATCTTTTGGGTTTATCCTCGTCGCTCCCGGAGAATGACCTTTTGGGTCTGTCTTCATCGGAACGTGTATAGGATCTTTTGGGTTTATCCTCGTCGCTCCCGGAGAATGACCTTTTGGGTCTGTCTTCATCGGAACGTGTATAGGATCTTTTGGGCTTATCCTCATCGCTTCTTGGGAATGACCTTTTTGGTCTGTCGTCGTCAGATCGGGTATAGGATCTTTTGGGTTTATCCTCATCGCTTCTTGGGAATGACCTTTTTGGTCTGTCGTCGTCAGATCGGGTATAGGATCTTTTGGGTTTATCCTCATCGCTTCTTGGGTTTGACCTTTTTGGTCTGTCGTCGTCAGATCGGGTATAGGATCTTTTGGGTTTATCCTCATCGCTTTTGCCAAATGCTCTTTTGGGCCGATCCTCATCACTTTTGTTGTAAGCTCTTTTAGGCCTGTCTTCGTCAGAGCGGGTATAAGCTCTCTTGGGTTTGTCGCTGCCAGCTACGCCAAATTTCATTCCGCTATCACTGCCTCCACTAACACCAAAACTACGTCTTGGTTTTTCCTGGGGCGCGTCATCAGCGTTTTTGCGTGGCCTTGCTGCCCTCATGGGTTTGTCGTCGCCTGTGGATTTAAAGGTCTTTTTCGGCCTGCTGCCTGAAGCTGAGCTATCAGAGGATCTTTTTGTAATCCTGCCTGAAGGGGTTGGTTTTTTCATTCGAAAGCCCATTTATCGGGCGGAGGGTGCAAAGGTACAACAATTTAGCGGTTTACGCTCTATTTCAACGCATCGTGGGGTAAAATGCGTCAGGGATATGGTGTAGCTGGGTGTCATTTCCATTGATCACAATAGAAATAATGTCAAAGCGTGTTTCCTTGGTCACCTGTTTTTGGCGGATGTAGGCATTGGCCGCATAAATCATATTACGTTGTTTCGTCTTGTCGACTGCGACTTCCGGCTCACCCATCTGGGTGCTACGTCGGGTCTTGACTTCCACGATGATGAGGTAGTCCTTGGTGGAAGCTACAATGTCAATTTCATATTTTCCGGATCGCCAGTTTTTTTCCAGGATCTGATAACCATGTTTTGTGAGAAATTCGACGGCTTTATCTTCCCCTGTCTTTCCCGTCTCCATACTTTCCGTCATGATATTTGTTTTAAAAGGTCAAACTCACGTTTTCTCCAACCACAAGATCCACGTCTCTTCCCAGGATCAATGCCCTGTTATCAGCAATATGACCCGCAGGAAATCCAAAACAAACTGGATAGTCATACGCAGACACTGCATCCTGAACGATCTCATAGGCAGTTTTCCCAAACGCGATTGAGTTGTCATGCATATCAGTGATTCCACCCACGATCAGACCTGCCAGTCGGTCAAGCTTCCCTCCTCTTTTCATTTTTAGCATCATTCTGTCGAAATGATAGAGGTATTCGTCCAGGTCTTCAATAAACAAGACTTTCCCATCAGTATTCAGATCGGAGGCCGTGCCATCCAAAGCATAGAGCATAGAGAGATTTCCACCAACGAGGATCCCTTTGGCAATCCCGGGTCTGTAGGGGAAATCATTTTCGTATTGGTAGGCAAGGTTTTGTCCGAAGAGCGCTTTTTTTAAGCTATCAACACATTCTTTGGTCAACTCCTGGTGGAAAAAGCTATAAGGCATCACGGCATGAAGGGTCTCAATGCCAAAGTTGCTCTGGATATGGGAATGTAATACGGTGATGTCGCTGAATCCAACAACCCATTTAGGATTCTTAACAAATTTCCTGAAGTCGATTCTGTCAATGATCCTAACTGTTCCATAGCCTCCCCGGGCGCATAGGATGGCTTTGATGTTTTCATCATCAAGCATACGTTGCAAACCGTCAATTCTCTGTTCATCCGTTCCTGCGTATTGGTGGTGGACCTCATAAAGATTTTGATCTTCGACGACTTCCAGCCCCCAATCACGAAATACGCCATAAGCGTTTTCCATTTCTTCAGGGATGACCTTTCGCGCAGGCGCTACGATCCCAATTTTATCGCCAGATTTTAAAAACGAAGGTGTGATCATTTTGTTGAATTAATTGTTTTGTAAAAGTAAAAATAAAAAAATCGGCAAAAATCTTTCCACTGGACATGCCTTTTTACATATATATGAAAAAAGGCCGTCGGGTGGAAACATAAAACGAATAATTTTATAAAAAATCAAAAAATACTGCCATGGCTGCTAAAAAAATCAACGGAAAGAGCAAACTGGGGAAGAATCCATTCTATAACCAGGTGATGAATGTCTTCGTCAAGAGTCCTTACGGAGGCTTCAACTTCAGGCAGGTCTCCAAACAAATGGGCATCAATGACAAAGCCAGCCGTGAGCTTGTCAGGCTGATTCTGGAAGAGTTATGCATGACAAAAGAAATTGTGGAGGACAAACGCGGGAAATACAAACTCAATCCGGGTCTGATCCGTGAGAAGTTTTTACACAATACCATCACAGGCAGGGTTGATATGAAAGATACCGGGAAAGCCTATATCATCTCTGATGACGATACAGAAGATATTTATATCGCGGCAAACAATACCAACCGCGCGCTCAATGGGGATACGGTAAAGGTTATGCTCTTCCCGAAAAGGAGCGGACGTAAGCCAGAAGGTCAGATCCTGGAGGTACTTGAACGTGCACATAAAAATTTCGTTGGCGTCATGAAAATCTCTGGTGCCTTTGGCTTCCTCATCCCTGATGATGTAAGGATGCCGGTTGACATTTTCATACCGGGCCCTGGTCTGAAAGGCGCCAAAGACGGGGAGAAGGTGCTGGCGGTGATGACTGACTGGCCTGAACATTCAAAAAATCCCTTTGGCGAAGTTCTGGAAGTCCTTGGGAAACCAGGCGAACATGCCGTGGAGATGAATTCTATCCTGGCCAATTATGACTTCCCGCTCAGCTTTTCCAAAGCCGCTGAGAAAGAAGCGGAAAACATTACTGAAGCTATTTCCCGTGAAGAATATGCAAAACGTCGTGACTTCAGGGATATTTTCACCTGCACCATCGATCCTATAGATGCCAAGGACTTTGATGATGCCCTTTCCCTGAAAAAACTCCCGAATGGGAACTGGGAGGTCGGCGTTCATATCGCAGATGTCTCCCATTTCGTAAGACCGGGAATGGCCATCGACAAAGAAGCCTACGACAGGGCCACTTCTGTTTATCTCGTCGACCGCACCTTCCCGATGTTACCGGAAAAGCTCAGCAACAAAGTATGTTCTCTCAGGGCTGATGAGGAAAAGCTATGTTTTTCCACCGTTTTTGAGATGAATGACAAGGCTGAGGTGATCAGTGAATGGTTTGGCAAGACAGTCATCTTGTCTGACAGAAGGTTTACCTATGAAGAAGTACAAGAGATGCTGGATGGAAATGAAGGTGACTTCAAAGCTGAGATTCTCATTTTGGATGGACTGGCAAAGAAACTCAGGGCGGATCGTTTTAAAAAGGGTTCTATCAACTTCCGTTCCCGGGAAGTGAAATTCAGGCTGGATGAGTTTTCCCGTCCGGTGGAGGCTTTCATCAAGGAACAAAATGACTCTCACCGCCTGATCGAGGACTTTATGCTGCTTTCAAATAAAAAGGTGGCAGAAAAGATCGGAAAAAAGAAAGGGGAGGCAGAAGCCAAGTCATTTGTCTATCGAATCCATGATGAACCAAATCCCGAAAAACTGGGCACATTCGTGGAGTTTGTTGCCAAGCTGGGTTATTCAGTAAAAACAGGTTCCCGCAAGACCTTATCAGATTCTTTAAACCAGCTGTTCGATAAAATTGCAGGGAAAGGAGAAGAGAACCTCGTGGAGACTATTGCGATTCGTACGATGTCGAAAGCAATCTATTCGACGAAAAATATTGGACATTATGGCTTGGCATTCCCGTTTTATACACATTTCACCTCGCCGATCCGTCGTTACCCCGACCTGATGGTCCATCGATTGCTCGAGGAATATATGGCAGGGAAAAAGTCAGTGGACCGGGACGATTTAGAAGCAAAATGCAAGCACAGTTCAGAGATGGAGCGGAATGCTGCCGATGCGGAAAGGGCTTCTGTGAAGTTCAAACAAGCTGAATTTATGCTGGATAAGATCGGGCAGGATTTCAGCGGTTTGATCTCAGGTGTTGGAAAATGGGGATTCTGGGTTGAGCTTGACATCAACAAAGGCGAAGGCATGGTGCCGATGCGCAGCCTTCAGGATGACTATTATTCACTGGATGAGGATAATTTTATGATCGTTGGTGAGAGAAGAGGCAAGAAATTCAGGCTTGGTGATCCAGTGATGATCAAGGTAAAACATATTGACCTGGCTAGAAAACAAATGGATTTTGAACTGGTAGAATGAGAAATTATGAGACGTGGAGCAGGATTGGTGAGGGTGATGTTGATGATTTTATTTTCAGGGACTGTTTTAGCACAGGTTCATGAGGATTTCGGGGATGGGAATTTCACCCAAAACCCGCCATGGCAAGGCGATGGAGCAAAATATGAGGTAAACGCTGCCGGGCAGCTTCAGTTAAAGTCAGCAGGAACTGACACGGCATGCCTTTCGACAGCCAGCTTTTTGATTGACAGCACCGAATGGCGGTTTTTTATCAAGCTGGCATTTAGTCCCTCATCCAATAACTTTGCCCGGGTTTACCTGGTTTCTGATCAGCAACTGCTTGATGGGCCGTTGCATGGCTATTTTCTGCAGTTTGGCCAGGCTGGATCCAATGATGCGATCACTTTTTATCGCCAGGAGGGCTTGGATACGTTCAGGATTTGCACAGGTATCCCGGCAGGAATCGCATCCGCTTTTAACCTGGGCATTAAAGTCAGTCGAAACCACCAGGGACTGTGGACAGTCATGGCTGATCCCGGAGGAGGCTTTCAATATCAGTTTGAAGCAGCAGGGGTTGACACTTTTTATAAACAGACCTCCTGGTTTGGATTCCAATGCCGTTATACCTCCAGCAATGCCACAAAATTCTTTTTTGATGATGTCGTTATACAGCAGATTCCCCAGGATATTATCCCGCCAAAATTGATTAAAGTGATTGCCAGGGATAGCTTAAGTCTCGATATAATTTTCTCTGAGCCTATCAACAGTGTTTATGCTGAAGACCCACATAATTACAGTATTGACAAAGGGATTGGTCAGCCTTTGCTTGCCGTTACTGACTTACAGCAGGCGGGACTTGTTCATCTGAATCTTCTTCAGCCATTGACCTCAGACACCAGTTACTTACTGAGTGTGTTGCATATTTGTGATATTTCCGGAAATATTACCAATAATCAGGCGATTTCCTTTGTTTATCATCGCCTGAAAGAGTTTGATGTGGTGATCAATGAAATCATGTCTGATCCGGAACCCCAGGTGGGCTTACCCCCTTGTGAGTATTTAGAATTGTACAATCGTTCCAATAGCCCGGTTTTTCTGAAAGACTGGCAATATTCATGGAGTACTGGAAGCATTAGGCTTCCCGATACGCTCATGAAACCAAAGTCTTATCTCTTGCTTTGCGACAAAGGGCATGGGATCTTTATGGCAAGTAATGGGAAGTATATTGAATTATTTGGATTTTCCCTACCCAATTCAGGAAGTGATTTGTGTTTAAAAGATCCCTCCGGCAGTGTAATTTCTTTTGTTAATTACCGGCCGGAATGGGTTCGGAATCCATTGAAACAAGAAGGTGGCTGGGCTTTGGAGCAGATAGATCCCTTAAACCCATGCGGAGGCGCACAGAACTGGCGGGAATGTGTGTCGACAAGAGGTGGCACACCAGGTTCCTTGAATTCAGTGCATGCCATTCAATCGGATCAGGGGAATCCACATGCATTTAGGGCTTATCCACTCGATGCCAGGACGATCCGTATTGTTTTTTCCGAATCATTAGATAGTAATTTTTTAAAGCAAGACGGGATGTACCGACTGGATCCTGGCCAGAAATATCCTGACAAAATCACAATGAAAGCGCCTGGATACCAACAGCTTGATCTTTATTTTACTGACAGCCTTGAAATTGATAAAACATATAGCCTGCATTTTTTAAAACAATATGCAGATTGTGCTGGCAATCTGTCCAGTACAGAGGATAGTCTTCGCCTCGCAATCCCGGGAATCCCTGCAGTAAAAGATGTTGTAATCAATGAAGTATTGTTTCATCCCAAAACGGGCGGCGCAGAATTTGCCGAGTTATATAATCTCAGTCAAAAGGCGCTGGATCTGAAAGACCTTGTTATCGGCACTTACGACAGCCTGAATAATAAATTTGTCTGTTATGGCAGGGTTTTGGAAGAAAGTTATGTGATTTTTCCCGGAGATTATGTGGTTTTAACGGATGAGCCGGATGCGGTGCTGAGTCAATATTTCAGTCCCAATCCTGAAGCCGTGATCAAAGCCTTCTACTTTCCCGGCCTGACGGATGCGGGTGGTGAATTGGCATTAGCAGACCTATCACTTAACATAATTGACAAAGTGAGATTCAATGAAGACATGCACTATCCTTTGCTTGCGAGTACCCTCGGTGTAAGCCTGGAACGCATCAAGCCAGATGCGATCAGTAATTTGAATTCTAGCTGGCATTCAGCGGCGGCCAATGTCGGATATGCCACACCCGCCTATAGAAACTCACAATGTTTGGATAATATCAGCGGAGGTGCCGAATTCAATCTAGAGCCAAGGGTATTTTCTCCCGGAACTGACGGGCATAGAAATATCATAACCCTAAACTACAAACTCCCTGATCCGGGCTTTTTGATTAATGTTGGCATCTTCAGTGAAAGCGGGATTAAAGTAAAGACACTGGCAAACAATGATCTTCCGGGTAGCTCCGGATTTTATAGCTGGGATGGCCTCAGCGACCGCCACACCCTATGCCCTTCAGGTAGCTACATATGCTATATTGAAATATATAGCATAAATGGTAGTGTAAAAAGAGTTAAAAAGGTGTTTGCAATACTATGATAGTCCTCCCCCGGAACTGCCCCCACCTGACCTCCCCCCATTCGTAATGGTGCTAACATAGTATTATTATTTGTATTTTTTTATAGTTACCAAGTTT
>SESG01025779.1_pt1 | contig 52393 bp, 17 predicted proteins | sample 3171421 | NCBI WGS metagenome assembly SESG01 (sample SAMN10866946, study PRJNA518727) | freshwater metagenome | biome: subpolar coniferous forest; feature: holomictic lake; material: water; isolation source: holomictic Lake 227, 6 m and 8 m depth | place: Canada: near Kenora, Ontario | collected...
AAAATTAAAATTCTACAATAAGCAACTTCAAGAATTTCAAATAAATATTTTAATTTTACAAATACATAACCAGTTAGTTCCGTTTTTACATATTAACACACCTGATAATATTTTTTATCCGATAAATCTATCATTTGGGATAAAACCGACAATATCATTGCGAACCAACAGCTCAAAAGCCTATAATTTTATCAAAACGAGGCCAGTTGCAATCATTAGTTTGAAATGAATCTTTTCAGATGTTTGCCATAAACTGAATATTGAAATTTCGTGAACCTAAGTCGATGAATTCAACAATAGATCAAATCATTAGCAACATTTTCGAATGTATTTAACCAAACGGCATAACCGATTTTTTTCCTACCTCATACAATTGGATAGGAGCAGGTCATAAAAGATCCATAAGAATGATTCCCAGCCAGGCTGATCATCATCCTTATGGATCTTTCTTCTCCGCATCCCTATCGTCTTCCTGTCGAAATGATCAACTCAAAACGGGTTTCGGGAAGGATAAAGCCCGAAACATCCTTCAGCTTCGAATAGACAAAACGCTCGCGAACCTGGAAGGCAACGGAATTGGAAATCTTCTGGCGGAAACCGATCCCGAAGGGAAGCTCGCCATGGAACTCAGAGGCGGATGCCGTTTCATACGATAGTTTCACGATTCGCATGCCGGCACCGGCGAACACAAAGGGGCTCGGATAGCTGTTTCGCGCCTTGATCGGGAACACGCTGAAGTGCATGTCGAGACACATGGCGAAACCGGCAAGTTCCACATTTACAGGAGGGTTGTCAACTATTGCATTCATCTTGGCCCCGTAAAAGGATGTCTCAAAGTCAACCATAAGGTCGGGATTCTTATCCTTGCCGATAAAGAGGGTTGCCATTCCCAAGCCACCCAATCCGGTATTCTTGTATATAATGTCAACCGGGTAACTGTTACCGTTTGCAGTGGCGCTGGTTGATAATACGTTTTTCTGAGATGAAAAACCGCCAAAAAAATATACTTCGTTATATACCCTGTAATGAAAGGATGTTGGTTTTTTCGCCACGGGTTCCGTTGCCGGTTTTGCCTCCTGGGAAAAGGATACTTGGCAGCAAAATATTGCTACAACGAATAATGCGATTGTTACGCTCAGTGTTGGTAATGCCTGATAATTTCTCGTTTTCATGGTTTTTGGTTTTATTGTTTATATTGGGTTGATTATGCCTTTTGTTCCAATAATCGCTCGTTCCCGTTCCTCCCTTTCGTACTGCCGTGTTACCCGGTTTCTCTTAATTAGAAGAGCATGCCAGCCTGATTTGGAGAAAATTTTTGAAATATTTTAAATGCCTTCCCAATTATACCTGTCAGATGCATGATCAGGATAGGTTTATTCCAGGAGCGCACTTATGAACCAATGTAGCATAACGCTGTTTTATAAATACTTTACGAGGATTCCGAGTCATGTAAAATGGTTTATTTCTTTCCTCCATGCCTTTATAATAGGTCGTTCTTCAGTTTTATTTAAGTGATAACAGGATAGATATATTGGCAACCTTTATCATTATGATTAATGTAATGGCTATATTACATTCAGTTTTCCTTATTGAATGAATTTGAAATTTCTCTTACAATTTCATGATGAACACTGCTGATATATAAAAAGTATATTAATTTAGCATTCATATTCACCTTAAAAGCTCATAACATGCAATCCTCCCGACACGCTACACTCCTGCTGACCGGAATACTTTCGTGCCTGTTGATGGTTATCTTTACTGCCAGGGTTTTACAGGGAAAAGATTCAGGCGGAAACCTGGCCGCCGATACCATCTATGCCCGTAAAATTTCAGGGCAGGCAGAACTGTATGGCAAAATTGGAAAGAGCGACAGCGCACTGGCGTTGTATGCCGCCGCCGGCAACATTTATAAGGCATGGAATGAACCCGGCAGGTATGCCCATACTCTCAATATGATCAGCAAACTGTACATTAACATCGGGAAATTCGACAAAGGGCTGAATAATGCAACGGTGGCTCGGTCTGTAAGCCGTGCGTGCCGTAACCTGGAGGAGGAGGGCGGAAGCTGCAATTACCTGGGATTGGTATGCATGAATACGGGGAAATTTGATTCCGCCGTATTTTATTTCAAAAGTGCCCTGGAGATACTGGGAAAGAGCAAGGGTGAAAAACAGCTGTACCTGGCTGATGCATGGTTCAACCTGGCCGTGCTTCATTTCTATAAAGAGGAACTTGATGAGGCGTTAACGGATGTTAAAAAAGCCATTGAAATCGCCGGGGCGCTGAAGGGAGGCGCCGAAGAAAACCTTGCTGCCTGTTATGCCACAGAAGGCGATATCAGCCTTCAGAAGGGTGATTATGCAACCGCAAGGCCTCTCTACGAAAAAACGATCAGCATGTGGGTTCCAAAATATGGTGAACATCACCAGATCATAGGCGGGGCCTATAACGGAATGGGGGTCCTTTTCCAGCAAACCGGCAATTTTTCAAAAGCAGCAATTTTCCTCGGCAAGGCTGCAACCATCTTTGAAACGATCAGCGGACCCGATGATCCGAACCTGGCCACCATCCAGCTGAATGTTGCCATCGTTCAGTTGAAGACCAAAGATTTGACGGGCGCCCTTGCCTCCATCCGGAACGTCGTAAGGATTTTTTCAGCCAATCCAGCGCTGGCCACTTCGCTTACCCAGGCATACGATGTCGCCGGTTTTATCTTTGCGAGTCAAAATCAGGCAGATTCCGCTGAGTTCTATTATAAAAAAGGAATCGCCACCATCATGCGGGTGAATAAAAACAGCTCGCTGATATGCCAGATCAATACCAACCTCGGTTTGTTTTATTTGAACCACGGAAGATTTGAGGAGGCTCAAAACTGCCTGCAGGGGTCCGTCGACCTGTACCGTCGGATTGCCGGCGAAAACAGGCCTTATATGGCCACCTATTATTACAACCTGGGAAACCTTAATTTTGCGCGGAAAGATTTTAAACAGGCGCTTTTCTGCCTGCAAAAAGCCATCGCATACAATGTTGTTGGATTCACCGATACGCTGGGCACCTCCAACCCCGCTATCAGGAATGTGTTTGATAAACTGACCCTGCTTTATTCCCTTGAAGCCAAGTCGAGCATTTATGAGGTGAAATATTACAGGAATCCCGATTCCCTGCAATTCCTGAAGACCGCCCTGGCAAACATTGAACTGGCCACGCAGGTAGCCGATTCGATGCGGATGCAAAACAAACCGGAGGATACCCGGAACGTAATTGACATGCACACCCTCCCCTATCCCGCGGCCATTGAGTTTGCCTATATCCTGTATCACCGCACCGGCGATCCCGCCTATCTTGACAAGGCCTTTCTCTTCTCAGAAAAAAGCCGTTATGCTTCGCTTTACTCTTCCATGAAAGAACTGGAAGCCAGAAACATAGGCGGGATACCCGACACGTTGCAGGAGCTCGACCGGGCAGTTCACACAAACCTGGCCAAGTGTAATGGCGCCCTGCAGGATGTGAAACTTAACCCCAAACCTGACCTGAAAACTGTCAGGGAACTGGAACAGCGTCAATTCAGTCTGAATGCCACTGCCGACAGCCTTAAGAGTGTTTTTGAACATCATTACCCCTCCTACTACCATTTAAAATATGACCGGAAAATTACCGGCATCAAACAGGTCCAAAATGGCCTGGATGAAAACGAAGTCCTGCTGGAATATGCCATCGCCGATAAAAAACTAATCACCTTTATCATCAGTCACTATACCGCTTCCATGGTCAGCAGCCCGATTGATCCCGGTTTTTTCCAATCCATCGACCGTTTCAGGAACATGATCCTGCACCGCGACGGACAAAACGGGTCGGTGGCTGAATTCACCAATGTTGCCGGCGAACTGTACGATAAGCTCATCCGCAGGGCTGAACCGTTGATCAGGGGAAAAAGCCTGATCCTGATCCCCGCCGGTAAACTGGGAACCATCCCATTCGAGGCCCTGGTCAGGGCAGATCATTTACTGGGAAACAAAAGCTATAAAACACTGCCTTACCTGGTAAAGGAGCATCCCATCGGGTACGCCTGTTCGGCAACTATTTATTTGAGCACCCACGACATGAACAACCACCCTGTAAATCCCGGCATCCTTGCTTTTGCCCCCTCTTTTAAACCGGGGAACAGGATGCTCATGGCGGAACTGAAAGACCGAGGCTCCGAGTTTGTTTCACTGGAGGGTTCGATTGAGGAGGTCCGCAATATCCGGCAGCAATTCGGGGGCAAAGTATTTACCGATACATCCGCCACGAAAAAGAACTTTCTAGCTTATGCTTCCGGTTATAACATACTCCATATCTCCACACATGGGATCATGAACGATATAAACCCGCTTGAATCAAAACTTGTTTTTTACCAGAACAATGACAGTACCGACGCCTATCTTTATGCCTACGAGCTCTTTAACCTGAAACTGAATGCCAGCATGGTGGTCCTCAGCGCCTGCAATACCGGCTTCGGGAAAATAGAGGATGGGGAAGGAATCATGAGCCTTTCCAGCGGTTTCATGTATTCAGGCGTTCCATCGGTAATCTCCACTTTATGGAGTGTCAACGACCGGTCAACCGCCTCGATCATGAAGGACTTCTATCACCACCTTGCCGGGAAGGAGGAGAAACCCCTCGCGCTTCAGAATGCGCAGCTGGACTACCTGAACAGCGCGGATAACCTCACCGCTCATCCCTTTTTCTGGGCAGGATTCATGGCCATAGGTAACAACAGCCCGGTTTTGGGCAACAACCCGGCGGCGAAGTGGAGTATCCCGGTATTGCTGTTGATCCTGGTTTTGCTGGGGGGGGCCTGGATGGTAAACCGCAGAAAAAGAGCCTCCGATGACAGCCAATAGCAACGCTTACTTTTTGCCTTATGAACAGATGATAAGGTCGGTCATCTACAAATATCTCATTGAGACGGGTTATTTCCCCAACGAAGAGGCCGACGAGTTGTACCAGGAGATGGCCTTATGGATGATCACCCGCAAAGACAAAATCCTGGGTTCCTATAAGGGCTTGGCAAAATTTTCGACCTATTTGTACACCATCGTATATTACAAATGCCTCGAAAGGATGCGTACCAGGGTTAAGGAACGTGAAAGGGAACCTGGAAATCTCCGCTACGGCAATGAAGATCTGGCAACCTGGTTTGGCAATATCCCAACAAATGAGATTTCCCCCATGACCCGGTTAATCCTTAATGAATACAGTACCAGGCTATCCGATATCCTTAAAACCTACAGAAAGAAGCAGCATAAAATTTCCTTCTGCCTGAAATCCTTATTCAGGCTGCTGGTCGCGGTTACCGACCTGCATTATTATAAACCGGATGAGATGGCTGTGTCAGAAATAAAAAGATGGATTGCCCGGCTCAACATCCTTACTGACCATCTCCATGACCAGGAGATCCTTGCATTGCTCACCTCCATCTTCAACCTGCTTGAAGACAAGCAAAATTCGAAAGATGCAATCAGGAAGTGGATGGACGACCGTCAGGATGAAATCATCGTGTTGCTGAACGGGAATCCGCCTTCTGCCTCCTTTACCCGTGAAACGTTGCAGCTCCTTTTTGAATATTATTGCAAAAACCAGGAACAGATTCTCCAAAACTGAGGCACCCGACCATCTATTGCATAAAAGAGACAAAATGAAACCAGAGAACAATTTCTTCAAAACAGACGGTCACCTGACTGAAGAGGGAATTGCATTGTGGGTTGATTCACTGGCCCATTCAGCAACTAACCGGTTACCGGAAGATATTGCAGAACATTTGGAGAATTGCACAGAGTGCAAAGCGGCTGTCGTTGAGATCAGGCATCTGGTCAGGGAGTTGAAACTTCCTGAGTTTGACCGGCACGTCGTATTAAAAACAAAAGAGACCGCTTATGACGGCCATCAGGAGGGCATTCTGCGCCGACTCTATTCGGGCGGCTCCAGGATGGTAAGAATTGCCGCCGTGGGGCTCGTTTTACTCACCCTGGGAACAACCCTGGGATTGTTTCTTTTCAACCGGCAGCACGATCCCGACCGGCTTTTTACGCAGAACTTCATCGCCTATACCGATATTATAACCGAGAAAAGCACCACCTGGGAGAAAGATACTACGCACCAGTTGCTGTATTCGGGCCTCGCCTATTACCACCGTGCACAATATGACAGCGCAGCCATCGCCTTCAGGATTCTTTACCGAAAAGATCCTTCCGCCGATACCGTCGCCTTCTACCTGGCAAACGCATTACTCGGAACGCAGGGAAAACAGGCAGAGGCCATTGTGCTGCTGAAAAGTTTGATCGTAAAAAATGTGTTGCGTGATCAGTCAAGGTGGTACCTGGCCCTGGCTGAATTAAAGTCGCACAATTCAAAGGCGGCAAAAACACAGCTGGACATTCTGATCGCAACCTCAGGTGATTACAGGCAGAAAGCGACGGATTTGTTTGAAAAAATAAACTAACCGTTTGGACACCAATCGACCATATAAAGTTCACCCCATGAAAAAAGTATTTTCCTTTTGGATTGCCCTGGTATCGGCCATGGCAGCCCAGGCTCAATCCAATTGTTCCGACATTCTATTTTCGGAATATGTGGAAGGCTGGAATAACAATAAAGCCATCGAACTTTACAACCCTACCAACCATCCCATTACTCTTGACAATCAGTACCGGCTTATCCGCTGGGCGAATGGCAGTTCGGCTTCCGACCAGGATCCGCTGTATGTCCTGCCATTGACCGGGACAATCAGTTCCTATACAACCTGGGTTATCATCCAGGATACCACCAAAGCCGGCCAGGACACCATGATTTGGCCTGAACTTCGTAAGAAAGCCAACTGGCTTGCCCCTTATGATTACGGCGGAACAACCCCGGGAGGGAATGTGCTGTTCTGGAACGGGGATGACGCCATATCCCTGCAGAAAAAACAATCGGGAAGCACCTGGACCGACCTGGACATCTTCGGTGAAATCGGCGTGCGGCCGATGAACTGGTTGGGAACGTATAACCCGTCAGGGGCCTGGACCGATACAAAGCCCTACATCCTGGGCCAGGGTGTCTATCTTACCAAAAGCAGGACACTGACCCGGAAGCACAACATCCTGCATGGTGTCGACCGGCAAACGATGATCCATTACGGCGACAGTACAACCGGTGGAATCCCGAACAGCTTTTATGCCCTTCGGGAATATGACACGCTGCCTGTCAATTTTTTCGACAGCCTGGGAAGCCACCGGTGTGATTGTTACATTCTTGGTTCTCAGCAAATAAACACTCAGACCACTTTATCCCGGTTAGCAATATACCCCAACCCGGCGTCTGGTTGGATTACTGTTGCGATACCTTACTATCCGGAGCCGGTAAAAGGATTTCTTTCAATTACAACGGCAGGGGGGCGACTTGTACACAGCCAAATCGGCTCCGGAAGGAAAACCCGGATCGATATCTCCTCATACGCAAATGGCCTTTATCTATTGAAAGTCGTCTTACACGATCAGGTAATGGTTGAAAAAATTATTAAACAATAATTGAAACCTTTTAAACGGTTTTTAAACATGAAAAAATGAAAAATACTTTCTTCCTCATCTTGTCAATATTTACCTGTTGTTTTTCCAATGCCCAATGGATACGCCAATATCCCTTACCTCAGGGCAACCCGCTTTTATGTGTAAAATTTGTGACTCCAACCACTGGCTGGAGTGCAGGTGATAAAGGCACTATTCTGAAAACTACTGATGGTGGTTTAACCTGGGTAAAACAGACCAGTGGAACTACCCTGGATTTACGCGGTATTTCCTTTACGGATGCAAATACAGGAACAGCCGTCGGCACAGGTGGCATTATCATCAGGACCATCGATGGAGGGACAACCTGGGTTAAACAAGCATCCGGCACTACTGACTTGCTGGAAGATGTTTGCTTTACTGATGCCTATACTGGTACCGCTGTGGGCAGATATTGGGGAACAATACTTAGGACCATTGATGGCGGGGTATCCTGGATAAAACAGACAACCTTAAACACAAACGGCCTGTACAGCGTTTGCTTTACTGATTCAAATACAGGGACGGCCGTAGGGGATGGAGGAACCATCCTTCACACTACAAACGGGGGTACAACCTGGACTGCCCAGGCAAGCGGTGTTAATGACTGGCTGACAGGTGTGAAATTTACAGATGCAAATAATGGCACAATTGTAGGCGGTCAAGGACTAGCTTCCTATAAAATCCTCCGAACCACAAATGGTGGTTTAACATGGAATTTACAAGCAAGTGAAACTCCTTTCTGCTTATATGGTGTCTCATTCAGCGATGCAAGTAACGGGACAGCAGTTGGCGGCGATGGTTATGGCAAGGGGGCAATTTTAAAGACAAATAATGGAGGTCTGACCTGGATTAGCTGTTCAACCGGGACTTTCGGAATTTTGTACGGTGTCAATTTTTCTAATGCCAATATTGGAACCGCTGTGGGTGATTATGGCATCCTCTTTAAAACTGCCAATGGTGGATTGACCTGGACGCTTCAATCCCCCGGTGCTACAAACCATCTTTACGGAGTATCATTCTCCAACAAAAACAATGGGACAGCCGTTGGATTCGATGGTAATAATCAGGGTATAATTCTGAGAACAACCGATGGGGGGCAATCCTGGGAGCCGCAGACGAACGATGCTACCGATTATTTAACCGGGGTCTCCTTTTCCGATTCGTTGACCGGGACAGTTGTCGGCTATGGGGGAACTATTTTAAGAACCACCAACGGCGGTGCCACCTGGAAAAGGCAATCAAGTGGTGGTTACGACTATCTGAACAGTGTCTCATTTACCGATGCAAATCACGGGACCATTGTGGGCGGTTTTTCCGGCATTATTCTCAGAACCATTGACGGTGGTAACACCTGGACGCAACAGGCGAGCGGGACATCAAGCTGGCTGGCCTCTGTTTGTTTCACCGATGCAAATACGGGTACGGTTGTTGGTCATGATGGTACGATCCTGAGAACGGTCAATGGTGGAAATACCTGGACCAGACAAACAAGCGGGGTTACCGGATGGCTGTCAGGAGTATCTTTTTCCGACGCAAATACGGGAACAGTTGTTGGCGACAACGGGACGATCCTTAGAACAATGAATGGTGGGTTAACCTGGACTCTGCAAAACAGCGGAACTACCGATTTTTTATCAAGTGTCTGCTTTACGGATAAAAATCACGGCACAACCTCAGGGTTATATTACGGGACAATTTTAAACACAACCGACGGGGGGACTACCTGGATGGTACAAACAGCCGGTGTGAGTTCCAGGTTGAATTCAGTTTTTTTTACCGATGCAAATACAGGAACCATTGTGGGCGACGGAGGCACCATCCTGCGCACAATAAATGGAGGGATGACCGGGACACTTGCGGTTTCCCCGTCTGACCGCACAGTATCCTCTCATGCAAATAACACCTATTTTCTGGTAACATCCAATACCAACTGGTCAGTCACGTGTGATGCCATCTGGTGCACGGTAACACCATCCGGTTCAGGTAATGACTCAATTATTGCAGTTTGTTCTGAAAACAATTCATCATCATCACGCATAGCCAGCATTACGGTTGCTGGTTCGGGCGCTAATCCTGTAACAATAACTGTTACCCAGGCAAAACCAAATATGGGTATTGAAGGGATTGAAAATAATGATTTTGAAATATTCCCAAATCCAACAAATGGCCCCTTAAAAATTATTGCCATTCAGGCTAACACGATGAGTCTGCAAGTAATAATAGTTGATTTGAATGGACAGGTCATCCTGAAAAAACAGTTCTGCGGAGCAAAGGAAATACAACTTGATCTTTCAACTGCTCCTTGGGGATTATTGGGGGTGATTTTGAAAGATGATGAAAAAATTAAAATCAGGAAAGTGTTACTTATCAGGTGATGATCATCTGTTTCTAAGGTAGGCAGATACCTGGCTTAACTTAAAATCTATTTTCCCCTAAAACGGCGAACACTCCAGCCTCGAATCATAGGCCCCCTTGCCGCGGGGAGATGAGTGGCTGCCTCCGCCGAAAAGGCTGATATTGCCGAAATCCAGGACGAGACTTACCTCGTGCGCCCCGCCGGTCCCCTGGAGGGCGCCGGTAAGCTGCATGTCGTAGCTGTAGGTAAATTTAATACTCATATTTTCGGCGAAGGCATAACGGTAACCGGCCATCAGGGCCATGGCGCCGTTTGCATAGGTGCCAAAGGCCCCCTTATACCACAAACCGACATAGACTCCGAATTTTGTGAGGTTCATCCCTGCCTGGAAGGAGTTCAGGTTGCCCTGGTTCTGGTAGATGATTCCGGGGTTTATCTTCAGGGCATCCTCCTCCATCACATTGAACCCGGAGGTGCTGCCCACCGCGAAGACCATATCGGCATGGGCAACCCATTTGCGGGGCAGCGGCGATTTGGCGGTTTGCAGGAATGACTGGTCCGGTTCAAATAGGTGATCTACGGCCAACCCGACAGTTCCCGAGAGGCTTCCCGGTTCATTGGAGAACTGTACGATGCCTCCGGTGCCGAAATCGGGCAGGTTCAGCACATTCCGGTCGGGCTGTACAAAGCCGGTCGGGTAGATGTTGCCATATTTTTCGCTCAGGGCATCCGAAAATACAAAGTCATCCCAGCGGATGCTTTTCTGCATCCAGGAGGCTCGTATCCCCAACTGGCCTACCGCCATCGCCGAGAAATGGATCCTTACGGCCATGGAGAGTCCCACATTCAAATTCCTGATAAACCCCAGTCCGTCATTGTCGGTATTGATGGAAAGACCCAGTCCTCCTGCCCCCGGAAGGTTCCGGTCGCCGATATCGGCGCTGAAATGATAGGCCTTGAAATCGTAGGGCAAGGTAGGCCACTGGTCGCGGAACGAGAAGCGGGCATGCAAGCCTGTATACAACCCGGTATAGGCCGGGTTGTAATACAGCGGAGAATTCAGGAACTGGGTGTAGTTTGCATCCTGGCCAAAGAGCCCCGGTACAACAACCGCCATCAATATTGGGAGGAAGATAAATTTTATCCTTTTCATAACCGTACAATGTTAATTACCTGATTAATGTTACGGTTCCCATGGTGGTACCAGTTCCTTTTCCGTTATTCGAGCCTTCCCATACCTTTCCATTCCGGAAGGTGGCGCTGATCTTCCACATATAGACATCCTGCGGCAACAGCTCGCCATTGAAGGTGCCGTCCCATCCTTCGACAGGACTCCCCTTGCAATTGGTGCTTACCCCATCCGCACAATCAAGTTTGCTGGATTCGAATACCATATGGCCCCATTTGTCGAAGATCATCAGGTGATAATCCTTCAGGTTTAATCCCTTCGGCTTAAATTCCCTTATCTCCAGGGCATTTCCCGTTGATATCAGGCTTGTCGGAGCAAAGGCATTGGGCACAAAGAGGTTGTCATAAAAGAATTCATAATCCAGGTAGGTCGTATCATAGCACAGGCCGGTGTTCCAGGTAACCAGTTCGATCCGGTAAACTGTGTTGTCGTTCGTATAGGTGGCGGTGGGATTCACCTCTGTCGAAGTCTTCCCGTTCCCGAAGGTCCATTTGAAAGCCTTTGCATCGGCCGACGACTGGTTATTCAGCTTGATCATCCCGATCCTGCCATCATAATTTTCGGTTATTGTAAAGGCGGCCAAGGGCGAAGGCTGGATAGTGACAGGCTTTAATACCGTATCGGTACAGCCAAAATTGTCCTTCACCTTCAGGAAAACCAGGTAGGTGCCGACCGAATCGATCCGGTAGGTAACGTTTTTCGTAAACAGCGTATCATAGGGTGTCATTGGATTTCCCATCAGCCACCACCATCTGGCCAGGGTAGTGTCGCCCTTGACCGTTTTGTCCTGGAAGCTGATATCATACCGTGCGCATGGTGCTGAAGTGGTAAAGGTGGCCTTCGGCAGCGTATGAACCACGGCCATCCTGGTCACCGTATCGGAGCAGCCGAAGTCGTTGCGCGAAACCAGCCTGACCTTGTGTTTGCCAGGCAACAGGTAGTAATGTTCAGGATTCAAGATCGAAGTGGTATCCTTTGCACCGGAGGGTATGTCGCCAAAGTTCCAGCGGGTAGAAGAGATATGGACAGCTCCGCTGTCGGAAAGGTTGATAAACCGCGAGGTATCCCCGGAACATACGGCAGCCACCCTAAAATCGGAGAGCGGGCCCGGTCTTACAACCACCTGTAACCTTGAGGTATCTCTCACCACCGATCCGTTGCTCTGGGCGGTTACAACCAGCGAAACCGTATAGGTCCCTGCCGTCGGGTAGGTATGGTAAAGCCCGTTACAGTGTTTTGTATAGGCGGTATCCCTGGTGTCGCCGAAAAACCAATGCCATGATTTGATGAGATTCACGGGATGGGAGCTGTCGGCGAAATACATCCTGGTGCGCTGGCACAGCACGGTATCACGATTTATGACCGAGGCAGAGATACAGGCTACGTTCACAAGCGAGGAGTCGGTTTGCTGGCATCCATGGTGGTTATAGGCGGTCACGGTTACGTGGAACAGGCCAAACCCGGGGTAGCGATGGTGAATCACGGTCGGGATCCCCGGGACAAAGGTGGTATCGGAACCATCGCCGAATTTCCAGGCAAGGCTGTCGAGGGCTGCCCCATTACCCACCGAATGGTTGGTAAAGGTGATGATACTGTCGCAATGCGCCCCCTGGTTGTTGGTATAGGATACGATTGGCAGCGGATGCACTACCACCTCTTTGTATATGCTGTCGGAACAGTTGTCGGCATTGTATGCCTTCAGCTTCACGATATAGGAACCCGCATTGGCATAGGTATGAACCGGGTCATATAACGTGGAGGTGTTGTTGATGCCCGAAGATGCCTCGCCGAAGTTCCAGTGCAGGTCATGCAGGGTGTCGCCCGCGGCCAGGTTTACGGGTTGGAAATGGGTCGGATTTCCCAGGCAGCTCGAGTCGGAATGGAAGGTGAAGGAGAATCCCGGCCTGACAAATACCGTCGAATCGATGGTATCATAGCATCCGTTCTGGTCGCGGACGATCAGCGTGACAGGATAGGTTGCATTGGTCGGGGTGTAGGTATAGGAGGGATTGGGATCTGTCGAGAAAACGGTTGGCGTCAGGATCCATTTCCAGCTGTTGACCGGCGACCCGGCAGGGGTTGAATGATCGGTAAAGGTGACCTTCCCGGCCGGGCAGTTCGGGCTGAAATAGCTGAAGGCCGCCTTGGGGCGTTGCAGGATCGTCAGGGGGATGGTGACCGAATCGGTACAGCCGGCGGTATTGGTCACAACCAGTTTGACATTATAGCTTCCCGGGCTGGCATAAACGTGCGTCGGATCCTGGGTTGCAGCTCCCGATCCGTCGCCGAAAGTCCAGGTCCAGCCTGATATCCCGCCGGCAGGGGTGGTCGATTGATCGGTAAAATGGGTAATACCCCCGACACAATGATCAACAGAGGTAAACATCGCGGTTGGTATGACTTTAACCACAGCCTGATGCGTGACAGAATGCTGGCAGCCAAAACTGGTATGAACCGTCAGTAAAACGGTATAGGTGCCTGAAGCGGCATAGAGATGGTCGGGATTCTGGGTTGTGCCCGGAGCCGAACCATCGCCAAAATCCCACAGCCAGTTGGTGATGGTACCGGAGGTGGTGGTCGACGCGTCGCTGAAATGGGTCAGGGTTCCCCTGCAAACCGTATCGGCTGTAAAGGCAGCCACCGGGTTGGCGCTGATGGTGAGCGGCTTGCTGATGCTATCAGTGCACAGGTAGCCATTTTTCACGGTCAGGTGAACGGTATAGGGTCCTGAATTCTGGAAGGAGTGGAGAGGATTTTGCAGGGTCGACTGGTTGTTCACCCCCGAGCCTGGGTCTCCAAAATCCCAGCTCCAGGAGTTGATGACGCCGCTGCCGTTCGTCTGCGACAGGTCGGTAAACTGGACAGGCGCCATCTGGCAGTTTGCTGCCGAGAAGGAGAAGTTGGCCATCGGCTTGTTATAGACCGTTATTGCGTTGGATACGGTTGAGGAACAGCTGTCGGAGGTTTTCACCGTCAGGGTCGCATTGTACACGCCACCGGTTGCATAAGTATGATAAACAGGCGACATCCCCGGGAAATGGATCAGGGTGTCGTGTCCATCGCCAAAGTTCCAGTGCCACTGCAAAATGTAACCGTGCGTGGTGGTACTCTGGTCAATAAACGACACCGAGGAGCCGGTACAATTTATCGTACTGTTGGAGAACAAAGCCAGCGGCGCCGGGTTTACATGGACAAGGTGGGATACCGAACCAACGCAATAGCCTGAGTTCATCACGGTGAGGGTCACGGTGAAGGGTCCGGGCGCGGTATAGAGATGAACCGCATTGGCCGTGTTTGCGTGCGGCTGGCCGTCGCCGAAGTCCCAATCCCAGGTAAGCAGGGTTCCAGGGTTGGTGGTCGACTGGTCGGTGAAGTGGGTCACAGAGCCCAGGCAAACGGTGTCAAAGGTGAAGGCCGATAAGGGCAGTGCGCCGATGATCACCTGTTTCACAAGCGAATCCTTGCAGTTGCCGGCGTTGCCGATGACCATCTTCACATTGTACGACCCCTGGCCTGAAAAAGCATGAACCGGGTTCTGCAGGGTTGAATTGTTTGACGATCCCGAAAGCGCATCGCTGAAGTTCCAGTGCCAGAAGGTAATCGGGCCACCGCCGTTCTGCTGGCTCAGGTCGGTAAACTGAACGTTTACACCCGGGCATAGCGCTGTTGAAAAGTCAAAGCTGGCAAGCGGTCCTGAAACACTGTTGATCAGGTGTTCGACAAAGGAGGAACAGCTGTCGCTGGTTTTTATGGTAAGCCGGACCAGGTGCTGCAGCGAGGTTCCTGAAAAGGTATGGGTGACGTTCGGATTCGCCGGGAAGAGGATCGTGGAGGTGGTGCCATCGCCAAAATCCCATACCCAGCTTACGACCTGGCCGTGCTGGGTCGTCGAGGTGTTGGTAAAGGTGACGGGCATGCTGTGGCACAGGGGTGCATCCGTCAGGTAGGATGCAGAAGGAAGCGGATAGATAGAAACCTGAAGGGTTGTATCATGACTGCAGAAATTCGAATTTTTAACCGTCAGGGTGACCTGGTAAACACCTGCATTGGCATAGGTATGGGTTGGGTTTTGCGACGATGATCCGGCACTGCCGTCGCCAAAATTCCAATGCCATTCGATGTCGGATGTTGCATTGGGCGTAGAGGCATCGGTGAACTGCGTAGCCGATCCCAGGCAGGCGGTGTTGTAGGTAAACAGCGCCACGGGTCCCTTCTGAACCGATACCGTCTTTTTGATGGTGTCGGTACAGCCCCCTGAGTTCATCACGATGAATGTGACATGATAAACACCCGTCGTATCGAACAGATGCTGAGGTGACTGGATGATGGCGGTGTTGTTGATCCCGGACGACGGGTCGCCAAAATTCCATTTCCATTCCACGATGGAGCCGCCACCGTTGAGCTGCGAGATATCGGTGAACTGAACCAGCTCCTTTTCACAGGCGCCCGAAAAGGTGAAATTGGAAGTAGGCGCAGCCATGATCTGGACCGGCCTGACCTTAACGGCGGTGCATCCCCGGTTGGTAGTTACAGTCAGTTTGGCCGAATAGGTATTGGGACTGGTATAAATATGGGTCACATTCTGCATGGCCGGCCAGTTGATGATTGTGTCGGCCCCATCCCCGAATTCCCAGTGCCATTTCACAATGTAATTATTCCCGGGGGAATAGGAGTTGTCGGTAAAATGAACCGGGTACCCCACGCACATGGGTGCGTCGTGCGAAAACAACGCTACAGGAAGTTCGTTTACCGTGACATTGTGGATAAAGGTCTTTGTGCAATAGTTCGTGTCGGTCACGATGAGGGTAACCACATAGTTCCCGGTTGCAGGATAGGTGTGTTGCGGTTCGATGGGAGCCGTATAGGTTGCCGTGGTGCCATCGCCGAAGTGCCATTGCCAGGTGGCAATTTTATTGATATCCAGCCCGGTCAGGTGAAATTGGGTCGGGAATCCAAAACAGGCCGAATCACTGGTAAAGTCAACACGGGGAGCTGCAAAGATGACCACAACCACACTGTCGGGATAGAGTGAAGTACACATCGTCTGGGGATGCCAGGCTTTTACCTGGTAAACCCCGGGGACGGTACGCAGTCCGAAAGAGATGGGCGACCCGTTGCCCGGCATGGCCAGACCGCTGGGAGCGCCACCCAGCAGCAGCTGGTAAAAAACGCCGGACTGGGATCCGTCGATCCCGATATCAACGCCGGCTCCTCCTTCACAGTAACCTCCGCCACCGGTAGTGTTCATGGCGTAAGTATTGGGTTTTGGATTTACGGTAACGGTAAACGAAGGTCCTGTATGGATCACGGAACATCCCCCGTCGGAAACGGACAGGATCGTATAGGTGGTTGTGATAATGGGACTTACCGTCAGGTTATAGGGGCTGGCAGCGATATTGCTGATGGTGAAATTGTTCAGGCCATCGGTATAAACGACGTTCCATGGGCCGACACCTGTCAGGTTCATGATCACCACACCGGTGGAATCCTCGCAAATGGTGCCGGAGCCGCTCAGGCTAACCGTCGGCAGCGGTTTGAAATTCACCCTGACCGTGTCATTGTCAACCTGGGAGCCGCACTGCTGCTGCCCTCCCGCCGTCAGCACCAGGTTGGCAAAGCCGTGCTGGATGTCGAGTAAACCGGGTGTATAGCTGGCATGAAGAAGTGCCGGGTTATCAAAGGTTCCGTCGCCAAGGGTATTCCAAAGCACCGATGTATAGTGGGTAGCCGCGCCATGCAGCGGGATGGCAATATTCGGGCACGACAGGGTGTCGTTCCCGGCATTGGCAACCGGCATCGGGAAAATCGAGAGCATCATGCTGTCGGCAACCGATTCGGTGACACAGCTTAATATCCCGTGTACACTGAGCTTCAGCATGACGGATCCGGTAATGATATCCAGCGCCCCGGGTGTGTAAACTGGATTCAGTGTATGAATATTGTTAAACGTCCCGTCGCCGGTGGTTGTCCACAAGAGGTCGGAATTGCGCTGAACCGTAGCAAAAACATGATAGGGCTGGTTTGCACAGAGTACAGTGTCGGGTCCCACATTCACGGCTGGCAGCTTGTTCAGGAGCAGTTTCATGGTATCACGGGCCACCTCGGACGAACAATGCGACAAGCCGTGGGCAGTCAGGATCAGCCTGACACTGCCTGCGTTCCTGTCGGTTGTACCCGGCGTATAGCTTGCATTTAACAGCGATGGGTTGTTAAAGGAACCGTCACCAAGTGTCGTCCAGGTTACCGACGACTGATGCTGGGCCGCTCCTGAAAGGGTGTAGCTCCAGTTTTCGCAGATCGTATCATCAGGGCCTGCAGCGGCGATGGGCAGCGGTTGAATATAAAGATTCATGAAATCGGAGAGGGTGTCAGCCTGGCAACTGGCCGATCCGTGGACCTTCAGGCGGAGAATGACATGGCCAGCCAGTTTATCAAAGATCCCTGGTGTATAGAGAGGCCCGGCAATATTGGCATTGTTGAATGTCCCGTCGCCCGTCGTTGTCCAGTGTACCGTGGAGGTGTGATGAACAATCCCGTTAAGGGAGGCCGTTTGGGTGGAGCAGATCGTATCGTCCGCCCCGGCATCAACAATGGGGAATGCATTGATGGTAAGAACCATCGTATCGGAAGCCATTGCCGAAAGGCAGGCGGGCGATCCATTGGCAAAGAGAATCAGCCTCACCAGTCCTGCAACAGTATCGGCAGGGCCGGGAGTGTAGACCGGGTTCAGGATGGCGGGGTTGGTGAAGGTCCCGTCGCCCATCGTTAACCAGTTAATTGCAGAGTAATCTGTTGCATGACCGCCGAGCTGCAGGGTATGGGAGGCACAGATGGCGGTATCGTTCCCCGCGTGTGCCAGCGGGCCTGCGGTTACGATGGCCGGGCCTGACATGGTATCGGCGCACAGGGAGGTGTTGCCAGTTCCGATCACGATATAGGTTCCGGCCGACTGCAACCCGAACGATAGCGGGTTTCCCGTTCCGGGAACAGGGCCCAGGATGGCAAAGCCATTCCTGAACAGTTCGTAGTTTACCCCGATTTCCGATCCTGAAAGGCCGACAACCGAGGGGGAACAATTGGCCCCGGCGGGGGTGACATTATAGGTAACGGGTCCCTGGACGATAATGGTAGCGCCGGTCATAACGGTATCGCAATTCGTGACCGAATTCACGGCCTTTACCGTATAGGTCCCGGTAAGGTACTGTTTGCCGAAATGAATGACCGCATTGGTTCCTGGTTTGGAAGGTCCTGTCAGGATATTGTTTCGCAGGAGCTGATAATTAACGCCTGTTTGCGATCCGTTGATGTAGATATCGGTTCCGGGACACTGGTTTCCCGGCGGTTCAACCAGGAAGCTGGCCGGCGCCGGGTTCAGCACTGCCGTGCCGTTCATGATCGAGTGACAACCAGAGACGGCCGAGAAGGCAATTACCGTATAAGTTCCCGGGTATGACTGCGGGCCGAAATTGATGGCGCTGCCGTTACCTGTTACAGGGCCGGCTGCCGTTACCGATCCGTTCCTGATCAGGGTGTAGGCAACCCCGGGATCGGAGCCATCAAGGCCGATCGCCATATTGGCGCAATCGACCCCGTTGGGGATGACATTATATTTGATGGGAGAATCGAGAATTCGTACGCTGTCGGCCATCGGGTATTCGCAATTGGTGATGACATCCACGGCCCTGATCCTGTAGACCCCGCTGGTGACGAAGGTTCCGAAAACGAGCGGACTGCCATTCCCCATCATGCTGTTCAGGTAGATGGTGCCATTCAGCACCAGGCGGTAGAGTTTGCCCGGCTGTGAACCATTCAGCCTGATGATGGCAGGAGAACAGGTATCTCCGGAGGGGAGAATATCATAAACCAGGGGTGGTATCTGGATCGTATCGCGTCCGGTCATCCAGGAATAGCAAAGGGTTGCCGGGTTATAGGCCACAATGCTGTAAACTCCGGGTTGCGTCTGGGCGCCAAAATTGAGGGCCGAGCCTGTTCCGGTAATCGCCGGACCGACGTTGACCAGGCTGTCGCGCCTGAGCTGGTAGGTGATCCCCGGAACGGAGCCATTCAGCCCAATCGTAACGGGCGAACAGCTGATCCCGATCGGGGTCAGGCCAAAGGCCACCGGCCCGGGGGTAATGGTGGTACTTCCCCCCATCAGGGTATCGCAGGTAGTGGCGGTATAAACTGCCTTGATCGTATAATTGCCGGGCAGGCTCTGGAATCCGAAATCCAGGATGGCTCCCGTTCCGGGCCTGGCAGGAGGCATGGCGATACCGTTTCTCAACAAAGTATAGTTAACCCCCGGCTGGGAACCATTCAGATAGATATCGGTTCCGGCACACTGGCTGCCCTGCGGGGCTATCTGGTAGATCAAAGGCAGGGGATTGAGGACTGCCGTGCCGTTCATTACGGCATGACATCCTGTTACGCTGAAAACGGCGTCAACCGTGTAACTTCCTGCGACCGGCTGAAATCCGAAGGTTATAGGCCCACCTGCGCCTGGAATGGGTCCCGCGGCAATGATGCTTCCGTTGCGGATCAGGGTATAGAAGACCCCGACCTGGGAATTATCAAGGCCGATAACTGAATTGGCACAGGCAATGCCGTTGGGTGTTATGTTGTACTTTATGGGTGCCGGGTATATCCGCAAACTGTCGGCCATCCAGAACTCGCAGTGGGTAAGGGTATCGATTGCAATGATCCTGTAAACCCCGGCGGTTTGGTAGGTGCCGAAAAGCAGCGGTTGACCGGTTCCGTAAAGGCTATCAACCTGTATAGTGCTGTTGCGTAAAAGCCGGTAAGATATGCCAACCTGTGAACCGTTAAGGCGTACAATGGCCGGGGCACAGGTATCCCCTGAGGGAAGGATATTATAGACCACGGGCGGCGGCTGGATCGTTGCATTGCCGTTCATCCAGGAATAGCAATGGGTCAGCGGATTGGTGGCCACAACCGTGTAAACTCCCGGCAGGTACTGGGGACCGAAGTTCAGCCCGAATCCTGTGCCGGGCAGCGGCAAACCCACATTGATCGCCCCGTTTCGGATCAGCTGGTAGTTGATCCCGGTTGCCGACCCCGAAAGCAGGATCGTCTGGCCGGAGCAGAGGATTCCCGGGGGATTAACGTTAAATACGGCCGGCGCCGGGTGCAGCGTAACGGTGCCGGTCATGTTGATCATGCAATGGGTCAGGGCATTCACCCCGGCAACATGGTAGGTGCCGGTATCATATTGATGTCCGAAGGTAAGCAGTCCGAACAGGCCGGTTCCCTGGACCATGGAGATGGTATCAATCCCCTTGATCAGGTAGTAATTGATGCCGGCCTGGGAACCGTTGATCAGGATTTCGGTGCCATAACAGGTATCGCCCTGGGGTACCATAAGGTAGGCAACCGGCAGCGGGTTGACCACGATCACGGCATTGCCCGTCATCATCAGGGTCAGTGTTGTTGCTTTGTTGATGCCCTTTATCGTATAGGTTCCTGCGGTGGCATAGGGACCGAAGATAAGTGTATCCCCGGTTCCGTCGGCACCTGCGATGCTATCGGTATTCCTGTAAAGGATATATCTCACGCCGATTTCAGAGCCTGCCAGCCCCACGTTGACACCCGGGTCGCCCAGGCAGATCGGTCCCCCTCCAAAAACGGGGAAGGGTGCGGGGTAAGGGTTGATGATCACGGTTGCGCTTCCGGTCATGTTACTGATACAACCGGTGGCCAAATTGGTGGCAACGACCGTATAGGTTCCGGCAGCAGTCTGGTTGCCGAAGGTTATTGCGTTTCCGTTTCCGGGAACGCCGGGTAGTGTTGTTTTCGGGATTGCACCCAGGTAAAGCATATAGCCAATACCCACTTCCGAACCCGACAGCCCGACAGGGACGCCGGCTCCGCCGTTTGCGTAGGAACCTCCTCCTGTTACATTAAATACGGCGGGCAGAGGAAGAACAGACACAGTGACATTCCCGGTCATGGTATTCTGGCAGTTGGTCAAAAGGTTGGTAGCAATGATGGTGTAAGTCCCTGCGATCACCTGGTTCCCGAAGGTGATGGGAGATCCGTTGCCCGTAACCGGTGGCAGCAGCGGGGTAACGCCCAGCATGAGCTGGTATGAAATTCCGGGCTCTGAACCGGAGAGGCCGACCGGCACGCCAGCTCCGCCAAAACAGTAGGCCCCGCCGCCTGTGACGTTGTACAGTATCGGTAAAGGATGTACCGTTAGGGTGGCAGATGCTGAATTGGTATTGTATCCATCATTTACGATGACGGTATAAAGCGTGGTCTGGGAAGGTGAAACCGAGGGGTTCTGTTGTGTCGAGCTCCAGGCAGGTATCCCGGGAGGCACACATGACCAGGTATAGGTATAGCTTCCGCTTCCCCCGGCGCCTGAAGAGGTTAACTGCGCAGATGCCCCGTTACAGATGGTGGATGGAGCTACACTGGCTGTTCCGCTCAATGGGTTGCCCGATAGGAACACCTCCATCTGGTCGGAGTTCACGCAGGATTTGCTGTCGGAAACTGTTAACGTGAAGATGGTATTGGCATAAAGGTTGGTTGTAACCGGCGACAAGGTATTGCCACCTGATGCGATGGAAACGGGTGGGCTCCAGGAATATAAAAGTGTCCCGGTTCCCCCGCTGGCAGCGCCGTTGAGCGTTGTACTGATCCCGAACGGGATAATCTTGTCCGTTCCTGCATTGACCACTGGTAACGGGTTGATAATTATCACGGCAGAACCTGTCATATTTTGCCAGCAAGTGGTAACCGAATTTGTCGCCCTGACCGTATAGGTTCCCGCAACAGTCCTGTTTCCGAAGGAGATCGGAGACCCTGTCCCCGAAACAAAGGGGCCGTCGGGAGAGGCGCCAAGGTAAAGCTGGTAATTGATACCGGTTACTGAATTACTCAGGCCAATAGGAACACCGGAACCTCCGCTGCAGTATTCACCTCCGCCGGTCACGGCAAAAACTGTGGGTAAGGGGTTAACCGTGACCTGTATGGTATTTGTGGCCGTATTGAAGCCATCATCAGCAGTTACCGTATAAACAGTGGAAACCACGGGGTTAACCGTAATAGATTGGCCGACAACCGACCAGGGTGGCGAACCCGGGTTGGAGGTCCAGGTGTAAACATACGTTCCGCTTCCCCCCGCTCCCACTGCATTAAGCTGGACAGGGACTCCGTTGTTGCATATCACCATTGGAAGGGCGGTGCAGGAAACACTCAACGGGTTACCGTTCAGGGAGATGATCACATTATCGCTGGATGTACAGCCCTTGCTGTCGGTGACCTGCAGGGTAAAGGTAGTTGTACTGTAGAGGTTTGTGGTGTGCGGGGTTAGGGTTGTTCCTCCGGTGGAGATATTCACAACCGGCGACCAGGAATAAACAAGGGGCGGTGTCCCTGCACCGGCGCTGCCTGCGAGCAGGGTGCTGGTACCATAGGCTATGCTCTGGTCAACACCGGCATTGGACGTTGGCAAGGGGTTGATGACGATCTGCGCGCTGCCGGTCATGGCATTGGTACAAGTAGTAACCGTATTGGTTGCAATAACCGTGTAATTTCCACCAGCGGTCATGATCCCGAAGGCGACAGGGTTTCCGTTGCCGATAACTGGCATCCCCATGGGAAGAAGGTTGTTGAACAGCTGGTAACTGATCCCGTTTTGTGACCCGGAGAGACCTACCGGCAGACCTGTGCCCCCGCTGCAATATTCCCCTCCACCGGTTACGTTGAAGGCCGCCGGAAGCGGATTGACCGTCACCGTGACCTGGTTCGTGGCCGTATTGAACCCATCGTTTACCACAACAGTATAAACTGTATTCTGCACGGGATTTACGGTTGGGTTCTGCAGGGTCGAAGTAAATCCGGCGGGAACTGATGTCCAGCTGTAGGTGGCCGTAACCGCACTGTTTCCACCTGCCGGTGAGGCGCCCAACTGAACGGTTGCCCCGTTGTTGCAGATAACCTGCGGGGTGGCCGTGGCCGTTACAGCCAGGGCGCTGCCATTGAGGGTAACGACCATCTGGTCGGATGCTGTGCAGCCTTTACTGTCAATGATATTCAGGGTAAAGGTTACCGGGCTTGTGGTAATATTCTGGGTGATAACGGTGGCCGTGGTATTCGACCCGTTGATATTTGCGGATGGAAGCCAGGTATAAGAATAACCGGGAGTGCCTGCAGTGGCAGTACCCACCAGGATTGTGGAGGTTCCGAAGTTGATCGTCTGGTCGGTTCCGGCATTGGCAACAGGCAGCGGGTTTATGGTCACCACGGCGCTGCCGGTCATATCCCGGTTGCAACCTGTCGCAATGAATGTGGCATGCACGATGTAGGTCCCGGCCGCGGCCTGGTTCCCGAAGGAGACCGGCGATCCGTTCCCTGTGACTGGCGCCCCTACAGGCGAGGCTCCCAGCATAAGCTGATAGTTGACACCAGCCTGGGAATTACTTAACCCGACGGGCAACCCGGCACCCCCGGCGCAATATTCTCCTCCGCCGGTAACGTTGTAAAGTGAAGGTAATGGGTTTACCGTAACCGATACCTGGTTACTTGCAGTATTGAACCCATCATTCACCGTAACCGTATAAACCGTTGAAATAACAGGATTTACCGTGGGATTTTGCAAGGTTGAGGCAAATCCGACGGGAACCGAAGACCAGCTGTAGGAGATGGAAATGGCACTGTTTCCTCCGGTTGCCGTGGCATTAAGCTGAACCATGGCGCCATTGTCGCAGATAACCTGCGGCGTTGCGGCCGCAGTAACTGCCAGCGGGCCGCCATTCAGATGAACAATCATCTGGTCACTGCTGGTACACCCTTTGTTATCGGTAACATTCAGCGTGAATGTTGTCGGGTTTACGGTAAGGTTTTGCGTAGTAACCGTGGCCGTTGTGGTTGACCCGCTGATACTCGCAACAGGGATCCAGGAATAATTATAGGGGGGTGTCCCCGAACCTGCTGAGCCTGCCAGCGTCGTTGAAGTACCATAATTGATGGTCTGGTCAACCCCTGCATTTGCTAAAGGCAAGGGATTAATGGTAACCACTGTGTTACCGGTCATTGTCTGCGTACAACCCGTTAAAACAACGGTGGCCTGTATGGTATAGGTTCCTGCAGCCGTTTGATTTCCAAAGGATATGGCTGCGCCGGAGCCCGGTACCGGGGCCCCCGCAGGCACCGCGCCATTCATAAGCTGGTAATTAACCCCTGTTTGGGAGTTCGCCAGGCCGACGGGAAGACCGGCTCCACCGGAACAATATTCACCGCCTCCGGTAATTGCATAGGCAATAGGTAAAGGGTTGACCGTCACCGCAGCGGTATTGGTGGCAGTGTTGAATCCGTCGTTTACCGTAACCGTGTAGGTTGTTGTAACGACAGGGTTTACGGTCGGATTCTGGATGGTTGAAGTAAACCCGGCAGGGACCGATGTCCAGCTGTAAGAAATTGAAATAGCGCTGTTGCCTCCCGAAGCCAGGGCATTCAGTTGAACCGGGGTGCCATTGTTGCAGATAACCGCTGGCAATGCACTGGCGGTTACAGTCAAAGGACCGCCGTTGAGGTGAACGATCATCTGGTCGCTTCCTGCGCAGCCTTTACTATCGGTCACATTGAGCGTAAAGGTGGTGGGGTTGACTGTCAGATTCAGTGTATTGACTGTTGCCGTGGTATTGGAACCATTGATGCTGCCGGCAGGGGTCCATATATAGTTGAACCCGGGTGTGCCCGAAGTGGCCGAACCTGTTAGGGTCGCCGGGGTTCCATAGTTTATCGTCTGGTCAGTTCCTGCATTTGCAACCGGCAGCGGGTTGATCACGATCACCGCGTTGCCCGACATATCCAGGTTACAAGTTGTCAGCGCATAGGAGGCGTGCACCGTATAGGTACCAGCCGAGGTCTGGTTGCCGAATGTGATCGACGAATTGGTTCCCGGAACAGGTGCTCCTTTCGGTGAGGCTCCCAGGTATAGCTGGTAATTAACGCCTGCCTGAGAGTTGCTTAGCCCGATGGGCTGTCCGGAACCCCCTGAACAATATTCACCACCGCCTGTAACAGCATAAACCACAGGCATAGGGTTCACCGTTACGGTCACCGGGCTGCTTGCATAATTGAAACCGTCAAAAACAGTAACTGTGTAAATCGTAGTAACCACAGGGTTTACCGTTGGGTTTTGCAGGGTTGAGGTGAACCCGGCCGGAACCGAGGTCCAGCTGTAGGATATCGAATAGGCGCTGTTCCCTCCCGAAGCCAGGGCGTTGAGCTGGACACCGGAGCCGTCGTTACAGATCGTGGCCGGGACTGAAGAGGCTAATACGCTTAAAGGGCCGCCGCTCAGGGTGATCCTGACAAGGTCACTTTGGGAACATCCTTTGGAATCAGTAACACTAAAGGTATAATCTGATGGTGAAACCGTCAGGTTAATGGTCGATACCGTAAGGGTGTTATTAGGTCCTGTGATACCTGCAACAGGCTGCCACAAATAGGTATAACCGGGCGTCCCCCCCCCGGGAGTGCCGGTCAGCGTGGTGCTGGTTCCGTATGGAATAAACTGGTCAAGTCCCGCATTTGCAGTCGGTAAGGGGTTGACCGTTACATTCATCACCGAGGAAGCTTGCGCCTGGCAACCTAACAACAGGTAGTTAACGCTGACAGTCTGCGGACCGGGGCTATTCCAGGTAACCGTAACCGTGTTCGATGTGGTGGTTCCTCCCGAAGTAATCGAACCCCCGGCTGAGACAACCCATGAATAGGATGACATACCCGGCTGGGTGCTATAGACGTTGCCGGTTGAATTCTGGCAGGCTTCCGTTGGGCCTGTGATGGTAGGCACAGGCAAAGGATTTACCGTTATGGTGAAACTCTTTGCAGTCCCGCTGCAAACTGTCAACCCGTTCAAGAACTGCGGGGTAACGGCAATCGTGGCCACTACAGGCACCGCACCGGTGCAGATAGCTGAAAACGCCGGGATATCTCCTGAACCACTTACTGCCAGACCAATGCTTGCATTGTTATTTGTCCAGGTATAGGTGGTGGTGCCCCCGGTATTGTTAGTTGTGAAGCTAACGGCTGCGGTGGAAGTACCATTACAGACTACCTGGTTAAGCGGCTGGTTTACCTGTCCTGCCGGATTTACCGTGATGGTAAAGGATTTTGATGGTCCCGGGCAGGATGTACTGCCGTTCGCAAAGACAGGAATTACGGTAACGGTGGCAATTACCGGAGAACTACCCGGATTTACAGCCACAAATGATGAAATATTACCTGTACCCGTGCCCGCAAGCCCGATGGCCGGCGTGTTGTTTGTCCATGTGTAGGTAGTGGCTCCTCCGGTATTGACCGTAGTGAAATTTATGACAGGACTTGGCCCCGGGCAGATGACCAGGCTCACCGGCTGATCAACCTGGCCGGTAGGGTTAACTGTTATAGTGAAGGTTTTGGTGGTTCCCGTGCAGGAAACACCTCCATTTGTAAAAACAGGCGTTACGGCTAAAGTTGCCGTTACCGGGGATGTGGTGGTATTCAACGCAGTGAAGGAGATACCGCCGCTTCCTGCAGCCGGCAAACCGATACTGGTCGTGTTATTGGTCCAGGTATAGGTTGTTACCCCCCCGGTATTTGTAGTGGTGAAATTAACGGTGGCTGTCGAATTATTGCAAACCGAAACATTAACAGGCTGGTTTACCTCTCCTGCCGGGTTTACAGTGATGGTAAAACTTTGAGGTGTTCCCTGACAGGAAACGGAACCATTTAAAAATTGGGGCGTCACCTGGATGGTCGCAACAACCGGGGCACCGGTGGCGTTAATCGCGGTAAAGGCGGCGATATTACCCGTTCCGGTGGCGGCCAGTCCGATGCCGGCTGCATTGTTCGTCCATGTATAGGTGGTAGTCCCGCCCGTGTTGGTGGTGGTGAATATCACCGGTGATGTTAAGTCCCCCGGGCATACAACCTGGTTTGAAGGTGGATTTACCTGCCCGAGGGGATTAACGGTGATTTGGAAGATACTGGCCGTTCCGGGGCATGAGACACCATTGCTTGTAAACGTCGGGGTCACCGTAATGGTGGCAGTAACCGGTGCAACTGTGATATTGCTGGCAACAAACGAGATATTTCCTGTTCCGGTTGCCAGCAAACCGATCGAGGGATTGCTGTTTGACCAAGAATAGGTAACCGCTCCTCCTGTGTTATTGGTTACAAAGCTGACGGCGGCAACGGAGTTATGGCAAACGACTATATCGGCAGGTTGATTCATCTGCCCGGTAGGATTCACGGTAATGGTAAAGGTTTTGGTTGAACCGGCACACGAATTCCCTCCGTTTGTAAAGGTAGGGGTTACAACCATGGTGGCTGCAACAGGAGAAAAAGTTGCGTTGGTGGCTGTGAAAGCGGGTATATCTCCTGTGCCGCTGGCAGCAAGGCCGATGCCAGGCAAACTGTTCGTCCAGGTAAAGGTGGTTAGTCCCACGCCATTGTTTGTAGTGAAGCTAACCGGGGCAGTTGTTGCCGTGTTGCAAACAACCTGGCTGGCAGGCTGGTTAACCTGGGCTGCAGGATTTACGGTAATGGTGAAGGTCCTGGGCGAGCCTGAACAGGGAGTACCTCCGTTTGAAAATGCGGGGGTGACGATTATGGTGGCAACCACCGGGTTTAGTCCTGTATTGACGGCGGTAAATGACGGGATATTTCCGGTCCCGTTTGCTGCCAAACCGATGGCTGATGTGCTGTTGGTCCAGGAATAGCTGGTGGCACCTCCCGTATTGACTGTGGTAAAGGTAATAGCTGCTGTTGATAGTCCATTGCATACTACCTGGTTAACTGGTTGATCAACCTGGCCGGTTGGATTGACGGTAATGGTAAACGTTTTGGAGGGACCGGGGCAGGAGGCACCTGCATTGGTAAAGGAGGGAGTAACAATTATGGTGGCAACAACGGGCGATGTGCCTGTGTTTGTTGCGGTAAACGAACCTATGTCTCCCGTGCCGCCCGCAGCCAGTCCGATACTGGTGGCGTTATTGGTCCAGGAATAGGTCGTTACGCCCCCTGAATTGTTCGTGCTGAATGAAACGGGTGCAGTCGGGGCATTGTTGCAAACCGACTGGTTTGGCGGCAGGTTTACCTGGCCTGAAGGGTTTACCGTAATGGTGAAAGTTTTGGTTGGACCCGGGCAGGAGATGCCTCCGCTGGTGAAGGTCGGTGTAACGACGACATTGGCAACTATGGGAACATTTCCGGTATTTGTTGCCGTGAAGGATGGCAAGGTTCCGGTTCCGGCAGCAGCAAGACCGATGGCTGAAGTATTGTTATTCCAGGAATAGGTCGTGACCCCGCCCGTGTTAACTGTCGTAAAGGGGATTGCAGCGGTAACGGCCCCGTTGCATACCACTACGTTAGCAGGCTGATCTGCCTGACCGGTTGGGTTCACCGTGATAGAGAATGTTTTTGTTGATCCGTTACAGGGGATGCCGCCGTTGGTAAACACAGGTGTTACAACAACACTGGCCGTAACAGGCGAAGTGGTTGTATTCACCGCAGTGAAGGAGATATTGCCCGAACCGGTTGCCGGTAAACCGATAGCAGGCGTTGAGTTTGTCCAGGTGTAAGTAGTACCACCACCTGTATTGACGGTAACAAACGAAACCGATGTTAGTGTTGTATTGCAAACAACCTGATCGGTGGGCTGGTTTACCTGGCCATTCGGGTTTACCGTAATGGTAAATGTCTTGGTGGGGCCGTTACAGGAGATACCACCAAAAGCAAAAGTAGGCGTTACGATCAGCGTAGCCGTTACCGGGGAGGTCCCCGCATTCAGGGCCGTAAAAGCAGGGATGTCACCAGTACCAGCGGCTGCAAGGCCGATGCTTACAAGGTTGTTTGTCCAGGCATAGGTGGTGGTACCCCCTGAATTACCGGTGGTAAAGCTGACCGGGGCGGTCAAGGAACCGTCGCAGACCACCTGGTTTGAAGGCTGGTTCACCTGGCCGGTCGGGTTCACGGTAATGGTAAAGGTCTTTGCCGGCCCAATACATATGATTCCTCCGCTGGCATAGCCGGGTGTTACGACAACCGTTGCCACTGTTGGTGCACTCCCCGTATTTGTGGCGACAAATGAGGCAATATTGCCTGTCCCGGTGGCCGCAAGACCTATCCCGGGATTATCGTTTGTCCAGGTATAGATATTTACCCCTGCGCCTGTGTTGGTGGTGGTGAAGGTAACCTGCGCCGTGGATGCGCCATTGCACAATACCTGGTTTGCAGGCTGATTTACCTGTCCGATAGGATTCACAATCAGCGGTATCGAGCTGACCGGGCTGCTGGTGCCGCATTCATTGGCTGCCGTCACGGAAATGTTATAGGATCCGGGGGTACTGTAGGTGATGGTAGGTGGCGGGCTGTTTCCCGTGGCGGACGCGGGATTGCCCCCGGTTGACGTCCAGGCATAGGTCATTCCGGCGGTGCCGAAACAGTTGTTGAAAACCACCAATGGGGTCACACTCTGGCCGGCGCATATCGGCGAGGCGGGACTAAGGGCAAAGCTATTGAGTGAAGGAGGGGTTTTAACGGTAATAATTTTCGTAGAGGTCGCAATTGAGCAGCTGTTCTGAACCGCCAGGGTAATCGTATAGGTTCCCGGGCCGGTAAAGAGAAACGAGGCATCCTGGGTGTGTGCATTGGTAGAATTGGCAAAACTCCAGGTTCCTGCAGCGGGTGTACATCCCAGAGATCCGTTGAAGGTCACATTCCAGGTATAAAGCAGGTCGAGACAAGGGTCGGGCGTGGTTGAGGTATTGGTGGCATTCACCGAAACCGGGCTGCATCCAATGGTGTTGTCAACGGTAAAACTTGAATTAGGGGGTGAATTGATACAGATGACCTTTGTATAGGTAGTCCCGGTAGAACATGGGCCGTTCGTGGCTGTCAGGCTGATGGTATAGGATCCTGTTGCGCTGTATGTATGACAGGGTGGTGTAAACAAGGTTGATGTATTGGCCGCGCCGGAAGCGGGGTCTCCAAAATTCCATGCATAGGTAGTATTGGGTGAACAGGCAAACCCAAACCCATTGTTTGTCGTATTGGTAAAGCATACCGGTGTATTGATACATCCGCTGTTCAAAGGGGTCGTCGTAAAGCCGGCAACGGGCGGCTGGTAAACCTTGACACCGCTGACCAAAGCCCAGGTTGAATCGCAGGCGTTGATGGCCGTAACCTTTACGTTGAACTGGTTTTGTGGCAACCCCTGCCCGCAGGAAGAGGTGGTGTAGGTATGCGGGACAATGCTGTCTGCCAATAATTCACTGTTTGTTTTGGTTATACTGGTTGCATCACCCCAGTCGATCCGGTAGGTGGTGCCGGGTGAATTGTTGCCTGCACCATTGATGGTAAACGACCATGTTGCCGGGAGACATCCTGAGGTTGTCCCCGGGGCGCTGATCCCTACCGCCGGGTTACTCTGGTTGGCAACGACATAGGTTGTACTTTTCACACAACCATTGAGAGAAGTCGCGGTTATCACCAGGTTAAAGGCTCCAAGGGAATTATAGATATGCGTCGCTGTCGTGAACCCGACAGGGTATGGAATATTCCCTCCGCCATCCCCCCAGTTTATGGTATAGCTGGTAATACATGCCTGGTTTTGGGTGATGTTATTTACGATCAGCGTAAAGGTCGGGTTCGACGGTGTGGGGTTATTGTCACAATTGCTGAATGGGGAAACAATATCCTGGTCCTGCAGCTGCGGGTTGGGCTGCTGGAAGATATTGGCTACCTGAATGGCAGATGTTGTGGAACATCCGCAGGGGTTTGTGGTTGTCAGGGTCACATTGTAATTGGATGTACCGCAGCCGTAAGTGTTGAAAATATGTCCCGGATTCTGCAGTGTGCTCGTGTTAGCCGAACCGGAAGCCGGATCGCCAAAATTCCACAAGTAGGTTACCCCTGTGACGGTTGTCTGAAAACTGACCGTAGTTCCGGAACATACATTGTTGTTGGTAATTGTAAAAGTTGAGGTCGGAAAAGGACTGATCGTCACATTCAGATTACCGGTATTAGAACAGGGCAGCGGACTCGTCTCTGTGACAAACACCGATGCGGGGCCGGGAGTATTACCCCAGCTTACCAATATCTGGTAAGTCCCCTGCCCGGCCGTGATGGTTCCTCCTGAAACAGTCCAGGCATAGGTATTGCCCACATGGTTAGGTGTGGTATACATAATACCGGTTGAATTGACACAAACACAGGTCTGACCTGTCACAACAGTGGCAGGCAACGCAGTTACCGTCACATTGTAGGAAGCACTCGTATAACAACCTGTAGCAGTTATCGTCTCCTTGACGGATATGGACCTTGATCCTGCAGCACCCCAGTTAACGGTAACGGGATTGGCGGTTGAAGATCCGCTTATGGTGCCGCCTGTAACGTTCCACTGATAGGTATTACCGGGAATGACTGGAGTAGAATAGGAGGAACCTGTTGAAAAGGCACACACACTTGAGGGACCTGAAATTGCTGGTACCGGCGCCGGGTTCACCAGCACACTGATTTGGTTGGATGCGGTACACGGCGTGGATGCCGCATCTGTTACCGTTACCGAATAGGTTCCTGTCGCACTTACGATGATGGTCTGTGTTGTTGCTGCTGTATTCCATAAATAGGTATAAGGCGAGGTTCCACTCCCCGGCGTAGCCGTTAACGTTATGGTCTGAGGGGAACATTCAACCGCAGAGGGTGAAGCGCCTACCGAGACGGTGCAGGTTTGCCCCATTACCAGGCCTGGCGCCTGGAATAATAATAGGGTGACAAGACATATCGGGAAAAGTAAAAATTTTTTCATAGACTTAAGATAAAATTTACACATGCTCGTTTTCATTCACCAACAATAGCAACTACCGAGTTTTTGCGAAAATCGATGCAAAGTAAGACATTTTTATTGATTTTACGAATATAATCAACTGTATATATTACATTTACATTTGTATTTAGTTTTAGAATAATTAAATATTGTTTCACAACTCATTTATATATACCGATTAAACTATCACGATATCCTAACATATTCCTAAATTGATGTGCCTTTCAGTTTTGATTGATAATGGGACAAATTTACACATGATTGCCAAATCCTGCGGTGTCTGTCTTTACCTCCTTCCTTTTCCCGGCTATCTCTCTTGGCCCGGGTAGGGACCTCCCGTTATGGTATGACCTCATTACACCTGATTCCCTTTTCCGGCATGCCTAAACCCGGAATGCACGGGAAAAAGGGGTGCCAGGTTACAACTTTGATGAGACAGGGGCAGTATGCGTGGCAGCTTCAGGAATTCCATCCCGCCAGGTTATTCAGGAGCATGTTCTGATGCTCACAACCTGTACAATGTATAAAACTCATTGCTGAAAATCCGGTTGTATGGCAACCCGGTATCCGTACCAAATAATTGCTTCATAATTAAAACATATTTGCAGCCATTTGATCTAAGTTCCTTCATAAAATGTTCATCATGGATCTGACTGTTTGTCGCAATCCATCCTTTCCGGTGGGCGAAATACATCACCGTGGGGTAATCCCCGCTGTTGATCACAATAAGGTCCCCTCTGCCGGTATATTTATTCATGGTTCCTTCAAGCGATTCAAACTGAACCTCTGCAGGTTTCAGGAAGAGATCATGTTGCTGGTTTAAAACACCCTCGACCACGATAACCGTAATAAGGGCTGTTTTAACGAACCAAGGCCCGCAGTGACTGATACCATAACCACAAACCAACGCCATCACGGGAATGAAGGGCACCATGTAATAGGCGTGCAGGGCGAAGGTGGCGCCTCCCTTCAGGATGACGACCATAAACGACAGAAAGCCAAGCAGGAGGATCAGCTGCAACCGCCTGTTTTTGTAAAAAAAACTCATCCCAACGCCCACAAGAAACAGGGCAAACCCTGAAAATTTCAGAGCGGAATCGTAAAAATTTGCGAGCGCCTTATCCAGGTTTAATACTATTTCGCGAGCCCCCTGGGCCATGTTCGTCCCCATGAAAAAATGCCAGAAACCATACCTTTCAACCAGGGCCGGGACCCAGTAAAAATACCACCAACCCACTGGTAACAAAAACAAAAGGGAGGTCATTGAAAAAATAAATATCCTTTTCCGGTCGGTTTTTTTGTCAAACAAAAAGAGAATGAATAACACCAGGATAAAGCCTGACGGTAGTTTCGAGAGTATCCCGGCAAACATCAGTATAAAATACAAGATCAGTTTCCTCCACCCACCGCCCTCAAGGTAGCTGGTCCCGAAATAAAAACCAGCCATCACCAGCGACATGGAAAAGGTATCGGGCATTATCTTACGTGCATAGGTAAACCAGATGGATGCCAATAACACGATGGTACCGTAAAGCGCTACCTCGGCACTGAAATATTTCCTTACCGTTTTAAAAAAGAACCACGTACCCACGCTGGAGACCACCAGGTTGATCAGCCTCCCATACCAGTGTCCATAGCCGGCCAGCAGGGAAACCAGGTAAATCAGGTAATTCAGCAGGGGGAACTCCATGCCGGTAATGCCTGACTTATTACCGGCAAAATCGATCCTGGGGTAAAAAATGTTGTTATCTGTTTCAAGAAAGTTACGGGCAACCATGGTTACGGTGGTCTGCCGCCAGTTGTGCCCCACCTCAAGCGGCGGATTGGTAATGCCGGTCAACCTGATAATAAAGAAGAGGAAAATCCAAAACCTTATATCAGAAAAAAGACTAACAATTACCTTTTTTTCAACACAAAACATAACCGTCCATTTTCAATGCAAAATTATGATAATAAAGCTTCATGGAGTACGCGGGGATATAACACACGATTCACATGCTTATCCGCCTGGGTAAGCCTGCATGAGAACAACCTGATCTTATGCCATTTCAGTTAAAGTTGACCTCAACGGGATATTCCTGTTTCGCGGTAAAGGAGCAAAATATCATCCATCGGAAATCCCCCGTAAATGGTTAAAAAAGGTTCAAATAATGCAGGAATACTCTGTTCAGCTATGGACAACCCGCAACGGGCTATGGTTGCCTGAATTTCAGGATTTTGAACATCTTTCTTGCTGACCACTAAAAGCATGTGCTTTTTGGACCCTGTTTCCGACGTATCCCTTTCGCCTGATACCGGAAGGTTAACACTTGACAAATGTGGTTCCCTGTAAAACCTGGCAAGGAGTCCCCAGGGTTGATAGGGATTACTCCCGCCGAAGGTGATCAGCAGATACCGGCCCGGGTCCGCGATCCCATGGATCAGCCGGGTGATGCGTATTCTACCGATATCAGCGGGTTTCAGGCTTGCCGTTGCCAGCGCCGCGACATTCACCAGGAACAGTGCAACCAGCAGGACATATGCCATTTTCAATATATTTCCCCTCCTCAGGTTTACCGGCAACTCCTGGAAGGCCAGGAAAACCATCAGGGGGACCAGGTTTACCAGCGGGAAGAGAAACCTGAGTTCTTTATGGGGGATGCAGGAATGGATCACTACGAAAGGCAGGATTACCCAAACCAACAGACTAGCCGGCTTTTTTAAAACGAGTATGAAAAAGGAGAGGATGATAATGATACCAAACGGGAAGAAGGCAAAGCGGAAGACATAGTAGAAATAATAATACCAGGGAGCCGTTCCAAAGGTATCAGCGACGCCTTCCAGGAAATTGACCTTAAAATATCTCCAGGGTGTAAATACCCAACTGCCATAAAACCAGCTATCAACCAGGGTTCCCCCCGCGACCATCAGCAGGAAACCTGCCAGCATTACCATCAGCCGTGCAGCCGGCACCCTTTTAACTGCGATCATCCAGAGGAAAACGGAGATGGCAACAATCCCTGACTGAAACCTGAAGAGGAAACTGAGTCCCAGTAAAAGGCCTATTAAACCATGTTTTTGCCAGCTGATATGTTCCTTCAATGCGATTGCAACGACCGGCAACAGAAGCAGGCCGGACCAGGTTTCCGAAGAAAACCGTACGTTGAGAAAAGGTAAAAACCAGGTAAAAAATGAAAGGATGAAAAACAGTCTCCGGTTTTTCGCGGAAACAAGCTGGCTGCAAGATTTAACAAAATAGTTTATCAGGATCAATGCAAAGAATCCTGTTATCAGGCGCAGCAGAAATGCCTTTGCGTAAGGATCCTCCAGGTTGAACATCCTGCATGCCGAGAATATCGCGAAACAGACAGCCGGTTGCAGGGCAGGCCTGATCCTGGCCTGGTATTCCCATGCGAGGTCTGACGCAACGTTTGTACCCACCTTGATTCCTGAAAATTCGACGACCTGGTAGTGTTCATCTGCGTGATAATAGCCAAGGCTGTACCAGGCCGTAAGCGAATACCAGGTAATGGCAATGATAAAAACCAGGCGGTTGAATCCGTTATTCATCCCTATTTTTTCCACTTTTCCTCAATCCATTGTTTTTGTTCTTCGGGTCTAAGGAATGTCCAGGCAACGATACGGCTTGATTTGTTGCCCTGTCCCATGGGGATTGTTTTCACATCGGCTGCGTCGGCCTCGTGGAGCGCTTCGTAAACACCTTTCAGGTGCGATTGCTTTGAAACCAGCGTGGAAAACCAAAAACAGGATGCACCGAAGAACTTGCTCTGGCGAACCATGTCGCGGACAAACTTCTCCTCTCCCCCTTTACACCATATTTCATGGTCCTGTCCGCCGAAATTCTGGACAGGTTCTGTGACTTTGTCAGCCGTCAGGTTGGTCAGTTTTTTCACCGTGGCATTCCGGGCATCAGCCAGGGTAGCATAAAAGGGAGGATTGCAAACCGTCAGGTCTATCATTTCACCATCCTGCAGGATTCCAAAAAAAATGTCGTTGGGCTGTTTCTGCAACCTCAGTTCAATTTTATCCCGGAGAGCCTCATTTTGCCCGATAACCCGGTTTGCCGACTCAATGGCCACAGGGTCGGTATCCGATCCTATAAAGCGCCAGCCGTATTCATGAATTCCGATCAGGGGATAGACACAATTGGCGCCAACCCCGATGTCGAGACATTTTATGTTATCGCCTGTTGGCACCTTCCCGTAATTTTTACTGCAAAGAACATCGGCCATGTAATGGATATAATCGGCCCTCCCGGGGATGGGCGGGCTCAGGTACCCCGGAGGAATATCCCAGTTGACAACTCCGTAATAGTGTTGCAGCAGGGCCTTATTCAGCGCTTTCACTGCTTCCGGGTTAAAAAAATCGATCGACTCGTCGCCATAGATGTTCAGCTTCACGAATTCCGTCAATTCCGGGCAAATCTCAACCAGTTGCTTGAAATCATACCGTTCCCGGTGTTTATTGCGCGGATGCAGCCTGGTTTTTTCCTTTGGATGTTCTCTCTTTTCCTGAAGCATAAAAATCAATTTTAGGTCATACTGCTGATTATCATTCAATTAAAACTTACAAAAATTGAACAAACCGTTATCCGAAGGTAAAAAGAATCCGGGAAATATTGTTTCTATAAAAAAGGTTCCGGTAACGGCCAGGTTTACAGGCCAATGCAAGGGAATACACCGGGGATGGGCCATCCTGTAAACCGGAGCGTTGTTAAAAAAACGATATCTTTGCAATCCGGCCGGTTTTGGGGTCGTTTGCCTGTTATGACACGACATAATTTCGAACCATTGATGATCCTGGGTACTGCCGGGATCTTTCTTTTTCTGGTTTCCGCCTTTTTCCAGGATAGTTTTTCATCCGGGAGGCAGTCAAAAGCACCTGTAATTTCCAGGCCTGACACAACCGCGACACTTCCGTCCCAAACTGACGACAACCCCGGTAATCTTAAGTCCCTGCTGAAAGACCGCGACACTGTAGGGAACCTATTCACAGGGATGGAGTTGTTTTACAAGGCCCTTCAGGAGGTTGAAACAGATCGCACACTGCTCCACATCGCCTATTTTGGCGATTCGATGATTGAAGGCGACCTGGTTACCCAGTCGCTGCGCCGGGCGATGCAGAAGAGATTTGGAGGGAACGGGGTCGGTTTTGTCCCGGTGACCACGCCAAATCCGGGGTTCCGGATGACAGTCAGGCAAAGTTTCAACGACAGCTGGAGCATCTTTTCATTTATCCATCATGGAAAACCTGATCAGGAGTCCCCGGGGATTTCAGGTTATGTATATATTTCAGGCCAGGGTGCTGAAACAAAATATGAATCTGCAGCCGGTTATGGCCGGTTTCACAGGGCAGAGATTCTTTTCGGCGGCAAAAATGAGATCGATGTGGAGGTAACCGAAGATACGACAACCCGCTATTTATCGCTTGTTCCCGACCCGCAAAACGCAGTTTCCTCCATCGGGGTCTCGTCGGATTCTGCCTTTTCTGCTTTTGAAATGCAGGTTAAAAGCCAGAAACCGGGGGTGATCTATGGGGTGAATTTCGCAAACGGGCCGGGGGTATATGTCGACAATTACGCTTTCCGCGGAAATTCGGGTCTTCCCCTCAATTCGGTACCGGCCGGGGTATTTTCAGGGTTCAACAGGATCCTGAAGAACAAACTCCTGATACTCCATTACGGGCTTAATGTATTTACCCCAGGGGTGGAGGATTACCACTGGTATGAGCAGGCGATGACCCATGTCATCCGCCATGTGAAGGAGTCGTCGCCCGGCATCTCCATCCTGATGATCAGCATGCCCGACAGGAGTGCCTTGATTTCAGGTGAATACCAGACGCCGGCCGGTCTGCCTGAATTCATCCGCATGCAGCAGAGGATCGCCTCCTCGGAGCACATTGCCTTTTTCAACCTGTACCAGGCCATGGGGGGTGCCGGGAGCATGAAACGATGGGTGGAGGGAGAGCCGAAACTTGCCGGGGATGATTACACCCATCCCAACGGGGCGGGCGCCGCCAAAATTGCCTTCATGGTTCATGACTTCCTGATGAAGGGATATGAACGATTCCATAACCATCCTGATTCCCTTGTTTCCCTAAATTATCCGAACCCGAACCATGAGTAACTCCCGATACCTTGTACTTTTGTGGCTGTTATGCCTTACGTTCCGGCTGGCCGGGCAGGATACCGTGATCATCCCGGAACACATTCCCCCGTATGATTCGCTGAAGCTGCTGTATCCGTTCCTTGACATAAAGGAAAACCAGATCCGGGGCGACACCGCTTCCCTGATGCCCTTTTTCAGAAAACTCGGCCGGATTGAAAAGGGCAGCCGCGAGCAGGCTGTCGTGGTTCACATTGGCGATTCTCATGTACAGCCGGGGGTTTTCAGCCAGCCCCTGAGGGAATGGCTGCAGGGAGCCTTCGGCAATGCCGGGCGCGGGATGATGTTCCCCTACCGCCTGGCCAAATCAAACGGGCCTGCCGGATATATCACCCATTGTGACACTCCCTGGATCTATTGCAGGAACGCGACGATGAAACGACCGCTCCCCACCGGAATTGCCGGGTTCTCCCTGTGGTCGGACAAACCCTCCGCCAGTTTCACTGTGGAGTTCACCGCCCCTCTCCCCCCGTGCGATACCGCACGGCTCATCATCTTCCATGCCAACCGTGACAGTTGTTATGCCTTTTCGGTGAGCAACGAATTAACCGGACATTCCTATCCTGTGGCTGATTCATCATCGCCCGGGCAAACCACCCTGCTGATCGGCGACCAGCCGGAAAAGATCCGGATCAGGGCAGTGCCGGTAAAACAATCACAAAAATCAGCCACCTTTTATGGCATGAGCCTTGAATCGCTGAAACCAGGCGTCATCGTGCATACCATCGGCGTGAACGGCGCCATGTTCAGCAGCTACGTGGAGTCGGAACATTTTGTCGAGCAACTCGCCAGCCTGCATCCCGACCTGATGATCTTTTCGCTGGGCACCAACGAGGCTTTTGGCGTAAAAGGCTACTCCGCGGCGACCCTCAGGGGAAGCATTGATTCATTGTTCAGGCAGATACGGTTGTCGGGAAACCTTGCCCCTGCCCTGCTCACCACACCGCCTGCAATCTATAAGGCTACCCGGAAAAAACGGCATACCACCTATAAACCCAACCCGGTGGCAGGCGAAGTCAGCGAACTGCTCTGCAGGTATGCCCTTTCACATTGCATGACCGTTTGGGACTGGTACACGATCATGGGGGGCAAGGAATCGATGGCCAAATGGAAATCGAAACACCTTACCGACCGCCGGTATATCCATTTTTCGGGAAAAGGATATGGCATCCAGGGGACCCTGCTGCGGGAGGCGATGCATGGAAGCTATGATCATACCCTCAACATCAACCACAGGTAAACAGGCAGAAGGCGCAAACGATGACACATTTCATGGAGGGAATTTCAGGTTTTTCTGATTGGATCACAGCATCGGCGCTGTATGATCCCGCTCACCCCCTTTTCTTTACCGCGGGATTCTTCTTTGCCTTTTTCTCTCTTTTTTTCATGGTTTACCTGCTTTTCGGGAAATCAACCCGGAACCGTTCCCTGGTCATCCTCCTGTTTTCCCTTTGGTTTTATTACAAGTGTTCGGGATGGTTTACCTGCGTTATTATTTCCGCTGCAGCCCTGAATTATGTTGTTGCCAATATCGTGGGAGCGATGGAAAAGAGCCGGAGGCGCACGGGGGTGTTCACTGCCGGGCTGATCCTGAACCTGCTGCTGCTTGCCAGTTTCAAATACAGCCCTGTGTTCAGGGCCATTGCCAGCCAGATTGGAACAGGTCACCCGACTGTGTCGGCCCTTGTTTTCCCGGCCGGGATCTCCTTCTTCACCTTTGCAAACCTGAGTTATATCATTGATGTGAGGAAGAGGGCGTTGATCCCGGAACGCTCATTTTTACGATACCTGACCTATATCACCTTTTTCCCGGTTGTACAGATGGGGCCGATCGAACGGGCAAAGAGCTTCCTGCCCCAGTTGAACAAACCATTCCTGCTTTCCGGGGAGGATGTTTCCGAAGGATTTTACCTGATCCTTTCGGGCGCCTTTAAAAAAATGGTGATGGGCGATTATATCAATCTCCATCTTGTTTCCCAGGTATTCGGCACGCCGGAACGATACACCGGGATGGAAAACCTGGCTGCCATGGTGGGTTACTCGCTCGTGATCTACTGCGATTTCAGCGGTTATACAGACATGGCCCGCGGGATTGCCCGCTGGATGGGCTTCAACATCCAGCTGAACTTCAACTTCCCCTACAGGTCGGAAGATATCGGTGAATTCTGGAGGCGATGGCATATTTCGCTGTCGAACTGGCTGAGGGATTATATTTTCATGCCGATGGCCTTCAGGTTATCCCGTCTCATAAAACAGGAATATATCTTCGCCCTCAGCTTCCTCCGGGCCGACATCGTGATATTCGGCATGTCGGCCCTGGTAACCTTTACCATTTGCGGGTTATGGCACGGCATAGGTACGAACTTCCTGGTATGGGGATTATTACACGGGGCGGCGCTGGCCATCCACCGTTTATGGAATTATTCCACGCGCGGGTTCCGGAAAGGGATGGGCCCCATGTTCAGGAGGGTCTACAGGATAACCGGTATCATCCTAACCTTCTCGTTTGTTTCCATCGCCTGGGTGTTTTTCAGGATGCGCTCTCCCGAAGAGAGCCTGGTGGTTTTAGCCCAGGTTGCCGGGAATTTTTATCTCCGTGGTCTTCCCTCCTTTATTTCAGCCTATTACCCGGTTTTGCTGATGATGGCTGCGGGATATGCGCTGCATTTCATGCCTGGCGGGTATTATCAATACCTGCGATCGCGGCTCGTTCCCCTGGGCTGGCCTTGGAAAGCACTGATTGCCATTGGCATGATAACCCTCATTGTTTACTTTAAAACGCTCGGGTCGGCCATGCCCATCTATATCCAATTTTGACCATAGGGCGTAGCCTTGTTTTTGCCTATGGCTTATAAATGACCCCGAAATTCTTCCTGCCATCGATCTCAACCCGGACAGGTTTTTCAAACCTGACATGACGGATATATTCATCTTCATAGCAGGCCGGCTGGCTGTCGAGGAACGCAAGGTTATAGAAACCATCCCGGATAAAGGGATTGATCGTAAAATAGCCCACCCTGAAAGAGGTGAGGTTTTGGAAAAAGTGGGTTCCCTGGCTTGGATCGATGCGATAGTTGTCGAGTCCCGACTCGACGATCACGCGGGCGGCGCTGATCTGCGGCCATTTTACCGGGATGCCGAGCCACGGATCGCTTGAACCCCAACGGCCGGGCCCCACCAGGATATAGTTCCTTTTCTCCTGCAGGAATTTCTCATTAAGCCTGTCAAGCCGGTTCACCATCTCCATACTTTTGGAGGCATCGAACACGTCGGGCTTCACATATACAAAATCGTGAATTCCCTTGATGATCCCGTTTCCCAGGGCACTGTTCGAGATCATCAGGGTATCTTCATCCTTGATACTGGCGGAATCCAGGTTGATGGTCTCATCGTGGCGGGCAATCGGCCGGATTTGCAGCAGGCTGAATACCCTGGGCTCTCCTTTTGGCATATCGAGGTTCACGGCAAATTCGATTTCCACCGGTTTGTTCATCTCGCGCTGGCCGATTTCGAGCACCATTTGCAGTATCTCTGCCAGGGGAAAGGTTCCATGGTTGAGCAGCGGGGAAAATGTAACGACCCGTTTTCCATCGCCCAGCATGCCATCATTGAGCTGGTGACTTTCATAATCGAATGTGGAGGCGACCAGCCTCAGGGCATGGTCGGTCTCTGCATCCTTGATGCGTAATTTCAGCAGGTTTACGGTGTCGTTGGTATCGGGAGAAAAACTCTCAGGACGCAGGTCAAGGGCAAAAAAGTATTTCTGGGTTTCGCTCAGGGCGAGTTCCGGGGTTGACAGCTGGAGGATCTTTTTGGGATATTTCGGCGAGAACCGGATACCGTTGCCTCCATCGACAATGTATTTCCCAAGGCCAAAGGCGATATTGGCAATGCCATCTTCGGGTTTTTCCGGTGCGATCGGGTAAAAATTGATCGACCGCGCCACACCTGAGATGGCAGGATAAAACCTGTCGCCATACTGCCGGCCGGTCACCTCCTGGAGCACGATTCCCATTTTCTCCTCGTCAATCATGTTGAGCGTGGCTGCCATGTACGATTTACTATCCTTGAAGTAGGCGGAAGCATAGACGCTTTTAATGGCCTCGCTCAGCTTGTCGATCATCACCCGTTCATTAAATTTAATGTTGGGGATCATGTAGGTTGAATAGATACCGGCAAATGGCTGGTAGTGGGAGTCTTCCAACAAACTCGACGATCGTATGGCGATCGGGTTGTTGATACAGGAGATAAACCTGTAGAGATCTTCATGGATCCTGAAGGGGAGCCGCGATTTGACAAACCGGGTAAGGATCTCCTTATCGCTCCGGTCGGAAAGTGCAAATTCAAAGAGGTTGTTCTCCTCCATAAATTCATCAAAGATGTCGGTGCCCAGCACTACGGTACGTGGGATGGTAATAGTCACATCCTCATAATGGTCGGCAAGCCTGTTCCGTTTGATGAGTGAATCGAGAAATGCCAGTCCACGTGCTTTTCCACCGATAGATCCCTCGCCGATCCGGGCAAACTGGAGGTACTCATCATAGCGGTCGCGGTCGAAATCGGCAATCACCCCTTTGGCTTTGTTGATGCGGAATGCGGTAATGGCATCGAAAAGGTAGCGTTTCGCCTCATCCATATCATTGGCAAAGGCGTTGACCGACACTTCCCGGAACATCTCCGCAATGGGGAAAAGGGCCCGGGCATTGAGCCATTTGGAAAAGTGATTCCGTTGCATATGGTAGAGCAGGGAATCATCGGGAATCTCGAAAATTTTATCCTGGAGCGATTTCAAATCGACGGCACGGGTGATCTCCCTGCCATTGTTCGGGTCGATAAAGATAAAATCGCCGAATGAAAAATATTCGGTGATGAAATTGCGCAGTTCGATGGAGAGGGTTTTTGAATTCTTATTCAGGAACCCTACTTTCATTTCATGCGCCAGTGACTCATATTCAACATCGGTCGACTGAAACAAAACCGGCATATATTCATCCTCGGCCCGCACCTTTTCAACGAATTTTATACCTGCCGTTTTGTCGGTCTCACCTGCCCGCATGAAGGAGATATCGGTGATAATGCCAAGGAGGTTGTTTTTATATTTTTCCCACATATTCACCGCCTCTTCGTAATTGGTGGCCAGCAGGATCTTCGTGCGTCCGCGCATGCGGAGCATTTTATTGTGTTCGTTCAACCCTTCTGCCATGAAGGTTTTCGACTGCTTAAGCAGGATTTTATAGATATTGGGAAGGTATGAAGAATAAAACCGGATGGAATCTTCCACGAGCAGGATGGCCTGAACCCCCTCCTTCACATCCTGGTCGATGTTCATTTTATCTTCAATCAGCTTGATAATAGCCAGCAGTATGCCGGCATTGCCCAGCCAGCTGAATACATAGTCGATTGCGCTCAGATCCTTTTCGGCAAGCTTCAGGTTGACTTCGCGTGAAAAGGGGGTCAGTACCACGATCGGGATTTTCGGAAACTGCTTTTTAATCCGCATGGCGATATCGAAGGTGTCGGTTTTTTCAATGTTAAGCATCGAAATCACCAGTTCGATCCGCTTATCTTCAAGCACTTCAAAAGCCTCGGCTTCCGAGGTCACCTTGATGAATTGCGGAGGATAACGGAGGTTCAGCGATACATACTCCATGAAGATCGTTTCATCGATGCGGCCATCCTCCTCCAGCATGAAGGAATCATAGGTGCTGGAGATGAGCAGGATCTGGTAGATCCTGCGTTTCATCAGGAGGTTAAAGGAGGTATCGATGAAATAATACTTCTTTGGGTTGAGTACATTCTGGGTTCCGGACATATTACAAATCTAAATGGAGGTCAAAAATAAAGATCTTTTCCGTAAAATGCAGAATCTCTGATTAAAGAAAATCAGGTTTCGCCTTATTGTTTTAACAGCACCTCCAGCATGCCGTTAAAGGCTGGCAGGTTATCACCAAGGGAGTGAAAAAACAGGTCGTCAAATGATTCTACAGACTTTACGGCAAGCATGGCCATCTTTTCCCCGCTGGCAGTAAGGCCGACTGTTTTTGCCCTCGTATCGGTGATATGTTCATGCCTGCTGATCAATCCTTTTTTTTGCAGTGTACGCAACACCATCGAAGTAGTCATCGGGTCAATTTTCGTATGCGCCGAAAGCAACGTTTGGGTGATATCCTGGTTTTGTGAGGTTAACCAGCTGATACTTGCCAGTAAAACAAACTGGGAATGGGTCAGGTCATATTTTTCCAGTGCCTTCCTGATTTCGCGTTGCCACAAATTTGTTACCTGCCATAACATAAAGCCCGGACTTTCCGCGGCTTTTTCAAACCTGGATGGGATTTTAGACGCTTTCACAGGGTTCTGGCTTTTGCAATCAGTTGCTGTGTTTGCTGCGGACCACCTTCTATTTGTTTTTGACCGATTACCTTGCTCCATAAAAATGTCAGCAAACCCGAAATTTCAACATCAACCCGGATGGAAACGCCATGATCTGTTTGGGTAAACGTGTGAATGGTATGCATTTTTGCCAGGGGGAGATGGGCGACATCTGCAAAAACGCCAGGTTTGTCCATCGCCGTGATGGTAAGCCTCGTTTTTGGCCCGCCCTTTGGCTTAAGAAAGAAGCTTGCGCCTGGCTTAACCTCTCCCTTGAGTTCAATCCACTCCAGGTCCTTATCCCAATCTTTCCAATTGTTGATACCGGTAATCACCGACCATAACTGAAGTCTGCTGACCTCCGTTGTTTCTGTTGAAAATGATTTATGCCACATATATTCAGGTTTTGTTTGTTAATAATCGGTGCAAATATAATATGTTCACATAATATACACAATAGTTATTATAATTTTACTTATTAAAATGTAATATTCAATCCCAAACGGCCCATTATTAGTAATAGAAAATAAAAAAAAGCCGGGAGACAGGTCAAAGGTGACCAATCTCCCGGCTTTTCATCAATAGCGTGGCTTACGCCATGCCACTATTTTGCAAAGACCATCTTATTGACTTTCACATAGGAATCAGTCGGTGTGTCGTAGATGATCTTATAGAGGTAAACGCCCGCAGCCAAATTAAATTCAGTGGCATTTACCAGCAGTGTATGTGTACCCGCCTTCTCCTGCTGGTCAACCAGCGTCCGGATAATGTTCCCGTAAAGGTCGGTCAGTACCAGTTTTGCGTGTCCGCTAACCGGGAGTGAATATACGATGGTCGTCGTATTGGCGAAGGGGTTGGGATAGTTATAGAGGGTCAGGTCCTTCGGAGCATCACCCGTAATGAGGTTGGCCATTTTCAGGCTGTAGTCATCGTAAGGCCTTGCAAGGATATCGGCGAATTCACTTCCCGCCTTGATATCAAACACCCTCAGCGGTTCCGTAATCCTGTTCTTCACCCGCATATTGAGGCTAACCACCTGATCACCGGCTTTCACCTTCACCGGTTTGGTGTCGGCCCAGGCAATGGACAGTTTACCATTCGTGTTTGTGTATTTCAATCCATCCTGTGAACTGGCAACATCCAGCACTTCCACACGATCCTTGTCATAGCCAAGGAAGAGGGTCATAGCGCCAAGATCTGCCTCTTTACTGCTATGGATATTATACATAAACGGTTCACCGACAGGCACGGTCATCAAGCCATCCTCAATGATCGAGAGAGAGTTGGTTTCCTTAAAGCTGCCTGGGACAAAAGATCCATTGACATCGCCAACGCAAAGCACTTTCAAATCAACCGTTATCGGCGTACCGGCCAGGGATACAGTAGTATCCGTTACGGCCCAGTCACCTGCAGGATATGAAGTGATTGATCCGACAGTTCTGAGTTTTATATAGAGTGCATCCAGGGCTGTGATCATCAAACTTGCGTTAACATCTCCGGCAGTCCATCTCACGCCGGCAAGCGGATAGGAGCCGATGGCGTTCAGCTGAACGATCAAAGCATCCGTTGCGTTGTTACCTCCCCATGTCCCGTTATAGCTGCCGGTTAATGTATAGGTGTCGTTCGGAAGATCGGTGAAGGAGTAGTATCCCGCCTGGCCTGTGTTGGTATTGTTCGCAGTGACGACAGTTCCCACGCTGACATTGGCAGAATTCTTCAAATGAATGGTAACCCCGTTCATCTTGGTGGCAGGAGTATTCAGATAGGATACATAACCTGAAATTTTCACGTTGGCACCCGGGATAAGGCTTACCGGGTAAACGGTTGTGCCTGTACAGGTACTGTTGCTTTCTGACACCGCAACTGAGCCGCATCCACAAGCCGGATAAGGACCCCAGTCGATCGTAATACAACTGGTTCCCTGGCCCGAGATTAAACTGCCTCCGACCACCGACCATGAGTAGAGATGACCTGCCACAAACGGCGTGCAATACTGAGCCGATGTTTGTCCTGATGTGACCTGGACAGGACCGGTAATGACAGGCACCGGCGCCGGCGTGACCGTTATATTTCTGGTCAGTGTCAGCGTGCATCCATCTGATTTGGTCACCACCAGGGTAACTGTGCCCTGGCCGCAGCAACTCCAAGTAACATTGATACAGGATGTGTTTGCACCACCGTTTACAGTTCCGCCAACCACAACCCACTGATAGGTAAGCGGGGTTGAGTAGGTACCACTGACAGAAGCACAATACTGAACCGGGGCTCCATTGGTATTGCAGCAACTTAAGGCTGGTCCGGCGATATCCACCGACCATTCCGCCGGCTGGGTCACAACCCAGCTATGCGACAAGGTACACAAATGGGCATCGGTTACGGTAACCGTATAGGTTCCGGCTGCCAGCCCGAGCAGGCTGCCAATTGTCTGTCCATTGCTCCACTGATATGAATAGGGAGTAACACCACCACTGTATATGACGTCAATATCGCCCGTACTGTATGAGTAACAGGGGATATTGGTCACAGAACCAATCATAGCCAATGCCTCAGGTTCTGTTATCGTTGTGGTGGCACTGGAGGTACAACCATGTGCATCAGTTACCGTTACCGAATAGTTACCCATTGGCAGCGAACTGATCGTTGGCGTTGTCTGCGAATTGCTCCAGAAATATGCATAACCGGAGGTCCCGCCCGAAACATTCACCGTAGCGCTGCCGTTGTTACCGCCATGACACGAAACGTTGGTTTGGGCGCCTACATTGGCAACCAGGACAGCTGATGGTTCGGTAATCACATCCGTTGCCGTAACCGTACATGCATGGGTATCGGTGACTGTCACCGTATAGCTTCCCGCTGTCAGGTTGCTGGCCACACTGGTGGTTTGTGCCGGGGTTGTATTCCACAGATAGGAGTAACCGGCGGTTCCACCTGAGGCGATAACCGTCAGACTGCCATTGTTTTCACCGTGACACAAAACATTTGAATGTGCAGCGATTGAAGCAGCCAGGGAGGCGGATGGTTCCGAGATCGTAGCCGAAGCCGTCGTCGTGCAGAAATGCATATCCGTTACTGTTACGGTATAGGTTCCTGCAACAAGTCCGCTGGCAACTGCCGTCGTTTGGGCTGGTGATGAATTCCAGAGGTAGGTATAGGAAGCAGTGCCACCCGAAGCGGAAACAGTCGCACTGCCATCATTACCACCTTTACAGAATACCGAATGACTTTGTACAGCAGAGGCGGTTAATGCCGATGCAGGCTCTGTTATCGATATCGCGGCAGTGGCGGTGCATAAATGGGCATCGGTAACGGTCACACTGTAGCTTCCGGCTGTCAGTGATGTGGCCGTTGCCGCGGTCTGGCTGTTGCTCCACAGGTAAGCATAGGATGTGGTGCCTCCCGTTACGCTCACCGTTGCGCTTCCGTTGTTTCCATTATGACATTGCACATTTGTGTGTGCACTGATATCAGCAACAAGAGCTGCGGAAGGTTCCGTTATGACATCGGTGGCGGTTACCATACAAGCATGCGAATCTGTAACGGTTACCGTATAGGTTCCGGCTGTCAGACCGCTGGCCACATTGGTGGTTTGTACCGGGTTGGTATTCCACAGGTAGAAATAGCCCGGAGTACCTCCCGACACACTGATCGTCAGGCTGCCATTGTTTTCACCATGGCATGAAACATCAGTATGGCTTGTAACTGCCGCTGCGAGCGATGCCGAAGGTTCGGTAACCATGGCAGTAGCAACAACCGTGCAGAAATGCGCATCTGTCACTGTTACCGTATAGGTTGCAGCGGTAAGACCGGTGGCAGTCTGCCCGGTTTGGGCGGGAGTTGTATTCCACAGGTAGCTATAGGCTGGGGTTCCACCGGAAGCTGTTACGATAGCCGTTCCATCGGTTCCACCCTTACAGTAAACGGAGTGTGATTGTGTTGCCATCGCTGTCAGATCTTCTGCCGGTTCGGTGATGGAAATGGCTGAAGTTCCTTTACATCCAAAGCTGTCGGTAACGGTAACCGAATAGGCACCTGCGGTAAGGCCGGTGGCAGTAGCCGTCGTCTGAGCAAGGTGGTCGCTCCACAAATAGGTATAGGCCGGGGTACCGCTGACAACGTTGACTGTGGCGGAACCATTGCTGAACCCGTGACAGCTTACATTGGTAACAACAGAGGCCGTCGGTACTGGTTTCAGGTGGATGATGAGTTCCATTGCATCGCTGGTATTCGGACACGGTGAAGTTGCCGTCAGCGACAGGGTCAGGGTAACATGCCCAAGGGCGATATCTGCAGAACCTGGCGTATAAACGGGATGCAGGATCTTGTTGTTATCAAAAGTACCTGTTCCGGAAGTGGTCCATGTGAGATCTCCATAGTATTGTGCGGTCGCACCATTGAGCTGATAGGTGAATCCCTGGCAGATAGAGTCATTCGGTCCTGCATAAGCCAATGGAATCCGGTTAATGCACAACTTCATGGTATCGGTAACATTCGCACATGGTGCGTTTGCACTTACATGCAACACCAGGTAAACACATCCGTTCGAAATATCCAGTGCACTTGGCACGTAGATCGGGTTCAGGATATGAATATTGTTAAAGGTACCGGTTCCGGTCGTTGACCAATAGAAGCTGGTGTAGTTTGTCGCAGTAGCGTTGCACACATAGTTGGTGGATGTTTCGCAAATAACGGCATCCTGACCGGCGTCGGCCGTCGGACTCTTATGAATTGTCAGCCTCATGGCACTGGTTGAAGCAGTACATGGCGAAGCGCTGCCGGCTGAAAGCGTCAGGTCGACATGACCAAGTGCCTTGTCAGCAGTTCCAGGTGTATAGATCGGGTGCAGTGTTGCGGCATTGTTGAAGTACCCGTCTCCCGAGGTGTTCCATAGCAGGGAAGAGTAACCCGAAGCAGTAGCCTGCATCAGGTAGGAAGATCCTTCACATATGGTGTCATTTGCGCCAGCATTCACTGTAGCCGGTTCAACAATGGTCACCAGGGCACAGCCTGAAATGAGATCATTGCAGCTATAGCCTGCCTGGGAAACAACAACCCGGAAATAGGTGGTTGAAGTTACTGAAAGTGCTGTGTAGCTGTTGCTGGTCGCACCGGGGATATTGGTCCAACTGGCCGGATTGGCGGAGCAGTTGTTTGCCGACTGCCACTGGTATGACAGGCTGCTGCTTCCACCGGAGGCGATAACCGTCATGAGATGGTTTGAACCGCTGCAAATGGTTGCGCCGGCAGGTTGCGAGGCAATCACCGCATTGGCTTTGAATTCAATGGTTGCCTGGTCGGAAGTATTACCGCAGACGCCGTTTCCGACTGCTGTCAGGGTCAGCGTGACAAGGCCGATCTGGCCAGCAGCAGGTGTATAGGTCGGTGTAAGGTTGTTCGCAGCATTGGTAAGAACGCCGGGTCCGGGGGCAGTCCAGACAAAGGATGCTGCATTGGATACCGAGGCTGAACCTGCGGCAACCGTGAATGGCTGACCTTCGCAGATAGAACCTCCGGGGCCTGCATCTGCAACCGGCTGACCTGTGATTGTAATTACCATGTCATCTGTTGCAACAGGGCAAGTTCCGCTGCCCTGCGGGGTTGCCGACAGGGTTAACGTTACAGTGCCTGTTTCACCGCTGCCCGGGATATAGGTTGGCGTTAAGGTATTGGCGTTCAACAACGACCCTGTGGCTCCAATATTCTTTGCCCAGGATACACTTGTATAGTTAACCGCACTGGCACCTGTCACGACATAGTTGCTGCCGGTACAGATTGATGCATCGGGTCCGGCGTAGGCGATTGCAGCCTTCCAGACAGTAAGCACCATGTAATCGCTTACGCTTCCACATGAACCATGGCCTGCAGCGGTCAGGGTCAATTGTACCTGTCCCGTAGAAATATCACTTGCACTTGGTGTGTAGGTTGTTATTGCATGGGCAGGATTGGCAAATGTTCCTGTTCCACTGGTTGACCAAAGCACTGATGAACTGTTGGTGGAGGAGCCTGTCAAACCATAGGCACCCGAGGAAGAACAGATATTACCATCGGCACCTGCAGACACTGTCGGGGCACCTGTAATGGTAAGTACCATGGCATCTGTGGAAGTTCCGGTATTCCCGTAACCAACAACGGTCAGGGTAAGGGTAACGGCACCTGCAACGATATCGTCCGGACTTGGAATATAGGCCGGGTTGAGCGAAGTATTGGTGATGAAGGTACCTGTACCGCTGGTCGACCAGCTAAGGCTGCTGTAATAGGTAGCCGAAGCGCCCGTGAGCGTATAGGAGCTGCCCTGGCAGATTGAAGCATCCGGTCCGGCATTTGCAGAAACCAAAGGATATATGCTTAGTACAACAGGATCGCTGGTACTGCCGCAAGGCGTGTTCCCGTATGCAGTGAGAACAAGCTGTATCTGTCCGGCAAGAAGATCTGCCAGGCTCGGAGTATAGGTGGTGGTAGCCTGGGTTGCATCAGCAAACGTTCCGCTGCCGCTGGTTGTCCAGAGCAACGATGTGTAGTTGGAAGCAAAACCGTAGAGGTTGTTGGGTCCTGCCGTCAGCGTTGCATTGGGTCCTGCATACACCGTTGGTGCGGGCACGATGGTCAGCACCATATCATCCGTAGCATCGCTGCAGGTTCCAGCACCGAAGGCGGTTAATTTCAATGTGACGGATCCTGCAGAAATATCATTGGGACTCGGCACATAGGTTGGATTCGGGGAGGTATTTGTAATAAAGGTCCCAGTTCCACTGCTTGTCCACAGCAGACTTGCATAGTTGGATGCGGTGGCACCGGTAAACACATAGGTACCTCCCTGGCAAATGATGGCATCGGGTCCCGCCTGGGCGTTTGCCGAGGTCCAAAGGTTCAGTACCATAAAGTCGCTGACAACCATGCAGGTGCCTGCGCCATCGGCCGACAGGGTAAGCTGTACCTGGCCTGTAGCAATATCGCCTGCACTCGGGGTATAGGTGGTTATCGCCTGTGTGGCATCTGCAAAGGTTCCTGTACCGTTTGTTGACCAAAGCACCCAGGAAGCGTTTGAGGATGATCCTGTCAGGTTATAGGATCCCGTTGCAGGACAAAGTGCACCGTCGGGTCCGGCATTTACAACCGGTATATGGTTGATGGTAAGCAGCATCGAACTGGTGGCATTGGAGCAGGTGCCTAAACCTCCGGCAGTCAGCGTAAGGGTGACCCATCCTGTCGAAATATCGGCCTGACTGGGGATATAGGTAGGATTCAGAGAGGTACTGGTAACAAAGGTGCCTGTTCCGGTACTTGACCACAAAATACTTGAATAATTGGTGGCAGTCGCCCCCGACAAACTGTAGGTGTTGCCCTGGCAGATAATGGCATCGGGCCCTGCAGTGGCAGTAGCGGTTTTCAGGAACAACAGGTTCATGTTATCGCTTACACTCGCGCAATCCCCGTTACCAGCTGCAGTCAGTAATAGTTGTATATGTCCGAGGTTGATGTCTGTCAAACTTGGCGTATAGCTGGTTATTAACTGGGTTGCATCTGCAAAGGTCCCTGTCCCGTCGGTTGTCCAAAGTACGGAACTAAAATTGGAAGCAGTTCCTGTTATGGTGTGTGATCCATCTGATACGCACATATACTCATCAGGTCCAGCCTCAACGATCGGGGCTGTCGTGATCGTAAGAATCATATCATCCGACATACCGGAGCACGGACCAGTACCAGACGAGGTCAGGGTCAGTGTGACTGTCCCTGCTGTAAGATCAGCAAGGCTGGGTGAATAGGTCGGGTGTAACGTATTGGGATCGTCGAAGATGCCAGTTCCCGAGCTTACCCAGGTCAAACCTGAATAATTGACGGCAGAGGAACCTGTAACTACATATTTATGTCCTGAACAGATGGTGGCATCCGGACCTGCATTGGCTATGGCAG
>SESG01038486.1_pt1 | contig 51628 bp, 37 predicted proteins | sample 3171421 | NCBI WGS metagenome assembly SESG01 (sample SAMN10866946, study PRJNA518727) | freshwater metagenome | biome: subpolar coniferous forest; feature: holomictic lake; material: water; isolation source: holomictic Lake 227, 6 m and 8 m depth | place: Canada: near Kenora, Ontario | collected...
AATTAGAGCGTAATATCCAGAGAAGGTAAAGCGATTTATGAAACAGCAGGATGCCTTGGAAAAGGTGGGGTATTGTTCATCACTGCAAAGCTCCCAAAGGAAATTGTTATCGGCAGAGATGGGCCAATTGAAAACTTCCTTATTCTATGCAGTTCACACGACGGCTCAATGGCTATTAATGCATTCTTTACACCGGTGAGGGTTGTATGTCAGAATACGCTCAATGCTGCCTTCAACAACAACACTAACCGGGTATTTATCAAGCATACCCAGAATGTTAAGGAACGGTTTGTGGAAGCAGCGCTGGTCATGGGAATGCACTCTGAATACCTGGATAACCTGGAATTGGCTTTTCGCCAACTTTATGATAAAAAGGTATCGGATCAGGAGATGAAATCCATCATTACAAGAGCCTTCCTGAGTAAAGAGGAAATCAAGTTATTGGCTCTAACTGGCAATGTTGACCTTTCAACACGGAAAACGAATATAGTGGAAGGTGTGGTTCAATACTATCATGAAGCATCTGAAATTGATACCATACGTGGTAATGGTTATGGTGTTTACAATGCAGTGGCCGGTTACTTCCAGAATTTGAAGAATTTCCGCAATGATGAAGTAAAGATGAAATCAATCGTTCTGGGAGGATTGTCAGCGCAATATACACAGAGGGTGTTTGACAGGCTTATCAAAGCATGATATTGAACGGTCAAAGGTTCACGGAGTGGGTTAATTTCACTTCGGGAATCATTCTCTGCTGGTGCTTATGATTATGACCAGAAGAGGATACCAGCTAGGAAAATGAATAACCTCTTCAATTTCACATAATGAGAGTTTGTTAATCAGATTAGGGAGTTAATAAAAAAAATATCAGATCAACTGTACAGAAGGTTAAAAAAGACCTTATATTTACTTTGTTAAACAAACTTCTATGACGTAAGAACTGTATCACCATAAAATATAGCATTAGCTATTGTTCTGATTCAGAAAACCGCCAAAATTTCAACATCACAGGATAATAAGCGAATGCTCATGCTACGGCGTGGGCTTCCTTATTTGTGATGTGGGCACTTGGCGGTGCCTCTGAATCAGGTGGGGTTAGTGCCACGCCTATTTTTTCTAATTAGTATTGAAATATTTTTAGTTATGAAAAATAATAAATCAAGCAGAACCTTCTATCCGTATTTTATTTTTTGTATATGTGGAATAATGATAGGGTGCCGGAATTTTTTAAATAAAGAAAATAACCAGGATAACTATAAAGATAAAAAAGTAATTGACACAACCAATATACTACCCAAAGAAGTAGTTATAGATTCCACTTATGAATTAACTATTCAACAGAGGCAACAAATCAAATTATTAGAAAGAATCTACGGATTGAATTATTTTTCAATCGACCGCATTACTAATTTGTCAATTTTCGAGGCTGATGCAAACGAACAATTAATTACATCAGAAATGTTTCACAAAAGCAAATCTGTTATTAATATTAAAAAAACAAATTGGTATTATAAACCAAACGATTCATCTTCCTATACTTCAGAATACTGTTATTCTTATGACAAGAATGGCTTTATTCACAAAATAATAGATTTACAGGATTTCAATAAGCGGATTGAATTCGACTATAAGGACAAGTTGTGTCATTCCATGAAATATTATTCGTATTCAACTCCCGTAACAAAAAGCACACCCAATACTGAAACTTATTATGGGAATAAACCAATTTGCCATTCATTTAAATATGGATATAAAAACAGTGTAAAAAAAAGTGAGATTTCATATAATGGGGATGAAAGAGTTATTGCAATAAATTTCTATAGAGACTTAACTGATAATAAGAAAGTATATCTATATTATGATTTTTATGATTCAGAAAACCTCCTTAGAAAATTAAATAAACAAATAATTGTTTGTTTTACTGGAGATCAAATTAATTATATTTTAATGTATTACCCAAAGCCTGGTGGAGGATATGTTAGTCCATCTGTCGCTAAAGATATTGCTAAAAAGACTAAGGATAAACCAAAAGAAACATTGGAAGAAAGATTTATAAAGATTCATTCTAATATATCTAATAATTTGCTCCCAGAGGTCCAAGTTCCAGGCACTAGGTTTGCTGAAAAATCACAATTGGATTTGTACAGTATTGCTCAAATCTCAATGCAGGATAATTCCATAAAAATAAATAAGTTTTACCTTAACAAGACAAGAGAATTTGAATCTGAATATACTATCAATATTCGACTTGGGATGGAGGGCAGGTTTGAACAGATTAATAGAATAATGGGTACGGATAATTGGGGTGAAGAATATCTCTACCGCTATTATTATAGTGATGACACTCTTATTGGATTAGGGATTTTTAAGACAAAATATAAAGTAAATGATGAAGGCAAATCAGCAGAGCATTATTACAGACCACAAGTAATGTACGAATTATCTGACCATAATTAAAAGATGAATAAGGGATATTTGTAAATGCGACAATGTTAATAATTACTGCCGAGTATTCCATTAGGGGAATTGGATTCCTAATCAGAATCCCAATAACAGAGGACATTATTGACCAGTTGTTAGAATCTGTTTATGAGGAATTTGAAGCGTACTCAATTTTTATGGATTATAATGGGGAATTAACCGATTACTTGTTTAATAAGTATCAGAGCTATACTTTCTTGAAGGATGGTTATTTCATAGGAAATGAATTCTGTAAGTGTCCTAGAAGCAGGTCTAATGGTGATCTTACAGTTAACCTGATGAATATTTATAAGGGGTTTGGTGTTGATACATTTATCAAATGCAGAAAGATAGATTTTTCAGGTGAAGTAATGAATTAGTTAAGGCTCAAGCGATTATTTGATTTTATTTAATTCAGGAATTGATGATTTTGCCCAATATTCGGCTCTTAAATTACGTCCACCCTCCACGGTTCTCCTTGCGGCACAATAAAATAGCTTGGTTATGTTATCAACCCATGGCCCTAAAAGCAGCCCACGTCCAAGTTCAAAGTCAAGACATTTACTTAACAATTTTGGGTCATAATCATCTAGTCCAAACACATGACAGGTTAAATCAAGAACGGATTGAGAACTCAATTTCATTAAAACTTTATTTTCACATTCTGAAAGGATAAGAGGATCTAATTTATCTGGTCGTTGACTTGCGATGATTAAAAATAGTCCATATTTTCTGCCTTCAGCAATTATTGTCCTAAATTGTTCCCTTAATGCATTGGCAGCCATTCCCCTTGGTTCAGCAGGTATGAGATTATGAGCTTCGTCAATAACAATGAAAGTCGGAACTCTGGTATCCTTTTCTTTTTCTTCATTGAGTGCAGAAGTCCACCTTTCACGGGCGTTTTCCCATTCTGAAGATACAATTGCATTAATTGATAATAATCTAGTCCTTTGGTCAGTGATTGAAGGCAAATTAATTACAGTAAGTCTTTTTATATTTTGTTCTTCCTCCGTAAACCATTCATTATTTGGCTTTGTAAACTGTACTTTAGATTTATATTCTTGTGCCGTCCCAAAATAATATTTAACCGCATCAATTGTTACATATTTAGCAGCAAATATGGCATCCTCAATGTTTTTCTCAATAAGGTATTTAGCCACATAAGTTGTTGATCGCATAATAGAACCATACGCTTTCACAAGTTTTTCTTCAACAGGTGCAATAAGTTCTTTAACAACAAACTCAGCTGAAACTTCCTCCCTTAATTTTAATCTTGATTTCCTTAGTATCCTTTCGGCGATTTCGAGGAAATCAAGATTTTTATACTTTTTATTTAAAGTTTTATAGGACACAAGTTCGGCAATGCATTGTGTGAATTTATGGCAATGGTATACTTGTGTTCTAAAGGTAGAGCTAAGATCTTCTATTAAAAAATCTATCGAAACTGATTGCCAGTCAATTTTAAGCTCTTCTTCGGTTGAATTAGTCTGAGCAGGAATAGTTTTGATTGTTTTTGGAACACCTGACCAATACTTTGTAAAAAGAGTTCTTGAAATATCTGGTAAACGACCTTCACTGCTTTTGGTATTATACTTTGCTTCAGTCCAAAGTTTCTGTTGTTCGACAACATTAATTTTTTTAAAGTCCGCATTAGGATCAAGAATTATGCATCTCGCTTGCGTCTTAATCATAATTTCTTCAATTAGTCTACCAAGAAAAAATGATTTTCCTGATCCAGATTGAGCAATTATTGCCGTATGTGCTCCAAGTTTACTTGCAGGGATTTGTACTATGTCATTCTCTTTTTGGGATCCTATTTTTGGTTTATCAGTTAACCAATACTTTGGATTTAAGTGCGCATCAACCTCCCAACCTAAAGTTAAAAATGATTGATTTTCATCTGTTTTTTTAGCCATATCTATCTTGCAATTATTTTTAGGGTTAATCTTGTGAACAACAAGCATTTTAATACTACAGCATTCTGATCATATCCTTCGCCTGCGTGATTGTAAAAGAATCGGTAATGGGTTTGGCATCAAACACCATAAAGTAACTGAATCCTGAACCGGATAGCTGCTGCCACTGGTTCCCAAGACGACACTTTGCTGAGCTGTCAGTTCCATCAAGATGATCACCTTTTGTTTCCAATAGAATAACATTACCAGTCTTCGTATATAGAATGAAGTCAGGATAATGGTTTGACTTAAAGCCGTTAATAGCAAAGCCCTTGCGCGCAATGTTCCGATGCCAGAAGTCGATGTTAGAGAGGCTTGACAATTCAAGGATAACACGCTCCTCAAAGCCATTCATGGAACCTTCACGTTCGTATAGTGATTGTCCAATAGATGGGCCAAGGTTTCCAGGACTGATTGATTCCGGAAACTTCCACACGTGCTGAACCTTGATCTTACCCACCTTGATGTATTTATTGAACTGCTCTTCAGCATATACATCTGCAAGTATCTTGATCTTTTGTTTGATCTTATCGACGTAAGTGTATTTCCGTGCGAGAAAATCAGCGATCTGCTCTTGGGTGAAGTCATTGAAGACTGATTCAACGTAGCGTTTTATGGAGCTGTCAGGAATCGGGTACATGTCTCCTATGAGCCTGATCACCACCTCAGCAAGGTCTCTGAGCTGGCTCTCCTTTGGCTTAGCGAGAATGTAATCGACCAATGGCTCTTTAAGCATCCGGTCTTCAATCTTAGTGAAGGAGGGAGAGTACTCATTCTTCCGTGTTTCTTGTAAGTCAACCTTATAGAGATCAGAAGAGACATCATCAAAGGCGATGTTCTTATCACACTTCTCCAAGGCGAATCCAGTCAGCAGGATGGTGTCATCTAATGGTACAAGTCCTGACCCGGTTTCAAAGAGGTTGTTACGTGGTACATCAATGTAAAACCGTGGAATAGTGATCCTCTTGACTTGATCCACCAATATTTCACGGATTCGATAACGCTTAACTTTAGTTCCCATCTCTGCAAAATAGTTGTCGTCAATAACCTCAGGCTGCTTGTTGATCTGCTCTTCCAGTTCACGATTCTGTTGTTCGGCAAGACCGGCGATGGTGTTGATTACCGTAGTTGCTGCCGGTGCATCTGTACCATCAGGGCTATAGTTGACCTTCCTGGCGTCAATGCCTTCATCTTCCGGCTTTTCTTCCGGAAACAGGAAATTATCGAGTGACTTTGTGGTGACCTGCTGTTTTTCGACTTCGGGCATATCATCCTTCTGCCGGTAGTCTTTATCGCTGAATCCTGAATTCAATAGGCTCTTGACAATGTTTTCTAAGGTATCATTGAACTTTGCGGATGACGTGAGCACATACGAAACATTCAGTAATATATCGGCATGTCGAATAACGTAGGGCTGTCTTAGCACGCGTCCAAGAATCTGTTCTACGTCAACTGCCGACGACTTGTCGGCAAGTGAAGCTAGGATATATGCGAACGGACAGTCCCAGCCTTCTTTCAGTGCATTAATCGTGATGATGTACCTTACTTGACAGTCTCTTGACGACAGGTCAATACCGGTTAGTTCGTTCTTATAGGCCGTTTTGATTTTGATCTGCTCCTCCTTGATCCCAAGCTTTAATAGTTCGGCTTTCAGTTTCTCAAAGGTCGTGTTGTCTTCATTGGTCGCTGATTGTGCCTGAAACAGTACAATCGGGCGAATATACCGGCCTGTGACCTTCTCTTCTGCAAGTGCTGATGCTTCTAGTTTCCGCTGGAGATGGAGCGCACTACTGATCACATCATGCTTGTCCTTGTGGTTATAAACTATCACAGGTAGTTTAACCATGCTGTGCTTCTTCAACTCAATAGCAGGAACCATGCTTACGATGTTGCTATTGTCTTTGGGGGTGGCGGTGAGATCAAGTATGAAACAAGGATTGAGAGCTTTCAGCATCTCGACGCTGAGGTCTGTTTCCGCATTGTGGCTTTCATCTACAACGACGATCGGGTTCAGATTCCTGATCACATTGATCAATGCAGATTCATCCGTATTCTTATATGCTACAAATGATTCATTATATGTTGAAACGAACTTATCAAGTTCTCCATTTTGCTCATATATCTTGCGGTCTTCCTTCTTTGCAGCACGGATGGACCCAAAACTCATAACAAAGATGCTCAACTGTTCATTAACCACTGAGGGGCTGAAATTCGATCCCTGAAGCAGGTCTTTCTTCTCGTAAACGGCCACACGATGGTTAAACAGGGCATTGAGTTTCTGCCGGTAAGGATGATCTGGGTTGCTCAGGTTCCGCACTGTCTGTTCAAGGAGGTTACTCCAAGGAACCAGCCATACAACTACTTGCGCATGGCTGGCATCAAATGCGTTAAAGATAGTCTTCAACGCGTTGCAGGCAATAAAAGTCTTCCCACCTGCTGTAGGCACCTTAATACAAACATGCGCTGCATTTGGAACATTGTTCTGATACGGTCGCATTCCTTCATCGGTAATTGGGTTGTAAGGACCTACCTGATCTTCCCAAAAATGCTTAAACGCAACGTCGGTAAGCTTGTATTTCTGAACGTAGCCAAGATAGCTTTCAAGGTCTTTAATTACTTTGCTCTGATAGGGTTTGAGTTCCATACTATAACCGGCTTATGTCGCGAGGAATCTTCTTAAAAGTGATGTTGTTATTCTGCATGAATGTTTTCGAAAGCAGGCAGTTGTCAGCATAGATAACATACTGCTCTGATTTGAGGTAGATTGTACTAAGAAATTCATAATCAAGGGTGGTTAACTGTTGCTGCTCATAATAGAAGTAATAGCCAGTATCCTCTTTAATACCCAAGAAATAGGGATTTCGCTGTTGTTCATTAGTCAGTTCAATATATGCAGACCGGGTTTCGGAGTACCATACATACTCTCTGATCCTATGCACTGGTACCTGGTCGTTTAGGTTACCGCCATTATCAAACAATACAGACCCTAACTCGTAGTAATCAAAACTGCAACTGGTTCCCTCGCGGTCAGAGTATCCCTGAATTACACGTTTAACACGCTCTGCGGTAATTGTTTCTGCGTAGTCTTCCATTTCAACAAGAATGAATCTACGGTTACCACCATCTAAATTAAGGTTAAGTACTGCGTGTGCAGTTGTGCCGGAACCTGAAAAAGAGTCGAGTATAAGATCATTGCCACTACTCACCGCTCTCAATATTTCAGTGACAAGTTCTAATGGTTTTGGATAATTGAACTCTTTCTTCCCAAAGATGGTGTTGAGTAAGGTAGTGCCTTTGACTGTATAGAAAGACTTTTCAATCCATATAGTGGGGACTTCTGATCCGACGGTCTTGTTCTCTCCAAAAGAGAGAGTAGGAGCATTTACTTCGGTTCCTGTAACCACTAATTCCCCAGTTATGATCTTCTTTATAACTCCTTCTGGTAAATACTGTATGCTATACCTATTCAGACTATTGCTCATCCTATTAGGGCTAATCTTAATATACCCTTTATTCCAGTCACTTAAAAGTCGCGAGGGTATTAATCTCCATACGCAGTCTTTTCCTTTGCTAGTAATTGGCCATATTGCAACAGTACCTTCTGGTGCTTCGTCAAAGTTATAAACGAAGTCTTCCATTGGTCCAACGTAAGTTCCTTTTTTGATACGTTCTTGCAGTGATTCACCTACACCTACGAGGCTATTGTCGAGGGTATTGACGAATATCGGATACGTTTGGTTTGGTCGTTGTGTTTTATCGAAAGTTGCCAGAGTAAGCCCCTCAAAGGGAGTCCTCTCATTCCCACCAGCATATAGTAAAGGATTGGGATTAAACGTATTTGGTACTATGAAAATCAGGTATTCATGCTGATAGTTAAATCCACCAGCAGGTTTCCCACCAGATGTTTGAACAGTGACGCATACGATCTGTTTATTGGCAAAAATTTCTTTACATATACACATGAAATTGAACACCTCTTGGTAACCAATACTAATCACGATGGCACCATCTTCAGTAACCAACTTACGCAAAAGTTGTAGCCTTGGATACATCATGCACAGCCACTTATCGTGTCTGCTTAAGTCTTCACCTTCCTTACCTACAACCTCATGCAACCACTTCATCATCTTGGGATCGCTGACATTATCATTATACTCCCAACCTTCGTTACCAGTGTTGTAAGGAGGGTCAATATATATGCACTTAATTTTCGCTTCGTACTGTGGTAGCAAAGCTTTCAGCGCTTCAAGGTTATCACCGTGGATGATGAGATTCCCACTGTTAACAGGTGCATCTTGTTTGCCATCTGGTGTAAAACCGTATTGATGGTCAAGTACACGGAAGGGTACGTCTTGATGGTGGTTGATGACTTTGTCTTTGCCGATCCAGTTGAGTGTAGGCATTCGCTTAGGTAGTTAGTAATTCACCGGTAAAAGTAGCAAAAGGGAACCATACTTCAACGTAAGGCAGGCAACTTTCGGTCGATGGTTCAGTGGTGAGTTCAACAGGATGTTATTTTCAAACACATTGAACGATCATGCCAGACTGTGTATGGGAGGCATGAAATAATACTGCAACCAGGACGGTTGCTTAAATGTTTATTGGACTCTGAGAATCAAGTATTCTTGTATCACAAAGCTTAATATGCCATTTCGTGACATATGTCAGTGTGTTGTATGATAAATTTCTCTGAATGGCATCCTTTTGCGCCAGAATGTCATGTAAATATAATAAAAAATCCCTTGGCATCCAACTTGTTATTATCAACCAATCATGCGCTGATGGCTGGTGGGAAAAGTTGAATTCGAGGGGAGAAATTAAAGCGGTGTAAAAGTAAGCATTTCTCCAACACTACCAACTTTTTCTGTCTTCGTCGCTGGTGCATGTGTAATTCACATAGTACTAACTAATACGCATAGCATGAAAAAGAATGTGCATGTAGTCCCACATGATGGGAAATGGGCTGTAAAGACGGATAATGCAATCCGACCGGCAAGGGTAACAGAGACCCAAAAACAAGCGATTGATCGAGCAAAAGAAATTGCAACGAACAATGGATCAGAGGTAGTCATTCACGGGCGTGATGGTAAAATTCGTGAGAAAAATTCTTACGGGAACGACCCATATCCACCGCAAGGTTAATCTCCCGACTATGGCTGATTATCACTTATCAATAAACCAATTAGTTGAATTCAGGGTTGCAACAGATGCGGGAAAACGAAGGATAATCCGGCAGCAACTGAATCCAGATCAATTTAGGGTGCAATGGTACCAGCTGGCTAAAGCATGTATTAGAGCAAGCATTCGGCAGAACTGTGATCCCAAGCCCATTTACGAAGGTTTGAAGGCACTTGCTGCGAGGAAGGCAGTTACGAAGCATCAACAGTCTGACAAGGCTACCTCCATTGAAGCACTTGAGCGCTTTCTTGACTTACAACTGCCATCAACTCTCCGTTCGATGCATTATGCGACCATCAAGCCACTGGATAAAACAGTGGAGATTTCTGATGTTGAGATTACAGTAGCTCCTGAAATCGTAATTCGTGGCGAAGTAGGAGGTAAGAAGGTTGTTGGAGGCGTGAAAATCCACATCAGCAAGGGGAAACCATTCGATTACGAGCAGTCTTTACAAGTAGCTGCTGTCATTTATAGGTTTCTTGAAGAAAAGGTGGCATTACCTGGTGAACTGGTGATGCCCGAACTGTGTTTTTCATTAGACATCTTTGGTGATCGTATTGTTCAAGCTCCGTCTGATTTAACGAGAGTAATCAATTCGATCGATCAGGTGTGTAATGAGGTTAAAGTTCACTGGCTTGCTGCTTGATCTGTAATGATTTATCTGTGCCACTTTTAAAGTGGTCGACAAGCCAACTGTAATTTAGTACATTGAACAGAGGAGGGTGCCTATTATAGGCGCTCTCTTCTGTCATTTATACTTTTGGAAAAACAGTCATGGATACAGGACGCTGATTCTCATCCTGGAATCAATCTTTTATAGCCGCTGCTGATGCTTGCGAATTCAGGATAAAATTACAAATCATGAATTGGAAAGGATATGATTGTAATGAATAGAATCACAGATTGTTACCTGTTGGCACTAAGGTTCAACATGGATAAGTGACAGATAATCAAGTAGATAATGATTGTTGTACCTATGTTGTGCCAAGAAAGAAAAAAGGCTAACATCATGTTGATTGTCAGCCTTCTATATAATGATCTGTAGCCCCGGCAGGAATCGAACCTGCATTTAAAGTTTAGGAAACTTCCGTTCTATCCATTGAACTACGGAGCCTGAAATGGGTAAGCGTTAAAATGAAACTTTGCGCAGTAAAAGTTATGCTTCGCGCAATTCAGGGTGCAAAGATAGATAAATTTTGAAATCCGGGGTAAAAACAGCAGCTAAGTGTTAGAATCCACTCTTGAAAACTAAAACAGCCGGGTGCAGTTTCCTGCCCGGCTGTTTTGAGAATTGATTTAATACCTATTTCAGGATTGACCTGAGTTCCGAGCTGTAATCCTTTGTGATATCGGTCCACTCGGTGATCATCGACTGCCAGCTGCCCTGGCCGAATAGCTTTTCGTAGGCCGGCCTGGTTGAATCATCCTTCGACCATTGGTCATAGCTGCTGAAATTCCATAGGAGAGAAACATCGGCCATGTTCGGGTCATGCACCGGGTTGTTGAAAACGAGCATGCTGGTTGTTCCGATTGACTCATAGGCTTTTTTCAGTTTTTCAGTCAACGCCTTGAACCGGTAATAGCTGCCTGGTTTCAGCTTCACGCCCCACACTTCGTAGTGGCTGCTCTTCCTGAAATTGTCCATGCCGGTTGAGAGTTCGTCGTTGTAATCCCACAGGGAGGTTGGACCGTACTGTTCAATAAGCGGCTCGACGTTGGTGCTCCAGTCGGCATCGTGACCGCCATCCTTAGCCGGGCGGTGGTCGATGGCGGCATAGACCGTCGGGCCCAGGACCCATAGGTACCAGCCCGCTTTTTCACCATATTCAACCTTATGCAACGCGGCCACATTGGGCCCGTCGGGATGGAACTTAAGGTCATGGGCCTTGATGGCAGCCTCCATCTTGTCCTCCATTCCCCGCTTTGGCTGCAGGTACATGCTTTCCACGACAAGTGCCGGTTTGTCGCCGGGTGCTTGTGCATAGACGCCAGCCATAAAAGCCAGCGCCGCAATCGTCAATACTATATTTATTTTCATTGATTTGGTTTTAGGTTTATAGAAATGCTGACTCCATTAACCTCGTACAAAGTATTTTGACAGGCTAATCGCGGCAAATATAATCTATTATCAGACTAAATCTAAATAAATCTCATGAACCGGGATGGCAATTAACTTCAGAAGAATTATAGCTCCAGCCATTTTTCGATAGGCCCGGCATCCACTTTTCTTTCGTGGCAATGGATGAAATTCCCCACATCATCGAACCAGCCGATAACTGCCTCCCGGCGAAGATGAGTAGGCTTTAGCGAAATGCAGCTCAGGTAGGAGGACCAGGGGTAATCCTGAGGGTGTTTGCAAAACCTGTGATGTACCGGGTTCGTATGGATATAGAGGAGTACCCGCCTGAGGTAGGCCTCGTTATGGATATGTTTCCTGCGGAAATTCTTTTCAAACAGGCTGCCCGTCCGGCTGTATTTTTTGTTGTAAGCCTTGGTATAGGCGTTGAACAGGTTTGAAAAGTACTGGTAGGGAGGTTTTTGTTTCAGCTCCTCAGGGCTGGCAGAAACTGGCAGATTTGAAGCGGCCGGGAGATCCTTGATTCTCACCAGGAAATGGAAATGGTTTTTCATCAAAACCCAGGCATAGGTATCGGCAATGGGTTCGATATGTTTGAGATACAAATCGAAAAAGTATTCGTAGTTGGTCGTTTCCCTGAAAATATCACATCCGTTGATACCACGGTTGTATAGGTGGTAGAATTTGCCATGTTCCAGGGGTATTATGTGGTTCATGGGGAAGGGTTTTTTTATTTTTTTCAGACCTTCCAGGTTTTTAAAACCTGGAAGGTCTGAAAAAAAAATCATCATCACTTCACATCAGCCCCGTTCACCGCTCCTTCGCCGGGGGTGACAAAAAACAGGGTACCGTCGGGGTTCTCGGCCATCAGGATCATTCCCTGCGATTCGATGCCCTTCAGCTTGCGCGGGGCGAGGTTTACCAGGATACATACCTGCCGGCCGATGATGTCGGCGGGGTTGAAGAATTTAGCGATACCCGAAACAACGGTGCGCCGGTCGAGACCGGTATCGATCGTCAGCTTCAGCAGCTTGTCGGTTTTGGCTACCTTCTCCGCCTCCACGATGGTGCCCGCGCGGATGTCCATCTTCGAAAAATCCTCGAAACCGATGGCCTCCTTGCCGGGCTTCACCGGGGCTTTGGCCTGCAACGCCTCATTGGCCTTGCGTGTGTTCAGCAACTTCTCAACCTGCGCTTCGATGGCACCGTCGTCGATCTTCTCAAAGAGCAGTTCCGGTTCATTGATGGGATGGCCGGCCGGGAGCCAGTTCAGCCGGGTGCTGTCGGCCCATTTATAGGAACCCAGGTTCAGGGTATGCCTGATCTTTGCCGCCGAAAAGGGAAGAAAGGGTTCTGCAACGATCGACAGCTGCGCACATATCTGCAGGGAAAGGTTCAGCACCGTGCCCACCCGTACGGGGTCGGAGGTATAAACCTTCCAGGGCTCGTTTTCGGTGAGGTACCGGTTGCCCAGCCTCGCCAGGTTCATCATCTCGGCAAGGGCCTCCCTGAAACGGTAGCTTTGAATGCTCGAGGCGATACGACCCGGGAACAGTCTCATCTCCTCCAGCATGAGATTGTCACTGTCGTTAAGTGCGGCTGCTGCCGGAACCCTGCCTTCGAAATACTTATGGGTAAGTACGATGGTGCGGTTTACAAAGTTGCCCAGGATGGCTACAAGTTCGCTGTTGTTCCGGGTCTGGAAATCCTTCCAGGTAAAGTCGTTGTCCTTGGTTTCCGGGGCGGCCGAGGTGAGCACATAGCGCAGCACATCCTGCTTGCCGGGAAAATCCTCGAGGTATTCGTGCAGCCACACGGCCCAGTTGCGCGAGGTGGAGATTTTCTCCCCCTCCAGGTTTAAAAATTCATTGGCAGGTACGTTCTCGGGGAGGATATAGCTTCCTTCGGCTTTCAGCATCACGGGGAAGATGATGCAATGGAACACGATGTTGTCCTTGCCGATAAAGTGGACGAGCTTGGTTTCGGGATCTTTCCAGTATTTTTCCCAGTCAGCCGTCAGTTCGCGGGTGGCGGAGATATAGCCGATGGGTGCGTCGAACCATACATAAAGCACCTTGCCGTCGGCCCCCGCAACAGGGACCTTTACGCCCCAGTCGAGGTCGCGGGTAACGGCGCGGGGCTGAAGCCCCTGGTCGATCCACGACTTGCACTGCCCGTAAACATTGATCTTCCAGTCATCCTTGTGGCCTTCAAGGATCCATTCGCGCAGCCAGGGCTCATACTGGTCGAGGGGAAGGAACCAGTGCCTGGTTTCGCGCAGCACGGGCTGGTTGCCGCTCAGCACCGATTTCGGCTCAATCAGGTCGGTGGCATTCAGGGTGGTGCCGCATTTTTCGCACTGGTCGCCGTAGGCCTTTTCAAAACCGCAGTGGGGACAGGTCCCTGTGATATAGCGGTCGGCCAGGAACTGCCCGGTGGCCTCGTCGAAATACTGCTCCGAAACTTTTTCAATAAATTGGCCTGCCTCAAACATCTTGCGGAAGAATGCCGAAGCGGTTTCATGATGAGTCTTGCCGGAGGTGCGGGAATAGATGTCGAACGAGATGCCAAAATCCTCAAACGATTTTTTAATGATGCCGTGATACCTGTCAACGATATCCTGTGGCGTTACCCCCTGCTGCAATGCCTTGATGGTAATCGGCACGCCGTGCTCGTCGGACCCGCCGATGAAGATCACATCCTCATCGTTCATCCGCAGGAAACGTACGTAAATGTCGGCAGGAACATACACCCCGGCCAGGTGACCAATGTGGATCGGCCCGTTTGCATAGGGCAGGGCGGAGGTGACGGTATATCGTTTATAAACAGGTTTGTCGCTCATAGGATCTGGGTATGGGTATCTGCTGAAAACAAAGGGCAAAGATAAGAAATATCTGCGGGAATGCGGGAATGCTGGAATGCTGGAATGTTGGAATGCAGGAATGCTGGAATGCAGGAATGCAAACAATGCAGGCAATGCAAACAATGCAAACAATGCAGGCAATGCAAACAATGCAGGAAGTGCAAAGAAAGAGGGATAAAAATTGGCTCCGTTTTTTGGTGAAGCACTGATGCTGATACTGGAAAAAATTAAATCTGATACCTGTTATTGCTTCTTTTCCAGGTGGTTGTGGGAGGAGGTGTTTTGTTATGCCGGATTTCCTTGCCTTTATCCCGGAAAACCATATATTGTGTCCGCGATAATGATCAGATTTTAATCAGGGACTTGCTTCCCGGCTTGTCGCCGGAAGGCTGCTCGTCCGCCTGGATTGACAGGCAGGGGCAAGGGGCACGGGTTCTGGTTGGCGGTCGAGATTGAGTTGAAAAAACAGGAATAGCAGCCTTTGGAAACATTAAACAGTGATGCCGCGAAGATGCCATTGAAGGAGATAACCGTAAAATCGGCGCTTCATTACCATGTAAACGAAATGCCCTGCAACTGGGATGTGAATGTTTACAGGGGATGCGGTCATGGCTGCCGTTACTGTTTTGCCCAATACTCACACGAATACCTTGGTTCGGGAAATTTCTTCGGGGAGATCTATGCCAAAGTCAATGTGGCCGCCATGCTCGACCGCGAGCTGAGCCGACGCAAATGGCGCCATGCCCGCATCAACCTGTCGGGGGTGACCGATGGCTACCAGCCTGCGGAGGCAGAGATGAAACTCATGCCCGGTATCTGGAAAGTATTGATAAAACACAAAAATCCGGTGGTCATCACCACCAAATCAGCCCTTATCCTGCGCGACCTTGACCTGATAAGCGAACTGGCAAAGGTAACGTCGGTTTATGTGGGAGCCAGCATCACCATGATGGATGAGAAACTCCGGCAGGCTGTCGAACCCGGCGCAGCGCCGGCAGCAGAACGGTTCAGGGTGCTGGAGGCGTGCGGCAAGGTTGGGTGCACCACCAGCGTCATGCTGACACCGGTACTGCCCCTGATCAACGATGACAGGAAAAACCTGGAAGAGATCTACCTTCGTGCTGCGCGGGCAAAGCTGTCGGGCCTCTCAGCCTGGCCGCTGAACCTTCGCGGCAGTACAAAGCAGAAGTTCCTTCGTTTCCTGGGGACGAATTTTCCGGAACTGGTGGCCCCCTACCGGGAATTGTATCCGGGTTCGGAGCTAAGCATGGAATACTGGGAAAAGGTCAGGGCGCTGAAGGCGGAATTACGCCAGAGATACAATATTCCTGAAATCTCCTTTCCAGTCTCCGACAACAGGGAGGAGGTCGTCCAATTGGCCCTGTTCTGAAAGAGCGGGAGAAATTTTGGGATTGTTCACCAGGGGTGATTCATTTTCGTTACTTTTGATCCATGATTCACCCTTCCTACCTGGTTAAAGGCGACAAGATCGGGATCGTATCCCCGGCCCGCAGCATCACATTTGATGAAGTTCACCCGGCCATCCGCTTTTTTCAGCGGCACGACCTGGAAGTGGTACTGGGCACGCATGTCTTCAGCCGCCACCAGCAGTTTGCCGGCACCGACGCACAACGATCCCGCGACCTGCAGATGATGCTTGATGACGACCAGATCAGGGCCGTTATCTGTTCACGGGGGGGCTATGGTACCGCACGGATTATCGACAGCCTCGATTTCACCAGGTTCAGGCAGAATCCGAAATGGATCGTCGGCTACAGCGACATCACCGTGCTGCATGCCCATATCCACAGGCAACTGGATGTCCAGACCCTGCATGCCACCATGCCCGTCAACATTAAAAGCGACAAAACCGACCCCGCGGTGGCTACCCTGATGAATGCCCTGTGCGGGGAACCTATCGCCTACTCCCTGCCCAAAACACCCCTGTCGCGCGAAGGCACCTCCCAGGGTCTGCTGGTCGGGGGAAACCTCTCGATCCTATACAGCCTCACGGGCTCTGCCTCAGAACCTGACACCACCGGGAAGATCCTCTTCCTGGAGGATGTGGACGAATATCTCTACCATATCGACAGGATGATGATCAGCCTGAAAAGGGCCGGGAAACTCCACAACATCCGGGGACTGATCGTTGGGGGCATGGGCAAGATGAACGACAATGTCATCCCTTTTGGAAAAAGCGCCAACGAAATCATCGCCGATGCCGTAAGGGATTACCACTTCCCGGTTTGCTTCGATTTTCCTGCCGGCCACCTTCATACCAACCTTGCCCTGGTCATGGGCAGGGAGCTGCGCCTCAGTGTCGGAAAAGAGATTGTGGTGGAGTTCCTCTGATCCTCTTTTTTTATCAACACCCCATTTACCTTTTACGAAAAAGCCGATTAACCAGGAAAAATACCTGGCTGCCATTGTGCCTGGACCGGTATTTCCCCTTGGCCTGAAAATAGAGCACCAATCGAAAATGCCCGGCCATCGGCGATGGTGGTGGCCCTTCGGGTCAGCAAAGAATCAACCAGTTTTCTGTATCAAACAAAGGGGTAAAATATGAAAGATAACATCGGAATGGGCAAAACAGGCGAGGATCTGGCCGTTGCCCTGCTGGAGAGAAAGGGATATCGTATTCTTGACCGGAATTGGCGCTGGGGGAAGGAGGAGCTCGATATCGTTGCCATCGATGGCACCTTCCTGGTAATCGTTGAGGTGAAATCCCGGAGTTCGGCGATCTTTGCCGATCCCGAAACTGCCGTGACCAGGAATAAGCAAAAGATCATGGTCAGGGCTGCCAATGCCTATGCCAGGTACCGCAGGCACCCGGGGGAGGTCAGGTTCGACATTATCACGGTGCTGAACGGGCCGGGGGGGGAGCATGTAAATCACATGGTGGATGCCTTTTATGCAACGTTATGAAGTTGTGGCCCGGCCTGACCAGCCAAAACCGGCCCATAACACGTGGCACGCCTGGGAGGGCTATTTCCTGCCGAAATCGGCGGGGATCTCTCCCCAGTATTCAGTTTCCCACTTCAGGATCCTGTTGGGCCATTGGTTTTCCTTCAGCCATACGAGGGCACGGTTGACAAGTTCGAAAAGTTTGGCATTCTTCGGCGATACGGCCAGGTTGGTGTTGATGGCCTTCTTGCGCACCCAGGCAATGGCTGTGCGGGAATCGGAATAAACCGGCCAGTCGATGTCGCGCTGTTTCAGAAAGGCCAGGGCATGAACGATGCCGAGAAATTCCCCCAGGTTCACAGTCCCCTGTGGAAAGGGTCCCATGTGAAAAAGCTGGGCCCCCGATTTCGTGTCGACCCCGCGGTACTCCAGGATACCCGGGTTGCCAGCACAGGCAGCATCCACACAGATGCTGTCGGCAATGGGAACGCCGATGGCAGGGTTGGAACAAACAACTTTCCTGGGTCCTGCCGGGTTTTTGGTCATGTGCCGCCGGGGATCATCATTCAGGGCGCTTTTTGCCAGCTCCAGGGTCGGAAACCCTTTGTACTTTGCTCCTTCAAAACCGTCGACCTGCTTCTTGCAGTCGGGCCAGCTTTCATAAATGCCGGGCCTTTTGCCCTGCCACACTACGTAATATTTGTTTTTAGTCACGGGGCAAAAGTAAGGAAAATGCAGGAATGCTGGAATGTGGGAATGCAGGAATGTGGGAATGTGGGAATGTGGGAATGCGGGAATGCGGGAATGCAGGCAATGCAAACAATGCAGGCAATGCAAACAATGCAAACAATGCATGCAATGCAAACAATGCAGGCAATGCAAACAATGCAGGCAATGCAAACAATGCAGGCAATGCAAACTATGCGGGCAATGGAAAAACCAATATCTTTGCGTCAATGAATCCTTTTAAGAAGTTGGCAGGGCAGACGGCGGTGTACGGTGTTTCCAGCATCCTGGGCCGGGTACTGGGTTACCTGCTGGTTCCGCTATATACCAGGGTATTGCCGCCGGGGGAATATGGCACGGTAAGCGTGTTTTACGCCTATGCGGCCTTCCTGATGGTCATGCTGACCTATGGGATGGAGACGGCCTTCTTCAAATTCAACGAAAACGCCGCGGATCAGGAAAAGGGGAAGGTATTCAGTACGGGAATGATCTCCCTGGTCTTCTCATCGCTGGTGTTCCTGGCGCTGGCCTCCCTGTTTTCAAAAACCATTGCGGTATGGATTGACTATGGCAGCCACCCCGAATATGTCCTGTGGTTCGCCTGGATCCTCGTCATGGATGCCCTTTCCAAGATCCCCTTTGCCAGGCTTCGGGCGCAAAACAAGGCGGCAAAGTTTGTCTGGATCAACATGACCGGGATCCTGGTAAACTTCGGGCTGAATATCTATTTCATCCTGTTCTGCCCCTACGCCCTGCGGCACGAATCGTGGAGTTTCATCCATGGCTTTATTAACCTTTTTTACCGGCCCGGCTGGAGTATCGAGTATATCTTTATCTCCAATGTCATCTCCTGTTCGGTCACCCTGCTGCTGCTGACCCCCCAGTTTACGGGGATGAAGTGGCAACTCGATAAAAAACTGCTCAGGGCCATGCTGATCTATGCCCTGCCGCTGCTTTTCGCAGGTATGGCGGGAATCGTCAACGAAACTTTCGACAGGCTCCTGCTGAGGTACCTGCTGCCCAAAGACATATCCTCATACCAGGTGGGAATCTACAGCGCCTGCTATAAGATTTCCATCCTGATGACCATCTTCATCCAGGCTTACCGGTATGCCGCCGAACCCTTCTTTTTTGCGCAGGCCAAAGAGAAGAATGCCAAAATCGTCTATGCCCGGATCATGGACTATTTCATCATCACGGTCTCCTTTATCTTCCTTGCGACGATGGTCTACCTCGACGATTTTGTCATGCGGTACCTGATCGGCGAACGTTACTGGGAAGGCAAGGTGGTAATCCCAATCCTGATGCTGGCCAACCTCTTCCTCGGTGTTTATTACAACCTGTCGATATGGTATAAACTGATATCAAAAACCCTCTGGGGGGCATGGCTCTCTGTGGCAGGAGCCATCATCACGCTGATCCTGAACTTCTGGTGGATCCCCCTGGGGGCCGACCACCTGATCCATGGTTACCTCGGATCGGCCTGGGCTACCTTTATCTGTTACGGCATGATGATGGTGCTGTCGTACCTGGTCGGCCAGCATTTTTTCCCGGTAAAATACAACCTCTCCAAATTCTTCGGATACCTGGGATTTTCGCTCCTGTTATACATTATCAGCATTTATGTCGTTATAGATGGAACGATCCTGCGCATTGCCTTCCATACGCTCCTGCTGGCAGTGTTTGCCGGCGGGGTTTTTCTTGTGGAAAAGCCAGGGCTTGCCCGTTCCCGGTAGCAGGATTTTTATTACCTTTGCCGCCAACCATATCACTATGAAGATCAGGATTGTCAACCATTCCAAACATCCTTTGCCCGCCTATGAAACCCGGGCATCAGCCGGGATGGACCTGAGGGCCGAACTGGATGCCAGCATCGTTCTGAAACCACTGGAGCGCAGGCTCGTGCCTACCGGGCTTTTCATTGAAATTCCCGAAGGGTATGAAGCACAGATCAGGCCCCGCAGCGGACTGGCCCTGAAACGGGGAATCACCCTGCTCAACACGCCGGGGACGATCGATGCCGATTACCGCGGCGAAATCAGGATCATCCTTGTCAACCTTTCTGACCAGGAGGTGACAATCGACGACGGGGAGCGGATTGCCCAGATGGTCATTGCCGCCCACGAAAAGGCCGACTGGGTGGAAGTGGAGGAGTTGGTGGCTACTGAGCGCGGAGCTGGCGGTTTCGGACACACCGGGACCAAATAAGTACTAATTACGAATTAAACGTTACGAATGAGAATATACAGCCTTATCATACTTTTTGCCCTGTCGGTCGGCTTTACCGCGATCGCGGGGGAGAAGGATTTGCCCGGGACCCTCCCATGGGTTACGAATCCCGGACATCAGAAAAAGGAGAAGAAAAAATCGAAAAAGGAGGAGTCTGTTGCACCAAACCCCGGCAACCCGTCGATGCTCATCGACGCCAAAAAAGAGGCCATCATGGGGAATCTCCAGGGGGCGGGTGAGATGTTCCGCAGGTATGTTGGCCGTTACCCCGACGACCCGGTAGGTTGCTTTGAACTGGCCCGCATCGAATCGATGCAGAAACATGCCGACGAGGCCATCCGGCTGGGCAGGGAGGCTACCCGCCTGGATCCCGGGAATGTATGGTATGCGCTCTTCCTGGCCGAACTTTACCAGACCGCATCCCGGCCGGCCGATGCCATCGAAATCTATAAGAAGATCGTGGAAAAGGAACCCGGCAACCTTGACTACCAGTACCAGCTTGCCGCACTGTATCTCCAGGTGGAGAAATTCAGCGACGCCATCGCAACCTACGACAAGGTGGAGGAAAAGGCCGGGGTTTCGGAGGAGATGTCGATTCAAAAAGAAAAAATCTACCTTCATCAGAATGATCTGAAAAACGCTGAAAACGAGCTCCGCAAGCTCATCCAGGCCTTTCCCGGCGAGAGCCGCTACAAGTCGATCCTGGCCGAATTCTACATCTCGAACAATATGCCTGCCAAGGCGCTGGAGATTTACAAGATCATCGCGGAGACAGATCCTGACAATGCCTACATCCATATGTCGATGGCCGACTATTACCGCAAAACCGGCGATAAGGCAAAGGCGTATGAAGAACTTAAACTGGGCTTTGCCAATCCCAACCTCGATGTGGATACCAAGGTAAATATCCTGCTGTCGTTTTACAACGTAAACCAGATTTTCAATGACCTGAAAGACCAGGCTTTTACTCTGTCAAAAATATTGATCACCACCCATCCGAAGGATCCCAAGGTATATTCCATTTACGGGGATCTGCTTACGCAGGATAAACGGTACGCCGAAGCCAGGGAGAACTTCCTCAAGGTGCTCTCGCTCGACAGCAGCAGGTATGTCGTATGGGAACAGGTGCTCAGGCTGGATCTGCAGCAGGAGGAATATGCCCACCTGGTAACCTACGGGAACAAGGCCATTGAACTCTTCCCCGAGCAGCCTATCCCATTCCTGTTTTCAGGACTGGCGAACCTCCAGCTTAAAAAGAACGAAGAGGCCCTCAGGCTGCTGAATTCCGGCGCCAAGCTGGTGGTCGATGACAACGACCTGCTTTCACAATTCTACATGTACCAGGGTGATGCAAACCATTCCCTGAAGAATGAGCAGGAGGCGTTCAGGGATTATGAAAAGTCGCTGTCGCTCAAGGAGGATAACGCCTATGTTTTAAACAACTATGCCTATTATCTGTCAATTCGCGGAACCGAACTCGACAAGGCCGAAAAGATGGCCAAAAAGGCGGTAGAACTGGACCCGCAAAATGCCTCTTTCCAGGATACCTATGGCTGGGTGCTTTACAAACTGGGGAAATACCGGGAAGCGGGCGACTGGATCTTAAAGGCGGTGGAAAGCAAGGAAGCACCCAGTGCCGAAGTGCTGGAACATTACGGAGATGTGCTTTTTAAACTGGGAGATGAATCAATGGCCCTGGAATACTGGAACCGTGCAAAGGTAAAGGGACCGGGATCGGACCTGCTCAACAAGAAAATCGCTGATAAAAAACTTCATCAATAATTCATGATCCGAAATTCAATTTTTACGGGTAGGATTCTCATGCTCCTCCTTGTCCCGCTGCTCATTCTCTCCTCCTGCAGTCCCGCACGCAAAGCATTAAAAGCACCTCTCAAAGAAGAGGGCGCTGATTTTCTCTTCGGAAAACTGAAAGAAAAAGAGCTTAAATTCGACTGGTTTTCTGCCAAGTTTTCGGCAGAATATTCGAACAAGGGAAAGAAAAACTCCTTCAGCGGGCAGATCCGTATCCGCAAGGACAGCCTGATCTGGATTTCACTTACCCCCATGCTGGGCATCGAGGCCATCCGGCTGATGATCTCGCAGGATTCGGTGAAGCTGATCAACCGGTTGAACGATACCTATTTTATCGGCGACTACGAATATGTCAACCAGTTTCTTAACACCAACATCGATTACGACCTGATGCAGGCCATCCTGCTCGGCAACGACCTGCAGTTTTATGAGGGAGGGAAATTCAGGGCCTCCATCGACCACGGTGAATACAAACTGGCCACCAGCGAACGCCTTAAATTGAGGAAATTTGTCCGCAACAGCCAGGAAAAACTCAGGATCTTTATCCAGAACATCTGGCTGGATCCCGAAAATTTCAAAATAACCCATGTCGACATTAAAGAAATCCGCCGCGACAACATCAAACTCGAATCAACCTATAACACTTTTGAGAAAATCGGCGAGCAGCTTTTCCCAAAAAAGATGACCTATACCATCTGGGCGGATAATACGATCAGGATCAAGGCCGATTTCTCAAAGATGGTGATCGATACGCCCCTGTTATTTCCTTTCAAGATCCCGGCAAGTTACGGGCGATCTAAATAGAAAAAGCAATACCCATGAGCAGAAGGAAATACCTATTCAGCAAAATTACATTTGTCAACCTTCTGCTGATGGTATTTTGTGCCAACCCGTTCCTGTCGGCCCAATCGCATACTCCAAAGGAGCGGGAAAAACTGCTTCAAACCAGGAAACAGCTGGAAAGCGAGATCCGTTATGCCACTGAACTGCTGGATAAAACGCGGAAAAACAAACAGGCTTCGCTGAACAAACTCGAAATCCTGGCAAAACAGGTCAGAAGCCGCCAGGCGCTGATCAATGCCATCAATATGCAACTCGATGATGTGGAGGTGCAGATCTCGGTCGAGAATCTCCGGATCGAACAAATGTCGAAGCAACTCCGGGATTTGAAAAACGAGTATGCGCGCATGATCTACTACGCCTACAGGACCATGAACGGCCACAACAAGATGATGTTCATCTTCTCGTCGCGTGATTTCAACCAGGCATACCAGCGCCTGAAGTATTACCAGCAATACAGTTCCTACCGCAGGAGCCAGGCGGCCAGGATTGAGTCGACCCAACGGGCCATTGCCAGCCACCATAAGGAACTGGAGGCCGAAAAAACCAACAAGCTTACCCTGGTTCAGTCGCAACGCGTGGAAAAGCAAAAGCTGGACCAGGAGAAACAGGAAAAGGCTGATGCCGTCAAAGCCTTCTCCTCCAGGGAAAAGGAGTTGCTGGTCACCCTGAAAACAAAGCAGCAGGCAGCGCAAAAACTCGAAGCTGAAATTGAAAAACTGATTGCCGCTGATATAAAGGCTTCAGAGGAACGCCTGCGAAAAAAAAACGCCAAAACGAAGACCCTGGCAAAGGGCTCCAAAACGCCGGCACACGAGGAAAAAATGGAGCTGACCCAGGGGGAGCTGGTCTTATCATCATCCTTCTCGGCCAACCGGGGCCGGCTGCCCTGGCCCTGCGACCAGGGGATCGTCTCAGGCAGCTTTGGCGAGCACTTTCACCCGGTACTCGAACATTATAAGGTTCAAAATAACGGCATCGACATCATGACGGGGCAGGAGTCGCTGGTCAAGGCTGTTTTCAAAGGACGGGTAAGCCGTATCGTCTCCTTCCCGTTGCTGAACAACGTGGTGATCATTCGTCACGGCGATTACCTTACCGTCTATTCCAACCTCGGCGAGGTGCGCGTGCATGAGGGCCAGGAGGTTCAGGCCATGCAGGCGATCGGCAAGGTACATGCCAATCCCGGCGAACTAAAATCCGAGTTGCATTTTGAACTTTGGCGGGGTAAGGTGATCCAGAATCCGGAAGAGTGGCTTGCACGAAAATAAAAAGGAGGAAATAGTGTTGATGAATCATACCGGCGAATTAGCCGCTTTACTGACCGCCGTTTTCTGGACCATTACGGCACTGGCGTTTGAAGCCGCCAGCCGGAAGATCGGTTCGATGGTGGTAAACCTGCTGAGGCTGGCCATCGGCTTTTGTTTCCTGACCATCTTTGTCTATTTCTACCGGGGTTACCTGTTGCCATGGGATGCAACTCCCCGAACCTGGCTGTTCCTTGGTCTTTCCGGGCTGATCGGCTTTGTCTTTGGTGACTTGTGCCTATTCCAGGCCTTTGTGGTCATCGGCGCACGAATCTCCATGCTGCTTATGGCCCTGGCTCCGCCCCTGACAGCCCTCATCGGCTGGATCGTGCTGGGTGAGACCCTCTCGTGGAAAAGCTGGATCGGGATGATCCTCACCATCACCGGCATCGCCCTGGTGGTGCTCAAACGGCATACCAAGGCCGAGAGTAACGGGGGATTCAGAAAGGTGAAGTTCAGTTACCCCGTATGGGGTATCCTTCTCGGGCTGGGAGGCGCAGTAGGCCAGGCAGCCGGGCTTGTGCTCAGCAAAGTCGGGATGAGGGACTACGACACCTTTGCCGCCACCCAGATCAGGATCATTGCCGGGGTGGCCGGCTTTGCCATTTTATTTACGGTGATGGGATTCTGGAAACATGCCTACCGGGCCCTCAACAAGCGCAAGCCGATGCTGCAGCTCTCCCTCGGCGCATTCTTCGGCCCCTTCCTCGGGGTCTCCTTCTCACTGATCGCCATCAAATATGCCGATACCGGGATCGCCTCCACGCTTATGTCGATCGTGCCGGTTCTGATCATCCCGCCGTCGATCCTGCTCTACAAGGAGAAGGTTACCGTAAAGGAGGTTGCCGGTGCCCTGATCGCCGTTTTGGGGGTCGTCATGTTCTTCGTGTAAAAACCTGTCGCTAAGGTTTCTTGCACATCACGTGCCAGGCGTTACCACGCACGATATCGGAAAAACTATTAATTTTGCAAAATAAATTACTGCAATGTTCATTCATCGTCCCACCGCATCAGAAATGAAGAGACCCGAAAACCCGGGGATCCGTTTTTATGTCGGGTTGACCGTGTTTATCTTCTCTTTTTTCATGCTTCCCACAGGGCTGATCCTGAAGGGTTTTGTGGTAAATCATTTCTGGAAGGGGTTTATCCTGGCCGCTTTCTGGATCAGCGCCCCGCTGATGAAGATTGCAAGTATTGCCATCCTCGGGAAATCCTCCTATGTCTGGATCCAGTATAAAATGCACTATATTTATCACCGGGTGGCAAAACCCCACCAGGTTACGCCGCTGCGTTACAACATCGGGCTGTTCATGTTTGTGCTTCCCTTCCTGCCCAACTACATGATCTCCTTCATGCCGCATCTCATCCCCATCAGCCTGCAGACAAGGTATATCATCATCGTCGCCTCCGATGTGGTTTTCCTCTCAAGTTTATTTGTCCTTGGCGGCGATTTCTGGGATAAACTCAGGGCCCTGTTTATCTACAAGGCCAAAGCCCGATTTGAAGAGGAACCTGAGAAGGACAATGCGTAATCCCTCATTAAAAAGCCCCTTATCGTTCACCCTGTGACCACGGCAGTTTAAACAAACCGCCGTGATCGCGAAGGAACCATAAAGGGCCCCGGGGAGGTCCTCGTTGAACTGGTATCAGCCAGCGCCGTGGTTATTCAGCTATAGCTTCAGTCGCAGGCTTACGAAGAATTCCCTGCCAGGAGCGGGCTGGAAGCTGTTGTAATCAGGACCATTGTTGGGCTCGGTGAAGCCAAAGTACTGTTCGTCGAACATGTTCTTGCAGAAAAATCCAAGGTCGCCCTTGAGGTTTCCAAGCTTCCATCCGTAATTCAGGCTGGCATTGAACACGGTGAAGCCATTAACCCAGGAACTACGGATTTTACCGTTTTCATTGAAATGGTTGTATACAGCGCTATCTGATTGGATGCACCATTTCGACTGGTATTGTGCATTGACTGTTACAGTAAAATGTTTCAGGAACTTCACAGATGCCTCTGCTGTGAGCATATGCTCGGGGCACTGGGGGATCCAGTGGCCATTCACGCTGTCGGGGGCGGTGTACTGAAAATGGGAGTAGGTATAGGCGACATCAAATTTCAGGAAATCGAGCGGTGAATAGGATAAGAATGCCTCCACACCCCACCTGTTGCTTTCGCCCATATTACCATAAAAGGCAGTGTTGTTGCCCCTTCCGGGAACACTGTAGCGGTAGAATTCATCTTTGGACCTGATGCTGAAGCCGGTTACATCATAATAAAAGTTCTTGCCGATTTCTCCCCTTACGCCGATTTCTCCCCCAAAGGAGGTTGATGGTTTGATCAATGAGTTGAACCCGCCGTATTGCAGGGGATTGTTATACAGCTCGTCTTCGGTGGGAACCAGGAAGCCGGTACCAACGCTGCCATAGATATTGGCTGCTTTTGCAAGGTCATAGGCCAGTCCGAAACGGAAGGTGGGTTTTTCAAAGGTCTTGCTGTCGCTTTGGGAGGCTGAATCCAGCTTATTGTAAACATAATCATAGCGAACATTCAGGGTTGCAAACAGTTTTTTGAAAAGGTCAACTTTGTCGATCAGGAACAAGCCTGTACTCTTCTGGCGGATGATCTGGTTGATCAGGATCTTGTTGATGTCAAACGATTCTTCACTCCAGTGGCTGTCAACCCGGTTGTTTTTGATGGAATCCCCGCTGGGTACGGCAAACATGTGTTCGGTCATGGTCATCGACTGGTAATCGACTCCAAGGCTGAGGTGGTTGAACACCTTTGCAGAACCGAAATGGAGGTTGTATTGTGCCGAAATGCCCGGGTTTACGTAGGGCTTGTAGTCGTCGCCGTTGTTGGAGGTTTCGCGGTAGTTGTTGAATCTCATAAATCCCTTTACCGTGATGTCCTGGTTCCTGGCAAAATCATATTTTACCGTGGTTGCCCCGGTCAGTCGCTGGGTTTTGTGGAATTCGTTGTACCGGATGGCATCGGTGTTGGCTGCGGTATGACCTATGGTATCATAACGGCCCAGGTTGATTCCCTCGGAGTTCTGGTTAAAGTAGCTGGTATAGGTGAGCAGCTGGGTGACCTTTAATTTTGCGGAGGGTGTCCAGGTGAGTTTTTCGCTGAAATTATCGCCCATGTAGGCCTGGTGAATGCGATACCCGGTGCCCTGCATGTGGGAATAGGAGACCCGGTAGTTCACATTTCCCTGGGTGCCGTCGACCTGCCCGAGGACCTTCCAGAAGCCGTTTGAACCTGCAGAGGTATAAAGACTGGCGTTAAAGGGTTTGTCGCCGCCATCCTTGGTGGTGATGTTGATGATCCCGCCGGTGGAGCCTGCCCCGTACATGGAGGCGGCCAGGCCCTTGACAACTTCGACATTTTTAACGGTTTCCCAGTCAACATCGTATAAGTCGGGGGCAAAGCCACCAGGAGTGTTGATGGAGATGCCGTCGATAAAAACGCCGACTCCCCTGAAGCCGCTTTCGGTCAACACACCCTGCCCGCGCACATAAACGTGGACCCTCGAACCGCCGGTGCCATTGTCGATCCTCACGCCCGGGACGAGCCGCAGGGCGTCGTCGGCGGCGATGGTTTTGGTAAGTGAATTCAGCTGCCGTGGGGTCACAACCGAGATGGCTGCCGGGATCTCCTTAAGAGGGATGTTGATCCTTAACGCAGATACGACGATCTCGTTCAGGAGTTTTATGGTTGTGGTATCCTTTGCCATTTTAGGGGATTCTTTTTTCCCCTGGGCCATGCCTGTGAAAAAACTCAATAAGATAAAAAGGGTAATAAGGTATATCGATTTCATGGATTGATATTTTTGAATTAATAAAAAATTGACTTTGCCTGCCTGTTTGCTTTGCGGTCACTTGAGGAACCTTTCCCAAATGCTCCCTGCGGCATATGGAATGCAGGGGGTCAATGACAAATAACACAAACCCGGATGCAGATCCCGGCAGGTGAATTGAAGGAAGGAATGGATCAGGCGGTTTTCGGGGGAGGGGCGAAATGGACCAGGTAAACCGGGATGATGATCGGTGTGGAGGCCGGAAAATGAAAAGTTATTCCCTGCCCCTGGACGGCGGGCGAGGGTTGCTGGATGAGCGCCTGGGTAAAAAGATTGTATAACAGGGCCAGCATGGCATTGTCCTTGTGGGAGGAATTCCCGCTGCGCCTGAGGAACCGTGAATAATCGGCCAGCAGTTCGTCTTCCCGCGTATCCTGGAGACAATAGAACAGGGTGGTATCGCCGTTTTTCCGCTCGGCAACCAGGTCGTACATCCTGCCAAAATAGGAGAATTCGGAATCTTTGATGCGCCGGAACTGGCTTTCCCGCTCGGGATGTAAAATTTTCAGGATGACGATGTTCTCCTGGAAGGTCCCGCACCTGATCCTGGCAACCATCTCCTGCTGGATCCTGTACTGGTTGAACCTGAAGGCAATAAAACAGCCAATGGTATTAACCAGGAAGAGGATCAGGACGGCGATGACAGCAAGCTTTTTCAAGCGTTTATTTCCGGATAATCAGTTTATGCAGCGAGGTTCCGCGGGCAGTTGTTAGGTTCAGCAAATATACGCCATCCGGGAGAAAATTCAAATTAATTTTTTTCCGTTCATGCTGTGAAATCAACGGGTCTTCCTCATCATACACCGTTTCGCTGAGGCTGTTTTTAACGGCCAGGTGTAAGGGTCCCGGCCCGACGCCCTTCAGTTCGAGCTCAAAGATGCCATTCCCGGGATTCGGGTATATGCGGGTGGTGTAAATCTCATCTTCGGGAATCCCCGTACAGTCTTTAAATGTAATATAGGCCGAATCATGGTTGACGCATTGAAACCGGTTGGTAACGGTAAGCCTGACCAGGTGGGTGCCCAGTCCGCCGGCAAGGGCAGAATCGTAGGCTGATTCATGGGTCGCCAGGTTGCCGGGCATCCATAACCAGGTTTTAATGCCGGCGGTGTCGGTCGAAAGTACGATGGATTGTCCTCCGCAAACAGTGTCGTGGGGAGAGACCGATATCGCGGTTGCCGGCAGCGGGTTGATCCGGATAACCGTGTTCCTGCTGGTATTGCCATAAGTACCGTAACCGGTGATCCGGCAGGTGACATGGCCTGCAAGCTGATCGGCTGTTCCGGGCGTATAGGTCGTCACAGCCAGGGTGTCGTTCTCAAAAGCGCCATCCCCGGTGGTGATCCATTTCAGCGAGTCGGTTCGCTGTACCGTAGCCTGGAGCGAAGCCTTCATGCCTGCACAGATGGTGTCGCCGGCCGTGGCCGTCACCAAAGGCAGGATCGGCGGAGGGAAGACAATAAAATCAACCATCACGCGGTCTTCACCCTGGTAAAAGGAGAGGTCTTTCTGGTAGTACCATTTGAATTCATGCTGGCCTGCTGCAACAGGAAAGGCGACCCGGCTCCACGGCGTTTCACCCGACCACTGGCCCTGTATCACCCCGTCGAGGTAAAAGAGCAGGAAGTCACAGCCATCCTCGGTGGAGGTACGCAGGTGAAAGGAGATGCTGTCGTCGACAGCCGAGGTATAGGTGAGGATAAGCCGCGAAGTGGTATAATCGGGGATGGCTCCCGAACGTGCCGTATATATTCCCTCCCAGGGAATATCGGTGGTGATCGTCCACGGCAGGGTGCCCGACAGTTTCCACGGGTATTTGGTAAAGGTATCCGATTCCCAGTCCTCGATCATGACCCCGATCATCTCGCGGAAGGAATGGTCAAGATGGTATAGGCCCGAATGAAGGTCGTAGAAAAGGTCGGCGCCGCTGCCCGCGGGAGTATCCTGGTTGACAGTGGCGGTGAACACCGCTTTCCTGACCTGGCCGGGAGCGATACTGTCGAGATAGAGACTGTCGGAATCAAAGGTCAGAAAGGGGGATGTGGTGGTGAGCTTTGCGTAAACCCCCTTGCAGGTAAAATCGCCGGTGTTGGTGTTCGAAACCACGATCTGCACGGTTTCACCGGGATCAAGGCGCCCGTTATGATTCCCGCTGAGGGTGTCGATAATGGTAAGCCCAAGCAACTTCATGGCCGGTGCATGCGATTCGATGGCAAACTCGCTGTACCAGACCGAATCGGTGCTGGTAACCCGCAGGTTGAACCGGATCAGCTGGTTGTCGGGGATGGTGTCTGAAACTTTTATGGTAAACCCGTTGGGGATTACCTTTACCGCTGCAGAGTCGATGGTGCCATAGGCAGCCATGCTGTCGGTTATGGTGACCCAGGGTGAACCAGCCGACAGGGTCGCGTTGACGCTTAAGGCCTTCTGATCACCCACATTCTTCAATCCCAGCGAGAGATAGAGCGAATCGCCGTTGTTCATGGTCACGGGAGGGCCGCCCGAAACGGGCGACAGGCTGTTGGAATAGTAGGTAACCCACGGCTGGTTTGGATTGGGACCCAGGTTAAAGGGTGAGGTATAGCTCATGGGCAGCCCGTTGTTGTGATTATCGGTCCACACAGGGTAAACCTTCATATTGAGCGACTGGATGCCGATATAATCGCCGAAATAGCTGTAGGCCAGCCCCGCAACAGGCTCAGGGGTAAAGGAATAATCGCTTACCTGCAGGTCGGTCCACGACAGTCCGCCGTCGTACGACCAGGAGACGAAGACGGCTGCGTCGGTTGAAGCCAGGTTGCGGTCGTCGTAGTAGATCACGCATAACCCGCCTGTTACCTGGTCGCAGGTGATCCACGGGGTAAAGTGCTGTTTCCCAAGTCCTGCGGGATCCTGGTTCACGCGAACCGGCGACGACCAGGTGGCACCCCCGTCGTGCGACCGGATCAGGTAGACATCGATGTCGGTACCGGTATTGACGCCCGGGATGCCCACGTTCGACCACACGATGTAAATTGTTCCACGGTTCGGCCCGGTGCTGTTGTCGACCGCCATTGATGGAAAGGAGTTGACCCGCATTGCCTTTCCTGTCATGGTCGCCCTGATGCCCTTGATATTGCTGATAATCCTGGTGGCGGGAAAAAACACGCTGCCGCCGTTGAGCGACTTTGTGAAGCCAATGGCATTTTCATCGGCGGGCCAGGCGTCATAAATACTCCAGGCAACATAAACCTCGCCGTTGGGGCCCGAATTGATATTGACCCCGTGGTTCAGCTGCAGGGCTGAAGCCGCTGCACTGATGTTCATGGGGGAGGACCAGCTGAGGCCATTGTCGGCCGACCTGACAATTTGAACCTGGTTGGTGTCGGGAGAACCGGGGATAAAATTGGTCCAGGCGTCGTAAAGGTTCCCGTTGAATGGGCTGGTTAAGGTGTTGTCGATCCAGAGATGATTTTTATCGAGCAGGCCGTTGCCCCAGGTTGGACCGTTTGCAATATTGACCCTGGTCCAGGTTTTCCCCTGGTCCTGGCTGTAGGAAACGGCCTGGCCGTTGTTGGCGGTGATCCTGCCGACATAATACCAGCCGTTGCGCCCGATGGCCGTGGATGGGTCGCCGTTGTTAGGACCATTGGTTCCCAGCGTCGATCCCGACCAGTCCTGCCCCTCGTCGTACGAGTAGAGGGCATCGGCGCCATAAACATCCTGTGCGGCTCCAAGTTTCCAGCTGGTCGAATTGTTCGAGTTCAGCACCACGGCCTCATCCGAAGGGTCGATAAATACCGAATTTTCAGTCTGCGTAATCCCCGCTTCCGCGGTTACAGGGATATCGGGCGAATTCTGCGGTGTAAAAGGGGAATGGTTGTGCCAATCCTGAATGGTTGTTGCAGGGGATGTCATCCCCTGGCCCGGTTTAACCGGATTTCTCCAGGGCCTTATCACCGACCCGGTGTGTTTTGCATCAGGAACCGTAACGACCGGAGCGGGATTCACATACCCAAGCTGAACCATGCGCGACCAGTACCCGATGTTGTCGACCTTGGTGTTTACCTTTCCCTTCCCTGCAGGGGTGATCCCGGGCAACATCCTTAATGGCTGCGGAAAAGCCTGCGAAGTAAGCAGGAGAAGAAAAAATAAGGGGATGATGATATGATTTTTCATGGGATGGGCATTTAGAGACAAAGTTACGATAAAAGAAAATATACATGGAGAGGGGCGGAAGACAGTAATTTTTAGGCAACAGGCAACAGGCAGCATGCAACAGGCAGCAGGGAGAACGGTTTAGCAGAGTTTATTCGTATATTTGCCTGTAAACATAAACTTTTTGATCTCATGATATCCGCAATTATCATTTTATTGATTCTTTTTTTGATCAACGGGGCCTTTGTCATGTCTGAAATTTCGCTGGTTTCGGCGCGGAAAACCAGGCTTGAACTCGATGCACGGCGTGGCGACAAACTGGCACAGCTGGCCCTCGACAATGCCAATTCACCCTCCCGTATTTTGTCTACCATGCAGATCGGGATTACCCTGGTGGGGATTTTAACGGGGGTCTATTCGAGCGACGAGATCGCGCACGGGATGGCCGGCCTGTTGCAAAGCCTGGGTTTCAATCCCGGTTTGAGCCATTCGCTGGCCCTGACCCTGGTAGTCATCGTGGTGACCTTTGTCTCGATGCTGATCGGTGAACTGGTGCCAAAACGGATCGGGCTGATCAACTCCGAAGGGATCGCCAAGGCGATGATCCGCCCCCTGCTGGCGCTTACCTATATCACCTATCCATTCACCTTCTTTCTGTCAAAGGCCGGCGATGTTATCCTGGGCCTGCTGCGCATCAAACCTTCTGAAGAGTCGAAGGTGACGGAGGAGGAGATCAAGGCGATGGTACAGGAGGGCGCTGAAGACGGGGAGGTCCAGGAAATTGAGCAGGACATCGTCGAGCGGGTGTTCCATCTGGGCGACCGCAAGGTCTCCTCGCTGATGACCCACCATTCCGACCTGGTATGGCTGGATGTGCATGAAACGACGGAGGTGATGCGAAAAAAGATGAGGGAGGAGCTTCATTCGGTCTATCCCTTATGCGAAGATGACCTGGATAATGTACTCGGGGTTATTTTTATCAAGGACCTTTTCCTGGGCAATATCTGTGACGAAAATTTCGACATCAAGGACCAGGTGAAACCGGCCCAGTTTGTCTTGGAAACGCTCACAGCCTATGAGACGCTTGAAATCTTCAAGATGAACAAAATCCATTATGGCCTGGTGGTCGATGAATATGGCTCGACGGTGGGGCTGGTCACCCTGAATGATATCCTGGAAGCGCTGGTGGGCGATTTTAACGAACCCAATCCCGACGAACCGCAGATCAACCTGCGTGACGACGGAAGCTGGCTGGCCGACGGCCAGATGTCGTTCTACGAGTTTGCCTATGAATTCAATATCCAGGGATTCGATAAAAACAAGGTTAAATTTGATACGCTTGCCGGACTGGCGATGAGCATCCTCAAGCATATTCCCAAGCCGGGAGAAAAGTTTAACTGGAAGGAGTATGAGTTTGAGATTGTCGACCTCGATGGGAACAGGATTGATAAACTGATCATTAAGAAAACCAGTTGATCCTTGTCAGGTTCGGGTGTGTTGAGGCATTTTTCACCACAACAGGCAAAGTAGGGCACAATAGAAATGTTGGTTGATCCAACGATAAAAGCAGGCCATAATCGGGAGGACGTTTGATTTTTCCGCTAGAGTTCAGATACGAAAAAAGGAGGCTGTCCCACGATTTTGAGACAGCCTCCTGTGCGTTATCCTGTAATTGAAAAAACAACCGCTTACCTGACCACCATCAGTTTGGTGGTTGTGGTGTTGTCTTTGGTGCTTAGCCTGCAATAGTAGATCCCGGCGGTGAATCCTGATACATTAAATGAAAAGGTGTGATTTCCTGCCGTTTTTTCGTCGCAGGTGGTGGTAGAAACCGTCTGCCCGAGTGCGTTTAAGAGGGTGATGGTGACCACGGAGGGGTTTCTTAACGAATAGGCCAGGTTCACCTCGTCGGTGGCGGGGTTAGGGGAGAGTGAACAGGCGAGGGCGCCGGCCAGTTCGCGGGTCCCGGTAACGGGATTGTCGATCCAGACCTTCAGTGCAGGATCGCCCAGCACGTTGCAGTCGTAATGGCACCAACGCTGTGCACCCGGTTCGAATTCGCCGGGTAATCCCACCCAGGGAGCCGTCTTGATTTTCGACATGGTGTGGGCTGATCCCAGTTCCGCAATGGCTGAGTCGGGATTCGGGTTGTAGAGGGCGCTGATAAATTCGCGGTGCAGGTGGGCCGAGGGGCCTTCTGTGGTTCCCTGGTCAAACCAGCCGTATCTTGAATTGAATACGCCGGCCACGAGGAAGTTTGAGATGGTGGTGCAGAGTTCGGCAATACAGTCGGATTCGTCGAAGGCGCCGCAGATGCATCCATGGGTGTACATCAGCTGGTAGTTGTGGGTCACCCCGTCGACCTGCGCAAAGTTCTGGTTGGTGATCTGGCTGTTCGACAGGCGCATCATATAGTCCCAGTTCGAATGGCCGCAATGGTGGATGAACGACTTCCCTGAATTGATCTGGGCGAGCAGCTGCCCGATGCTCCAGCTGTAAACATTTTCGGGAGGAGAAATAAGGGTGTCGTACAAGCGGGTTAAGTTATTCTGTGCAGAGGGGATACCATGGGTGAAATAGCCGTTATCGTTGTGATCGTTCACCAGCAGCTCCAGGTAATCGGATCCCCAGGTCATGGGAGCATTATACAGAAATTCTGAAACCAGCATCGGCGTTTTCATGGGTTCCTGCACAGGGTTTCCCTGGTAGGATACCGATTTATGCACCATGTTGGCCTGTTCCTGCGGAGTGCCGAACGACATCCGGCCTACCGAGAGTTCCGGCAACAGGTCATCTTCGCCGGGTTCGCCCCATTTGGCGTCGCCATTGGTGTTCCAGTTGCCGTCGAGCGCTGAATAATAGAGGTCGGCGGGGATATTGTAATCTTCATAGATGGAGCCGCCCGATAATGCCTGGCAGTAAAATCCCCGGTAGGGAACATACTCCACATCACCGCCCAGGATCACCTGTTCTATTGCGTTGGCCTGGTATTCACCGATGATGTAGTTGCGCATCTTTTCCTGCAGATCCTGGCCGCTCATCGTCGACCCGATCGTTTCGGTGGTGGTGATCTGCGAGGTAATCCCCTTGCTGCTGTAATAGTTTACCAGGTCCTGGAATCCTCCCTGGAACTGTGCCGGGGTAATGATCAGGATGTTATAATTTGTTTTCAGTCCGTTTTTGACAGGGTATTGGCTCATCATCTCCGGATTTTGGGCAAACAGCCTGACCCGTTTCAGGGCATTTGCCGAGGAGGTGAGGTTTTTCAGGGCGTTGGCGGCTGCAGCATCCGGCTGCGTGGTAATATGGACCGTGATCTTTTTATAATAGGACACCGACTTTCCGGCGGGGTTATAGATAACCGGCGTGAAGGTCGAAAGGGCAAAAGCGTAGCCGTTCAGGTAGGAATTGATCAGGTGGCCGGTTGGGGTGGCAGGGTAGTTTACCGCTGAGTGGTAAACCTCATCCTTTTTGATGAACTGCCCGTCGGGGCCTTTGGAAACAGGTCGCATGGCCTGCTGTGGGAAAAGTTCATAGGTTCCCGGGATTGCCGTCAGCTCCTCCCCGGTGATCCGGATATCTACTGCTTTTTCCCCCGGTGGCAGCATCAGGGCTACCTGGTGATAGGGCAGCATCGGTTCGCCGGTAATGCCGGCCAGCATTGTATTGTCAAGAAGTACCGATTGATGCTGGCCGTTCTGAATTATTTTCACTCCGGAAAAGGTGAAGACTTTTTCAATATTTCCCGCCACCAGGTTGATTGCCAGGGCGCAGGAGAAGAAGAGGATGAAGAACTTTTTCATGAGTCTATTTTATGAGTAACAAAGTTACAAATAATATCGTCGCCTGTCGGGGGCAAAAATAAAAAAAAGGAGGGCTGTCATGATAACCATCATGACAGCCCTCCTTTAGGAGTAAACGGATCAGGATTAGTTGATGATCAGTTTTTTAACGGTTTTGCTTCCCTCCTGGTCAACAACCACGAAATAGATCCCCTTTGCGACATTGCTGAGGTTGATCGTGCGGGTTAACCTGCCGGTGAAGTTGATTCCCTCTTCCTGGTATACAGGAACGTTGATGGAGTTGATCACGGAAACGTTTACCGTAATATTTTTGCCGCTGAAAACATCGAGGGTGACAATGCCGGTGGATGGATTCGGGGAAATTTTGGTAGCGATGACGGTTTGGTTTTCCTGAACGCCGACCGGGAAATTGGCTGTGATAAAGCCTGGTTTCACGAGCGTATCGATCTGGCCGCCCCTGTTCACGATGAGGGTGACATCATAGGTTCCCTGGTTGGCATAGCTGACCACAGGGTTTGCGTCAAAGGAGGAAACAGGTGTTCCGCCCTGGAAGATCCATTCATATGTTTCAGGAACGCCAATATAACCGCCGGTAGTGGTATTGGTAAATGTAACCGGGGTGTTGGTTACTACGGTGTTGGAGGCCACTGTGAAATCAGGGGCAAGGTTGATGGCACCCTGTTTGATGGTCTGAAGAACCTGATAGGCTTTGATGGGATATCCGCCTGTGGATCCGGTCTGGTTGCCCTGGCCGGCGTCCTTATTTTGAAGGGTGGCAATAAATTCACAATCGGCCAATGGCCAGGTGGGGTCCATGGCGTAGTTCAGTGTGACGGTTTGGGTATTCCCGGATGTAAAATCAACGGCAACACCGTTCTGATCCGGAGCCATCAGCCTGTTTACATGTTCCAGGTGGGTTTGACCTTCCCAGTTATAGGTAATACCGGATTGGGTTACGAAGAAATAGAGGATGTTGCTGGTGGAGGTGATCACATCGGTTTTTACCAGAGTAATTACAGCTGTGTAATTTAAACCGGTATGGCTGATAACCATCGTCATGTTAACGGGCGAGGGAAGCACAATAAGGGAGTTGTATAACGGCAGGTAAGAGGCGTACATGGTGCTGGAATGATTCCCTCCACAATACATTTTCAACCCGTCAAATCCTACGGTGGGGTAGGCCGATACGCCATACATCGAGTTCCTGGCAAGGGAATAAACGTTTTTGAAAGGATCGTTATTGCCATAATTGCTGTGTTCAGCGATTACCGCAACAAATTTCCCGTTTGAAAGGAGGTCGTCCATACCCATAGCCGCTCCCGGACAATAAGTACACAACGTACTTGTGAAATCTTCAGCAAGCACCATCTGGCGCTGTCCTGTCTGTGCAACGGTGATGAAAGTTGCCGCAAGGAACAATAAAGAAAGTACAATTTTTTTCATAGGATCGGATTTGTTTGTTTTTGTTAAAAAAAAGTATTCGATTCGCAAAGTTAAATAAAAAATATGGTCATTGACAAACAGAATTATAATTTTTGTTATGGGTTGTATTTAAGATTGGGAAAATGATCTCATGGTTTACGGTCAAGTTTCGCGAGGGCATATGCGTAGGCTCCAATGGAAACCGCTTTGGATGTGCCAAGCCGTGAAATTCCGACCCCGATTTTTTTGTTAGGGTCAAAGCTGACGGTCCTGGTTGAAAACGGCACCTGGATATCGACCGACGCGGAGTTTAGAAAAGCGGCCAGGCTAATTGGATCTTCAAGGTTATAGGCGACGACTTCCATCCTGTCGAGCGGTACTCCCGACATGGTGTCGTATGGATAGTTCATCTCTTCGACCAGCTTGGGGAGAAAAATCGGGTAGGCTCCCGACAGACCGCCCCCGATCACCACGAGCCCGTCAAGGAGGGTGATGGTATTGGCCAGGGCGTCGGCCGCGTCGCGTGCGAAGGCTTCAAAAGCGTGCACGGCCGCCTCCTGTTCGCCCTTGGCCCTGCCCATGCCGATCTCGAAAATATCGCGTGGCTCGGGGCAGGAGGCAATGTTCAACCCGGTGTTGTTGGCATATTCCCGTTTGATTCCACGGATACTGACGCTCTCTTCCGTATCCCAGTTCTTGAAGGTGCGGTTCCGCATCCTGTTGATTTCACCGCCGGCACAGTTGTCGCCGAGCAGCATCCCGTCGCGTGTGACGATCCCCCCGCCGAAACCGGTTCCAAAGGTACATCCGAAGAGGTTTTTATACCGTTTGGGGTTGCCGGCCTCCTCCAGTTTTTTGTTGATATCGGGAAGCAGTCCCGAGATGGCCTCCCCGAATGCAAAAAGATCACCGTCGTTGTTGATGAAAACAGGGATGCCGAATTTTTCCTCCAGCATCGGTCCCAGCGCTACGCCTCCCCTGAAGAAGGGCAGGTTCTGCAGGTCGCCGATGATGCCGTTTTCAAAATCGGCGGGGCCGGGAAATGCAAAGCTGATGGCTACCGGCTTGGGTAAAAGTTTCGCCTGCACCTGGTTGAATCCATCGATGATCTTATTTAAAACCCCTTCCAGGTTTTGGTCCTTTGCCGGCAAAATGATAGGTTCAAGGATCTCCTGTTCAGCCTGTACAGCGTTAAAAACGAAGTTGGTGCCCCCGGCATCCAGGGTCATCACCACTCGGATATCATTTTTGTAAGTCATCACAAAAAAATTAATTTATTGGCAGGGCAGCTAAATCCCTGTTACCAAAGTACGAAGTAAGAAAAAAAAGCGCAATAATCAAAGGAAATTGTTATCAAAAATTTAGCCAATAAACGCTTTCGTTCCCTCTTAGTGGGCCTCCAGCCAGTTTGCCCCGGTATTCATCTCGATCAGCACAGGGACATCGAGGTGGATGGCATTTTGCATTCCTTCGGCGACAATCGCCCGGATAGGTTCGATTTCATCTTTACAGACATCGAAAACCAATTCGTCGTGTACCTGCAGGATCATGCGCGATTTCAGGTTTTGCTGCTGCATTGCCTTAAAGATGTTGATCATGGCTATTTTTATCATGTCGGCAGCCGTTCCCTGGATCGGCGCGTTGATGGCATTGCGCTCGGCAAAACTCCTGATGGTGGCATTTCCCGAGGTGATGTCGCGAAGGTATCTCCGGCGTTTCATCATGGTTTCAACATAGCCGTTCTTCCGGGCCGATTCGATGGTTTGTTCCATATAGACCTTGATACCAGGGTACTTCACGAAATACTGGCTGATGATCTCGGCAGCCTCCTTGCGGGGAATATCGAGCCGTTCCGACAGGCCGAAGGCGGAGATTCCGTAAATGATGCCGAAATTGACCATCTTGGCATTCCGCCGCATATCGCGGGTCACCTCATCCAGTGGAATCCCATAAACCTTCGCAGCCGTCGCCGAGTGGATATCGAGACCCAGGTTGAAATCGGCGATCATCCCGGCATCCCTGCTCAGGTGGGCGATGATGCGCAGTTCGATCTGGGAATAGTCGGCCGAGAGCAACACGTGATCCGCGTCGGCCGGGACAAAGGCTTTGCGGATCTCCCGCCCCTTTTCGGTCCTGATCGGGATGTTCTGCAGGTTCGGGTTGTTGGAGCTGAGCCGGCCCGTGGCCGCCACCGCCTGGTTGTAGGAGGTGTGCACCCGCCCGTCGCGGGGATTGATCAGGGTTGGCAGCACATCCACATAGGTCGACTTTAACTTGGTAAGCGACCTGTATTCCAGGATCTTACGTACGATGGGGTGCTTGTGCTCCATCTTGGCCAGCACATCCTCGCTGGTGCTGAACTGCTTGGTTTTGGTCTGTTTCGGGTTGTCGACGATTCGCAGCTTTTCATATAGGATCTCCCCGAGCTGTTTTGGGGAAGATACGTTGAAGGTGGTCCCGGCATCCTCGTAAATGGCGGTTTCAAGAATGCGGATCTCCTTTTCCAGTTCAATGGAAAAATCGTGCAGGGTGACTGGGTCAATCCTGACGCCGTCGGCCTCCATAGAGGCCAGCACCGGTATCAGGGGGATCTCGATATCATCGAACAGGCCACGGGTGTCGGATTCCTGCAGCATGGGCTCGAAAACCTGCTTCAGTTGCCAGGTGACGTCGGCATCCTCGGCGGCATATTCCTTAACGGTTTCGATATCAACCGACCTCATGTTCAGCTGGTTCGGTCCCTTTTTGCCAATGAGGGTCTCAATGGAGACAGGGCTGTAGGAAAGGTAGGTTTCGGCCAACAGGTCCATGCCATGCCGCATGTCGGGCTGGATAAGGTAATGGGCCATCATGGTGTCGAACAGGGGGCCCTTTACCACAACATCATACCATCGCAAGATCGAAATGTCGAATTTCAGGTTCTGGCCGATCTTCTGGATCCTGTCGTTTTCCAGCGCCGGTTTGAACAGGGCGACGGTTGCCAGGGCATCCTCGTATTTTTCGGGGATTGGCACGTAGGCCGCCTCATGGGACTTCCAGGAAAAGGAGATGCCCACCAGCTCAGCCGTGTTCGGGTTGATCCCCGTGGTTTCGGTATCGAAACAAAAGGAGTCCTGTTTCTCCAGCGCGGCGGCGAGCACGGAGCGTTTTTCGGGAGTGTCGGCAAGGAGATAGTTGTGCGGCGTATCCGCGATGGTGTGATGGCCTGAGGAGGGGCGGGGCTCCTCGGGGAATCCGGTCCCGGGCTCCTTTTCCGCGGTCGCTGCGGGCGACGGCACATGAAAAGAATGGTCAGAGCCGGAAAAGAGATCATGCTGGGCTCCCGGCTCCATCTCCCGGTTTTCGCTTCCGGCTCTTGCCGGTTGCATTTTAACCTTCGATACGGGTGTTTCAGGTGTCTCCTGGTCCTTAGTGGCAAGCCAGGTGAAAACCCGCTGACCGAAGGTGCGGAATTCGAGTTCGTCGAACAGGGCCTTCAGCCTTTGCTCGTTGGGGTGTTCCATGATCAGCTTGGTCTCGTCGAATTCAACGGGAACATCGAGGATGATGGTGGCCAGCTGTTTCGACATCAATGCCTGATCCTTGAAATCAATGACCTTCTGGCGGAGTTTCAGGTTGGTGATTTCACCGGCCCTGGCGATCATGTTTTCAACAGAGTCAAACTCGGCCAGCAGTTTTTTGGCCGTCACCTCGCCAATGCCGGGGATTCCCGGGATGTTGTCGGCCGCGTCACCCCATAATCCCAGGATATCGATCACCTGTTCGGGACGCGAAATGCTGAATTTTTCACAAACCTCCTTCACCCCAAGGATCTCCACATCACTGCCGAATTTTCCGGGTTTGTAGATGAAGGTCTTGTCACTGACCAGCTGCCCGAAATCCTTGTCGGGTGTCATCATGTAGGTGGTAAATCCGTGCTTTTCGGCTTGTTTGGCAAGGGTACCGATCACATCGTCGGCCTCATAGCCGTCGACCGATAAAACGGGGATGTTAAAACCCTCGATAAGCTCGATGATGTAGGGTATGGCCGTGATAATGTCCTCCGGGGTTTCCTGGCGGTGCGCCTTGTAGGCTTCGAATCCCACCTTCCGTACCGTGGGCGCCATGGTGTCGAAGGCCACGGCAATGTGGGTTGGCTTTTCGTTTTTCAGCAGGTCGAGCAAGACATTGGCAAAGCCGAAAACTGCTGAGGTATTGACCCCCTTTGAACTCAGCCGGGGATTTTTATTAAAGGCAAAATAGGCCCTGTATATCAGGGCCATTGCATCGAGAAGGAAGAGTTTTTTTGGTGAATTCTGCATGATTTTGGTGAAAATTATCAGGATTAAAAATTGTTCAGATACTGATTCATTGCGCTCATTGAAACCGGAAGGCACAATCTCACAAAGAATATCGCGGTGCCTTTGCCCTGTATCACGGTGTCATGGAGGAACATGGCACATCCGCGAATCGGTTGGGGTCGTTTCCGGTTCAGAGCATAAAATTACCTTAATTCTGAGATAATTTGCAAAATCGTTGTATATTTGGGTAGTAAAATGCAATGAGACTAACTTCGCTTGACTACCCTAACAACATAATATCCAGTCTTATCCAGTCTTAAATGCCCTGAAAAATGAAAAAGTTATTTCTTGCCCTGACCCTTGTTTGCCTAACTTACCAGCTTTCTGCGCAACTCCAGGACCGCAACTGGATCTTCGGCAGGCCGATTACCGGAAACACCAATGCCACCCTTTATTTCGGCGATATTTTGAATCCTGTCGTAAACCTCCCGACAGGCCAGCCCAACCAGGTTACCACCAGCAATGGCGGCGAACAATGGGCGGTCATCTCGAATCCATATACCGGGTCGCTGATCTTCTATACCGACGGCAAGAATGTCTTTGACAACCAGAACAACCTGGTCAGTTCGGTCGACCTGGGGGGCAACCCCTCCAGTTCACAGCCGGTGGCAGTCGCCCCGATTCCCCACAGCGACACCCTTAAGTCGTTGTACCGGCAATACTTTATTTTTTCAAATGGCACGGGAGGCGTCAATGCCAGTTTTGATATCGGTAGGATAACCTGCCACATTTACGATGCCGTTTCACAGACCTTCAGCGGCAGCATGGCCATGCCCGGCCCATACGGGAACTCGCTGGTTACCGAAGGGATGAAGCTGGTGCCGAGCGACACCGATCCCGACGTGATGTGGCTGATCGTAAGCCTTTTCCCCGATGTGCCGGCCGACTCGTGCAAATATGTGGTATACAAGATCAACCGCAACGTTGTCACCTATGCGGGAAATTATGATTTTGGCCCGAAGAAACTCCCGTTACCCGGAAGCAGCGCATCACCCATCGTGTTCTTCACCAGTTCCAAAGCCGGAACATACACCGGCATTACCAACCTCGCTGTTGCAGCCCAGTACACCAGCGCGGTCTTTACGATCCAGTTTGACAATATCAACGGCGAATTCCTGCCGGCAACCATCAAACTCTGCGATCCGGGTTACCCCTCCTCCATCCCCTCCGTTTACAACGTAGAATTTTCCCCTTACGGCAACTACCTGTACTATACGGTTTACAGAACCGGCATGGATCAAAACCAACTGTTCCAGGTTGACCTCGGCAATGCAACCCTCTCTCACACCCTGATCCACACCTTTCCGGAGCCCTACGCCGGCGGGCTGAAACGTGGACCCGACGGACTGATCTACCATATTTCCGACGATGGGTATTACAGTGGTCATCTTCTGCTGGGCCGGATCCTGCTGCCTGAGGACAAATTCATCCCGGGAGTGACAACCTTTAGCGATTTCTACCAGGAGGATTTCGTAGTGTATAACAATGTTTTCGGCGCCGGGCTTTGCGAATTCCCGGTCCTGCCCGACGGCACCAAGGCCGGACTGCCGGATGCGGCGCCCGGGCAGCCCCTCACGGTTTACCCGAACCCTGCAAAGGATCTCGTGACCATCACCACCCCGGTGCAACTATCAGCATGGTGTGACCTGTCGGTGGTCACCCTGCAGGGGACCACGGTACTGAAAAGACAAATGCAGGCGGAAATTCATATGACGATGGATGTCAGCACGTTGGATGCCGGGGTATATCTCCTCTCACTGGAAAATCGTCATGATATCTTCCGTTGTAAGTTAATCATCCGGAAATAAACTGTTTTCGTGTCCGGAGACCCAATATTAACCTTAAAAACAGGCGTTATGAGACAATACGTTATCAAGCAGGGAAACCATTATTGTTCAATCAGTATTTTTGAACGGATCGCCGCCATCGGCTGGAAAGTAACCCGGTACCAGGTGCGTTTTGTACTGGAGAGCACCTGCTGGTGGGCCCCTCCGCGAAACAATGATGATAATGACCTGAATAAACTGACCGGTATTTCTTACGGAATCAACGACCACAGCAATTCGGTCAGGCTGACCTGGCAACCCGATTTCACCAGCAATGGCAAGATAAAAATATACGGGTATGTCTATGATGAGAAAACCACAGATCCGAAATTCACCTACCAGTATATTACTTCGGTCCAGACCGGGCAAAGCTGCGACGGGCTGATCGAAGTCCAGGGAAACAAGTACAAAATTACCGTCAACGGTGTCTCTGTCCTGATGGACAACCTGCATCCCGACTCCAGCCTCTGTTTCCGGCTCTATCCCTATTTTGGCGGGAATAATACAGCCCCGCAGGATATGGCCATCGATATCGAATACCTGTAGCGGTATTGGGTCACGGCCCTTCTTTTCGCTCCCGGCTTTCTTGTTTTGTCTCAAATTGGGAAATATATCCCAAATCGGAATCAATGAAAAAGGGAGGTTGTTCGTTAAACTACACATAATCACGGGCTTAAATAATTCGAAAATCATGGCATGGTTTTCGGATAGTAACCGGCATAACCCTTTAACACCACAACCATGATCTTAAAAGCAAACACTTTCTTTCTTTTTCTTGTTTTTTCGGTTTTCATTCTTGTCGCCCCCTCCTGCAAGAAGGCGGAAACAACCAGTACAACCGATACCAAGCCAGCCGCCACGATAGAGACGATGCATGTCCCTGCCGGTTTCTTATTTAAAACCACCCGGGATGTTGGCATCAACATCCGCACGCTCGATAACCAGGGCAATGTCATCCCCAACATCAGGGTTGGCGTATACAGCGACTACCCGGAACAGGGGGGTACCTGTTTTGTTTCAGGCGTTACGGATGTTGACGGTTATTATAAATTCGATTATATTTTCCCTGCCTATCTTGATTCGGTGGTTGTTGCCACCAATGCCATCGGGTTTGCCAATGCCCAGAAATTCAGTGTCAGGGATGGTTCCCTGTCGTGCCAGCTGGGGGGAAACCATCCGGTTATGAACATGAAAGACGGAGGGACTTTCAAATCGACCATTGCCAACGTTTACCCCATGGGAACCTATGATTCACAGGGTGTTCCCAACTATCTCACCCCGACCAATGATCCGATCGACGCCTCCATGCTCCAGGATATCAATGCCACGATGCCCGAATATATGAACATTACAGGCACCCATCCCCAGTATTTTGCAGCCGGCATCATCCAGGATATGATCATTGAACAAGCTTCGGATGTGTGGGTAACCTTTGTTCATGAAGGAGCCGGCTACCTGAATGTTCTCGGGTATTACAAGTACCCGACCGGTAATCCTCCCGCCACCCCGGCCAATGTCGATTCGATCCATGTGATCTTCCCGAATGTATCCTTCTCGGGCAGCGGCGGCGGTCTTCATTCAGGCAACAGGGTGCACCTGGGTGTAATGGCACCGGGTACAACCTTAGGCTGGGTGCTTATCGCCAACGGTTTCAGCGGCGGGAAGATCACCTCCGGAATTTCCACCCTCTACTCCGACAAAAATCTTAATCCGGAACCCAACGCATCGCTGAAACAGCACGTACTCCTGTTAAATGATATCGGCCGCGGTAAATTTTTACTCAGCTTTGAAGATATGCGCCGCGACGGTGGTTCGGATAACGATTTCAATGATGCAGTATTTTATGTAACGGCAAACCCGATCCAGGGGGTACAGACTGCGCATCTCCCGCTGCCCGATTACACCCAGGTTGATACCGACCATGACGGCATTTCCAACACATTTGACGATTATCCCAATGATCCGCTGAAGGCATTCGACAATTATTACCCTGCGAAAGGCACATTCGGAACCCTCGCATTTGAAGATTTATGGCCGAGCAAGGGTGATTACGACATGAACGACATGATCCTCGGTTACAGTTTCAACCAGGTCACCAACGGACAGAACAAGGTGGTTCAGATCAATGCAACCATCGTCCTGCGGGCTATGGGCGCCAGCTATCATAATGGATTCGGCATCCAGTTGCCCATCAGCCCGTCGGCGATCAGCAGTGTGACCGGTACCGACCTGAGAGAAAATTACATCGTGCGCAACAGCAATGGCACCGAGGCAGGACAGTCAAAAGCCACCATCGTCGTCTTTGACAATGGCTATAAACTGTTACCTTTCCCGGGAGGTACGGGAACAGGGGTGAATACCACACCCGGTATGACCTATGTTCAGCCCGACACGCTGCACCTGGTGATTAATCTTACCTCCCCGGTTGCACTTTCCGCCATCGGCACCCCTCCCTACAATCCTTTCCTCATCATCAACATGGAGCGCGGTAAAGAGGTTCATATGATCAACCATATGCCAACCGACCTTGCCAACCTTACATACCTGGGTACCGGCGCCGATGACAGCAATCCTGCGACAGGTCGGTACTATGTGACAAAGAACAACCTACCGTGGGTGCTTGACATCTCCAGCAGATTTGATTATCCCATTGAAAAAAGCGAAATTACGAAGGCTTACCTGAAGTTTATCCCCTGGGTTGAATCCAATGGCCAGACCAATTATGACTGGTTCCAGGACAAAGCCGGGTACAGAAGCCAGAGTTATATTTACACACATTGATCAGGAGTTGGTTTGTTTTTAGTGTTGAAGCCGCCCCGGAAGGGGCGGCTTTTGTTTCAGGCAACCGGCCGGGTTAACACAAACCTGTTTATATCTTCTTTGGCCATGTTGTAAGCAGCGGTATTTCTTGCCTTACTTTTGACCGACGTTATTCCCCCTGCCATGGTAAAAAAAGCGCTCAAACCAAAGAAAATCTTTGTTCTTGATACTTCTGTGATCCTTTACAACCACAATGCAATACGCAGTTTCGACGACAATGATGTGGCGATCCCCATCACGGTGCTGGAGGAGCTGGATAATTTTAAAAAGGGCAATGACACCATCAATTTTGAAGCCCGCGAATTTATCAGGATCATCGACAGGCTTTCGAACAAGGCCACGCTGACGCGCTGGATCTCGCTCGGGATGCCCAAAGGGGGCAAATTCAAGGTGGTGATGAATGAACAGAGCGAACTCGATGCCGTGAAGGTATTTGGCGAAAACAAGCCCGATCACAGGATCCTGAATGCCGCCCTGGTGATGATCGCCGAGAATCCGCTGAAAAAGGTGATCCTGGTTTCGAAGGATGTAAACCTCCGGCTGAAAGCCAAATCGCTCAATATCCCCGCCGAGGATTTCGAAACGGGCAAGATCAAGGATGTGGAGGGGCTCTATTCGGGCAAAACACTCATCGAAGGGCTTGACAAAACCATTATCGATATCATCTATGAGGCGGGATGGTGCCTTCCAGAAGATATCGGCGTGAAGAACCCGATCCCCAACCACTATTTCATCCTGAAAAACGGTAAAAGTTCGGTGCTGGCCTTTTACAACCCCATGACAGAACGGATCGAGAAGTTGGAAAAACACGGATGCTATAAGATAAATCCAAGGAATGCCGAGCAGGTCTTTGCCCTTCATGCGATTCTCAACCCCAATGTCAAGCTGGTCACGCTGCAGGGGATCGCCGGAACCGGCAAAACGCTGCTCGCCCTTGCCGGCGCCCTGGAACAGAAACGCAACTTCAAGCAGATCTTTCTTGCCCGGCCCATCGTGCCGCTCAGCAACAAGGACATCGGCTATCTTCCCGGCGATATTAAATCAAAACTTGACCCTTACATGCAGCCCCTCTGGGACAATATGAAGTTCATCCAGAGCCAGTATAGTGAAAAGGACAAGGAATACAAGGTACTTACCGATGCCGTGGAAAACGAAAAGCTGATGATCACCCCCCTCGCTTACATCCGCGGGCGAAGCATCTCGAATGTATGCTTTATCGTGGATGAGGCGCAGAATCTTACGCCGCATGAGGTTAAAACCATCATCACCCGGGCAGGGGAAAATACCAAGATCATCTTTACAGGCGATATTTACCAGATCGACACACCCTACCTGGATGCCCAGTCGAATGGCTTGTCAACGCTGATCGACAAGGTGAAAAAGCATGATATCTACGCCCATGTGAGACTTGAAAAGGGCGAACGATCGGAACTGGCCAACCTGGCCAATGAATTGCTGTAGCAGCGCCTCACGGGGCGCGGTTACGCAGCTACGCTGTCATTTTTCTTCAAAGATGACGGTCAGCAAAGTCTGACCCACAACTTTAAGGGTGGTTTTATCGATCTTGTCGAAGGTATCGCCTGTGGTGTGCCAGTATGGATAAAACCCTGTTTTGCTGTTTTTGTCGAGGTGGATCATATCGATGGTGGGCATATTCCTGATCCTGTTGATGGGAACATGGTCGTCGGTGATGTAGCCGCCCTGTTCAAACAGGAAGAAGGAGGAATAACCGATGCGGTTTGCCGTAGTCCATACCGATTTCACGATATCGGGGGCATAATCCATCGAAAACCCCTCCATCAGGAAGGTGGCATTTTTCGCGCCGATCATGTCGAGCAGGATCCCGTATTTTGCAAAGTAGTCGGTCTTATGCGGATTTGCGGCCCAGTATTGCGCTCCCTGACCCCAGTACTGCTCTGAATTCGGGACCTTGAGATCCTCTGAAGGGCCATAATCCTCCACATCGAAGAAGATGATGTCAACACCGATCGGCGGATTGGCCAGGCTGAGCTGCCGGGCTACCTCCATCAGCACCCCGACGCCGCTGGCTCCGTCGTTGGCCGCATCCACAGGTTTGAACCTGTTTTTGGGATCGGGATCGTGGTCGGCCCACGGCCGTGAATCCCAATGGGCGCAGAGCATGATCCGGTTGTTGGTGGCCGGTTTCCAGCTGGCGATGATATTCTTGAAATTTAACAGGGTGCCGTTGAATGCATATACCTTTCCCTGCTGCACAATTACATTGGGCGTATAGCCTTTGATCTTATCGATCAGGTAGGTGGCGCACTTTTCATGGGCAGGGGTGTTGGGCACCCTGGGTCCGAAGGCCAGCTGGATACGCGCTGATTCATATGCCGAGTCCTCGTTGAAGTTTGGCACCGCGCCCGAAGGTTTCACATTGGTTGAATCCTGTCGCGCTGCTTGCTGTTCTACAGGCTGGTTACACCCTGTAAACAGGAGAATGGCCATGACCGGGAGGAGGAGATATTTCATAAGGGTTTAATTTTGATCCGTTTTTGAAAATTGTACAGGCTATATTATATCAGAGGTTTTCCCGAATTTCCCACTGAAAACAATTTCTGTAAGTGGTTTCCGCGAGCGCTCCTGCAATTCACGCTGTTTCAGATTTTCAGGGAGGGTATCGGGATCTCCCCGGTAACCGACGGCAATGACGGTCAGGGCTTCAAAATCGCCGGGGATCTCAAACAGTTCGCGGATCTTCCCGGCCGAGAATCCACCCATCTGGTGGACAAATAATCCCTGGGATTGTGCTTCAATGCTCAGATGGGCAACCGCCTGTCCGACATCATACTGGAAAAAGGGGCTGACACCGCCATCCCAGGAGGATATCCTGTTACCGCAGGCCACGAGCAAAACCGGGACATCCTGGTTCCAGGGCTGGTTTCCGTCATTCAGGGCGGAGTAGATCTTATCCCATGTATCATCAGGTTTCTGACCTGCGATAAACCGCCAGGGTTGTTCATTGCCGCCGGAGGCCGACCAGCGGGCAGCTTCAAACAGGCTGACCAGTTTTTCCTGTTCCACAGGTTTTTTGAGGAAAGCCCGGGGGCTCCACCGGTTTGTCGCAAGATCGTTGATAGGGTATGTTGTTTTTGCAGTTTTATCCATTTCAGTTTAATTATTGTTTTCGTAAATTCTGAACTCCGGAAAAGAGGGAAAAGATTATTCATCTTCGTGGTGGACTTTGTGTCGTGGTGGCTGGCTTTTTTAACCACATAGGCACATAGAACACATAGGGAGTTTCACGGTTTATGTTTCGGGTTTAATTTTAAAATTTGACACTCCTGTATCTTTTCTGTACGAACACCACGAGGGCCGTGATCAGCAAAAGGCCGCCCAGGTAGGTTAAGATCCGCGCAATGTAATCGCCGTGTTCAACATAAAAAGTGATCCTGTCATTGGCATTCAGCGTACCCTTGATCACAGCGGGGGCCCAGTAGGCGGTTTCCCGGAAGGCGTCGCCGCGCTGGTCGATAAAGGCCGAGATGCCCGTATTGGCCGAACGGGCGATGCTCCGCCGTGTTTCGATGGCCCTTAGATGCGCAAAATCGTAATGCTGACGGTGCCCGGCAGTATTGCCCCACCATCCGTCGTTGGTGATGATGATCATGACGCGGGCCCCGTTGCGGACAAACCCTGCGAAAAATTCGCCAAAGATCGACTCGTAGCAGATGGCAGGTCCTGCCTTGACGGTTTTTACCGTTGTATATACCTTTCGCACCGAATCCATGCCAAGGCTGCCAACGGTTCCGCCCAGGTCGATGGCGAATTTCTCAAGCCAGCGAAATCCCTTGAAGGAGGGGAGTATCTCCACTCCCGGCGTCAGTTTTGATTTGTGATAAAGCTGCAGGGAGTCGCGGTTATTGATCATGATGGCCGCATTGTAAGCGTTGTAATATCCGTCGGTATCTGTGAATTTCCTTGACCAACGCTCCCGATTGTCGCCCGGCATGAGCTGGTAATGGGTGGATGCCCCCACCAGCATATTCAGCTTCGGCCAGGGGGCGACAGCCTGTTTCAGCAGCAGGATACTGGAGAATCCCGACAGGTGGTTTTCCCACATATCCTCCTGGATGGCCGATTCGGGCGCTACCAGGAAGTTGGTGTTGCTGTCGAGTTTTGTTTTTGCCAGCTCCATGATCTTTCCGATGACCACCGGCGGGGGCAGGGTATATTGTTCCGAATAGGGATCGATATTGGGCTGGACGACCACGAAGTTCACAGGGTCCTGTTGTTCCCTGTAGCCGGCGTAGAGGTAATATGAGAAGGTGACAGGGAGGACGATCCAAAGGAGAAGAGACACCAAAATGACCGAATGGCGCAAGGGTGAAATGGCGGCGACGGAGGCCACTACATTGACATTTTTCCGTTTTAACCGCGCTTTTCTGAGGAACAGGTTGTCGATGGCCATGAAGGCCATGATATTTCCTGCCAGCACCCACAGCGTTCCTCCCGGCGCACCGGTAAATTCATACCATTCGACCCATTTGTAATAGGAGGCAAAACCGTTGCCCAGGTTGAGCCAGGGCCAGTTCAGATCCCAGTTCAGGTGCAGGTATTCGAAGGCGATCCAGTAACAACAAAGGGCCACGAAGGAGGCAAACCTTAAACGAAGGTATTGTTTCGACCAGTGAAACAGCTGGAAAATGACCGACATGAACAGGGCGTTCAGCACGATGGCCAGGATGGCCCCTACCAGGGTTGAATTTACAATCCACCAGGTGGTAAGCAGGTTCCAGAGGAAAAAGCCGGGATAGGTGTATATAAAAACACTGAATCCTGCAAATTTATGGCGGTGATGGCTGATATGATCTTCAACCACCAGCAGGGGAACCAGCCCGAAAAAAAGAAGCAGCGGGAACCCGCGGTGGGGCCATGCCAGCGACAGGATAACCCCGCTGAGCAGGCTTAACAGGATCAGTTGAAATCTGGAGAATTTCACGGGAAATAAAGTTAAAGGAAACGCAAAGGTAAAAAAATTACCATCGAAATCCTTCCGAACGAATATCCACTCAGGAGAATTAACCATTTTGTAATACAGCCTCCTCCCCGGAATC
>SESG01000054.1_pt1 | contig 51419 bp, 20 predicted proteins | sample 3171421 | NCBI WGS metagenome assembly SESG01 (sample SAMN10866946, study PRJNA518727) | freshwater metagenome | biome: subpolar coniferous forest; feature: holomictic lake; material: water; isolation source: holomictic Lake 227, 6 m and 8 m depth | place: Canada: near Kenora, Ontario | collected...
TCCCTACAATTATATATACGGAAAAACAGGGGTGCAGTGGAAAGATTTTTTCAATTATTTTTCAATTATTTTTCAAATAGCAGAATGTCAGGATAATAGACTTTTGCTGTTTTGGGCACTTCGTCCTTCGACTACGCAGAGGATGTCTTCAGCTTCCATACGACTCACGCCACTGATGGCACTGACTCTAGTCTTGTTAATAACTTAATCTGCAAAAACCAACGAGCGCCGGATCAATAATCTGTATTTTTGGCGATATGGAAGAACAAGTAAAAAAGACCTGGCAGGGCTTTAAAAAACAGCCGTATGGTGTTGATTTGCACAGCAATGCCCCAATTTCTGATCTGGGGAAATTGCCACCACAAGCGGTGGATGTGGAAGAAGCCGTGCTTGGTGCATTGATGCTGGAACAAGATGCTTTAACGAAAGTTATTGACATTTTAAAGCCGGAAATATTTTACAAAGATGCTCATCGTGTTATCTTTACAGCGATCCAATCACTCTTTAGAAAATCAGAACCAGTCGATATTCTTACAGTCACGAATATTTTAAAGAATTCGGGAGAACTCGATATTGTAGGTGGATCATATTATATCAGCCAACTTACGTCGCGGGTAGGTTCCGCTGCTAATATTGAATACCATTCCAGAATTCTTCACCAGAAATACATCCAAAGGGAATTGATTCGTATTTCCTCAGGAATCATTAAAGATGCCTATGAAGATAGCATGGATGTCCTTGATATGCTCGATATGGCTGAATCAGAGCTTTATAAGGTTTCTGACAACAACTTCCGTCGCGATTACAATAGTATGGAAGAACTTATTAAGGAAGCGATTGCCGAAATCGAGAAAGCGAAGGAGCATAAAGGCAGTGTTCGTGGTGTCCCGACCGGTTTTGCAGAGTTAGACCGGATCACTGCTGGCTGGCAGAAATCAGACTTTGTCGTTATTGCTGCTCGCCCGGGTATGGGAAAAACTGCTTTCGTGCTATCTATGGCACGTAATGTCGCTGTAGATTTTAAAAAACCTGTTGCCGTATTTTCTTTGGAAATGTCAGCCATTCAGTTGGTTACTCGTCTTATTTCCGCAGAGTCCCTGCTATCAGCTGACAAACTGAAGAAAGGCAATCTTGAGAATTATGAATGGGAACAGTTAAATTCCAAGATCACGGATCTCGTTGAAGCAAAGTTATTTATTGATGATACTCCTGCACTTTCTATGTTCGAACTTCGGTCAAAATGTCGACGTTTGCACGCTCAGCATGGTATTGAATTGGTGATTGTTGATTACATCCAGCTTATGCGACCAAGTCAGGATACCCGCGGCAACCGTGAACAGGAGATCAGCAGTATCTCCCGTTCCTTAAAAGCGCTTGCCAAGGAGCTCAACATTCCTGTTATTGCACTTTCCCAGTTGAACCGTTCTGTGGAAACCCGCTCAACAGGGGCTAAAAGACCTCAGCTGTCTGACCTTAGAGAATCAGGTGCAATCGAGCAGGATGCCGATATGGTCATCTTTATTTATCGTCCTGAATACTATAAAATTGAACAGGATGAGGATGGCAATCCTACTAAGGGAATTGCGGAGATCATTATTGCCAAGCATAGATCCGGGCCAATTGATGATGTTAAATTGAAGTTTATCGATAAATATGCTCGTTTTACCAATCTCGAGGAAGATTACGAAGTAATGGGTGGCACGATGAATCCCAATTCGAATTTCGAGGGCAATCCCAATCGAACGATTCCATCGCGGATGAATGATGATGAGGAGGAGATTCCTTTCTAATATACCAATTTACCAATTGTCCCTGGAAGCTGGCTGATCCGCGAGCAGATGCCTCATTTTTATCCTTTATTCTTCATCCTTTAAATGGTATATTGGTATATTGATACATTTATAAGTTTTGACAGTATCTTTGCCACTTCGTTTTAAATTTACATGAAAAAAATATTTTTCTTCTTTATTATATTCCTTCTCAGCGCAAGAGTTTTCGGAGCCTTTGTTCTCATTCCCATGGATGAGACCCAAAAAAACCACTTAAAGGCATACGGTGTAGTCTATTGGGTGTTGAAGAACAAGGTAACTGTAAACTGGTTACTTAATTACCGCGGCGGCAGTTTCATGATCAAATATGCCAAAGAGATTGAAAATGAGTGTGTTGTTCGTGGCGTGAGCCTACAGGTTATTGCAGATGCGCAAAGTACAGCGATCCTTGCTGAAATCTCAGACCCTGCCACCAATATGGATGTGATGGAGCTGACCAAGGTTCCACGTATTGCAGTTTACTCCCCACCCAATAAGTTGCCATGGGATGATGCAGTGACACTAGCGCTAACCTATGCTGAAATTCCTTATGATAAAATTTATGATGAAGAGGTTTTGGCCAATATCTTGCCAACCTATGATTGGTTACATCTTCATCATGAGGATTTTACCGGTCAGTATGGAAAGTTTTGGGCCAGTTATCATACCGCCCCATGGTATATTGAGGATGTTAAAACTTCTGAGGACATTGCTCATAAACTTGGATATGGAAAAGTGTCCAAAATGAAATTGGCAGTTGCTTTGAAAATCAGGGAGTTTGTCGCCGGTGGAGGATATATGTTTGCGATGTGTTCAGCGCCAGATAGTTTCGATGTAGCACTTGCTGCGGAGGGAACTGACATCTGCGACCAGGTTTTCGATGGAGACCCAATGGATCCCAATGCTCAGGCTAAACTGGATTTCTCGCAATGCCTGGCGTTTACGAATTTTAAAATCGTGACCAACCTCTACGAATATGAGATTTCATCCATCGACATCAATCCACTGAACCGTAAAGTCAACAAGAATACCGACCTCTTTACTTTGTTTGAGTTTTCCGCAAAGTGGGACCCGGTGCCCACGATGCTAACCCAGGATCATACCCGTATCATCAAAGGTTTTATGGGACAGACTACGGCTTTTAATAAAAATGTGATCAAATCGAATGTGCTCATCATGGGTGAGAATAAATCTTTGGGTGAGGCCAGGTATATCCATGGTGAATTTGGGAAAGGAACTTTTACTTTTTTTGGAGGACACGATCCTGAAGATTACAATCATTTTATCGGGGATCCGGTAACTGATTTGAGTTTACATCCCAATTCACCAGGCTATCGGCTTATTCTAAATAACGTCCTCTTTCCTGCAGCCAAGAAAAAGAAACAAAAGACCTAATAAGTCTTCCTAATATAAGTAAGGTATGAATAAGAAAAGCCGATCGTTTCGTCGAAGGGCATTTCTTCTTTTTCAACGCATCGCCAATCTCTCAGGTTTATTTCCGGAAAAAAGACATCTCCATCAAATGCCTGGTCTATTAGGGTAAGATACAGTTTATCAGCCATTGGCAGAAACTGTTTGTAAACAGAACCACCACCCATTACAAAGTTCTCAAGATCCGGATCCAGGTTTTTTAGTGCATCTTCAATAGAATACACAGTAAGGCAGCCTTCTATCTCTTCATTAGGGTCATCGGTAATGACCATATTAACTCGCTTTGGTAAAGGACGTATCGGTAAGGATTCATAGGTCTTTTTTCCCATGATGACGGTATGACCTGAGGTAAGGGCTTTAAACCGTTTCAGATCTTCAGGGATATGCCAAAGCAGCTGATTGTTTTTGCCGATGGCATTATTTTGGGCAATAGCTACTATGATTGCGATGGTACCAGGCATGTGAATATATTTTAAACGGAGATCTCTCCTTTGATGTGAGGATGACAAAGGTAGTTCTCAAGACTAAAGTCTTCATAAACAAAATCAAAAATTCCTGTTTTTTCTGGATTTAGGATCATTTGAGGCAGGGGATAAGGCTCGCGGCTCAATTGTAACTTCACCTGGTCGAGGTGGTTGCGGTATATGTGGGCATCGCCAAAGGTATGCACAAAGTCTCCTGGCTCAAGGTCAGTAGCTCTGGCAACCATCATCAAAAGGAGTGCATAAGAGGCAATGTTAAAAGGAACGCCCAGAAAGATGTCAGCAGAACGCTGGTACATCTGGCATGAAAGACGCCCCTTTGCGACATAGAACTGGAAGAGGAGGTGGCAGGGTGGGAGGGCCATATTGTCTAATTCTCCGACATTCCAGGCACTCACAATGTGTCTGCGTGAATCTGGATTGCTTTTTATAGAGTTGATTAGCTGGGTGATCTGGTCGATATGACGACCGTCTCGGCTTGGCCAGTTTCTCCATTGATAGCCATAAACAGGGCCAAGTTCTCCGTTCTCATCTGCCCATTCATTCCAAATCGTGACTTTATTGTCTAGAAGGTAACGGATGTTGGTTTCTCCTTTCAGAAACCAAAGAAGTTCGTGAATGATTGATCTGAGATGAAGTTTTTTAGTCGTCATCACCGGAAAACCCTCAGCCAGGTTAAAGCGCATTTGGTAGCCAAAAACACTTAAGGTGCCTGTCCCGGTTCGGTCTTCTTTCTCAACGCCATGATCCAGAACATGCTGTAATAAGTCAAGATATTGTTTCATTCTAAAATTTTCATGCTAAATACACGACCCGAGCCTCTATTTCTTCCTTTTCTGAATTTCGTCCCTGATCTGAGAGGCTTTTTCGTATTCTTCCTGTTCGACAGATTGTTGTAACATCACTTCCAGCTCACTCATTGTAAAGGTCCCCAGGTCGACTTCATTGGGAAGGAATTCATTCTCAAGATCTTCTTCTGCTTCCGCGGCAGGGATCTGATCTTCGTCCTTAATGACTACACCCGCAGCAGAAAGTATGTTCTCATAGGTATAAATCGGGCAATGAAACCGAAGTGCCAGTGCAACTGCATCTGAAGTTCGAGAGTCAATTTCGATTATTTTATCGCCATCATAACAGATTAACTGACTGTAAAAAACCCCATCATTGAACCGATTGATAATTATTTCAGTGATGATAATGCCGAATTTCTCTGCAAAGCTTTTAAATAAATCATGAGTAAGCGGGCGGGTAGGTTTGATTTTTTCCAGTTCAATGGCAATCGCCTGGGCTTCAAATCCACCAATAACAATCGGCAAGCGACGAATCCCCTCCGTTTCTCCCAGGATAAGTGCATAAGCACCACTCTGTGATTGGCTGTAAGACATTCCTAGTATTTCGAGTTTGATCTTTTCCATCGGGGAAAACCCGGGATTGAATTAGTTATTACTGCTTTTTTCCAATGTATAAAGGTAGTAAAAATGCCAAAACTATTTGGTTTCTGCATATCTTTTTTATTTTCATTAAGGTTCACAAAATCAGTTATCTGCATATATGCTTCGTATGGAATCCAAAGATATTTAATAATTTAGCTTTATTATTTTGTTGAATGTTCCTATAATTTTTCTAATTTGCACGCATTAATTTAGAACTAATAAAAACAATTTACCAGGTATGAAAAAACTGTTGATCTTATTCATGAGTCTGTTGCTTCCCGTATTAACCTTCGCGGGTGAAGCAGATCTAAAAATTCCGGAATTGAATGCCCATCAATCAAATTTATTGATTTATGGATTTATGATTTGTGTACTTGGATTGCTATTTGGCCTTTATCAATACACTAAGGTGAAGAAACTTCCTGCACATGAGTCGATGCTGGAAGTGGCCCAAACCATTTACGAAACCTGTAAAACTTACCTGGTACAACAGGGACGTTTTCTGATCATTCTTGAAGGAATCATCGCTGTATGTATTGCCTTCTATTTTGGTTATTTGAATGGAATGCCAATCGCTGGCGTTCTGATGATCCTGGCATGGTCAGTGGTCGGAATTTTAGGATCCTACGGCGTTGCCTGGTTCGGAGTTCGTATTAACACCCTGGCAAACAGTCGTATGGCTTTTGCATCTCTTCAGAAGAAACCAATTCGTCTGTTGAATATCCCATTGGATGCCGGGATGAGCATCGGGGTTTTATTAGTAAGTGTAGAACTTATTATGATGTTGATTATTCTTTTGGCGATGCCCAGAGAATATGCCGGAGCCTGTTTCGTTGGATTTGCTATAGGTGAATCATTGGGCGCTAGTGCTTTGCGTGTTGCCGGTGGTATTTTTACCAAGATCGCAGACATTGGATCTGACCTGATGAAGATTGCTTTTAAGATTAAAGAAGATGACCCACGTAACCCTGGTGTTATTGCCGACTGTGTTGGTGACAATGCCGGTGATAGTGTCGGACCTACTGCCGACGGTTTCGAAACTTATGGTGTAACCGGTGTTGCGCTGATCTCTTTTATTGTGCTTGCTGTTGCTGACGTTTCCATCCAGATGGAATTACTTACCTGGATCTTCGTAATGCGTATCCTCATGATTGTCACCTCTGTAGTGGCTTTCTATATGAATAACTGGCTCACCAATGTCCTTTACGAACATAAAGAAGATCTGGATTTTGAGGCACCTCTAACCAACCTGGTATGGGTTAGTTCTATCTTGTCTATTATCATGACCTTTGTTGTCAGCTACTGGCAATTAAGCGATATTCCAAATAACCTCTGGTTATGGCTCAGCATCATTATCAGTTGCGGTACTTTGGGTGCGGCTTTGATTCCTGAGTTTACCAAGATCTTTACCAGTCCTAAATCTGCTCATGTTGCTGAAGTGGTCAATGCTTCCCGTGAAGGCGGTTCATCCCTTACGATTCTGTCCGGTTTGGTTGCCGGTAATTTCAGTGCTTTCTGGTTAGGTATGGTATTTCTTGGACTCATGTTTGGTGGGTATATGGCTAGCTTACATGGCTTATCCGACTATATGATCTATCCTTCAATTTTCTCATTCGGCCTGGTTGCTTTTGGATTCCTGGGAATGGGGCCGGTTACTATCGCTGTCGACAGTTATGGGCCGGTTACAGATAACGCACAGAGCATTTATGAGTTGTCATTAATTGAAACGATCCCTGATGTAGAAAAAGAAATCGAAAGAGATTTTCATTTCAAACCTGATTTTTCACGTGCAAAACATTACCTGGAGGCCAATGATGGTGCCGGTAATACATTTAAAGCAACGGCAAAGCCTGTATTGATTGGTACGGCTGTTGTTGGTGCCACCACGATGATTTTCTCCCTGATTTTGGTGATCAAGAATAAACTTGGACTTGAGTCCGCAGAGCAGATTCTTAACCTTCTAAATCCCTATACTTTATTGGGTTTCCTTGCCGGTGGTTCAGTAATTTACTGGTTCACAGGTGCTTCAATGCAAGCGGTGACTACGGGTGCATATAAAGCTGTTGAGTATATCAAACACAACATCAAACTGGATGACAATGCTGATAGCAAAGCATCCGTTGAAACTTCCAAAGAAGTGGTTAAAATTTGTACGCAATATGCCCAGGCAGGGATGTTTAACATCTTTATTGCTGTTTTCTCTTTTGCCCTTGCTTTTGCCTTCTTCTCAGCGGCCAGTAAAACAAATGCCGCCCCGGCTGCTTTCTTTGTATCTTATTTGATTTCTATTGCAACCTTTGGATTGTACCAGGCCATCTTCATGGCCAATGCCGGTGGTGCCTGGGATAATGCCAAGAAAGTTGTTGAAGTTGACTTACACGAAAAGGGAACCCCGCTTCATGATGCCACCGTTGTTGGTGATACCGTTGGTGATCCATTTAAAGATACGTCTTCTGTAGCACTGAATCCGATCATCAAGTTTACCACATTGTTTGGACTTTTAGCAATGGAAATTGCCATTTCTGAAAGCTTCTATTCAATTGCTCCTTATGTTGGCGGCGTATTCTTTGTGATTGCACTGTACTTCGTTTGGAGGTCATTCTATAAGATGAGAATTATAGAGCATATCTAATTTGCCCCGCCCAAGCCTACCCGGATCGGGGAGGGTGCCCTTCTATCAAGCATGATCGCGAAATAGAGGGGTGAGCACAAAGTAATAAAATAGAATCCCAAACTCTCTCCGACAATGATCGGGGCTGGAGTTTGGGATTTTTCTTTCTATCTTTGCCCCAGCATGACAGAAGAAATCAGCAACAAAAAAAGTGGTAATAAGATGACTCCTGAGGCAGAGATGTCATTTTGGGAGCACCTGGAAGAGCTACGCTGGTTGTTGGTTCGGTCTTTTATAGCCGTAGTTGTTATGGCAATGATTGCTTTTCTTGGCCGGAAAATAATATTCGATTCTATTATTCTTGGCCCTAACAGCCCAGATTTTCTGACGTATCACTTTTTATGTTACCTCGCCAGGACTACACATATCGATGGCCTTTGTTATGATGTTATTCAGTTGAAGATCATCAATTATAACATGGCCGGGCAGTTCGTGACTCATTTAAACATTTCTTTTATTGCAGGGATTATCCTTGCGATGCCTTATATCCTACGCGAATTCTGGCGTTTTCTTAAGCCGGCCTTAAATGAAAAAGAAAGAAAGTACAGTTACATCGCAATGTCAGTTTCTTTCATGCTTTTCATCATTGGGATCTTGTTTGGGTACCTAATTATTGTCCCCCTGACATTATATTTCTTTGCGCATTATTCTGTAAGTTCATCGGTAGACAACTTAATTCAACTCTCATCTTATATCAATACAGTTGTCTATACCACGATTTCTGTGGGAGCCGTATTTTTGTTGCCTGTTTTTATGCTTCTGATGGTAAAAATGGGGATTATGTCAGCTTCTTTTTTGAAGCGATCCCGTAAAGTCAGTTTTGTGGTCATTCTAGTCCTCGCCACTATCATTGGCCCGCCGGATGTCCCATCTACACTGATTCTCTGCATACCGCTTTATGGGCTCTATGAGCTCACTGTATGGGCTGCAGGGAAAATGGAAAAGAAAGCAAAGGAATAATTTCTGCAGGAATTAACCCATAAGGTTTTTTTAAAAATTCCTTTCAACCCTGATCCGCGCATCCACAGCGACCACCCTTTCAGCACTTCCAAGCAGCGGGTTCAGGTCAAGTTCGCTGATTTCAGGTGCGGCCTCCAACAAGGCACTCAGGCGCATAATGATGTCAGTGAGTTTGTCTTCCGGGATACCTTGTTGTCCCCTGACACCCTGGATAATTTTATATGATTTCAGGTCATGAATCATTGAAACGGCTTCATCAAGGTTAATTGGCACCAGGCCAGCCTGTACATCTTTTAATACTTCAATAAAAATTCCGCCGAGGCCAAACAAGATCATATGGCCGAACTTCTCCTCCCTTTTTGCCCCAACAAAGAGTTCGGTGCCAGAAAGCATTGGCTGAATCATAATGGCCGTGGTTTCGGGAATTTGAATCATCCGGTCGAATTGATCTTTTACCTCTTCTGTTGTCTTCACGTTTAATACAACACCGCCAACATCAGATTTGTGAACAGGACCAACGACCTTCATCACCACAGGAAATACTAGCTGCTCAGCGGCTGTCATTGCAGCTGTCGCATCGGTTACAACGGCTTCTCCTGCCCTGGGAATGCCAGCAGCATCAAGTAATGACTGGATTTCACCAGGACTGATGTAACCATCTGTAGTATTGTCAATGATTTGTCGAATTTTTGCTTTGTCTATTGTGAATGGGCAGGGATCAATAGTAGCCGGCTTCGGCGTAAAGTAGACCTTACTCAGGGCATTTCCAAAAGTAACTTCATCCGGGAAATTTAATCTTCCCAGGGAAAGGAAGTAATCGATCTCGTTTTTTACATTGATGATTGAGGGAAGAATAGGGTAGATTGGCTTGTTAGAGGTCTTCATTTTCTCATCGAGCAGCTTGTATACGTCATAAACTTCGAATAAGCCCGGACTGCCGAAGATGACAGCCATCGCGTCGATTTCATCGAATTTCTTGTCACAATAATCGATGATGATTCCCAGTTGTTCTGCCGTGCCTGTTGCCAGAAAGTCAATTGGGTTTGCTACTGAGGATCCGGGGAACAGTTGGGCAAGCAATTCAGCGGAATCAGGTGATGAAATATGAGGAACTTCAAGCCCGCCGTGTGACAGTGCGTCTGTGAACATGACGGCTGGGCCGCCTGCATGCGTAATGACTGCAATATTTTTTCCTTTCAGTTCACGGTTCATAAAGATAGAGGCTACCGTTGTGAGTTCTTCACGGCCATTACAGCGTACGATCCCAGCTTTACGGAAAAGCACGTCAACAGCGAGGTCTGAACTGGCAAGTGCGCCGGTATGCGAGGAAGCAGCACGACTTCCGGCAGAGGAACTTCCGGCTTTGACAGCAGCAATTTTGCAACCCTTGCGGATCAATGATGCAGCATGTTTCAGAAGTTTCTGAGGTTTGTTGATGCTTTCAACATAGAGCAACTTAACTCTGGAACTGGTTTTTGGATCGAAACTCTCGTCGAGGTATTCCAGGACATCTTCAACACCTAATTGTGCGCTGTTCCCGACAGAAAACACACTGTTGAACGTCAAGCCTTTGGGCATCCCGCTTTCGATGATAAATACGGCAGTAGCTCCTGATCCTGAGATAAAGTCACAGCCTTTGGGATCTACTTTTGGGATGGGAGTGGTAAATATCCCATTAAAATGTGTGGTGAGCACGCCAATACAGTTCGGTCCGATGAGCGATCCATTTACCCGGTCGATTGTCTCAACGATTTGTCTTTCTAGTTCAGCCCCTGCTTCGTTTTCTTCATGAAACCCAGCACTTAGGATAATAAAGGCTTTTGTGCCTTTCGTATTCGCAAGAATTTCTACGGCTTCAGGGCAAAAGCGGGCAGCAATAGCAAGGATTGCCAAATCGACTTGCTGAAGATCTGCCGTGTTTTTATAGCTTTTAATTCCCTGGACTTCAGATTCTTTCAGGTTAACAACGCTGAGTTCTCCCTGGAAATTCCCATCCAGAATGTTTTTCAGGATCTTACCACCCGGTTTTGTGGTGTCGTTGGAGGCACCGATCACGGCGATGCTACGTGGATTGATGAGTTCTTTAGTAAGCATGGGTTAGATATTTATCCGCTAATTTCGGCTAATTCTAGCCAGCGGGTCGTTTTTTCGTCAATAATATGCTCAAGTTCGCTATAGCGTATTGATTTCTCCTGCAGTGTCTTGCCATCTGTGTCAGGATTACTCATCGCGGCTAATATTTGAGACTTTTCATCTTCTAAGATCTCTATTTCTTTTTCTAATGTTTCAAACTCTATTTTTTGTTTATAGGTGAGTTTCAGTGGTTCATCGCTGCCTTTGAGTAATTCCTTTTTAGGTTTTTCGGCGATCTGCTTGCGCCGAATTGCTGCTTCCCTTTTTTGCTTCTCCAGGTGATAATTTGTGTAGCTTCCATAGTAGTCCTTTATCTTCCCTTTCTCTTCGAAAACAAAGATATGATCTGCCATTTTATCAATGAAATAGCGGTCGTGAGAAACGAACATCACGCAGCCATTGAAGTTGTTCAGGAAGTCCTCCAGGAGTGTTAAGGTAAAAATGTCCAAGTCGTTGGTGGGCTCATCCAATAAAAGAAAGTTGGGATTGCGCATCAAAGTCATGAGCAAGGATAGCTTTCTGCGTTCCCCACCACTCAGGTTATGATAGTAGTTGTATTGAGTCTGGTAATTGAATCCAAAGTGATTCAGAAACTGGGAAGCAGCCATTTCATGGCCATCGCCCAGCGGAATCACTTCCGCAATGTCTTTAACAATGTCAATAATTCGCTGGTCCCCGGGAGGTTCAATTCCATCCTGGCTGAAATAACCAAATTCCACAGTTTGTCCTTTGACGAAACGCCCTTTGTCGGCCGGGGTTTTCCCCATCAGAATATCGATAAACGTAGTTTTTCCACAACCATTACGTCCAACGATGCCAATTTTTTCTCCTCTTTTGAAGGTATGTGAGAAGTCATCAATAAGGACAAGATCACCGTAGGCCTTGCAAATATTGTTGATTTCCAGAATCTTGCCGCCCATTCTTTGGGTTTTCACAGAAAGGTCCGGCGGTTTTCTTCCCAGTCGTTTACTGGCTTTTTCTTCCAGGTCAAAGAAGGCATCGATCCTGGCCTTTGATTTAGTCGTACGCGCTTTTGGGCCACGTCGCATCCAATCAAGTTCATGAAGGTAGATTCCTTTGACCTTTTCGAGTTCAGCACTTTCGTTTTGTTCTCTTTCTGCTTTTTTAATCAGGTAATAGGAATAATCTCCCCAATAACGGTAGATCCTTCCGTTTTCGAGTTCAAGGATACTGTCGCAAACGTTATCGAGAAAGTAACGGTCGTGGGTCACCAGGAGCAAACACAGATTTCCCCTGGTAAGGTATTCTTCGAGCCATTCAATCATGGCAATGTCGAGGTGGTTCGTAGGCTCGTCAAGGATCAGAAGATCAACCTCTTCGATCAGAACTTTCGCTAAGGCAAGTTTTTTCTTTTGTCCACCTGATAGCTCCCTTACAGCCTGGTCAAGGCGGTGAATCTCGAATTTCCCCAGAATTTCTTTTGCCCGGGCCTCAATGTCCCAGGCATGAAGTCGATCCATGGTAGCCATAGCCTGTTCGAAAGCAGTGTGGTTGGCAGGAGTGTCAGCGGTATTGAGCCGTGAAAGGCAAAGCTCATATTCACGTAGTGCTTTGATGTAGTCATTATCAGAAGTGAAAAGGACTTCAAGGATAGAATGGCTCTCATCGAGAAAAGGATTTTGCGAGAGGTAAGAGATTTTCAGGTCGTTACGAAAGGTGACACTCCCGCTGTCGGGGCTGTCAGTCCCCATAATAATATTAAGGAGTGTTGTTTTTCCGGCACCATTTTTAGCGATAAGTGCGACTTTTTGACCTGCTTCCAGCCCGAACGTAATATCCTCAAAAAGGAGTTTTTCACCAAATGATTTGGTAAGATTTTCAACAAGGAGATAGTTCACGATGGGTTTTTCAAATAAATCCGGAAAGAGGCAAAGGTAAGGAATTGGGGCCAAATCCGGCAAGAAAAAAGCCGACCCGCTTGTGAACGGGACGGCTTTTATTGTAGGCAATTAAGAAAGAATTATATCTTCTTTACATTGATAGCCTTAACACCGCGATGATCTTCAGAAACATCGTATCCAACTTTATCTTCTTGTTTGATACGATCTACGAGTCCTGTAGCATGGACAAAGATCTCTTTCTGGCTTTCGTCATCAACGATGAAACCGTAGCCTTTTCTTTCGTTGTAGAATTTGACAACTCCTGTTAACATGGTAGTTATGAATTAATTAATTTTATTGGAAACTCGCAAAGATAAAATAAAAATGAATTATGCAAGCTTTCTGTAAAAAAAAATCAAAAATTATGGTAGGTGGTGAGGTTTGGGTGATGGTGATGGGGTGATGGGGTGAAGGTGATGGGTTTGTATAAACTATTTATGGACTTATTTGTTTAGTGCTATATTTGCTTTGGGCTTGTAACAAAATCATGGCATAAGCGTCTTAATATAATCCGGAAAATAATACTGATAATATATTTCTTTTATGGATTTACAGATAACCAATTTGAACAAGCAATACAGCAATGGTGTATTGGCTCTAAACGATGTCAGCCTTACAATAAGTAAAGGGATGTTCGGCCTTTTGGGGCCCAATGGTGCAGGGAAGTCGTCGCTCATGCGCACTTTGGCTACCTTGCAGGATGCTGACAGTGGTGCGGTTTTGTTGGGGGATATCGATGTGTTGAACGACAAGGATTCGGTTCGGAAAGTGCTGGGATATCTTCCCCAGGAATTTGGCGTTTATCCACGTACATCGGCCACAGAATTACTGGAGCACCTTGCCTTACTGAAAGGCTTTGTCAATAAATCTGAACGAAAAGAGATTGTCAATTATCTTTTAGAAAAGACCAATCTATTTGATCATAGGAAGAAATCGGTCAGCAGCTTCAGCGGCGGGATGCGCCAGCGATTCGGCATTGCGCAGTCACTGATTGGTGATCCCAAGCTAATCATTGTAGACGAGCCTACGGCTGGACTTGATCCCGGGGAGCGCAACCGTTTTTACAATATCCTGAGCGAAATCGGGGAGAATGTCATCGTGATCCTGTCGACCCATATTGTTCAGGACGTGCGTGAACTTTGTCCTTCAATGGCGATCATGGACAACGGAAAGGTCCTGTTTAGTGGTAAAACGGATGAAGCCATCGGCGAACTTAAAGGGAAAGTTTGGGAGAAAAAAATCGAGAAGTCTGCCCTCCCGGATTGTCAAAATCAATATAAAGTGGTGTCGAACAAGCTGGTAGGGGGGATGCCCCTCATTCATGTGTTTTCCGAAGTAGTCCTCAACGATGGTTTTCTGGCTGCTGAAGAAACGCTGGAAGATGTTTTTTTTGCCAAACTGAACGGATTGATTTAACCCCCAATTTCTTAGACCTATGTGGATTTTTATTAGACACGAATGGAAATACTGGCTTAAATCTCCCTTGTTTTGGATAGCCATCCTCATCAATACATTATTAGTATTTGGGGCAGTTTCGAGTGACAGCATTAACATTGGAGGCGGGATTGGGAGTGTCCATAAAAATGCGCCATATGTTATTGATACTTACTACGGAGTGATGTCGCTGGTTTGCCTGCTGATGACTACAGCCTTTATGACTGCTTCTGCCAATAGGGATTTTCAGCAGGACATGTACCAGTTTGTTTTTTCATCTCCAATACGGGAACGTGATTATTATTTTGGGAAGTTCATTGGAGCTGCCAGCATTTCTGTAATCCCCCTAGTGGGTGTTAGCATAGGAGCCTTACTGGGCCCCCTGATGCCCTGGGTGCAGCCTGAACGTTATAGCTCAGCATCCTGGTCGGGACATATAATGGGGATGCTTACTTTCGGAATTCCAAATACCATTATTATTGGCTGTCTGATTTTCGTGCTAGCAATCCTCTACCGGAGTAATATTGTAGGCTTTGCCGGAGCAATCTTCATTCTTGTATTTTATATTGTTTCAGCAGGTTTTGTGGCGGATATCGAAAAGGAGTGGCTGGCCAACATCCTGGATCCCTTTGGCTTCAGACCCCTGGGCATCACCGCCAAATACATGACTATTGAAGAAAAAAACCTGCAGGCAGTACCGCTTGTGGGCGCCCTGTTGATCAACCGTCTCATTTGGATGAGTATCAGCCTGATAACTCTCCTGCTGTGCTTTCTCCGCTTCTCATTCAATACCCGCAAGGAAAAGCTTAAAAAAGTTAAACCACTTGCGCATTACGCTACTGAGGTGTTTAACAGCCTAAAGCCTCGTCAGGCAGAGAAAGCAGGTTCCCTCAATTTCACTACCTTATGGTACCTGATCCGTTTTGAAACCAGGGCCATCATGAGGAATCCCACATTCCTGATCATTGTGGTGCTGGGCCTACTCAACCTTTTGGGCAGCCTGACAAGCTTTACCGGTCGCTATGGAACGGACCAATATCCGGTAACTTATGATGTTGTGGATAGCATCCGTCGCGCTTTTTATTTGTTTCTGATTGCGATTATTACATTTTATTCCGGTGTGACCGTTTGGAAGGAGCGGGATGCCCGCTTCGATGAGATTCAGGATGCCAGCCCGGTGCGGGGTGGGATGATGTTTACCTCAAAGCTCGTAGCCATGTTGTTCACAACGCTGGTCGTTATCAGCCTCTCGATCCTGGAGGGAATCATTGCCCAGACATTGTTTGGCTACCATCGTTATCAGCTTGATGTTTATGTAAAATCTCTACTAATCAGCGATTTCTTATCCTTTTCCTACCTGATTGTAGTGGCTTTGCTGATTCATTATCTCCTCAACAATCGTTATGTGGCCTATTTTATTTTCATCGCATTTGTCATCCTGAACCAGTTTGTCTGGCGTATGCTTGAGGTGAACAGCAATATGCTGAAATTCGGAGGAACGCCTGCTGTCACCTATTCCGACATGAATGGTTTTGGCCCTTTCGTAACATCCCTGATTTGGTTTAACATCTACTGGAGCCTGGCTGCAATAATCATTGCCCTGATCGCCTACAGTTTCATGGTGCGGGGTAAGGAATACGGGATGCATCACAGACTGAAAACCTCAGGCAGATTGTTGTTACGAAATAAGGTGGTTGTCGGAGTCTTACTGATAGTCTTTGTATTATGCGGGGGTTTTGTTTTTTACAATACAAAAGTTCTGAATACCTATGATTCACCCAAAGAGAGTGAGAACAAGCAGGTGGATTATGAAAAGACCTATAAAAAGTACGAACATCTTGCCCAGCCTCGCTTTTACCAGCTTGATTATCAGATTGATATTCAGCCATATGAGCGCAGTCTGACAGCTAAAGTCTCAGCCTGGGTCCGGAATTGCAGTCATAAACCAATCAATGAATTGCAATTTACGATGCCACAACTTACGGATAGTATCCGGATTACAATTCCTGGGAGTACTTTACGACTTCGTGATAATCGGTTGAATTTTAGGATATATGCCCTCAACAAGCCGATGTTGCCCCAGGATTCGATTTTGATTCAGTTCGACGTCTGGAGTATCAGCCGCGGATTTGAGAACGAGCTCAGTTTTACCCAACTCACCCAAAACGGGACCTTCTTCAACAACACTGACATCTTGCCTAGCTTTGGTTATAGTCCTGGAAATGAAATTAGTGACAAAAATAAACGTATCAAACTCAAATTGCCACCACGTATTCGTATGCCGAAGCTTGATGAAAAGAATATCGGGGCCCGATCTGTGAACTACGTGACCCCGGATGCAGATTGGGTCAACGTAAATACGGTCATCAGTACCACGGCCGATCAGATTGCCCTGGCGCCCGGCAGCCTTTTAAAAAGCTGGGAATCTGGTGGAAGGAAATATTTCAACTACAAACTCGACCACAAATCTTGGAATTTCTATTCCTTTATCTCGGCCCGCTATGAGGTGGCCCGTAAAAAGTGGCAGGGTGTTGACCTGGAAGTTTATTATGTGAAAGAACATGCCTACAATGTTCCGAATATGATGCGTAGTCTCGAGAAATCACTGGAATATTATACTGCGAATTTCGGGCCTTATTATCACAAGCAATGCCGGATCCTTGAGTTTCCGCGCTATTCTAGCTTTGCGCAATCCTTCCCTGGCACCATGCCTTACAGCGAAGGGATAGGCTTTATCCTTGACGAGCGTAAAGTCAGCAAGGACGATATCGATGAAGTTTTTTATGTAGTTGCGCATGAGATGGCGCATCAATACTGGGCGCACCAGGTTTGCGGTGCCTATATGCAGGGCAGTGAGATGATGAGTGAGAGTTTTGCGCAATATTCGGCTTTAATGGTGATGGAGCGCGAATATGGACACGACAAGATGAAGAAGTTTCTGAAATACGAAATGGATGGTTATCTTCGGGGCAGGAGCAACGAGACCGAGGCTGAACGCCCTTTGATGAAGACGGAAAATCAGGGCTACATCCACTACCAGAAGGGGAGTGTCGTTATGTATTACCTGAAGGAGATGATCGGCGAGAAAAAGGTGAACGAGGCACTTCGTTCCCTGATCGATACATTTGCTTACCGGAATCCGCCTTATCCAACCTCTTGGGTGGCTGTCAGGGCGTTTCAGAAGGTGACACCCGATAGCTTGCAATATCTTATTCAGGACCTGTTCGAAAATATCACGGTATTCTCAAACCGGGTGATTGAGATTGGCTGTAAAAAGGAAGGGGAGGCGTATGTAACGACTTTTAAAACCTCTTCCTTGAAGTTCAGGGCTGATTCTCTGGGTAAGGAAACCAGAATGCCACTGGCAGATTATGTAGACGTGGGACTGTTTGCCTTATCAACAAACAAGAAAAATCTTGGGAAGCCCTTGGTTTACAAACGAATCAAGTTAATGAAGGAGGAAAATGTTTTCACTTTCCGGACCCTTGAAAAGCCCTATCAGGCAGGAATTGATCCATACAATTACCTGATTGACAGACAACCGGAGGACAACCTGCGGAAAATTGACCTGTAGAGACACAAATCTTGTCTCTCTGATTGTAGCGAAAAAAAATAGAGACGCAAATCTTGCGTCTCTACCTTCCTAACGATTAGCGACTAGCGAATTAGATCTTTGGGCCTGCAGCACGCAGTCTCTGTCCTTCATCGTTATCGGTAAAATTCTCGAAATTCGTGATGAATTTTCCGCCAAGGTCAGCAGCAGCTGCATCCCATGCACTAGCGTCAGCCCAAAGGTTGCGTGGGTTCAGGATGTGGCTGTCAACATTATTGATTGTCTTAGGAATCTGAAGGCCAAAGACAGGCATTACCTCAAAATCCGTATTTTCAATGGATCCATCAAGAATAGCATCAATGATCGCACGGGTTGAAGGAATATCGATACGCTTTCCAACACCGTATGCGCCACCGATCCAGCCGGTATTTACAAGATAGGCATTGGAGCCGTGCTCTTTCATCTTTTTAGCTAATTCCTGGGCGTATTTGGTTGGATGGAGCAGGAGGAAAGCCTGCCCGAAACAAGAGGAGAACGTTGGACTGGGTTCTTTAATACCACGTTCCGTCCCAGCTACTTTTGCTGTATATCCGCTAAGGAAGTGATACATCGTCTGGTCTGAGTTCAGTTTAGAAACAGGAGGTAATACACCGAATGCATCAGCTGTAAGGAAGATGATAGATTTTGGGTGACCACCTTTAGAAACAGGTTTTACGATATTGTTGATGAATTCAATAGGGTAGGAGACCCGGGTGTTTTCGGTCTTGGCATTACTTGCAAAGTCGATAGCGCCGCTATTCTCATCATAAACCAGGTTCTCAAGTAATGCATCACGACGGATTGCATTATAAATGTCAGGTTCGTTTTCTTTACTGAGGTTGATACATTTCGCATAACAGCCACCTTCAAAGTTAAAGATCCCGTCATCATCCCAGCCATGCTCATCGTCACCGATCAACAAACGTTTTGGATCTGCGCTTAGCGTTGTCTTTCCAGTGCCGCTGAGGCCAAAGAAAATGGCGGTGTCGCCTTCTTTCCCCATATTGGCTGAGCAATGCATAGAAGCAATTCCTTTTAAGGGAAGTACATAGTTCATAATTGAGAACATCCCTTTTTTCATCTCACCACCATACCAGCTGCCACCGATGACAGCCATTCTCTGTTTGATGTTGAAAACAGCAAAAACTTCTGAGTTCATGCCCATATCCTTGAAATCAGGATTGGTAGCCTTGCAGGAGTTCATCAAAACATAATCAGGTTGAAAATCAACGAGTTCTGCTTCCGTGGGGCGGATAAACATATTTTTTACGAAATGTGACTGCCAGGCAACTTCAGCAATGACACGGATTTTGAGGCGGGTGTTCTCATTAGCGCCGCAGTAAGCATCGGTGACATAGAGCTTCTTTCCGCTGAGTTGGGTTTGAGAAAGCCCGACGAGTTTTGTCCAGGTTTCTTCAGAAACAGGTTTGTTGTCGGAGCTCTTACGGCCCGGGCTAGCCCACCAGACATGTTCTTCGGAAGTTTCTTCACGAACGATGTATTTGTCTTTAGGTGATCTTCCTGTGAAGATCCCGGTGTCGACGTTCACGGCACCAGTGTTGGTTACGAAACCTTTCTCAAAGCCCTCAAGTGAAGGATCGGTCTCATGGGCATAAAGCTCATCGTAACTAAGGTTGTAATAAATCTCCTGAACATTGCTGATCCCGTATTGGGTCAAATCCAGTTTTTTAGCTAGCTCTTTCGTCAGACTGTTTTCCATGTGAAATTTTATCTAAATATGTATATGATTAGTATGTTCTTGACTCAAAAGCAATGAGGCGCAAAGATCGGAAATAAACCTTTGCGCCCCAATGTGTTGTGAAGAAAACTTATTTTTTAGTTTTCGCCGATTTTGCGGCAGGTTTTGCGGCTTTTTTGGGAACGGCTTTTGCCTTTGCTTTCACGACTTTTACAGCGTTTCCTTCTTTAATGACGGCATGAGCAGCAGCCAGACGTGCGATTGGCACGCGGAAAGGGGAACAGCTGACGTAGTTAAAGCCCAGTTTGTGACAGAACTCTACTGAAGCGGGCTCACCGCCATGCTCACCGCAGATTCCGATTTTCAGGTCTTTTTTCACGCCACGTCCTTTTTGAACTGCGATATCCATCAACATTCCTACGCCATCAATGTCGATAGTCTGGAATGGGTCAACAGGAAGTATCTTTTTCTCTATGTATTCAGGGAGAAAACCACCAATATCGTCTCTGGAGAAGCCAAAACTCATCTGGGTGAGGTCGTTGGTACCAAAAGAGAAGAATTGAGCCTGTTGGGCAATTTTATCTGCAGTGAGACAAGCTCTTGGGATTTCAATCATCGTCCCAACCATATGAGGGATTTCTTTCATCTTGAATTTCGCCAGTACTTCCTGGTAAACCCTGCTGATTATTTCATATTGGTCTTTCAATTCATTATCCACGCATGTAACCGGGATCATGATTTCAGGAAGTGGGTTCTTTTTCGCTTTGATGAGCTCGGCAGTAGCTTCGAAGATAGCACGTACCTGCATTTCAGTGATTTCAGGATAAGTGATTCCAAGACGAACGCCACGATGTCCCATCATTGGGTTAGTCTCGTGGAGGAGGTCAGCCCTGCGGTTAAATTCTTCAGCAGAGATTTTCAGGCTCTTGGCAATTTTATCACGACCTTCTTTTTGCAGTGGGATGAATTCGTGCAGCGGTGGGTCGAGTGTACGGATGGTAACAGGGAAGCCGTCCATAGCTTCCATTGTTCCTTTGATGTCAGCTTTCACATGAACAAAAAGTTCGTCGAGGGCAGCGCGACGCTCTTGCTCGGTGCTGGAGGCGATCATTTTACGAAGCAGGAAGAGAGGCTCTTCAGCATGTTTTCCATAGAACATATGCTCAGTACGGAACAAGCCGATACCTTCCGCGCCAAAAGCTCTTGCTCTGGCAGCATCTTCAGGAGTGTCTGCGTTGGTGCGAACTTTTAGTTTACGAATTGAGTCACAAAGCTTCATGAAAGCCTGGAAGTCAGGATTTTCTTCAGCCGCTTTCTTCATTGGGACTTCACCAGCGTAAGCATAACCTTTACTTCCGTTGAGTGAAATAAAGTCACCTTCTTTGAAAACCACAGTTCCGGCAGTCATTGTTTTCTTCTGGGCATCGATTTTCAGAGTACCTGCGCCAACGATGCAGCATTTCCCCCAACCACGGGCAACGAGTGCGGCATGGCTGGTCATTCCGCCTCTGGCGGTGAGGATTGCTTCAGCTGAACGCATTCCTTCGATATCTTCAGGATTGGTTTCTTCACGAACCAGAATCACGGTCTTTCCTTTTTTCGTCCAGGCAACAGCATCGATAGAATTAAAAACGATCTGGCCACAAGCACCACCCGGGCCGGCTGGAAGGCCTTTGGCGAATGGCTTCAGGTTTTTTTCTTTAGCAGCATCAAGGATAGGATGGAGGAGCTCATCAAGTTGAGAAGGCTCAACACGGATTACAGCCTCTTCTTTGGTGATCAGTTTCTCATTATACATGTCAAGAGCCATCTTCACAGCAGCAGGGCCGTTACGTTTCCCAACACGACACTGGAGCATATAGAGTTTTCCGTCCTGAATGGTAAATTCGATGTCGAGCATGTTCCTATAGTGTTTTTCAAGGCTGCGCTCAATCTTGTGCAGTTCTTTGTATACCTTTGGCATGGAAGTTTCGAGAGAACTCAGGTGCTCGGTGTGCTCGCTTTTTCCGATTTCGTTAATCGGATTTGGGGTGCGAATACCGGCAACGACATCTTCTCCCTGGGCATTGGCAAGCCATTCGCCATAGAAATAGTTTTGTCCGGTTGCAGGGTTACGGGTGAAGGCAACGCCGGTAGCAGAGGTGTCGCCCATGTTACCAAAAACCATAGATTGAACGGTAACTGCAGTACCCCATTCGTCAGGAATGCCTTCGAAACGGCGGTAGGCAATAGCGCGACGGCCCATCCAGCTTTGGAATACAGCACCAACAGCACCATACAGTTGCTCCATGGCATCTTCAGGGAAGGGTTTGCCAAGAACTTCTTTTACTTTCTTTTTATAAATCTCGATGAGTTTTTTAAGGTCATCAGCGCTCAGGTCTGTGTCAAGAGCAGCGCCTTTGGCTTTTTTCATCTTTTCCAGTTCATGCTCGAGTTGAACTCTAACGCCTTTGCCTTCTGCAGGCTCTATGCCGGCAGCTTTCTCCATAACGACATCAGAATACATCTGGATCAAACGACGCTGTGAGTCATAGACAAAACGGGCATTACCGCTTTTTTTAATCAGACCTTCGCGGGTCTCATCATTTAAGCCGACGTTTAATACAGTTTCCATCATGCCTGGCATCGAACTGCGGGCACCGGAACGTACAGAAAGGAGTAAGGGATTCTTTTTGTCACCAAATTTGGCTCCCATCTCTTTTTCAACGAGCTTGAGGGCTGCTTTTAGTTGTCCGTCAAGTTCTTTGGGGTAGTTCTTTTTATTTTTGTAGTAAGCGGTACAAACTTCTGTTGTAACCGTAAAACCTGCAGGTACCGGCAAACCGATGTTAATCATTTCGGCAAGGTTTGCACCTTTTCCACCGAGTAATTCTTTCATGGTAGCATGACCTTCCGCTTTACTTCCACCGAAGTAATAAACGTACTTGTTAACTTTTTCTTTGCTCATCGTTGTAATCTTCTTTAATTCATTAAGTTATGAGTAGTAATCCGATTGTATTCGAAAAAACGTGCAAAGTTACGATTTTCCATTTAGCCAAGTCTTTTTTTGCTGATAATTGATTAACAAATCGCTTTAAATGTTAATAATCAGATTCAGCAGTTTATAAAAAAGGAAAAGGCTGCCTCATTTGAGAGACAGCCTTTTCTTTTTATCAATTGATTTTTTGAATCAATATTATCGGGTGATGATCATTTTCTTTGTGCGCTGAATCGTTTGATTCTTACTCACAAAGTCGAATCGGTAGTAATACATTCCTTGTGCAAGGGAAGTGCCATTGAAGTCAATGGTAGTCAGTGAACTCTCAACACTTAGGCCCTCTGCAACAACAGCAACTTTTTCTCCCGCGGCGTTAAACAAGGTGATTGTTACCTTTCCGTTTTCAGGTGTGATAAAGTTGAAAGAAGTGCGATCCTGTAAAGGATTTGGAGTGTTCTCGAGAAGGCTGATATCATTCGATAGCATTTTAGCAGTTAATACTGGCATGCTAATCATGACATTGTGGAATACCTGGCCATAATTATCTGCTAATTGACAGTCACCCTCCAGTTCAAACCTTATGTTTTGCAGATTTGCATCAGCATCATTCAGTTTTACGATGATTTTAAAGAGGGGTTCGCCTGCCTTACAGCTTAATGGAGATAAGGAATACCATCCGATTTTCAATTGTCCATCCTGAGTCTTGAAAGCCAGGTTTTCCTGATTCTCAGCAATTGTGATGCCTTGGATCTCCATTTTATCAGATGGGTAATTCATAATCAGAGAAATAGCACCTGCCTGGATGTTTTGTCCTGCCATTACAGGGAATTCAAAGGTGTTGTCCTTTTCAACCTCTAATGTTCCAGATGTTTCCAGCTGAACGTCGGGTGTTATTCTAATTGACGGATTAAAGCTGCCATTTACATCCCCGAAACAAACACTGGTGAAGTCGCGGGTGATGTTGTTGTTGGTAACAACGATCATCGCTGAATCGAAAACCCAATCACCGGAAGGGAAACTTGATATTATTCCGACAGATCTGTACGTTGCCATACGGGCATCTGCTGAATTAATATAATTAGATTTGTTTACATCTGCAGCAGTCAAATAAATACCGCTAAGGGTAAGTACATGAGCGAAGTGTCTTTGGATAATAATCGCATCAATTGAGTTTACACCGCCCCAGGAATGGGTTGAGGTAGCCTTGATTTTATACGTGCCTGGTAATACGCCACTAATAGAATAATTACCCAGGTTGTTACTTGCTCCTGTATAAATTACATTGTTATTAACAGACAGTGTAATTTGAACGTTAGAAAGGTGGGTGTGCGCTGTGTTTGCATACTGAACATGACCTGATACCACAACTCCATTGGGTAAAATAGTCATTGTAATGGTATTTGAAATAGCTGGACTAACTGCATCACAAGGAGCATCTGAAACCATCTCAACGTGAATCTGATCTCCGTTGGTGGGTGCAAATGCATAAGTAGCACTGCTGGTTCCAACGGCAACATTGTTGTTATACCATTGATAAACCGGGGTAGTTCCACCGTTGGTCGGTGTTGCAGTGAAAGTCACAAGGCTGTCCTGGTATTCAGGGTTTGCACTCGCAGCAATACTGACTGAAGGTAGTAATATAGGGTTTACGTCAGTAGTAATGGTGTTTGATGCCTTGATGCTGCCAACACTGCATGGGTAACCGGAAGTCATCTCAACAAAAACAAGATCTCCATCAGTCGGGACAAAGCTATATGTCGGGCTGTCTGTTCCAACAGCCACATTGTTTTTAAACCACTGATAGAAAGGAAGTGTTCCTCCATTCGTAGGCATCGCCGTAAAAGTCATCGTGCTCCCATCGCAAACAGGATTGGCATTGACAACAATGAAAACGGTGGAAGGCAGATTTGGAAGGACATTTATTGTAATAGAATTCGAGTTAGCCGGACTGTTGGTAACACATGAAGCATTCGATGTCATCATAAGCTTGAATTGATCTCCGTTTACCGGAACACAAGTGTATGCTGAACTGTTGGTTCCAGTGGGTATATTATTGCGATACCACTGATACAAGGGTGAAGTACCTCCATTAACCGGGCTTGCCGTAAATGTTACGCTCTCACCTGAACAGCTTGTTGTCGTACTTGCGGCGATACTTACTGCTGCAACTGCAGATGTGCTCATTGACATTGTAATTGTATTCGACGTAGCAGGGCTACCCGTTGCACAACCGGCGTTAGAAGCCATCATTACATAAACCTGATCGCCATTGACGGGAATACAAGTATAGGTCGGACTGCTGCTGTTTACCGTAGTCCCATTTTTAAACCACTGGTAAGTGGGCATATTGCCACCGTTTACTGGAGAAGCTGTGAAAGTCACTGCAGAACCTGAACACACTGGATTAGCAGACACTGACAGGCTGACACTGGCAATTAATGTTGTGCTGACCGACATGTTTACGGTATTTGAAGTTGCCGGGCTACCACTAATGCAGGAAGCATTTGATGTCATTACAACATTGATATGATCCCCATTTACTGGCGCATAGCTATACGTAGCGCTGTTAGTGCCAACTGGAGATCCGTTTTTATACCACTGATAAACTGGTAATGTTCCGCCATTGGTTGGAGTTGCTGAAAAGCTTACGATTGTCGATGAACATACTGGATTTTCACTGGCAAGAATTGCAACACCCGCATTCAGGACTGGATTCACCACCATCGTTATGGTATTTGAATTAGCCAGACTAGTGACAACACAATTAGCATCTGATGTCATCTGCACAGATACTACATCACCATTGGCAGGAGTATAACTGAACGAGTTACTGTTAGTGCCAACTGCAACATTGTTTTTGTACCATTGGTATGTTGGGTTTGTTCCGCCATTGGTTGCTGTTGCTGTGCAAGTCACGCTTGACCCTGCACAAATAGGGTTGCCGCTACTGACAATACTGACACTTACCGGAACAGGAGCATTGACCGTCATTGAAATTGAATTCGAACTGGCAGGACTGCCACTGACACAACTTGCATTGGAAGTCATAACTAGATGAACCTCGTCACCATTTACAGGGATTATGCTAAGGGATGAATTGTTTGTTCCAGCAACCACGTTGTTAACGTACCACTGATAAGATGGGGTACTTCCTCCATTTACAGGAGTGGCAGTATAAGTTACCGATGTACCTGCACAAACCGGGTTTGCACTTTCTGTAATGCTTACACTTGCGGTGAGATTTGGATTGACAAGCATCGTCATGATGCTTGAATTTGCCGGGCTACCGCTAACGCAATTTGCATTAGAGGTCATAACAACATTTACCTGGTCACCATCAAGAGGGGTGCAGCTATAGCTTGAGCTGTTAGTGCCAACGGCAACACTGTTTTTAAACCACTGATAAACTGGTGTTCCACCATTAACCGGTGTTGCTGTTAGAGTGACACTGGTTCCGGTACAAGACGGATTTGAGCTGGCAGCAATGCTAACGCTTGCAGCTAAGACAGGATTGACTGCCATCGTGAGAATGTTTGAATTCACGAGGCTTGAACTAACGCAACTTGCAGAAGAAGCCATGGTAACAGAAATATGGTCACCGTTTAAAGGGACGCAGCTGTAAGTTGCACTGTTAGTGCCTACCATCAGGTTGTTTTTATACCATTGGTAGACAGGGCTTGTGCCACCATTGCTTGGTGAAGCAGTAAAAGTAATACTGGTTCCTGCACAAACATTCTGGTCAGAAGCACTTACGATGACGACGGCATTGATTACCGGATTTACAGTCATCGCAATGTTGTTTGAGGTGGCCGGACTATTTGTGGCGCAACCTGCATTGGAAGTCATCACAACATGAATTACATCGCCATTTACAGGAACATAGGTATAGGTGCTGCTGTTTGTGCCAACAACCAAAGTGTTTTTAAACCACTGGTATATTGGTGCAGTACCTCCGTTAGTTGGAACCGCAGTTAGCGTGACGTTAGATCCGGTGCAAACTGGATTGTTATTTGCATTGATGCCAACGCTGGCAGGCAAACTTGTGTTAACGCCCATCGTGATGGTATTTGAGGTAGCAGGACTTCCTGATCCACAAAGTGCATTTGAAGTCATAACCACATAAACCTGGTCACCATTGGCAGGGATGAAGTTGTATGTAGCGCTGTTGGTGCCAACGGCTGTACTGTTAAGATACCACTGATATCCTGTAACTGTTCCTTCGTTCACCGCTAGTGCACTTACTGTCACTGAACTTCCGGTACAAACAGGGTTTGAGCTGGCTGTAATGCTAACACTGGCTGGTAGGAGTGGGTTTACGGTCATCGTCACAGCATTTGAGGTAGCAGGATTGCTGCTTGCACAGGTGGCATTGGAAGTCATCACTACATTGATCACATCGCTATTCAAAGGAGTACAACTATATGTTGAACTATTACTACCTACGGCAACAGTGTTTTTGTACCACTGATATACTGGTGCAGTTCCAGCGTTAATTGGTGTTGTCGTAAAGCTAACACTGGTGCCGGCACAAACAGGGTTCGTTAAAGTGCTGATACTAACACTGGCAGCCAGGAGTGGGTTGACGATCATCGTAATTGTATTCGAACTTGCGGGGTTGCCACTTGAGCAGCTCACATTCGAGGTCAACACTACTTTTACTTGGTCTCCGTTAAGAGGAACATAGCTATAAGTTGCGCTATTTGTTCCGATAGCAAGGTTGTTTTTATACCATTGATAAACAGGTGCTGTACCTGCATTTGCTGGGGTCGCAGTGTAAGTTACACTGGTTCCGGCACAAACAGTATTACTGGCTGAAATGCTAACACTTACTGGTAATAGAGGATTAACAATCATGCTTACAGTATTTGAGCTTGCAGGATTCCCGCTAGTACAAGGCGCATTAGAAGTCATCACTACGTAAACCTGATCTCCATTTGCCGGAGCAGAGGAATAAGTTGCACTGTTTGTCCCTACCATCGCGCTGTTTTTGTACCATTGGTAAGATGGAGCGGCACCACCATAAGTAGGAGTTGCTGTATAAGTTACACTTGTTCCAGCGCAAACTGAATTGGCACTGGGGCTAATGCTTACACTAACAGGCAAAATGAAGTTAACTGACATCATTATTGTATTCGATGTAACCGGACTACCAGAAACACAAGTAGCATTTGAAGTCACTACAACGTATACAAGATCACCATTGGAAGGGTTAAAGCTATAGGAGGCTGAATTACTACCTGTAATTATTGAATTTTTATACCACTGATAAACAGGAGCAGTTCCCCCGTTGACAACTGTCGCAGTGAAAGAAACGCTGGAACCACTACAAACTGGATTCGCATTTACGCTGATACTGGCGCTTGCAGGAAGCAAGGGGTTAACAATCATGGAGATATTGTTCGAGTTTACCGGGCTGCTTGATGCACAAGTTGCACTGGAGGTCATACTTAAAGAAATAATATCTCCATTGACTGGGACATAACTATAGGTAGCGCTGTTAGTTCCGACAGCCACTGAATTCTTATACCATTGGGAAACTGGAGTCGTGCCACCATTAACCGGGCTTGCCGTAAAAGTCACGCTGGTTCCGCTGCAAATAGCGTTTGTGCTTGCAGTAATACTCACGCTAACTGTCAGGTTGTTGTTTATTGATATAGTAATAGTATTTGATGTTGCCGGGCTTCCTGTTCCACAAACTACAGTCGAAGTCATCACGACATAAATCTGGTCACCATTAAATGGAACACAACTATAAGTTGCACTGTTTGTTCCGACAGCCACGTTGTTTTTGTACCATTGGTATCCAGGGGTGCCACCATTAACAGGGCTTGCTGTAAAAGTCACAGAAGTTCCGCTGCAAACAGGATTTGCATTGGCAGCAACGCTTACACTTGCAGTCAACAATGGATTAACCGACATCATAAGCGTGTTCGAAGTTGCAGGGCTGTCATTAATGCAAGCTACGCTTGAGGTCATCACTACATAGACCTGATCATTATTGACAGGAGTAAATAGGTAAGTTGCTGCATTTGTTCCAACAGCAACATTATTTTTATACCACTGATACGTTGGTGTGCCTCCGTTTACAGGTGTAGCGGTCACTGTCACAGGCGTGCCTGCACATACAGGGCTCGCACTGGGTGAAATTGTGACACTGGCGATTAGGACCGGGTAGACCGACTCAGTGACTGTATTTGAGGTCGCAGGACTGCCGCTAACGCAACTGGCATTAGAAGTCATGACGACATAAAACTGGTCTCCATTTGATGGTGTATAATCGAATGTAGCAATGCCTGTTCCAACAGCAAGGCCATTTTTATACCACTGGTAAGCGGGAGTTCCGCCATTGACTGATGTTGCTGTATAGGTCACCATTGCTCCTGCACAAATTGGGTTGGCACTTGGACTAACACTAACACTTGCCGTCAGTAAAGGGTTAACGGTCATGGTGACTGTATTTGAAGTAGCCGGGCTGGCAGTCACGCAGCTAGCGTTTGAGGTCATCACGACATCGATTTGATCCCCGTTGACAGGTGTGAAAATGTAAGTTGCTGCATTTGTTCCAACAGCAACAGTATTTTTATACCACTGGTAAGATGGCGTGCCTCCGTTTGCAGGTGTCGCGGTAAATGTCACAGAAGTGCCTGCACATACAGGATTCGTGGCTGTGGCAATACTCACACTGGCAGTCAGGATTGGGTTGACAGTCATAGTGATCGTGTTTGAAATAGCCGGGCTGGCTGTTACGCATGTTGTGTTTGAGGTCATAACCACATCGATCTGATCCCCATTGACAGGCGTAAAAATGTAAGTAGCCGCATTTGTTCCAACAGCAACTGTATTTTTATACCACTGATAACTTGGAGTGCCTCCGTTTACAGGAGTAGCAGTAACTGTCACAGACGTGCCTGCACATACAGGATTTGTAGCTGTGGCAATACTAACACTTGCAGTCAGTAAAGGATTGACGGTAATCTGGATTGAATTTGATGTTGCCGGACTTCCGGCTTCGCAGGTAGCGTCAGAGGTCATCACGACATGAACCTGGTCACCATTAGCGGGAATACATGAATAGGAGGGAGAATTTGTTCCTACCGTAACATTGTTTTTATACCACTGATATACTGGCGTTCCACCATTTACTGGTGTTGCTGTAAATGTCACGGAAATTCCGTCACAAACGCTAGATGCGCTGGCGGCAATACTAACGCTGGCAATAAGTAAAGGATTGACGGTCACAGTGACAGAATTCGATGTCGCAGGGCTTCCTGTTTCACAAGCAGCGCTTGATGTCATGACTACATGGACCTGGTCCCCATTTAGCGGAACAAAAGTGTAGGTCGGAGAATTCGTTCCAACCGTAGCATTGTTTTTGTACCACTGATAAGCAGGCGTTCCACCCGTAACAGGAGTTGCTGTGAAGGTTACAGAGGTTCCTGCGCATACAGTACTTGTGGTGGGTGCAATACTTACACTTGCTGTTATTAAAGCGTTTACACCCATAGTCACTGAGTTTGATGTTGCCGGGCTTCCTGTTTGACATAAAGCATTAGAAGTCATGATCACATGCATTTCATCTCCATTCGCAGGAGTAAATGAATAGGTTGTCGCGTCTGTTCCTACAGTAACATTGTTTAGATACCACTGAAAAGTTGGTGTTCCGCCATTCACCGGGATTGCGGTAAATGTCACGGAAGTCCCGGGACAAACAGGGTTTGAGGGAGTGGAAATACTAACACTTGATGTCAATACAGGATTGACAGTCATGCTTACCACATTTGAAGTGGCAGGCGTGTTCGAAGCACAGGTGGCTGTGGATGTCATGACCACATCAATTTGGTCATTGTTGTCAGGTGTGCAGGAATAAGTAGCTGAATAATAACCTGTAGTCAGGCCATTTTTATACCAATGATAGCTTGGTGTTCCTCCATTGACAGGCGTGGCAGTAAAACTCACAGAAGTTCCGGCACAAACCGAATTTGCTGAAGAGGAAATGGTCACGCTGGCTGCAACAGAAGTATTGACTACCAGGGTAGCAGCGTTTGAATTTACAGAAGGGGTACATGTTCCGGAAACTACACAATGGTATTGGTAGCCTGACATAGAAGCCGCCAGGTTGGTAAGAACTAGGTTTGCTGTTGTAGCCCCGGTATAAACGCCGGTATTGCTGATGTTTGCAAATCCTGATCCTGTGTTGGCCTGCCATTGGTAGGTGAGGCCCGTCCCAGTTGCACTAACACTAAAGCTGGTGTTGGTACCTGAGCACTTAGTTGAATTAGAAGGATGCGTAACAATAGAAGGTGCTGTATTCACTGTTAAAGCGGCAAGACCGTCTGTTTGAGCATTTCCGCAGCTGCCTGTCAAAAGACAACGATACAAATATCCGTTATAGCTATAGGTAACTCCAGTGATGCTAAGAGTCGCTGTTCCTGCACCGGAATAAACGCCTCCATTGGTAACATTTGCCCAGGCATTGGTATAAACCTGCCATTGATACGCAGTAATTGCTCCGGCAGCTACAACGCTGAAGCTTGCATTTCCTCCTGAGCAAACAGTTTGATTTCCTGCTTGTGTAGTAATAGTGACTGCGCTGTTTACGGTAAGTGTTGCTGCATCAGAGCTAAGTTGAGGTGTGCAGAAACCTGCGACTACACAGCGGTATTGTCTTCCTGACAATGAACTGCCAGGGTTTGTGATAGCAAGACTTGCCGTTAAGGCACCGCTATAAACGCCACCATTCGATAAGTTATTCCAACTGCTTGTATATTCCTGCCATTGATAGTTAATTCCTGTGCCGGCAGCTGTAATAGCGAAGGTGGCGGTACCGGCATTGGCACAAACTACCTGATTCACGGCTTGTGCTGAGATTGAGGGAGCTGTATTTACAACAAGCATGGCAGAATTGGTGGTAACAGATGGCGTACACGTGCCACTGATAACACAATGGTAATTGGTTCCGTTCATTCCGGCAGTTGTGCCGGTGAGGGTAAGCGTTGCAGAAGTTACTCCGCTGTAGACACTTGAGTTCGTGATATTACTAAAGCCGGATCCGGTACTGAGCTGCCATTGGTAAGTAGGATTTGCCCCGGTGACAACCACAACATAGCTTGCATTGTTGCCAGCACAAACTGATGTGTTCGAAGGTTGGGTGGTGATGGCAGGAGCGGTTTGCACGGTCAAAGTAGCAAGCCCGTCTGTTTGGGAGGTAAGACAACCACCGCTCAAAACACAACGGTATTTATAGCCATTCATGCCAGATATTGCAGCAGTGATGGAAAGTGTTGAAGTTGTTGCGCCTGAGAACATACTGTTATTGCTAATGTCAGCCCAGGAGTTTGTAAATTGTTGCCATTGGTAATTGGGAGAACCATTAGCAACCACACTGAAGCTTACATTTCCGCCCGCACAGGTGGTTTGGTTTCCTGGTTGTGTGACGACTGTATATCCTGTATTCGTTGTAACCGTATGAATTGCAGTGAGTGGTCCGTTGCAACCGGCAGCACTGGCGGTAATAACTGAAGTTCCGATCCAGCTTGCCAGATAAGTAACCGCACCCGTTGAAGAAACAATACTGTTACCTCCTGTGAGAGAAGTTGCATCCAGCTCATAGGTGATTCCAGTGCTATTTGTTGCTGAGGCAGTATAAGTAACACTATTGGCTACCTGGCAGCGCGTGGAGCTTGCACCAAGGGCGAAGACAGGTGAAGCAACAGAAGGGCTGATGATTACAGACCTGATCACTTGAGCTGAAGGACTATTACAGCCATTGGCAGTAACCTGGATATTTACACTTCCAGAAAAGCCATTGGCCCAGGTCATAACACCTGTTGTAGCCCCAATTGATCCGGCAGATCCATTACTTATTGACCAGTTAAACCCACCAGAATTGTTTGCTGCTGTGGTAGCATAAGTTGTCGTTGTCGTTCCATTGGTTAGTTGACAAGTAGGTTGAGTCCCTGACGACACTGTAATTGTCGTTGGCGTTCCAACCGTTGGTGTAATAGAAGCGCTTCTGATAACCTGAGTCGAAGGGCCATTACATCCACTGGCAGTCACCCGGATATCAACACTTCCTGAGAAACCATTCGCCCATGTCATAATACCCGTAGTAGCTCCAATTGATCCGGCAGCTCCATTGCTTAAAGACCAGTTAAGCCCGGTACTGTTGGTTGCTGTTGTAGCGTAAGTTGTTGTGGTTGTTCCGTTGGTAAGCTGACATGTTGGTTCACTTCCGGCAGATACCGTGATGGTCGTCGGTGTTCCAACGGTCGGAGTAACTGTCACTGCATGAATTACCTGTGATGAAGGACCGTTACAACCATTGGCAGTTAACTGGATATTGACACTGCCTGAAAAGCCATTTGCCCAGGTCATAATCCCTGTAGTAGCCCCAATTGAACCGGCAGATCCATTACTTAAGGACCAATTATAACCAGTACTGTTCGTTGCGGTGCTGGCATAAGTTGTTGTTGTTGTTCCATTGATTAACTGGCAGCTGGGTTCTGTTCCCGATGATATCGTTATTGCAGTTGGTATCCCGACTGTTGGTGTGATATTTACCGTTCTTGTAACCTGTGCCGAAGGACTGTTACAACCGCTGGCAGTTACCTGAATATTTACAGTTCCTGAAAAGCCATTGACCCAGGTCATAATACCTGTTGTAGCCCCAATTGAACCGGCCGATCCATTACTTAAGGACCAGTTAAATCCAGTGCTGTTGGTTGCGGTGCTTGCATAGGTAGTTGTTGTAGTCCCATTGGTTAATTGGCAGGTGGGTTGTGTGCCGGAGGATACGGTTATTGTCGTAGGCGTCCCAACAGTAGGAGTAATTGACACTGACCTTACCACTTGTGAGGAGGGTCCGTTACAGCCATTGGCTGTAACCCGGATGTCAACACTTCCTGAAAATCCACTGGTCCAGGTCATTATCCCTGTAGTAGCCCCAATAGAACCGGCAGATCCATTACTCAAGGACCAGTTTAAACCAGTGCTGTTGGTAGCTGTGGTGGCATAGGTGGTCGTAGTTGATCCGTTGGTGAGCTGACAAGTTGGTTCACTCCCGGCAGAAATCGTGATGGCTGTCGGCGTTCCAACTGTCGCAGTAACAGTCACAGCATGAATTACCTGTGAAGAAGGACCGTTACAACCATTGGCAGTTACCTGGATATTAACACTTCCTGAAAAGCCACTGGCCCAGGTCATGATACCTGTACTAGCACCAATTGATCCTGCAGATCCATTACTTAAAGACCAGTTAAACCCACCACTATTGTTTGTTGCGGTGGTAGCATATGTTGTCGTGGTAGTCCCATTGGTGAGCTGGCACGTTGGATCGCTCCCTGCTGAAAGTGTGATCGCTGTTGGTGTCCCAACCGTGGGAGTCACTGTAACCGTTGAAGTTCCTGTAATTGAATTGGAACAGCTAGGTGCCGACTGATAAATCACGCTGACCAGATTGTAAGCGAAAGCGCCTCCGTTTGTGGTAGGAGCGGCGACTGTGGCTGTTGATGACGCAGCGACATTAATGGTCGTTTGATTTGCACCATTAATATTATAGGTGACCGTAACAGCTATAGCTTGTGGGTTGGTAAAGGTAACATTGGGACTGCTGGCATTTTGGCAAACAGTCACAGTTCCTGAGATAGAAGCTGTTGGGGTAGGACGGACAGTTAACAAAGCGTTCCCGTCGCTTGTAGCGGTGGGAGTGCATGTGCCGCTAACGACACAACGGTAATGATTTGTATTCATGCCACTTGTAACACCTGTCAGCGTTAATGTTGATGAGGTCGCACCACTATAAATACCGCCATTACTGATATTGCTGAATCCAGTACCAGAATTCTCCTGCCATTGGTAAGTAAGTCCTGCACCCGTAGCTGTTATGCTAAAACTGGCATTTCCTCCATTACAAACGGTCTGATCGGCTGCTTGGCCCGTGATGGCAGGGACAGCCAATTGACTGATTCCTCCTGCAATATAATAGGTACTGCTTGGAGAATCACCAAGCGTAGAAAATGAAGGTGTTGGTCCTGCAAACTGGCAGGAAGAGCCATCATCAACAAAACTTAAAGCGCTTGTTCCTCCATTGTATGTAAAACTTAATGTATAAATAGTGGAGCCATCAGCCATGGTCACACCTGATCCAATACTGTTAAACCCCCCGATGATTAGAGTACCTGCTGTTGGTACATTGAAAGAATTGGTTGTCATTCCTGAGGTGTTTGTCCCTGAAATCCAGGTGAGTACCGAAGGATTATAGCTTATTTGCAGTGAGACACTACCGATACCCGAGTAATTCGTAACTGTTATCGGAATGTTCACAACAGTCCCGGTGCATGCAGTTTGCGTTGAGATCGTCGTAATAGGAGCATTGGTGTTGGTGAATGTTAATGAACCAGAGTGGTAATAGGTTGCATACGGGTCATCATTCATGGTATTGGCACTGCCATCAGTAAAGACACAATGATAGCTTGTGCCTGATCCTGTAGATGGGTCGTACCAAGTCAAGGCACTCAGGCCGTTTGCGACTTTACTGAAGGAGATGGCAAAAATCACCGAGCCGTCTGTCAGTGTTTTCGCTAACGTACTTCCCCAACCTATCGTAAGATGGCCGGGCGTCGATGTACTATAATTGAACAAATCCCCGGCGGCCGATGGTCCCGGAGTGACATTGGTAACGGTCGCATAAGCTGGATCGTATACAATATCAAGGTTGTATGAGGAGACGTTGACAAAATTTGTCGCACTCACATTAACGGTTGCTGTAGTTAATGAGCTGGTAACCACAGCAATGGTACTGATTGGTGCATTTGTTGACCAAGCCCTTGAACCAAGAAGGGTTAATATAATCAGCGAAGCGATGTAGATCTTTTTCACGGGTTTTAATTTTAGCTTGTTGATGGTATAAACTTTTATTAATCATGGAAAGCAGGGAGGCCGAAACCTCCCTGCAATTGATTCCTTATTGGTTACGTATAATTTTAATTGTCTGTTGTAAAATTCCGGACTCTGTTGATACACGAAGTGTCGCATTGTAGATTCCAGGTTTTACAATCTCACCATTAAGTGTGAGGGTATGGTCGCCTTGTTGTTGCGTTTCGTTGTTTAACACTTTAACCGTTGCTCCCAGAATATTGGTTATTTCAATGCTTACTTTCCCGTTTTCAGGTATAGAATAAGCAAGTGTCGTAGTGTTCTGGAATGGATTTGGGAAGCAATTAAGCGTCAGCGTATTGGCAGATGTCTGATTGCCAATGCCGACACCGATGTTGATTGTTTCAATTGTCAGTTGTGCACCGGGAATTGAAACATAATTACCATCAGCCAGTTCCACATCATTGAAGCTAGCCAGGCTCAGCTTCAGGTTGTCTAAACCTGATGCCGTTGGTTTCACTTTCAGTTTCAGCGTAAAGACTGTTTCCCCTGCAGAGAAGTTAATCCCTTGTTGTGAGAACCATCCAATTCTTAGCTGATTGTCGATGACTTTCCACTGTTTTGTTAAACTGGTGTTGCCGTTGAAGGTGACATCTTCTACTTCGAGAACACTAGATGGAATGTTAAACACTACTGATCCTGCACCCACCGATATTCCTGTGACGGCACGAACCGGAAGATCAAACTCACTGTTTAAGCCAACCTGATGCGTTCCGTGGTAAGTAAGGTCAAGATCAATGCTGCTGCTTTTGGCACCACCAGGCGTGAAATCACCATTGAAGTCACCGGATGCCATGGCATACATATTAAGTGTTAACGCTTGCCCTGCCCCTGAAATAGTTGCTGATGGCATCAGAAGGTTGGTGGAACCCGTATTGCTATTGGTTAATAGCCCGGCTTGCCAGAATACCCAATTTCCACGGCCGCTAAAAACTCCTGTTGGGAGTGGATTTCCTGCTGTGACATAATAACTGAGGATTCGGGTCGCATCATTGGACGCCAGTCTATTGTCAAAAGTACCCAATGAGCCGCCAATGACATCGCCTGACATCAGTTGAACATTTTCAATGTTGGAAATGCCTACATCTCCTGCAAGACCCCATGCGAACACCATGCCTGCGTCTGTCGCATTGATGCTGCCGATGGTTTTTGCAGTACTTGCAAACACATCATAAGTACCCAAACAAATATTAGCAAAAGAATAATTACCGGAGCTATTGGTGGTCGTTGTTGCAATCACTGAAGATCCTTGTTTCAGTTGAACCGTAACATTTTGCATTGGCGTTTTAGCAGCATTATTGTACTTAATCCAACCCGAAACAGTGGAAGTTGAATAAGTAACTGTTAAAGTTCCATTGGTATAGGTAATGTTATAGTTGGTGAAATCTGCACCCTGTGGTGCCGATGGGACAATAGGATAGGTGTTTGGTGAGGCCCCGGAACTGGTCCCGTTGCTCGTCAAAGTCACACTGCTTACTGTCTCACCCGTTGCCATAGTCGTCGTCGTAAACTCTGTACCCACGAAACTTAAAGTCATTCCATAACACTTGACCTGGTCGTTTGAGGTGATGGTAAGAGGTTTTGCCGTAATGTTGGCATAAGCTGTTCCTGTGCTTGAGGCCAGAACGTAATTGTTCATATCAGTACCACCTAGGATTGCGATCCCTGTGTAATTAACCGCTTTGGAAACGCCAATGTTTTTCGTGTTGAAGGTCGCCGTTTTTTGGAATGTAAGGGCATCTCCTGAATATCGGTCATCAGCAAAGCCAGTCCCGCCTGCGGCCGTCGTCCCATCATAAACTTTGTTGTCAGCAGTGAATTGCGAAAGCGTTAAGGTCTTTACTGTGATATTCGCCAAAACAGTAGGAACTCCGGTTAAGTTGTAATTGCTGGCATTGGTGCCGCCAAGGACTGCCCCATTCAAGGTTACGGTTTTATTGGTTCCAACATTTTTATCGTTGTAGGTTGCGGTTCCAGTCATAGTCACAACATCACCGGTGATTATATCATTTGGTGCCATCGTAAGTATTGTCGATGCAGTGGTTTGGTTGTAGATTCTGGTAGGACTTACCGTAAACGTGCCAGTGATTGGCTTTTTAGTGATGATGCCGCTGGTATTAGTGACATAACTGACACTATAGTTGTTCCCCGAATTTCCATCAGAGATTGCCAAAGAACCGGTTAAGGCAGTAGGTGTGAGGGTTTTCGATGTGCCAGCATTATAGTTATCATAGGTTTGTGTTGGAGTAGCAGTAAGTCCGTCGGGTGCGATGATCCCGCTGATGGTTGGGATTACCGAGGATGCAATTGTCCTGTCATACACTTTAGTATCTGTCAAAGCGGTAACTGTAACTGACTTTTTATTGATAACACCTGTCAAATTAGTTACATAACTAATCGTATAGTTTGCGCCACTATTGCCATCATTAATTACGGTGCCACCAGGCGTCAAAGTCTTACCTGTACCGTAATTTCTGTTGTCATAGGTCTGAACCCCTGTTACAGTAATAGCATCACCAAACTGTAAAGATCCCACTACCGGTAATACACTGCTTGTAGCGTTCCCATCATAGGTCTTGGTTTGAGTTTGCGCTGTAACGGTCACACCAGCTTTATTAATAACGCCGGTACTATTGGTAACATAATGAACCACATAGTCATTTCCGCTATTCCCGTCATTGATTACAATTCCGCTGGGGGTTAGCACTTTACTGGATCCAAAATGCTTAGTGTCATAAGTCGATATGGCCGCTGTTGAAATGGCATCACCTGTTTGCAGATTGGTGACTACCGGGGCTACAGAGCTGCTGGTAGTTCCATCATAAGTCTTGGTAGATGTCTGAGCAGTGACGTACAAATCGGCTGTGTTAATCACACCCGTACTATTGTTGACATAATTATAGGTATAGTTTGATCCAAGCGTACTATTGCCATCATTAACTGTTGTTCCACTTGGCGTAAGCACCTTCGATGTCCCTGCATGTTCTGTATTATAGGTCTCAACACCGGTAGCTGTTATTGCATCTCCAAACTGAAGTCCTGTTACAACCGGCAAAACGATACAATTGGTCGTATTGTCATAAATTTTGGTCGCAGTCTGAGCTGTGATGGTTAATGGAGCCTGATTGATTGTTCCTGTTGATACAGTAACATAGCTAATGTTATAGTTTGCCCCACTATTGCCGTCATTAATTACAGTTCCGCCTGGCGTTAGGGTTTTGGTCGAACCATGATGCTTGTCGCTAAAGGTTTGTGTTCCTGTAGCTGTTAGGGCGTCACCGTATTGCAGTGCACCAACAACCGGAAGCACAATACAAGCATTGGTGCCATCATAGATTTTAGTTGCAGTATATGCAGTTACATTAATAGGTCTGACACTAATAGTCGCCGTGGCAGTTCCACCAGATGTTTCCAGCGTATAATTGCCGGATCCTGTTCCGCCGCTGATTGCCAGGTCGGTATAAGTGACTGTTTTATTGATACCCGCATTTTTGTTTGCGAAAGCTGCCGTATAACTGATCGTTGGAGAATCCCAGCTCATCGCGTTGTTGGTACAGCCAGAACCTGTTACATCCGTGGTCCCATCATATAATTTGTCGCTTGCTGTGAAATTGCTCAGGGTCAGTGGTCTCTTACTTACCGTGAGTGTACCATCCACATAAATAATATTATAATAGGGTGCATCACTAGTAACCGTTGCATTGCTGGGCGTTATGGTGTAGGTAGTTGCATTGGAGTGGTCACCTGTTCCACTGCACGTAAAATCAACGGTTGTGATCGGGAATGTGATCACAGGAAGACCGCTAACATAATCTGTAGCTGTAAATTCAGTATGCCCAAGAGTTAATACGTCCCCATAAACTTTTGTACGGTTGTTCGCAGTCACATTAACAGCACGACGCACGATGATATCCTTTTGCACGCCATATTTTCCTGATTCATTTAAATCGATAGCTGTTAACCACCAACTCCCAATCTGGCTGAATTTTAGTCCGGAAATGGTATGTATTCCATAGTGGCCTGCCTGGAACGGATAATCGGTTGGAACAGTTGCGCCAATATCTGTACTTGAGAAAGTAACGGTACCCACATAATTTGTCTTGCGGTTGTTATAAGTGTCGAGGGCCTCTACGCTGACACTTTGCCAGGTTCCAAGGTTGTGAGGGGTAGGTACACCACTAACAATGAAGTTTTTCAAGAGGGTAGGGGTGACTTTTATCAGGTCAGTGCCATCAATGATACCTGTTGCAGCATCAGGGGCAGCGCCGTTGTCAGAAGCTGTAATCGTCCAATCATCATTAGAGGTTGAACCAGTGGGGCCAAACCAGCTGGTTTTTTCATCATAATACCAGAAATTTGCAGTCGGAGCGCCGTCTGCCATGGTAAGGCTGGTGATGACTGAGCCACCGGTCAGCGCCGTATAGAATTTTTTGTTAGCCCCTGTAGAGTTGCTGTACAGGTATACAGTTTGAGAGCCTGTTGTTACAAGGTTGTGGTAGATGTCGTGACGGGTAACCGTATAGGCCGCCCTTGTTGCACCTGCAATAAAGTCAGCCGGGGCAGTAAGGTCAAAATGGTTAACGGGTGCATGTCCGACAAGAATACTGGTAGATGTCGTCGTAGTCAATACTGGACTGGCAGTGAATCCCAGGGTGATGCTTTCTGCTTTGGTATAGAAAATACCACTAAAGCTGGCCACACCGCTTACCGCAGTTTTCGTAACTGTTCCCTGTAAAGTTGCAGTACCTGTCGACCGGGCTGCCGTAATTATAGTAGAATTGTCGTTCACAACAAGGTTTGAAAGGTGGTCTTCAATCCGAATCACCGGTTGTTGTGCAAAATTTACGCCCGCTGTTGCCGCCGAGGAAGGTTGCGTAGCGATATACAATTTGGTTGCGACACCATTGGTTACCACAATTGTGGCATTGTTGGTGATGGGACCATGAACTGTTGATGCTGTACCCGTTCCGGTAAATGTCCCGGTAATTGTTGCTGTCCCGACACCTGTCGATACCAGAGAGTAAACAGCGCTGTAAGTTCCACCCAGATTGTCAGTGACTGTTCCAATATTACCTCCAGTGAGTGAATTGCTGAGTGCAATACTTCCCCTGCTGTGAGTCAGGAGATTGCCCCACTGGTCTTTTAACTGTACGGTAAGTTGACTGGTTTGATCTGCAGTGATGGCATCAGGATTTGCCGAAATGGTACTCTGAGATAAGTTAGGTAATCCTTCTGTGATAACAACACTAACCGTATGACCGATAGTGCCGTTGATCGCTACGGCAAGGCCGGTTCCTGCGAAGAAACCAGTAATTGTAGCCGTTCCGGTTCCTGTGGCATTGGCCGAAAGAGTGGCAGAGTAGGTACCATTAGCATTGTTGGTTACCGAAGTAAGTGCTCCTAATGTTGTTGTTAATGTTACTGTCCCGGTGCTGGTATGAAGATCATTGCCCCACTGGTCTTTCAGTCGGATTGAAATCGCGCTGGTCTCATCCGTAGTCATCGTGGAAACACTGGAAGTAATGGCAATTGTTGACAAACGGGGGATACCCTCAGTGATTACAACCGTTGGATGCGTATTAAATGTAAAGCTTGCATCTCCTACAATGCTTGGTGTTATAGTTGCAGTACCCGTTCCTGTATTGTTTGCAGAAAGAACCGCAGTATAAGTCCCATCGCTGTGGTCAGTAACTGCCGTCATTACGCCCAGATTTGTTGGCAAACTGACAGTCCCTCTGCTGTGGGTAATGTAATTGCCCCACTGGTCCTTTAACTGAACTGTGATCGTACTGGTTTCATCGGTGGTCATCGTAGTGGGAGATGCAGTGACAGCGCTTTGTACAGCGCGAGGCAGTCCTTCAGTGATAACAACACTTGTTGTATTACCCATATTATCATGAACGCCTGAACATGTTTCATTGCCTTGGAAATGCCCGGTAATATTGGCCGTTCCGACTCCTGTATTATTCCCGGTCAGGACCGCAGTATATTTCCCCGGTGATAAATAGGAGACAGCTGCAAGCGCACCCCTGCTAGATGCCATGGTAAGTGTGCCTCTGTTGTTGATAATCAGGTTGCCGAACTGGTCTTTTAACTGAACAGTGATTGTACTGCTTTGGTCAGTGGTCATCGAGGTCGGGCTGGCTATCATGGTAGTGGTTGTAAGGTTCGGCAAGCCTTCAGTGATAGTAACGGTTGCCGTGCCGCCAATAGCCCCGTTAACTGCTGATGATACTCCGGTTCCTGCAAAACTTCCGCTAATGACTGCACTTCCAACACCACTGGAATTCCCATGCAAAGTTGCTGAATAAGTATTGTTGCCATTGTTGGTAACGCCACCGGTTAATACCCCAAGGGTAGTAGCCAGTGTTACAGTCCCATCGTTACTTGTCAGTGGGCGGTTGTTGTCGAAAAAATCCCTTAATTGTACCGTGATTGCACTTGTTTCGTCAGTGGTCATGGTTGTTGGAACGGCTGTAATGATTGTATGGGCAAGGTTAATTATTGCAGGAGTAACGTTCACCTGCCTAGTCTGAACCCAGTCTTTGGAATCTGCGTTAAACCTTGCACTGATGGTATTCGTCCCGGCAAGCGTGGCGCGTACCAAAGCCCAATACGTCCCGTCTCCAACATTGTGAACGACTATTGGTCCATCATAATCTGAAGTAAAGCCATTGATTTTAATCGAAATGTTACGGCAGGCATACAACAGGTTTCCCTGTGCATCCCTTGGGGTGGCAATCACCCTGACATATTCGCCGGCAATACGGTTAAGCGGATCAACAAAAGTTGCCGGGGTAGAAGGATCAGAAATTGTCAAGGTAGATTTGGTGATAAGCTCTGAAAATGCGCCCGGAATAACAACGATATTGTCCTGTTGCCCGCTAATAAACGGTTGAGCCTGATCAGCAGCACGAAGCCAATAAACACCTACGACATTGATTAGAATCTGGCCTGAAAACGTTCTAACGCCATGATTAGCATCAACATAAGGAAGCAAGCCGCCAAGTACCTGTTGCGAGCCGTCTGTAACAAACCTGACGAGGGCATCGTTGGACGATTTCAAACGGATGTTTCCGATATAGTCTATACAGGTATTCCAATAAATATCCCGGGCAGTTACAGTTAAGTCAAAAACTGTTCCGGCTACCTGGGTGGTCCCGGCTACTACCTTAAAATTATCGAGGATGTTGTTATGAACCGCGATGGCTGCTGTTGTACCGTATTTGCCAGTTAACGCATCAGTTATGGTAATGGTTGGTGTTTCGTGCGAATTGAAGAAGGTAAATCCGCTGATTGTCGAAAAGCCGCCTGCAAAGGTCTGGTTGCCATTCGCCGGGATGATCCGACTTGTCCCATTAAAAGAGGTATTGGCCGTGGCTGTCCATTGTAAGTTATTTGAGCCCGTATAATTAGTCTTCAAATTTTCGAATAGGTCATGAGCTTCTGCTGTTACAGTAAAGGGTTTTCCTGCTGTAATATAAGGATCTCCGGAAGGGATGTTTGCCCCCAGATGGAAATGATCCAAGGCGGCCGGGGTCACTGCGATATTCGATTGCTGACCTGTCAGGGGGGCAGAAGGAAAGCTGAGACCTGAACCTAAAGTACCTGTAGTCCCTGTAGCCTTGACGTAATATCCAGTCCCTGTCTGCTTTAGATTAACACCATTGGTGAAGGTTTTTATCCCAAGGTTAGCTGACAAGAAAGTATAACTTCCAGGAAGCACCGTGGGTGCTGCGGGGGCTGATGTCTTTAAACTTACATTGTTGCAAGTAAAAGTTATCGTCCCGTTATAGTCCGTTTTAATATTGTCATAAAAGTCGTAAGCAGTAACTGTTGGCGTTGTATAAATGCCTGCCATAACAGTTGATGTGATTCCAGCAACTGTAAAATAATAGATGTTTGCTGGGGTGATTGTAAATGAACTTGAGATTGGTTGCGTTACAATGGGGGCAGCAGTAACTGCTATTATCTTATATCCAACCCCTGTTTTATTGATCCAGAGATCATTAAAAGTAGCAACCCCATTAACAGCAGCTCTTGTAAGTGTTCCGTTTAATACACCAGCACTACCTATCGAAGGATTGGTTTGAATAGAGATCGTAATGCTGGAATTTTCATTCGTCATGGTATTCCCGTAAGTATCCACAAGCTTTAACACAAGCGGGATGTTTTGTCCTGCCTGTTTTGTTACCGGTTGGGTCTGGAAAGTCAGAATGTTGGGGGCAAAATTGGCGGTCACCGAAATGCTATTCGTAACATTTAAATCCGTTCGCGGATTTGCTATTACACCGTCACTCCAGTTCACAAAATTGTAATGTGCATTTGGATTGGCAGTTATTGCAGTCCCGTTGCCACCGTTCACTATTGTTTGAGCTGTAGAGCCCGAGAGTGTTCCATTGGCTCCTGCAGTATAACTCAGTACCGAAGCTGTCCTGAATGATCCAGAGGTAAGATAGCCTGATGCAGGGCACAAGCCGTTATAGGCATAAGCCCTAAGATAATAAGTGGTACTGGCAGCCAGTCCTGAAGTAAATGAGGCCGAGGTGCTCGTCGTACTCCCCGAAATGGCCCCACCAGCTCCATATGCCACTGAAGCGCTGGTCCCAACAACCCAGTAATAGGTTGCCGTTCCGGACCCTCCGCCCGCCCCGCTAAAATTTACATTGGCGCCATAAGTTCCCCCGGAAGAGGAAGCAGTACCTGTTGTATTCGGTGTTGCCGAAGCACTTGTTGGTGCGGTAGCGGGGTAGTTAACATTAACGGTGGCACTGGCACATCCTGTACTGAATGTACCGTTGTTGTTTTTTGCATGATAAGTAGTTGACGAGGAAGGATAAACCGTAACCGGGTTGCCGGTCGTAACAGATGTCCCGCCACAAGAGCCTGAATACCAGTAAACTGTTCCAACAGCACCATTGGCAGTAAGTGTTGCCCCTGTTCCGTTACATACAGTACTGGAAGATACAGAAATTGATGAAGGATCAGCTGGGTTGGTTGGAACACCAGGTGTCGATGACCCAAAAGTAATGTCATCAAAACCGCAATAGTTGGAAGCGCCATCAAATACTATAGATTTTGCAGTCCCTGAAAATGTAACACCCATCGTGGACCAGGAATAATACGGATTGGAAGTTATAACAAGGGCGTTATTAGAAAGTAGGGTGCCGCCTCCGTTTTCACCATCATAAACCTTGACACTTCCCTGTTTAGAGGTGGCATAATAAAATGAAAAACCTGTAGTAAAACCGGATGGGACATTCATAGTCGCTGCCCCGCTTAAGAAAAACATGATGCCGTGGCCGGAAGGATTGTTATCAAAATTGCCGGTTCCGCCATAATTTTTGCTTACAATGCATAAGGCAGAGCTGTTAAAGGAAATATTTGGATAATGGCTACCAATCGCGGCCATATTAGAAAGGTCATCGAAATTAATCACGGTAAGCCCAATATTTTCAATCTGGGGGCCATTTTGTTTTTTTGTTCCCGAATTTACACTTGGAATGTAGGTTGGGATGATCGTCGGATCATGCATTGGTATTGGTGTCTGGCCAAAAGTAGCTTGTGTAAACAAACTTAAAGCCCCCAGCATCAACGCAAAAATAAACAGATATCGTTTCATGTTATTTTGTTTTATATATTTCATTTTTTTGTTATCTTATATAATTCTTGGGGCTTAATAAGTTACACTTACCGTTTGACTCCCGGCTCCACTGCTCCAGCAGCCACTGCTATCTTTAGAGCGGAGGTAATAAGTATGGGATGCGATTGATACACCTGTAATAACTCTTGAAGTACCGGAATAGGTTTGATCTGTTCCTGAAGCAGTATCCTGCCAATACCAGGTTTGGCCCTCTGGAGCGGTAACAGCTGTCAGTGTTACTGTTCCCGCTGCACTATTGACTGCAGTGAAGGTGGCCGGTGCCGCCGGCAATGCCGTTACCGTTATTACTGTATTTCCGCTCGAAGCATTCGAACATGCTGTGCTGCTGCTTTCCTGAACAGAAACTAAGTTGTAAGTATAAGTTCCGGATGTTGCTGTGGGTGCTGTGATCGTAGTGGCGCTATTTCCTAAGCTTGTGACTGCTGTTACAGTACCGCCTTCATTAATGTAATAACTGAAAGTGTAGGGTAGGGTTGTAGCGTTAGCGCCGGTGAAAGTAATGGTAGGTGCGTCAGAACTCTGGCAAACCGTCACTGTGCCGCCAATCGTTGCCGTAGGCAATGGTCTTACAACCGCCGATGTTGTTTGTACATTCGAGCAAGTGTTGCCGTCAGTAACAGTTAATGAATAAGTGCCATCTGCAGCTGTTGTAACATTGCTTATGGTCGGGCTTTGAAGTGCAGAAGTAAAACCGTTAGGACCACTCCAGGCATAAGATGTCATAGAAGCAGGGCCTCCGGTGAGTGACAATGTGGTTCCGGCACACTTTGGACCATCGGTTGAAGTTGTTGCGACCGGGTTCGGATTCACGGTAATCACTACGGTTCCTGTGGCTCCATTCAAACAAGTAGTACTGCTTGCATCTCTTATACTAACCAAAGTATATGTATAGGTCCCTGGCGTTCCTGTCGGAGCCGTGACTGTTGCTGTGTTCCCGGAGCTAACTACTGTATAAGCTCCTGTGCCGTTGATGTTATAAGTAAAGGTATAATTGGCAGTTCCATTGGCTCCGGTAAAAGTTACAACCGGCTGTGGTGCATTGGCACAAACTGTAGTTGTGCCACTAATACCTGCCGTAGATAATGGATTTACCGTTATCGCCAAATGATTTGTCGTAGAACAACCCATGACGGTCTCCGTCATCTGCAAATCGCCGCTGGTCGCAGTAGTGGAATATGTTAAAGTTGTACTAACGTTGTCATAGGAGCCAAAAACGGCAGCCTCGCCCACACTGTAGGCCCATTCATAAGTTCCCCCGTCGCTGCCGTGGTTAGCAGTAGCTGCATAGGTTTGAACGCTGCCCGCACATAAGGTAGAAGTACCTGTGATGGCATTGGCAGCCGGTGCGTCGGCATATGAGATTTGTATGCTGTGGGTATTGGTACAACCGGTAGCAGTGGTGGTTTCAGTTAAAGTATAGGAAGTTGTCCCACCAATACTGACGGTTGGATTTGCAGTAGTTGTCGCAAAAGTGGTCGTAGGATTTGAAGTCCAGAAATAGGTGTTCCCTGTAACTGCTGCACCGCCAATCTCTGTGCCTGTTCCCGGACAGATAGCGTGGTTGTAACCGGCATAAGCAGCAGGTACCGTATTAACCGTGATCATCGTAGTTGCTGTAGTCCCGTTACAACCGGAGGCAGCTGCTATGGTATTTGATACAACATAGGTTCCTGCTGTTGAGGTGGCAAGGTTAATTTCTCCTGTTGTAACACTAACAAATAACAATCCATCGCTAGAGGAGAATATTCCTTTTTGCGCGTCTGTTCCCATTGTAGGTAAAGGATTTGTATTATTCTTGCAATAGGCAGCGTTGGGATAGCTGAAGTTTGTAATAGGCATTTTGGTAATAGTTACTGAAGTAGTTGCCGTAACTGCCAGACAGCCTCCTGTCGCAGCAATCGTATTGGTAACGGTAAAGTCACCGGCAGTGCTGGCCGAAACGTCAATAACCCCTGTTGAAGGATCTACAAAGACCAAACCGGTGCCGGCAGAAAATGTACCTGCCGTCCCTACACCCGGGAAATTGGGAGAAGGATCAGAACCGGCGGTGCAATAAGGGGATCCACTATATTCAATGGTAGCATCGGGAGCGGGTTGCACTGTTACTGTTGCAGAGGAACCACTAATAGTTCCTTCGCAGTTTGCATCGTTCACCGAAACTAGTGAATATGATCTCGTCAGAAATGGGCTTACATCGAAGGTATAGGGGCTGCTTGCCTGGCCGGTGACACTTACCGGTGTTGGTCCATCGTTATAGGTAAAGGACCAGGGGCCGGTACCTGTGAGCGTAATAGTCAAGTTAGCAGAACCACCCACGCAGATACCTGTTGTTCCCGTAATACTCGCCGTTGGCACAGTGGTGATGATAATATCTCTCGTTGCAGTAACAGAAGCACAGGGAGAAACCGCCGCAAGTGTATAAGTTACGGTATAGGTTCCGGCCGTGCTTGCGCTTGGTGTAATCGCACCAGTACTCCCAACTATTGATAATCCTGTTGTTGAGCTATAGGTTCCTCCTGTGTAAACTCCTGTCCCTGCTAAAGTTACTGACTGGCTTCCCTGGCTTCTGTTAAATGGAGAAGCATAAGTAAGAATTGCAGTGGGTAATTGTAAAATCACTACTGTCGTTGTAGCTGTCATTGGGGCACAGCCTCCTGCTCCAATAATAAAGTAAGTAACCTCATAGCTTTCGCTGGTGCTGCCCGCCGGGGTGATCGTCCCTGTACTGGGGTCAATGTTCAGTCCTGATGGGCTTGCAGAATAAACACCGCCTGTTTGCCCGGTCTGTGTTACAGCTACTGCGTCATGACTTGTACAAAATGGTGACCCGGAGTATGATATTGCAGGCTGGACGGGTGCTGTCGTAATGGTCACCGTAGTTGATGCAGGGTTTTCTATACAGCCTTCTGCCGCAGTGACAGTATAAGTAACGGTATATGTTCCGTTGGAGCTTGTGTTGGGGGTAATCGCTCCCGTTGAAGTATTCAGACTTAAGGTAGGTCCTCCACTGGTGACAACATAAGAGTAAGTGCCTCCGGCAGTTCCGGTTCTTGTTACGTATTGGGCAGTGTTGACACTGTTGCAAAATGTATTGCTCGAATAAAAAATGTTAGACTGTATCGTGCTTGCGCTAACCGTTGCGATGACAGGAGTTCGTACGCTGCCTGTATTGTAGGAACAACCGTTGCCATCAAGTGCATCAACATAATAGGCTTGTGTTACGGAAAGGGTAGGTGTTGTAAAACTACTACCTGTTCCCACGGCTGTCCCGTAAAAGGGCACATCATACCATGTGATTGTTCCCGTTGTTGCTGTAGCATGGAGTGTCAGGGTTCCTTCGCCACAACGCGAGGACGGACTAACTGACGTGATCTGCCCAACAGCAGACGTCCCAAAAAACCCAAAACTGACCAGGATGATCATCATCCCTGACAGTAGCTGGATGTTTTGTTTTGAAAATCGGAGTAGAAAATTTTTCATAAGACAATGATTAATTGTGGGGATTTATTTGTGTGTTTTTTTAATTAAATCAAGGAAGTAATAATGTTTGATTGCCGGTTTGGGTGCTTGAGCATGTCTGCTACCAACAGGGAGACTTTCTCAAAATCGTCAACTTTAGAAATAAAATGGTCGACGCCAGCCTTAATGGCTAGCTGACGGTATGAGTCTGAAGAATAAAATGTTAGTATGATAAACTTGAGCACCTTGTCTACCTTGCGGATCTCACTCAAAACCTCAAGACCGCTAATCCCAGGCATTTTTATATCTACGATTGCCAGATCCGGCTTGAGTGTCTTCAAGGCATTCAGTGTATCCAGGCCATTTTTGCAAGTTGCTACTATTTCAACTTGCTCAAAAGCGCCAAGCATTTGTTGTAAGCGGTCGAGTATCAATACGGAATCGTCTGCTAATAAAACCTTCATATGTATAATTCTTTTTTATCGAATGTAAAAATAGAGCGACAACCAGAAACAAGCTGTAAGAAATAGGATATAAGTATGTCAGGGAAATGCTATAAAGTTTGTAGGATTTATCCTACAAAAAGAAAAGGGATGAAGCCGTACGTGAAAGGGAAGTTGTTGAAAATCATGAGTATAAGCTATTGTTTGTTTTTCTGTATACATGTATAAAGATTCATATGTGATTATTGGCTTGGTCTGTCGTCCTTCCTTGCTCTTCAAATAATGGCAGAAACTAATGGTGCACGGGGCTATCATTATAATAAGCCGGTATTCACTAAATCAAATTGTTTTCGAGGCAGTAACGGGTAAGCATAGTGTTCTTGCACAACTCCATTTTGTCCATGATTCGCGTTCTGTAAGTGCTGACAGTTTTGTTTGAAATAAAAAGTTTATCCCCGATTTCGCCAAGAGATTTTCCGTTGGCAAGTTCAAGCATCACTTCAAACTCACGGCTTGAAAGTGTTTCATGTTTTTGAAGGTTGTTGTCATCATCAAGATGTTCAGCCAGATTTTCAGCCAATACTTGCGAAATATATTTTTTTCCGGCAGATACTTTTTTTACGGCCAACAATAGTTCTTCTGCTGCTGTGTCTTTCGAGAGATATCCAGAAGCGCCCAGTTTTAGTGCTCGGATGGCATATTGTTCCTGGGGATGCATGCTTAACATCAAAACATTAGTGAGGGGCCACTTTGACTTAATGGCCTGAAGGACTTCAAGCCCATTCCTGTCGGGCATTGAAATGTCGAGCAAAATGATGTCAAATGTTTCTTTTTTTGCAAGATTTATAGCATCATTGCCATTACCGGCCTCTTCAATAGTATTATTGCCATCCAATTGCAGCAATATCTGCCTCAGGCCTTCACGTACAATCTTGTGATCGTCACAAATTAAAATCTTCATGTTATTGAGTATTAATTGGAAAATCAAGTTTGATCAGCGTACCATGGATATTTCCCCGTGAAATTTCCAGCACACCTCCCAAAGAGGCTGATCTTTCTTTCATGTTAATAATGCCGAATGATTTTTTTGACTTGATGTCATTCTCGGTGATCCCGATGCCATTATCGCTGATGATAAGATTAATATGGTCAGCGTTTTTTGCCAGGTGAATGTCAACACGGCTGGCTTTGGCATGACGGGCAATATTCGTCAGTGACTCCTGCATGATTCTGAAAATAATCAGCGAGGCTTCGGGAGATATAATTATTTTAGAATCTATATTGAGGTTAATCTGAATATTGGTTCTTTCTGAATATTCATGGGTATACCAATCAATCGCAGCCTCAAGGCCCAAATCATCAATGATCTCAGGCCGTAATTGTGACGTCAGGTGCTGAACCGTTTTGATTGTTTCACTGACAAGATTAGAGACTTTGTTGATTTTCTGAATGACTGCATTGTCAGTTGTACTTTGTCTGATAAGTCCCAGGTCGATTTTTACAGCCGTTAAAGCCTGGCCAAGGTCATCATGCAGTTCTCTTGAAATGGCAACCCGTTCTTCTTCTCTGACCTTTTCAATATAATTGGAGAGATCACGTAGCTGCTCTAATGAGTTTTTCAGAAGATCTTCTGCATTCTTCCTTTTGGTAATGTTAATGGCATATTCCAGGAAAACCTCGTCTGTGATTTTGATCCAATAAGTATCCCAGATCAGCCCAAAAGCATGAATCTCTGGGTTGTTTTGTTCTTTATTCTCGTCAAAGCAATGATCCCCTAAACAGAAATGACATTTTACACCGGAATCCTCTGGAACTATTTCTGGATACTGTCGGGCAATTTCTTCATGCTTTGTTGAAAGATGGTCGGTCTTCCCAAATGTTCTCCAGCAATGCACCCCTGGTTTGATGCCAAAATCCATGGCCATTTTATTTGCAGCCAGAACTACCCTGTCTTTCTTCCTGATATACATAGCAGGATGAGGGAGGGAGGATAAAAGGGTCTCGTTTAAATCCGCAGAATCGCGTAATTTGATATTTTCGGCCGTAAGCCGGCTCACTTCTGATTTGAGTATCTCAATGGTATTACTTAAGGACTGATGAGGTTTTTTCATGACTTCCTGAATGAGATCATTCTGCTGAATGGTCTCATTGTCAGTGCTTAATACGGAAATCCTAAAACGATCCTCAACGTTTCTCATCATTTATTTTTCTTTTATGCAATGTGACCTAAATCAGTAATTAAACAATTAGAAATTGTAAAATCACGCATATTTTCCACCCGTAGCTATGGAGTCAAAAAGCATGCCAGATAGTGTAAGTTTCAGATGGACAGTATGATAGGTAAAGACAGAATATTAAAAATGGGGGAAATAAGCGATTACGCGTATTTCCCCCATTTT
>SESG01027722.1_pt1 | contig 51308 bp, 97 predicted proteins | sample 3171421 | NCBI WGS metagenome assembly SESG01 (sample SAMN10866946, study PRJNA518727) | freshwater metagenome | biome: subpolar coniferous forest; feature: holomictic lake; material: water; isolation source: holomictic Lake 227, 6 m and 8 m depth | place: Canada: near Kenora, Ontario | collected...
GCAAATAAAGAGAAGCGTATTGCCAATATCCAAAAAAAGTATGATTTATATAAGAAATCCAATTTGAATCAAAATGATATTCTGTAATAATAGGCTGTTTTATTTCTAATGCAACAGGAACTTCTATTGGAAATTTATCTAAACAATAAGATCGAACTGTATTATTTTTAGGAATATTATCAAACCAAGAAAGATCATAAGCAACTTCTGGATTTTGAGTCATCAATAACTGCCCAAAAGCATACTGGTATAACTGATTACCCAAACCCCCCATTACTTTTACTATATTCATAATATTACGTCATTTCTATAGAACTAAAATTATTTTGCTTATATACATAATCCCGTACCCAATTAATTCTAAATGCTTCCTTAGGTCGTGGATATCCATGAAAATATACTATTCGTAATTCTGGATCTAAATATGCTCTCCATTCTCGTTTAGGATTAGGTTTAAATGTATTCATTCTACGAAAAGAGAAAAAAGCATCTACTGTATTAGTTGATTCTATAAAATTTTGATCCCCTCCCTTTCCTCGTTGTCGATAATAAGATAAACTTTTTTCTGGATTTTCCATCCATTTTTGCCACACAGTTCTTATCTTTTCACTATTTGCAGGAATCCACATTATTCCAGAACCTGGACGAGTAAGCTCATAGCAATTTGCTAATGTAACAAATTTATCTTCTAATCCTTTTTCAGGAAAAGCATCTCGTAAATTTCCTACTACTGCTGTATCCAAATCCATAAATGCAAAAGGTCTATATTGTTCCATTTCAGGAGCAAATAAATTTATCTTACTCCACCATCCAGGCCAAGTATTATTATGCATTGATAATAAAGTCAATCCATTAGTTAATTTTTCCGGATTTTTTATAGTATCCATTAAACATAATACTCGTACATTTGGAGTTGTCCTTTGAATATGATAATTTAATAATTCCACATCTGAAAAATGAAAATCTCCTCCTGATTGTAATACCAATACTATAGTTAATTCATCTTGCATGACTTGTAAATTTTTCAAAATTAGCTAATACAATATTAGATACAGCGCTCATTCTACCAGTTATATCAGAAATATATCCTTTTTGTACTGCAACTAATGGATCAGTTATGAAACAATTATATTTTGGAAATATATGATATCTAAAAAATACATCTATTGCTTTCCCACTGCTTAAAGCATTTGTACAAATATCTTCCATAACTCTAGTAGATCCATAAATTATAGCTTGCGTACACCAAGCAGAATGTAAATAAAATAAATTTTTAGAATATCTACGAATAGGTTTTAATAAAGTAGCTCCTAAAAATAATACATCCCAATTATCAGGTAATTGTTCCATAGCCATTTCTACTATAGACCAATCCTGCACTAATAAGGCATCATCTTCAAATACAATAAATGGTAATTTATGAGGAATTCGTAATAAGCCTACATGAGATTTAACGCATCCATATCCTCCATGAGTTTCTTTATATGCAGGAAATCGTTTTACCGGAAATGGCAAACTTTGAGAATAAAAATCAGTTAGCCTATCAGTTCTTTCTTCTAAATTAATTACAAAAGCTTCCTGTATCATAATATGATATCTTTAAAATCCATTTTAGGAAAAACCGTAATTTCAGAATCAGGAGAACAATTGATAACCTCTACCTTGCCTTCTAAATCTTTTGCTATTTGAGGAAATCCTTTTAAATGCAATTTCATAGTACCCTGTATGGTTTTAGAATTTCCGGAATAAAATTTATGCCAATGCTGATTATTACCAGAATCTAATTTCATATCAAATCCCAATAATATAATTCTTTTTACTCCAAAATGAACAGCTAAATTAATTGCCCCAGCCCCACTATTAGAATTCCAGCATATTTTATTAGGAACAAAGCTTATGCCCATTTTCTTAACTTCATCCCTTTCTATACAATGCAAACGACCTCCAAAATCTTCCTTTAATAATGAAGGAGCGCTTGTAACGCGCAAACCTTTAAAAGCAAAAAATTCTATTTGACGATCTCTAAGGAATCCATTATCTCCAAAGTAAACGCAATCTACCCATGGCCCTAAACGAAACGCCATATTAACCGCTAAAACGTGTTGATCATGTATAGCAGACATATATGGAGAATAGGCTTCAACTCCTAATCGTCCTGCATACACTTCTTGAATAATTTCTTCTGGAATATTGAATTGCTTGGTAATAGACGGACCACCTCCAATTATAATACAAGTACCGTTATCCCAAATTCTAGGTATTGTCCACATAGTATGATTAATGTGTTAAATTAAAGCCAGAAATACACTTTTCCTTCGATTTGCAGCTATATATATTTTAATACGCCTATATAATGCAAATAGATAAAAAAGTTAAAAATAAGCTTTACAAATTTAAAGAAGAACATAATCTTTCTGCATCCGCTTTTCTTAATTTCTTTTCGTTAATAGGTTTACTGGTTTCCACATTAATCACGTCATACCATCCCTTCGTCTCATTATCTACGACATCATATAAAACTTCCTTTACTGCAGTTTCTTCATTCTCTTTCTTTGCCCATTCCTGTAATTCAGGAGATTCTAAACAAGTAAAAGCCGATTTATATTTTTCAGGAATATCTTCAGGATATACTGAAATAACTTGACCAGGTTTAATAATCGCATCAAATAAATAGAGAGAACCTTTACCTTCCTTCATATAACGAAGTTTCGGACGAAAACCTGGACGTATGGGTGTTTTAACCGGAACTGGAGGCATTCTTCTTATAGGTTTCATGAGTTATATATTTAAAGAATTACATAATCTTTCAGCATCGGCTTTATTTAACTGCTTTTCATTAATCTGCTTTTTTGTTTCAGAATTAATCACATTAAAACTTCCAGATAAAATTGAAGGGACTACTTTATATAAAATTTCTTTATCAAAAATTCCTTTACCTTCTGCTACAGATTGTTTTATTTCTGCTTCTGTGCTTAAACAAGAAACCACATTTCTAAATGCTTTTGGAATATCTTCGGGATAAGCTTCAAATACATCATTGTATTTAAATGTTTTCCCTAATATGGACAAAGAGCCTCCTCCAACCTTACGATATCTTAATTTTAAACGAGTTGCAGCTTCTATTTTTGGAGCAACTAATTCTACTTCTACTTGTTCTGCATTTTTAATCGGCAAAGGATCTATTACCGTGGTATTTCTGGTAATAGTTACCGTAGGCTTTTTATTTTCTGAAACCTGTGGCTTAGATGATTTCGTACGTTCCATGATATTAAAAAATTTGATTAATTTATAATTCCAGTAATAAAATCAAATCCATGATTAGGATCAATTTATTTACGCTTTAAATGTAGCATGAACAATTCCGCAATGTCCTTCTTGATCGGCACGAATCTGAGGAACAGCAATAGTCAGAACTTTAAACTTGGTAACAAATTTACCTTGTTCTTCCCACTGTACGTTCTGGAGAGGCATTCCCTGAACCAAACGGACAACATCAGGAGTCATCTGAACCATAAGGACGTTTTCAGCGGTCAAAGTATCTACTACTTTAATACCTTTGATATTATCCAAAGCTAAAATTCTCTGACGAATAGTTCCTGCATGATCATCAACGTAATCCTGATCCAAAATGGTTTCGTAAGCTACAGGAATATAGATCTGATAAGGACCATAGTAGTGAGCAGCAATAGCTTTCTGCTTCATTTCGATAATGTCGTTTACGATCATTTTTCCAGTTACTCCTGAATTATCCCATGAAGAATCCAACTGAATGGTATTTCTGTGCAGGAAGTTAGTGTAACTGTAAATCGTACCTCCACCGAAGGTATAAGATTTATCAGTAAATAACATTTTCTCCAATTTGTCAGCTACTTTACGAGCAGCACGTTCTGCCATAGAGACATCAAGTGGATTACCTAAACTACGACTAGAAGCCAATACACGAGCATTGATTTCATAGTCAGCGTGGATAATCGGAATAGGCAGGTAATGAGCGGTAAACTCTAACCTGTCATTTTCCCCACGGGTAACTCCATCCATCGTCATTACAGCCTCCAGTGCATCAGAAACATCATGCCATTCAAGCACGGTAGTTCCCATAGCATTGCCAAGGTTATAAATCAAGTTATTAGCTTTCAAATCAGCTATCCCCTGTAAACGAGTCTGAACGATAGGTAAAAGAACCTCATCCAATTGACGCCATTCATACGGACGCAAGGTAGCATTCGTATGGATATCCTGATTTATATAGTTTTCGATGTTTTTAACATCGCCACCTTTAAATACAGTAATCTTAGATTTACCTGTTTTTTCATCCAACCAAGGGCGCATCGCACCAGGGTCCATACGGCCCTGAGTCATGATAGCCGTAGCTACTTCTCCTGATCCACTACCTTGTCCAATAAAATCCATAATTGCATTATCCATTTTACAACTCCTTTCTTAATTAAACAATTCTAACTTTAATACGTAGACCAGAAGCTGGATGAGTTCCAACGGAACCCGACAGATCCACATGCTCCGTAGATACTCCAACAATCTGAAGACTGAGAGTTCCTACACCAGCGGAATCTTCAACGTGTTTCTGGAGAGTGCCGTCACCAGCAGATTCCAAAAAGTCCCCAATTTCTACATGCTCACCATCTTTCAGGAGGGCATTTACAACGTCTCCACGACCAGGAATCCAGCACTGTACGGGATCGGTATGTGCATAAGCATCATTAATCCCTTTACCTTGCATTTCATCTTCCAATGCAAACATCGGAAAAGCATTTCCACCCGGAGTAGCGTGTACTTTGATCTCCCCAGTAGAAGAGCCTACGAATTCAATTAAGTGGCCTGGTGTAATTGCTGCACTTGCAACAAATTCTTCCCTAACATCAGACCAAGCTTTAATAATAACAGAATGTCTTGCAACAGTTCCCATTTTTTATTTCCTTTCGATTAAAATTAATTACTAAATTCCTGGGGGTAAAAGTTTCTCCCCTCCTTCTTCGCCTTTGTTAACATTTAAGTTACCTCCAGCGCCTTTTCCGGAATAATCAACCGGAGCTTTAAACTGCTTACTCAATTTCTCAAGCTTTGCAGTACTCTCTACGCTTAATTCTTCTTTTGTCCAAACTCCCTCTACTGAATTATCCAGAATTACCTGAACTAATTCGTCACGATGAGCCTGATGTAATGCTAAACCGGATTGGAATTGCTCCTTCATTTCTTCTGGAACGATAGCCAATACATCTTCAGCAGTTTTAAAAGAATCTTTACGTACATAATCAGTTAAATCGGTTTCAATGGGAGCTTCTACACGAACTTCCTTATTCACCTCAATAACTTGGGGATCTTTTGGCGTTAAACGCGCCAACCGTTCTGGTCCTAACCCAAGTAACCATTCCCTATCGTCTGCTTCGGTTAAACCTAGCTGGGAGTTACCAAGGAGTTCTACGACCTTTTCTAAGCAGCAAGGCTTATCTTCCGGCATCTTATTTTCTCCTTTATTAGAATTTATCTTAGTCCTTATCATTTTATTGATTTGAACATAATTAACTTCACGACGTACTCGTACGGGTTCTCCTGATAATGAAACGCTGTCGTCTGCGTTTACTATATAAGATTGCTGATACCAGCCATCTTTTTCAAGATCGTTGCACCGTTTACGATAAACGATATAACCATCATAGACCTCTTCGATCATATTATAGTTATACGCGTCACTATTCCCTTGAATATCTTCCGCATCGGGTTGATCCATAGCGGCAGTTTCTTGGGTACAGGCAGCATCTAATGCGCTCTGAATTTTCTGTATCAATTCAAAATAACCCTGCTTGTTATCCGTAATTGACATTAGAATGTTTTCATGTGCGACTTTTTTCATGGTTAAGATAACATCATTGTTCATGTCATTCTTTTCCTCATTAACGATTACGCCACTATTGGCCCGAATACCACAACCATCTGACCATCCACAAGCTCCACTTTCACCGGGCAAGAGTGCAAGGTGATCCGGTCTATGGTTTCTAGCTATGGCATTATATTGTTCTTCTTCTCCAGCACTATTTGTATAAATGCCAGAAGATTGTTCTTCGTCTGTATATACTCCAACAGATACTTCTAATTGACGACCCTCCTGAATATAGGATAAAGCAGTTGGAGAGATAGCAATTAATTTCTGTTCATCTAACCAAACCTCTGCTTTTAATTTATTATCTTCTATTCTGGAATGAAATACTCTTCCAACCGATTGCTCCAATACTTCTGGAATATTTGCAGATACATTATATCCATCTATACTAGGATGCCCTATCATTACAGGAATACCATCCCAAGATGCAGGATATTTCCCTAAATCCTCTGCTAAATGAAGTAAAGGACCATGACTACCAGAATGAACTCCCTCTACCATCATTACTACCGGAACTATAATCTGCTTTTTACCTTGATATATCTGAGTACGGACTTGATAGTTTATGGAAGTTTGGGAATAATTTTCTAAATCATTAGTATTTACACTTCCATTCGCGCCTTTAATAGCCTTAATAGCACAACTACTTTCATCCCCTCCATCATCCATACATTTTTTATGCATGGAATTAGCAATATGGACCCACTGACGTTTTTGTTTGTCTGTTAATCCTTTTTTATGCTCATCTACTTTAGATATATCCCACATTTTTTATGCCTCCATTCTTATTTTATCAGAATGATGATACCAATTTTTTCTTCCTTTATTTGTATTATTTTTTCCTTTATGTGATTCGGATAAATGCAAACGAGTCTCTTCTGAAATAGGTTTTCTATTTTTAGCAGCAATAGATAAATGTAATCTATGCTTATCTGAAAGTATGCTACCTTTTGCTCGACTCACTATTGATATCCTCCTAATTAGAAAGTAAAATTACTAATATTTTGAATATTTATCATATTTTTATTTATTTTCTGATAAATCATATTCTGGTCCTGCTGGAATTGCAATACATCTACATTGGGGATGCAATGGAATCATAGGTTCTATTTCATCTAATGTAAATCTTTTCCCTTCCATTTTAGAACACTCACTACATACGCGATCATCCCCAGCAGTTACCCATTCTGCCATTACATGCACGCCAGCTATTCCCCAATTACGATATTCTTGAATCATAGCCATATGATGCGCACGTTGCATTTCTGTACGCGCTACCAATTCTGCTCTGCGTTTAGCTGGAATAAATCTACCTAATGTATCTGTCATTCCTAAAGTGCCAGTAGTATCTCCATTTATTACGGATACCAATTTACGAGCTATAAGTATCGGACCATCTCCATCTGCCATTCCTTGAGCTAAAATTCTGCTCATCTGCGCATCCATAGCAGAAGTTACTCCTTTTAAATCCGTATATGTTCTTGAAAATAAAATTCCTAAGCGATCCATATGAAAAGGCATTGCCATAACTGCCATAATTCCACCACTTGCTTCTATTGATGGGATATTCCATCCTGCTTTAATCATTTCATAGCGTGCTCTGATTACTCCCCTTTTATAAGAATCCTCTATATATAAATCTGACCATTCTTGTTGCAAAGCAGCTCCTAATTGCTGGTATTCTACTTTAGTTAATATGCCTTTATCTACTTGTTCTTGTAACCAAGACATAAATTCTTGTATTTTCTCTTGACTTGTCCGAAAAGCAAAAGCCTCTTTTCCTGGTAAAGTCATTTGATATATTATAGGATTAGGTTTAGGTTTTAATACAAAACAATCCTGTTCTACTACTGCTTTAGTAATTACTCTAGCTAATTCATTAAAACGCTTATCCATTTGCCCCACAAAAGCATTTCGCAATGCCGTCATACGAGTTGGATCTATCTTTTTAATGGTAGCTTGTGATAACTTATTAATATGCAGACTACCACAAGTACATAAATCACTATGATTATGAGCTATCATTCGGTTATTACTTTTTTATCAGCTGTAGGTTTTGCACTAGGATCTACTTTAGGAACTACAATAGGAGGTGCATTTTTAGCTTCTAATTCTGCTTGAAATGCAGCATCTTCTTCTTTAATGCTTCTTATAGTAGCCCCACCTACCATCTCAGTAATTAAATCAATTTGAGATTGAGTTAATCCTAAGAAAAATTCCATAAAGGCATCTGGAGGTATTACTTCAGGAGCTAATGGATTTACGAAATATTCTCGTAAAGCCGTTGCTCTAATACGGCCAATTTCAACTTTATCCTTTTCCGATACTGAAAATAAATCAGCCCATTCAATACTATAATCAACATTTGGTTTAGGTAATACTCCATATTCTATCATTCTATCTATAAATGGACGAATGATATGAGGCTCTGCAAATTCTTCCCTACGACCTTGTACAAAAGCGATCCATTCCGCAGCATCCTGACTAGAAGCTAATTCTCCACGTTCTGAACCAGATAATATGCGTTTAGGAATACCTGTAACTGCAGAAATCATCATTAATTGCACATCCACATGGCTCTTAGGATCTGATATTTGAGTAGCAAGAGCTTGTAATTTTACTCCCTGATTAATAAATAATCTACGTAAATTATGCTCATATTCATCTATCTGATCTTTTAAAGCTTCTTTTTCTGGAGTGCCCATGGAATATTCTTTATCCACTTCCCCAGCATAACCAGGACGAGCACCTCTCCAAAACATTTCTGCACTACCTCCTACTAATTTCTCTAAATCCTGAAGCCTATTAAATACTACCTCTAAGCGTGGAGTTCCTTCCGTTTCTGATTCCATTGCATTCTCTACCACATGGATCACTCTGGAATAATGCACTTTAATCGTAGTCCCCACTCCTGAAGCTATATTAAAAGTAGATGCTCCATTTTGAGGTTGCGTTAAAATTACATTATATAATTCTGGTAATCCATACCGTTCATTTGTAGTATCCGTTACCCATGTATCAATAATAGCACTAGATTCTCCTAATGGCCGTACATATAATAATTTACGCTTTCCTTTCTTAACCGGAGTTGCCCAATTTTGTACATTAGTAACATCATCAAATCCTAATAATAATACTCCATATCTTCCTAATCCGGTTAATTTATCTAAACGAACAAACATGGATTTAAGTTTCAAATATCGTTCTAAAGCAACCCAATCCTTTTCCAAATTTGTAGTTTCTGCATCCTTTGATTCAATTACTGATAAGGGACCTGACCAAGTAACTTTTACCGGACGTTCAATTACAGCACGGGCAATATCCTGACGTATAAATTGAGTCACAAAATCCTTATATGCTAACGTTTCCTTATATCCTAATGCCTGATATAAATTACGATCCCCATCATAAGATATTCCCATTCGATTCCCAAGCTCAGCTCTCGCAACTAGAGTGCTGGCATACCCTTGTATTTGGGAAAAAGGAATTAAGCGTTCTTTCGATTCTTTATTCCCTTGAATAGCCCCAGCGGGATTAGCTTTTCCACCTATAGTTCGTATCATAATTATAGTATTATTATTTTTTTATTCTAAATATTTGTGGATACTTAATTATCAAAGCATTATTAAAAGGAATCATAGATGGATATTCTACCATCTGTAATTCTAAACGATGTAAAGTTGTAGGTGGATGCGCTGGCTGAGCAGTAAATTGCGCACATTGCTCAAATAAGGATTCTTGAGTATTCCATATATCTCTATCTACAAAAAAAGCATCCAAACCTTCTTCTACTGCAACTAAGATATAATTAAACTCTTCTGCCATACAATTCAGAGCTTTTAAAGAAGCTCCATATACCATATCATTTGCCCAACTAGTATCTTTAGTACAAGTCAAAGATAATTCTAAAGGAAAATTTACATTATATTCTACGCTAAATACTCGTGGACGCCATCCTGCCTCCAAAATACCTTTCATCAACCATAAATCTATAGAATCTACATCTACAGAAACATAATCTATAAATTGAGGAACCTGATATTTAGAAAAGATAGCTCCAATATTTTCATAAGTTAAACTTGCACGTACTAAATTAATAGAAGCGCTGGCATTATCTTTGTCAAAAAATAAACCTTGCCAATTATCTTCTAAAATCAATCTAGCACAATTTGCTCCTGATCCTCCTTGAATAGTTGTAGCATTAAATCCAAATTCTACACAATGCTTATTTGTCGTTCCTATTTGTTCAAAAATATATTGTAAAATACCATCTTGACAAGCCTGAGAATATACCCGACTTCTAGCATCTAATATTTTTTGTAAATCTACCATGATTAAAATAACATTACCACTCGTTTAGATGTCAATTTTGCAAATGCTCCACCAGCAGCATCTACCTGATCCTTGTAAGTACTAAATGGAAAATGTCGATGCTCTTCAATAAATTCATAATTCCAATCTGCTTGAAGCAAAGATATATTTCCATCATTAACTTGAACTGAATAAGGATCGGCTCTATATATTTTGTCTCCCTGAGGTCTATCAGCTTGTGCAGTAAAGCCTGCTAAATTTTTGGTAGTGGCTTCTGCGGATTCTTTTCCTCCCGATCCTGGTTCCTGTTCATAATACACAGATACTTTAGGCCCATCAGTCTCGGCTACCTTTTTAATTATATGCTCTCGCTCGTCCGTTGACCAACGCCCACGCTTTACATCAAGGATTACCCAGCGTCCGGTTTTAAGCTTTGCCATTTTACATCCTACGGTATAGGCTGCATTAGTTTTGCCTGAGATTTTCTCTTTTGTACCTGCTTTATCCCAATACCGGACCACTTCTGCAATATCTACTGGATTTGGAGTTGCTGAAGTGATATGAAAATTATCCACCTTAAACATACCTCCACTTGGAGGCGTAGGAAATTGTCCGATTTGTCCAGCATAGGAATATTGACCTAAGTCAGCTTCCAAATCTTTTAGCACTGTGCGATTTAACCGAACAGGATCTAATAATCCATCTTTATAAAATTCCTTTAATTCCGGTGGATTTACTTTATCTGCATATTTATCTAATTCTCCCGGTAAGCAGATATGTTTAATATTAGCTTTCCTTTTTTCCAACATGTGGCCCGTAGGATCATTCTGATGCAATCGCTGCATAATGCCAATGGTAGCAGATACTGATTTATCTACCTTCCTGGTAGGTAAGGTTTGATCCAACCACCGATTAGTATTTTCCAATTCTATAGGACTAACCGCCTGCTGGGGATTAATTGGATCATCCCATATTATAATATGCGCGTGGAATCCGGTCAAAGTACCTCCGACTGAGGTAGAATACCTATTCCCTCCAAAATCAACTCGTGGTTTACGCCCAGCAAATATTTGAGTGGTTTTTATGATACGGAAGTTTGACTTGGTATCTTTATCTTCCTTGATATCCAATTCCGGATAAATGGTTTTATACCGATCCGATTTAATTAGGTCACGACTGTATTCCGCAGATTCCAAAGATAGGACGGCGGAATACGATACAGTAATAAAACGCATATAAAACCAACGAGTCCAGCACCAAGCTGGAAACATAATGGAAGTAATAACTGTTTTGGTGGTTCCTGGAGGTATATTAACAATCAGATCATATAGCTTTGGCTTACCTTCCCCTACATTCTCTGCTATCTTCTGTAATTCATCACATAAATACTTAACATGCCAGTTATCCTTAAAGGTCTCAGAACTAATCTCAGGCCAAAAGAATTTCAAAAATTCATAAAAGCTACGGTTATTAATCTCCCTAATCAATACATAAGGGTTCATGATGGCAGCGGCAAGAATCTTCCGCTTCGGAATGGTAGTGCGTACTGGTTTAATATGTTCAGTTGCTCCCTGCATTCTCGGTAATCTGTTTAAGCGATAACTGCAAAGCCTGTTGTAATTCTTCTGTGGAATATACCTTCTTATCTTTTAACTGCTCCTGCACATACTGCAAATTAATATTAGCAGTATAGTTAATATTATGCTCAGATTTGGAAACTTCCACCCAACCATTATCCCTCTGACGAATAGCCATCCATTTATGCATACAACTCGGGTCCCCTGGAATATGTTTGGTGGTAGTCTCTACAATCATTTCTCCCTTTCGGTTGATTGTAGTCTTAGTTTCCACATAATCGTAACCTATTGCCCTCTTATACCAACTTTCAGCTACATTAGCGTCAGCTTCCATCTTCCCCCGATTAAAGGCATCCTTAAATTCTTCATTATTGACCATCCAATAAGAAAGCATACTTGGACCTATGCCTAAAAATTCAGCTAACTGTTTCTGCGTCACCCCTAAAAGAGCATACCTAAAAACCTGCTCGGCCATCTCCGGTTTCCACTTGGAAGAACCAAATCTATTCTGGCGCTCCCCTTTTAATCTGTATCCCATTTGTAATGAAATTTTACTTTTCTAATACCAAAATTAATGGTTTTTTCTGATTAAATCGCTTCAGCCCCCTAAATTAAATTTTTATCTTTTCAACAGAATTAAATTCCACCTCTCTTCTACCTACCCTAAATTTTCATCTAAAAAATCTTCCACCTTTTTTATACCCGAATAATTTCCTGACCCTAAAAATGGCTACAGAATAATTTCCCCAAGCCTATTCCTAAGCCCTGGAATTAGTATTCTGTATTTATTCTGTATACCTATTCCTACCTTATACAGAATTATTTCTGTATTACACAAAACACATTTCTCCGGAAAATTTTTTGTATTATTTTTTGACACCATTTTTTCAACAGAACACCCTCCAAAAACTATTAACATATGTAATTTAAAATTCCCCTATTCCAAAAAGGATTAGTTGGTATTCTTCCAGCCTAAAATTAATAAAATATCCAAAAAAGGCTAAAAATCTATTTCCTACTGGATATCAGCGTTTGCATGTTCCGGAGACCCTATAAAACCTTCGATTAAAGCAGAGATTATAAGGCAATAGCAAATCATTAAAAGGTAATAAAATTAGTTGGGTGGATAAATAGTATAATATCCTTATTCCTATTCCCTAATCTATACAGAATAAATACTACTAAAATACCTTAAATAAATCCTATATAGCCATAAGAGCAGATAGAGATAGTCCCTATTATATGGATTTAATTAGCGTATAATGGGAATATAAAGCAATTAGGGTGTTTCTGCTTAAGTATGTTCCCCCCACCCGTTCCTTTTTATCAGGGATTTTTTGTATAGTATATAGAGGGGTCGTCCGGTAATTTTAGCAATCTCAATGCGCCAAATAGGGCAGGTCAGCTATTAATCTGCTGATAATTAGCTATTTAGCTCAATAAAGCAGCAGCCTCAGCCCTTTGCAGCCCTCTGATATCCTGCTTTTGCAGCGCTTTTGCTCTCTGATTATTTCCAGGGCTTTAGCAGCCCTTTGCCTTTTTATCCTGCTGCTGCTAAATTATCTGAGCGCAGAGGCTGAGCAGGGCTTTTATCTGCTTTTGCCCTCATTGCTTATTTGCTGCTTTTATCTCTGCTAAGCTTTTGCGCTTTGGCTTTAGCTCTGCCATTTATTAGCAGCTCTGCTCTGATATGCTTTTATCGCTTTGCTAATTATTTGCCCTTTGATTATTGCCCTCTATTATCTGCTAATTTTTAGCCCTAATTTTTTTGATTTTTTAGCAGCTCTTATTTAATCTGATTTTAGATTTTTGCAGCTCTTATATATATCATTTATGGCTTTAGCTGATATATATTAGCTGCCATTATTGCAGCCCTTGCTAAAGCATTTAGAGGGCTTAAATTTTGATTAAGGGCTTTGGCTGGCATTGCTGAGCCTCTTAATAGAGATAATTTGCCTATGCTGATTATCAGCTAATTAGCTCAGCCCTTTTTGATTTATCAGCGCTTTAGAGCGCTCTGCCATTATTGCAGGGCTGCGCTTATTTGGCTGATTTATAAGCTTTTATATTTTTGGGCTGCTGCTGAGCGCTGCTGAGCTTTGCCCTAATTAGCCCTTTTTTGGGCTTTAGCTTTTAGCCCTTGCTTTAGAGCCGGAGCAATATGCTGAGGGCTGGCATTTTTTAAAGCTGGCTGCTGAGCTTTAAGCCCTCTATTTTTTGCCCTCTGATTAATCGCTTTAGCTAGCTCTTTAAAGCCTCTGATTATTGCCCTCTTTTTTGGCTTTAGAGCTGGCTGCTTTTAGCCCTCTTTAGCTTTGCCCTTTATTGGCTCTCTAAGCTCAATTTAAAGCCCTTTTAAGCCCTTATATATTGGCTGCTGATTATTGCCATTGCTCAGGCTCTTTTAAAGCCCTTTAGCCCTCTTTTATGCTTTTGGCGCTAAGCTGCTAAAAATCGCTGCTGAGCTTTTGCTAATAAGGGCTTTTAGAGGCTCATAAATGGCTGATTATCAATTATCAAAGCGATTTTTTGTCAGCTTTAGCCCTTTTTTTGCGCTTAGCCCTTTTATAAAGCGCTGATTATCAGCCCTATTTAAAAAGATTAGCCTTTTATTGCTTATTTGCTCTAAAATTTGCCATTATTTTTATCTAATATGCTGATTTAGAGATAATTAAAAAAGGGCATTTTTGCCGATAATTTGCCATTTTTTAAGCTGATTTTTTGCTAATATGCTGATTTTTAGCTTGAAAGCTTTTAGGGCTTTAGAGGCTCAAAGGGCTTTATATATCATTAATCGCTGATTTGATATATTTATTTAGATTTAGCTTTGATTAATATCCTAATCCTGAGCAATTTAGCTCTAAAAGCCTCTATTATAATTTTGCTATTTTTGGCTTTAAATTTGGCTCTTTTAGGCTCAATTATTAAAAAATTTTGCTTTTGCAATTATTTGATAATCAGATATTTAAAAGCTCATTTTTTGCTTTTATATATATTGCCTATATCAAAAATGATATATATGCTTATATTTGCAGCGCTTTAGCCAAAGCTCAGCCCTGAGCAGCTCCTAAGCAAGCTAAAGCCTGCGCTCTCAGCGCTGCGCTCTTTGATATGCTGGCTGATAGATTTATTAGGCTTTAGCCCTTTAGCTAAAGCAGGATTAATCATAATGAGGCTTTTTTAGCCTGAGCGCTTTGCTTTGGGCTGCAATCTTTGCAGCAGGGCAAAGCAGCTATTAAAAAAATTGCTTAGGGCTGCTAATTTATTAGCAGCAAGGCAATTTTAGCAGCTCAGCAGCTTGCATAATAAATGCAGCTTTAAAAGCTTTTAATTTGAGCGCTGAGAGCCTAAAAGCTCTTTATTTTAAAGATATCCTAAAGCCTTTTAAATTGATAAGGATTAAAAATCCTTTAGCCTGAGAGCTGCTAAGCTGAGAGCAGCAGCGCTCATAAAAAGCAAAGCAAAAAATCATTAATTTGGGATAAAGCAAAAAAAGCCCTTAGCCTTTTAATATCTGATTATTAAAAGCTGCTAAGGGCTTTTGCTATTTATAGAGGGCTGCTTTTTTGCAGCGCATTGCTAAAATCAAATCAAATCTAAATTTTATCAATTATGGCAATTAATCAAAAATTAGAGCTTTTAGCCCAAAGGGCTGAGGCTCAAAAAATTTTTAAAGCTGCTGAGCTGGCTGCTGCTGAGCTGGCTGCTAATAAATCAGCTAAAGAGCGCAAAGCTGCTAATAAGCTGAGAGCAGCTTTATATATTATTAGCGCTCAGGCTGCTGATAATTTAGAGAGCGCTAATTATCAATTATCTAAATTATTAAAAGCTTAAAAAATGGCAAAAATTAATTATATGGCTGAGCAGCTTAGAGCTGTTGAGGCTAATCTAAATTTATTTGCTGCTGAGGCTGCTGCTAAAATTGCTTTAGCTGCTGCTGAGCAGGCTGCTGCTAATTATTATGAGGCTGCTAATCTTGCAAGCTCTTATTATATTGATATGGCTGAGGCTGCTGCTTTAGCCATTGCTCAGCCTCAAAGCGCTGAGCTTTTAGAGCTGGCTGCTCAGGCTGAGCAAAGAGCGCATGAGGAGCATTTTTTAGCTGATAGGCTTTTAATTGCTGCGCTGGCTGCTGATAAAGATTATAAAGCCAAAGCGCTTATAAATCAAATGGCAATTTGCAGCGCTCAGGCTGCTGCTGCTGAGCTAAGCAAAGCGCTCAGGGCTGATAATGAGGCTAATAAAATCCAATAATTATGAGCCTGAGAGCTGCCAATATAATGAGGCAAAGCGCTAAATTTTTTGGCGCTTTAGCTGCTGCTGAGCAGGCTGCTGCTGATATCGCTAAGCTCAGCCCAAAGCAGCAAAAAAGAGCAGCGCTGAGAGCTGCTAAAAAGGCTCAAAGCATTATAAATCAGAGGGCTGATAAAAAGCAGGCTAAAAAATATCTGCAAATCTCTCAGCCAAAGCTCAGCCCTGCTCAGGCTGAGAGGGCTGCTGATTTAGATAGAGCTGCTTTAGCCATATATAAAGCCTCTGAGCAATATGCTGAGCGCTCTGCTGCTGCTTTGGCTGCTAAAGCTGAGCTAATTGCTAAGCGCAAAGCTAAAGCCTCTGAGCAGGCTGCTGCTGAGCAGGCTGCTGCTAATCTCAAAGCTGAGCAGGCTGCTGCTTTTGCTGCTGAGCTTAATGCAATTTATTTAGCTGAGGGCTTAATTTAATTATCTAAAAAATTTATCAAATGGCTGATTTAAAAAATCATTTTTTAGCTCAGGCTGCTGAGGCTGCTGCTGATTTAGCAGCTCTCCAAAGCTTTAGCCCTGCTGAGCTGGCTGCTGAGCCTATCTATTTGGCTGAGCTGGCTAAAAAGGCTTTATTTGAGGCAATTGCTGCTAATAAAAAAGCTGAGCAGCTTAATGCTGAGGCTCTGAGAGCTGAGCTTATTTTTTATGCTGAGAGCGCTGCAAAATTGAGAGCTGAGCAGGCTGCTGCTGCTAAAGCTGCTGAGGCTGCTAAAGCTTTGCATTTTTATATTAAGCGCTTTTTTATCAATCAGCGCTAAAGCCCTGCTAAGCAATTTTTATCTAAAGCCCTGCCAAAGCTCAAAAGCTTAGCAGGGCTTTTTTTTGCTCTAATATAGGGGGCTGCAATTTTTGCAGCTCAAAAAATCAAATCTTTAAATTTTATCATTATGGCAAATTTATCTAAATCTGAGCAGGCTGCTAAAGCAGCAGCTCAGGCAATTGCTGAGAGCGCAAAAATTATTAAAGCTGAGCAGGCTGCTGCTCTCAAAGCTGAGCAGGCTGCTGAGGCTGCTGCTGCTAAAGAGGCTGCAAAATTAGAGGCTGAGCGCTTAGCTGCTGAGCTGGCTGCTGCTGAGGCTTTAGAGGCTGCTAAATCTCCTGAGCAGAGAGCTGCTGAGCTGGCTGCTGCTGAGCAGGCTGCTAAAGCTGCTGAGGCTGCTGCTGCAAAAGCTGCTGCTGATAAGGCTGCAAAATTTGCAAAGCTTAGCCCTGCTCAAAAAATGCTGGCTGAGGCTAAAGAGGCTTTAGCCGCTGAGAGGGCTGCTGCTGATAAGCTCAAAGCTGAGAGAGCTGCTGAGGGCAATGCTTTTAATCCTGAGAGCGCTAAAGCTGCTAAAGAGGCTGCAATTATTGCTGCTGCTGCTGCTCTCGATAAAGCTGAGCAGGATAATGCTGCGCTTATTGCAATTTTTAAAGCTGCTGAGCAGGCTGCTGCTCCGGCTCTCGCTGCCATTGCTGAGGCTGCTAAAAATTATGAGGCTGCTCAGGCTGCTGCTGCTTTGCCTATCATAGCTCCTAAAGCTGCTAAAGCTGGCAATAATGGCGCTGGCAATAATGGCCTTGGCATTATTAGCGCTTTGCAAAGCTTTATCAAAGCAGCAGGGGAGCAGGGAGCTGCTAAAGCTGATATCATTAATCATTTAGCTGGCTTATATCCTGAGCGCTTAGAGAGCGCTATGGCTCATACTTTGGAGCAATGCTGCTATAAAAGCCAATATCAGATTATTAAAATAGGCAAGGGCTTATATAAATCAATCGCTGATTAATTAGCTCTTTTTGCTGCTGCTCTTTTAGCCCTGCTTAGCTTTTGCTTTGCAGGGCTTTTTTTGCCCTTATAATTTTGGCTTTAGCTCTGCTCTCAGGCTTTAGCTTTTGATTAATTTTTAGCCCTCTTTAGCCCTGCTCAGCGCTGCAATTTTGCAAAGCTTTGCAGGGCTTTTTTTTGCCCTTTGCAGCCCTTAGCAAGCTGAGCAGCTTGCAAGGCTAAAGCCCTCTATTTTATTGGCTTTTAGCTCTGCTGCTTTGGCTCTGCGCTGGCTGCTGCTAAGCTTTAGCCATTGCTCCAAAGCTCAGAGCTTTTAGCCCTTTAGAGCTGGCTGCTTTTAAAGCGATTTAAAGCCCTCAAAGCTCAGGCTTTAGCCCTGCAAAGCTTTAAGGCTTTTAGAGCCTTTTAGCCCTGCTGAGGCTGCTGCTGAGGGCTGCAAATGGCTGAGCTTGCTGCTGCTTTTGCAGGGCTTTAGCTCAGGCTCTCAGGCTGCTGCTGAGAGGGCTGCAAAGCTCTCAGGCTCTCAGGCTCTCAGGCTTTAGAGCTGGCTGCTGCTTTTGGCTCTGCAAAGGGCTAAGGCTGCTATTATTCATGAAAAAATAAATAGCGAGCTAAAAGCAGCCCAAAAATTGAATGAAATAAATAAGCTGCAAAAAGCAGCCAGAAATTGGAAATTTTAATCAATCAATCAATTCATAAACAATCTAAATTTAAATGCCATGTGTAAAATGAGTCAAGAATTTATAGCAGCTAGAAAAGAAAAAGCTGCTAATGAAGCTGAGGCAAAAGCAGCCCTTAAATCCTACATGATGGATTTGGATAATGCTTGTGAAGAAATGGAAAAAGCGCCTGAGCCTGCTGCAAAAGCAAAGCCTGAATTTCCAAAAGATAAATCCGATATCGAAATGCTAATCGGATATATGAAATCTGCCGAGAGGTTAGCTGAATATGCTTTAAAGCTATCAGAGATTACCGATGAATGCGAGCGCAAATTGGAAAATGCAAGGGAGAATGAAAAAAGAGCTGCTGATGAGGCAAATGCAGCAGCTGAAGCTTTTGCAAAATTTGCTGATAGCAGGAGCTTGTTTTGGATGAGGATTAAGCATTCAGATTTTTAAGCCATGAAAAATAATCATGCTGATTTTGGGCAGCCAAGAGGTATGCACAAAGAAGTAATCATTGCCTTAATCTATGAATTGAATCGGCTGGATTTATTTATTGATTTTGATATCAATGATTTACCTGAAGAAATCCCTGAGCAAATGAAAGATACCTGCAATAAAATGCTGGCAATCATGCAAATCCTTACTTTAGAAGGATATATGGCAGATGGACAAATGAAATTTGATCCAGCTAAGCCCTGGATCGAAATCGCTTATTGGGAAAGCGCAGGATAGGCCCTGAATTGAATCCCTTTTTGGATTAGCTTAGCCGCTGGAGTAAATTCCAGCGGCTTTTGGCATTGAGAGATAGTAACGAATTAATCAATCTAAAATCATATTTTATTATGAAAAAGGAAAAAATAAATGCAGCTGAATTGATGCTGCTAAAAATGATTGCTCAGGCAGCCATTAATGATTCTGAGAAAGCTTTTGCTGCTTTTAAAATCGCTGCTAAGAATAATGATTATCCAGCAGATGAAGATTATGAGGCTGCATCAGCGAATGCTTATGCTTTTGCCAAATGCGATATCTATTTCGCAGAAATAAATCGGCATTTTAAAAATGGAATTCCTAAAAAATATCAGCTAAATGGATATGAGGAGTTGCATCATCAAATCCCCAGCAGAGCTATTATTTGTTGGGAATTGGATAATATCCGCAAAATGGCAGAAGAAATTGAAATTAGCAGAAAAAAGATTGCTGAGAATATGAAAAAATTCTTTACAATTGATTATGATTATCATTATGAATTTCCTGCCGATGAATCTGATTTAAAATTAATCAATGATCGGAAATTAATTTTGGAAATAGAGGATATTAAATGGGCTGCCATTCAAATAGGAGAAGGATATTAATCATGAATAAACAAATTTTAGCCAATGGCATAGAAATCATTTGGGGACCAGAGCCTCCATTTGGCTGCGGAGAAAATGAAATTCATAATTGCCCTGCTGATATCCTTAATCGGTTGGAAAAATTAATTGATATCGGCAATGCTGGCAAAGAAGAATGGCCTCAAGAAATAGAGGATATCCTAATTTCTCTTGTTGGAGAAGAATTGCATATAAAATTAGGTACAGATAATATCTACATTGAGAGAGGGATAATCTGTACTATGTAATTTGGGTTTTGATTTGATTTGATTGCTTAGCCTGCTAATTTCGATTAGCGGGCTTTAGGCATTGGATAGAGGCTATGAATTTAGCAATGTAATGCCTTAAATTGGCTTTATATTGTCTAAATAGGCATATTGCCTTATCTGCTGGCTTAATTTGCTAAAAAGGCTTTACATGAGCTAAAAATAAATAGCGCTTTAAAAAGCAGCCCGAAATTTGAAATCAATCTTTAATTTATAATCAAAATGAAAAAATTTGCAATTACTTATGATGGCTTTGAAAACTCGGGAGTGAGTAAAGTAAAAGCCGACAATGTGGAAGATGCGCTGATTAGTTGGAAATTTGCTATCTATAAAGGCGATACAATGGAAAGCGCAAAAAAGGAGTGGGAGGAAGTAAAAAGAGAGCAAGCTGAAAATGATAATGATGCAAGATGGTTGAAAGCCTCAATCGGAACATGGTTGGATTATGAATCAGGTTGTGGTGGAGAAATGGATATCGCTATCAGCGTAATCAACTTGGAAAATGGAGAGATTGAATGGAAAACATCAAACGAAGGAAATAGAAATATTTTATTGGCTGAATATGGAGCTTATGAGCCAATGGTAGGATAAAAAAAAGAAATTATGAAATACCAAAAGTCTGCCATTAGGCAAAGGATTGAGGCTATTCTGGATGAAAAGCCTTCTCGCTGCTTTATTGGAGCTACTTCCAAAAAGCATGATAAATATCGAATGAAATTGCTCTATAAAGCAAACAAGCAAATAAGCGCAGGAATGCGATATGAGATTAATGCCCTGCCATTAGTTATAGGAATGCGATTTACAAATGTGCATGTTCCTGGAAAAGATTATCTTGCTATTAAAATTTACTTTAGTGCTAAACCAAAAATGATTGCAATTGAAATAAAATAAATTATGAATGAAATAATTTTAAATCTGAAAATCTCCGATGCTATCTATGCTGGCATTGTAAAAAGAGATCAAATTAATGCATTCAGATGTAGTAGAAAAGGAACCTGATGCAGATGATGTGGCTCAGCATATTTGGATGCTGTTGCAAAAGTATGGAGAATAAAGAAATCTGACAGTTGTGTTATCCTCAGCTCATGCTTCTCGGTAGGCATGGGCTTTTGAGGTATAAAATAGATTACAAATTTAAATTAATAAAGCTATGAAATCAAAAGTTTTAACAATCGCTGGATTAATCATTGTAGTGATAGGGGCTATGATGGGAGATGATAAAAAAGCAGGTATTTGTTTTAGCCTGCTGGCTATTGGATGTATTTCTATAATAATTGGAACCTCAAAAGAAAAGCAAAATGAAAATAGTTAATGCTTATGGATATGAGATTTCCATAGAAAAACAAATAGTTGAAGGTAGAAAAGAAATAATCATTGTTGGATTGCCAAAAAGCATTATAAATCGGATTGAAGATCATATCCGAGAATGGCAATCCAATGAATTTGATCCTGCTGGCATATTGGAAATTCCAACTGAGATAGAATCCATTTTATTGGATTGGTTACCTGAACAAAATGATTATCTAAATGATATTACCAATATCATTGTAAATGAAGATGGCTCTATCACAACTTATTAGATTATAGATTTAGATTGATTGATTTTTAGCGCTTGCCTGCTATCCTTCATTGGGTAGCAGGCTTTGGCGTGTGGAAAAGAATATAAACTTTAAATCTTAAATATTATGTATTACGAAATTAATGTAGCTTTTCTTGGTCGGCATTTATTTGCTACGGCTAAAAGATCATTAACTACAAAAGAGCAAATGGAAATTTGCGTAAAGCTTTTTAAAAGCAAATTTCCAGAATCAGAAGGATATCATATATCAGTTGTATTTTATGAAAATACTGGATTAATTCTTGATATTAGTAATCTATGAAAAAAGAAAAACAATTTCAGATTGGGGATCATGTATCCTACTCTGAAGATCGCAAATCCTCTTTAGATGGTTATGCAAGATTGGTAACCAGGAGAGATGATTTAGACATGATATGGGAATCTCAGGATGATTTAAGGCATGAGGTATGGGAAGGAATGCTGATTGATTTCAACACCCAAATCGAATATAGTAGGGTATTGTTGGAAAAATGGCAAAATCCTCAGGATGCAGAATCTGAATTTTTTATTGTGCCGGATGAGGATAATGAATTATCTGAAACAATGGAAGAGGTAAAACCCTATTTGCTTTATGTTTCTTTTGTAGATGATGAAAGAGGATTAAAATCATCTGGAATGGTTAAATATAGTGGCAAATCTATGCAGGAAGCTTTATTAGAGATTATAAATAAACTTTCCTATGCTTGGGATGATGAAGATGATGATGAAAATCCAACTGAGGAAATGTTATTGGCTCATTTGAAAAGTCATAATGGAGATGGATGCGCTTATATTATTAGCATCATCAGAGATAATGGAGAAATAATTTTTGCGGAGGAATAAAATATGTTACGAGTAGAAAGGACTGCGCTAAGAAAAGCGCAGGAGAAAATTGAAAGAGAAAAGGCTAAAAGAAAAGCAGCTAGAAAAGCTGCAAAAGAAAGAGCTGCAAAAAAAGCCTTAAAATACGTTGAAAAGCGCGAAGAAATTGAAGAATATCAAAAGCGCAAAGCGGAAGCAAAAGCAGCGGAAAAGGCATATCGGGATTCATTGCCAAAAGAGAAAATAGTAAAAAATTATAGCCCAAAACCTGATAGCTGGCCTGAGAAAGTGCTAATCTATCTGGAAGAGAAAGGGGAAAGCAGGGCTGCTGATATCCGTAGGGAAATTGGATTGGATGAATATTGTAAAGGAACTCCCTATGATGATCGAAGCAATTATACCTTACTTAGCAATATCATTCCAAGATTGATTAGCAAAGGATTGGTAAAACGCACCTCAAGAGGTTATTATGCACTAACGCATCCATTTCTAAAAGAATGGGATGAATTATCGGTACAAGGTAAAGATGTGATTGTATTAACTTTCATAGATAATCTTGGATCGGTTAAAAATCCCATTTATGGAGCTTTGGTGAGCTATAAAGGGCAACTTGGATTTATCCGGTATAAAAATGGAGGCTTTGAGCTGCTTTTAGATTCAGAGACCATGGAAAAATATTATGAGGAAGATTATCTGATTAAAGTTGCAATCAAGTATGAATTAACTTTTAAATACGTAAAATGAAAAGAAATGATGTGCAAATAGGAGCCACAATAGAAGCTCATTTGGATGCTCCTTTCTCAAGTACAAGAGTTCGCGTAAAAGTGCTGCAATATCTGCCAGGAATAGCAACTGAGGATCATCATGTATGGGCGGTAGAATATCCAAAAGGAATTTTAAATCTGTTATCTCTTTCCAATGGAGTATTAACTACCAATCATGATGTTCCAATTGAGGAAATGCTGGCTGAGGGCTATCCCGATGTAGAAAGAAAAGTAAATGCTCTTTGTAAAAAATACAATTTAAAAATTGAAGAATGAAAGCAGCAGTATTAGTAGTTAGAAAAAGGAAGTTGAGAAGAGAAAAAAGGAAATATTATTGGTATGATAGAATTACTCTTACCATTATTGGAATCCTTGCAATTGTTTTAATGTTAGTATCATTTAAGAATTAAAATATTGAAATACGGCTGGTCCTCGCTGAATGATAGCTCAGCGAAGGGCGGTACTATGCTCAGCGTAGTTGATAGTCCGAATCTATCCCCAGCCGCTAAATAATTGTTAAACTAAATTCATAATTATTATGACTGACAAAAATTTCGCTTTAGCTTTGGAAATTGTATCAAAAGCTAACAACTGCAAAGTAAATTTTGTAGTGCCGGTAAATGGGAGCTATAATCACCCCCACCAATTGGTCCTGATTAATTGTGATGCCCATACAATCAACTCCCTCATCTCTCAGGGATTTAGTCTTTTCTTAAAAGAAAAAGTAGGCTTAATTGTAGATAAATTTTAAAAAATGGACTTTCTGGAAAAAGGGGTTTGGGATGCTTTTGAGCAGGCCAACCAAGAATATAATAAATCTGAAAAAGATTTTAGGGCAGAAATGCAACAAATGGAGCAGGATATAATTGAAGCTGCAAGAGCCGTAAAATTTGATTTAGGAATATTGCAGTTTACAATTAATCAATATCGAAAACTAAATCGCACCAATGTTGTGCCAAAAGAAGTAATGGAGGCAATAAAACTTTTACAAAAATAAAAAACGATGATTAATCCAGAATGTGATTATTTTGAACAAACCATATTTGATGGGAATACAAATTCCTATTATATGGAGATCAGAGAAGTCAACTGGAAAGCTATGAGCGATCCTGATTTCATAGATAGAATCATATTTCAATTTCCTTTGACTGAGCAACAAATCAGCAATTTATTGTTTCAATTTAGACCTCAATAAGATGAAAAGTAAAACTACAAAAAATCCGGTAGCAATTAAAGTAATTAGCAACCTGATAGAAAGAGTTCCGGATTATAAATCCGGAACTTATAATCAGCAAGATCCAACGACATTTGAAAAAGGCTCAGGATTATTTAATGTTTTTGGAAATCAATTCCAGGTAATGACTAACGATTGCACTTGGGGAGTAGAGGTAGAGATTTATATTGTTAGATCCTTTTCTATGGATTGGGAAGCAGAGGCAGAATCATTTGCTAAGTGGCAATCCTTTAACAAAGGAAAAAAATACCTGTCAGATTATCATATCAGTGGAAGCAATATCACTTATAAAATCCTGATTTCCAATTTCTATCTGAGTAGAGGCTTTAATTATCCTGATGAATTAATTATCCGGAAAAAGCAAAAAGGAATTTATAGGATAATTGCTACCATAAATAAGAATTACGAGCCTATCCACAAAGAGGAAGAAGATCATGAAATGTAGATTGATCCAGCCGGTGGAGTTCATTATGGATATGAAGGGGATCCAGCAAGAATGTATGAGTAAGATGTGCCGATGACGCTTAATGAGCAGAAACTCCCAGCAATGGGAGTCCACATCAAAAAGTAAAAATTATGAAAAAACAAAAGTTATCAGAAGAAATGCTGAGGGCTAAGGTTGGAGATCATATTAAAATCACGGCCATCCATCCCGAATCAGCTTTTAAAGAGGATGAAAAGGAAATTACCGCTCAGAAAGAATTCCGGATTTGGGAAAGTAGTACTAATTTCCAACCAATATCTGGTGGATTTATGATGTTAGAAGTAGAAGTTCTTGAGAATTTTGAATTTAAAACAGGAACAGAAGTGCAAAAAGGAGAAATCTTATCTATTTATGGAGTCAAATTTAATACTATAAAAATGAAAATACCAATTATGGTTGAAATTGAGCAGCAAGTCATAGACGATCTGCTTATCATGGCTTATGAAGGTGGAAGCACTACTTGGGCGATCTTATCTGAAGAAGCAAATGTTATTATAGAAAAAGCTTGTCCGGAAAAAGATAATTTAAATTTAGCTTCTTCTGAGCGCTTTATTAAAGCTATTTATTCTGGCTGCGAAATTCCAATTAATGATGCTGAGGATGAAGAAGAGGTACTAGGAACTATTTCTCAAAAATCAATTGAATCAGCTTTGCTAATAATGGCTAAAGAAAGAGAAGATGATATTTCCGATATCATAAATGAAAATTGGAATGCTGATACTGCCGATATATTATTTCAATATGCTGTACTGGGAGAAATTGTATTTGGATAATCAAAACTAAATAAAATGAATAATTCTATTTTTAAAATGCTGTCGGAAGAAGAAGCAGCAGCCATGCGTAAATGGGCAAGGGAAAATTATATCCCTGGAACAGAAGTAAATCCAGTATTCCATCCTGAAGTCAGAAAAGAATGTGAGCAAATGAATCTGGAAGCCATTATTAAAAGAGAAGCCCAAATTGGGAATTACTGGCCCTTTAAATCTGAGAAACAGCTTAATGATCGCTTTATCTTGGAAGATGAAGGAATTGGAGGAGTGCTGATTGCCTATGCAGTAAAAGACGATCATCCAGTTGGTCATGTATTACTGGATAATGGAGAGATTGAAACTTATGATTTGGAATATCTAAATTATTTATGATTATGAAAATAGCACATTTACATTTACAAGATGGCATGGGAAATAAAGAGACCCTAATCTGCAATCTTATTGATGGAGAAATCAAATACTCCTATTTTGGAGGCTGGGGTTCCAGCGGAATGGCTTTTGCCTTATCTAATCTTCAGTGCACTCTACCAGTAGATTTAACAAATGAAAATGAAACCTCTGCTCAATTTGTAGCAAGAATTAAGAATGTAATTAATATAAAAAGCGTAGTGAGAGTAGTAAATGAGGTAAATTGTAACATAACCTTTAAATCTTAAAATAATGACCGCTTATTATGGATTTAAATTAAGAGAGCAGCCAGAACCAATAAAAGATGAAACTCTTGTCGCTTTGGCAGAAGCATTATTCCAGCTGGATGGCTGCATTTCTTGGAATCATCCTGAAGATACTCCAGCAAATATTGCAGATCTTGATCCTCAATTCAAACCTATCATTGATAAAATGAATGCAATCATGCAAATCTTTATTCTTGAGGGATTGATGGACCCGTGGGGTGCATTTCTTGTGCATCCTGATAGATTAGAATTTAAGAAATTAATGCAATAAATTTCAGATGTATATGAACGTCCATAAAAACAAATTAAAATGAATGCAAAACGTAGAAAAGAAGTAGCCAGAATTTCCGACGAACTTGAAAAATTAAAAGAAGAGTTGGAATCTCTGAGAGATGAGGAGCAGGAATACATGGATAATATGCCAGAAAGCCTACAAGGATCAGAAAAATATGAAATAGCAGAGAATTGCGTGAGCAATATGGAAGATGCTATCTCGAACATGGAAGATGCGGTAGAAGCTTTGGGTAGTGCAGTTGAATAGGCTTGCTTTTGGAAGTTCGGTAGGGATCGAAGCCCTACCAAGCCTCAATCTATTAAAAACAAACTTTTATGGAAGAGATCAAATCGTTCCTGCGTTTGAGACGCTATTTAGCTTCGATTCCTGATATTGACAAAGGTGGATGCGGTATTGCTGCCTTAGTTATGCATAGGTGGCTAAAAAAGCATGGAAAAGCCTCAGAAATCGTTTATTTTTATGATGATACTACTGGCACCTCATTTACTATAAATGATGCTATTGTTACTGGGAGGGAAGAAGATTATGATCCAGTAGGATGCGCTCATGCGCTTATTAAATATAAAGGTAAATTTTATGATCCTAATGGAGTGCAGCATGACTCGAGATCCAGCCATATCTTAAGTGAAGATTTTGTAGTGCGCTCTATTTGGAATGAAGATGCTTGGAGCACTATTTTTAATAGGACTCATATTAAAGAAATAGAAATTGATTTAAATATTGATTTAAGTGATATTTATATTTAAAAAGAAAAATATGAAAACATTATTAATCACCGGAATTTATCATTGGGGGAGGTAATTCCCCAAATCGAGTATTGATATATGATGAAATAACCGTATACGGCCAAACCGATGATACCCCCGGAATTACCTTTATTGGAAACTATCGACCAGAAGAAACTGAAGACTATGATGGTAATCCTGAACTCTACGATTCCAGCTATTTTAAATTGCAGGAATTTGCTAAACTGAAGTATATGGAATACTTTGATTGCGATGATTGGAATATATTATTTATGGATTGGCTAATTGAAATAAAATGACAAGAAGAAATAGTACCGCGTTTTCCAAAGAAAAACTATATGATTTGGAATATATCCAAGATGGTAATCAATTACCGAATTTGGACGAATGGATTGAAAGAAATATCGGCAATAAAGCTATGTCCGATTTGTATGAATTATGGAAATATAACTATGCGCAAATAGGAACCGCAACCGATTGTCCAACGGCTTATCAATCTTTTATGCACGAACTTAGCACTGTCTTATTGAATTGTAAACTTTTACAAAAAGAATTTAGTATTGGTTTCCAATTCGGTGCCATAGCTGCTACAACGTACCAAAATAATACGATTCCTAATTTAATTGAGATCGGTATTATATGGCCTAAATGGAGTTCAAATCCTATTGATATATTGGAGGAATTAAAATGACAAAAGATTTATTGATTAAACTGAGAGATCATATTAAAGACAAGCCGTATTTAGATTACGGCTTATGTCATGAGATATGGGATATGTGGAGTATTGATTCTACAGCAAACTCAAAAGAATTTACTGAGGAAGAATACAGAGTGTTGCGAGATTATATCTATTGTAATCGACCAAAACGTGGAAAGCATTTCGACGAAGCTCAAGTATTTTCTTCTTACTACTGGCCAGAAACATATGTTAAGCCCCGTTTAGATTGGTTAAATGCTAAAATTAAACAGTGTAAATAAAATGAAAACGATTATAAGAAAATATCTTGTATCTCATGAGGAGAATGTACGAAGTTTTAAAGATAAGAGAGTAAAAGTTGCAAAAGCTTTATTTTCCTATTATGATGCTAATGGAATTGAATACAGGAAAGGCTTTGAAGCTAAACCTTATACCACTGTAGATGAATTTATGGAAATAGCCCCAAAAACATTAACAATTAAAGAATAATGAAAACAGGAATAATCACGACAAAGAACGGCAAGTTTATCTTCCGAGAACATCAGGGGGAATACTGGGCTTGGGAAATCAAGGGTAATTATTCTCGTGGTATGGCTCATAAATGGAAGAAATTACCAGAAGGAGAAATTGAAAAATTTGATATAGATAATCCTCCACAAACAGTAACGTATTTACCAAATTTAGATTAATTATGAAAGCAACTAAGCTATATTATCAAAAAGTGCATGTAGAAAAAGGCAGCGGTCCAATTAAATTGTTAAATGCTGGTGCTTTTAATCTGCTGACCAGAGAAGATTCTAATGAAAAGATTATCTATTTTTTAATTGTAGTACGGGATGATATGTATATCAGAACCAGATTAAACCATTATGGTTATATCCCAATGTTTAGAGAGAAAATGTGGACTAATGGATTTGCGGAACTTCTAAAAAATTCTAAGCAATGAAAAAATGTGACGGATGTGGAGAAGAATTTACAGGAAAATCTTATCCTATGCATGATGAAAATTATCATAAAATTCCTGGAATAATTCTATGTGAAGAATGCTATGCTGCTACCTTAGGAATAAGCGCTCAGGCATATCAGGAAGCTCAGGAAATTGATCTGGAAGATTTAGAAGCTGCTGCGGATGCCTTTGATCGTTTAAAGGCTGGAACCTATTATGATGGATATAAGGAATCAGATTTTTTAGAAAATAAACAAAATGATACAAAAAACTAAAACTCAGGAAAAGGCTTTGCGTAGTTTTAACTATCAATGCCGTAGAGCCTCTAAATGCAGACATGAAATTTATCAAATGAGTTGCTCTGCTTGCAAACATTTATACAAATGTGAAATTCAACAAAAAATAGAATTAGCACGCTCTAAAATGTAAAATTATGAGAATAGATAATTTAAAACCAGGGACTAAATTAATGTGGGACCCAAAAATGGATAATCCACAAACTAATAAACCAATTATTTATCCTGCAATTGTAGGAGAAGGTAATAAAAAAGCTAAATTAGTAAAGATTCATACCTCAAATACTATGTATCCTCAATGGATGGGTCCAGAATCTGAATATTTAAGATTTCCTACTCAAGAAGAAATAGAACATTTAATATGGCCTGAATTATGAAAAAATACGAATTATCCGATTTTGATTTTGCCAATGCAAAAGATGACCATCTATTTTCTAAAGATGGACTGTATCAACTTTCCAAAGATAAAGAAGGTTATATTTATCCGTGTCATTGGTATTATCAGCATCCTGATTGGCCTAAAACAAAAGAATCAGGTAATTTCTGGAGTGTTATGGTGCATATTTCCTATGACTATTCCTTTACTTTTGAAGGAGCCTTGCAGGTCTTAAATATGGTACTGGATAGCACATGGAAACATGGAGAAGGTAGATATTTAAACGGATTACCAAATGAATCTTAATTATTATAAAAAATAACAATCATGAAAAAAGGATATTACATAGGTTGTACAAAGAATTTGTATATGGAGAGTGGTAGTCATTCAGGAGAAATATGCTTTAAAGCAGAGGGAGTCTATAAAATAATAGATATAGATGATACCTCTGAGGTAGAAATAATTGGAGTAAAATTGATTGATGAAATGGGAGAAGAGCATACGGTTACTTCTGGAAAATGGCTGCGATACTTTGAAGAATTGCCGGAAGCTCCGGAAAGTATCTGTGTTTTATGCGGACAATCTTTTACCCGTTCTGCTGAGAAAATAGAAAAAGGAGAGCCTGATGTATGGTATTGTGATGAATGCTTAAATGAAATGCTATGATAGATGTAACTTTTGCAAGCGCTGATTTAGAAGAAATTGCTAAATCAGAACAAACTATTACCCTAAAAATGGGAATATTTATACGGACTTTTACAAAGCAGGAAGTATATGATATGTTTCTTGATTTAGAGTTTTTAGAAGAAGCCTATCTATCCTTGGTAAATCCTGATTATGCAAGGAAAACGGATTTAAATTATTATCCGGAAGACTATGCAAAAAAGGCTGAGGAATACTTTATGCGAAACAAGCATGGATTTGCTATGGATTTTCTTGAAAAAATATTTAAAAAAGAAGAAAAATGAAAACAAAAAAATCACTCCGAGTTTTAACAAACTATTTTGCAGTATTGGATGCCTTTGGTGGAACGCCTCCAATATGCAGCACTTACGAGCAGGCAGTAAAAAAAGCAGAAAAGAAAGGATTTACTTTTAGTCAGGAATTATGGCAGGAAGCTTGCCAAAACTTTGAGCAGCCATGAAAACAATCAAATTTGAAATTAATACAGAATCAGAATTATGCCTGACTCCTTGTCCAGTATTTGCTGGCGTAGATTGGAGGCATTCTAAAAAAGGCGTGCAAATAGGCAGTATCACTTGTCAGGCTTGTGAGTATAATGCTTATAAACAAATGGATATTGAAAATCGCATAATAGTTTGTAAAGCTCAGGAGGAAGAAAATGAAATCCACGGAACTTAAATACTGGAGCAATGGCATCCAGCGCAGAGGTAAAGATTTCTATTCCTTTGCCTGCCAAATAAATAAACTGGGAATATTGCTTTGCTGCTCTTTTTCATTAAAACATTTATCTCTAACCTTTTTTAAATTGACAAAATGATTACAATAAAATGCACATTTATTTCCAATAAGGGAATATCTTTAGAGGCTGCCAAAAATCATAAGCCCTATACATTTAATACGCAGGATGATCTTCAACCGGGAGATATTATTTCTGTAAAAGAATATAATATGCTTTTAATGGTAGTGGCTATCTATAAAAAGAATTATACGCATTATGGAAATGAAGGCTTATTAGGAGCTTCTTTTACTCCCCTCACGCCCTTTAAAATAACAGAGCTTACTGAATCGCAGAATGCTGACTTTGGAATGAAATATAAATCAGTAAAATGAAAAAATGTATCCTTGTAATCAATTGGTTATTATGGAATATTAAACGTCCAAATAGAACCGATATCATAAAAACTCATTGCATAAATGCCTATGCTGGACACATGGATAATTTATTTCTATATGATTCCATATTGGAGCAATATCTAAAAGAGAATTCCATAGAATTTTCCATAATGGATTGTAATTATTCCTTCCCTCAGAGGACTAAATTTGCTAAAGCTAAAAAGCAATAAATCACTAATCTAAAAAATATTTTAAAATTCCTGATTTTATATCAATTTAATTTATATTTTTAATCGGCATTTAACCCTCACGGGAGCTGCCATAAATTCGTTAATCATTATGAATGAAACAAAGCTGTACAAATTAAACAGCCTATTCGCACAAAAAAATAAACTCCCAGTTTATTTCGCTGCCAATAGCCTGATCGAAACCTCAAAAGCCCAATATCTATTTGGTAGAGGAACTCTCGAAACTCAAAAAATGGGATGCTGCTGCGTATGTGGGCGCACCCTGACTCATCCTGTATCCGTACTGCTGGGCATTGGCCCTGAATGCGGAGGGCATTGGTGGGATTGGAATGTAGTTGGTGGATATACTGAAGAAAATCTTGCTAAATTACGATTGGTCATATTTGATATGAAAATTGACCAGTGGATTCCCAAAACCTGCATTAAAGAAATTTTAGATACCACTGATATAGTAGAAACTCCAATAGATCATCCTATGTTTAAAAGACCAGCCTTTTTAAATGCTACTCCTAAAAAAATAGTATCCTTAGCCGAGAATCAGAAAACCGGAGAACGTTTAATGAAAATCCAATTTCCTTTTGATAAAACTGATTTGGATTTGGTAAAAAGTATATCCGGTAGGCGTTATCACGATGAAGGCGCTATTAAATATTGGACTGCTCCACTATCAAAAGAAGCCCTAAAGCTTTTAACAGATCGGAAATTTGTGCTGGATGAGGATTTAAAGGCTTTATTGAATGGCTCAAATGTAGAAAATAAAGCTGCATTAATACAAAATATTCCAGGTTTAAAAATGGAATTATTTCCCTATCAAAAAGAGGGCGTTTCCTTTATCGAAAATCATTTGGGTAGGGCTTTGGTAGCTGACGAGATGGGGCTTGGGAAAGCCCAGCCATGGTATTCAAATATTTTAACTCCAGATGGATGGAAAATGATTTCTAAATTAAGAGTAGGAGATCTTATTTTTGGTCCAGATGGAGGAACTCATTTTGTAACTGGAATATTCCCTCAGGGAGAAAAACAAATATTTGCAATTAAATTTTCTGATAATTTTCAATGTGAATGCTGTGAAGATCATTTATGGAATGTGCAATCAGCTAAAGAAAGATGGTTAAAAAAAGGATATAAAACAAGATCTTTAAAATACATAAATGATAAAAAGCTGTTTAACGGAAAAAATTCAAAATGGTTTATTCCTATAACAAATCCAATAAAATTTAATCAAAAAGATTTACCAATAAATCCATATGTATTAGGAGCATTAATTGGAGATGGCTCTCTTAATTCAAAATTAAAATTTACTAATTCTGATTTAGATATAATAGAAAAAATTAAAAATTTATTACCTGATTCTGTAGAATTAAAAAAAGATAATAATGCACAAATAGAATATTTAATAGTAAAAAAGGATGATAAAAAATATAAGAATCCAATAAAAACAATCTTAAAAGATTGGCAATTGAATACTACTTCTGAATTTAAATTTATTCCAGAAGAATATAAATATAGTTCTATTTCTCAAAGAATAGAATTATTGAGAGGTTTAATGGATACCGATGGATATATTAGTAAAAAAAATAAAACTATTCAGTATACTACTGTTTCTAAAAGATTATGCTATGATATAACTTTTATAATTCAATCTCTTGGTGGCATTTGTAAAATATCCAGTAAGATACCAAAATATACTTACAAAGAAAAAGAAAAAAATGGAAAGGAAGCATATACTATAACTATAAATCTTCCCGCTCAAATAAATCCATTTTATTGCAATAGAAAAAGATCTCAATTCCAACCAAATAAAAAATATTTTCCAGCACGCGCTATTAAAGAAATCACGCCAATTAAAAAAGAAGATGCTTATTGCATTTCTACTTCTCATCCAGAAGGATTATATATAACTGATAATTGCATAGTAACTCATAATACGGCCCAGTCATTAGCTTACCTTCAGTTGCATCCTGAGCTAAGGCCTGCCATTGTGGTTTGCCCAGCTTCTTTAAAGCTTAACTGGGCGAAAGAGGCAAATATGTGGATGACTAAGCCAAAAATACAAATATTATCAGGCGAAAATCCTTCTGTTCCTTTAGTCGGAGAAATAATAATTATCAATTATGATGTTCTTCCTTTTTGGGCAAATGCACTATCTAAAATTAAAGCAAAAGTGCTCATTACAGATGAATGCCATTATTACAAAAATAATGCTGCTAATCGCACAAAAGCAGTTAAAAAATTAGGAAAATCTATTCCTCATGTTATTGCATTATCAGGTACTCCGATTATTAATCGTCCGGTAGAAATGTTTAATGCTTTAAAATTTATTGATAATATGTTATTTACTAATTTTTGGGAATATGCGCAAACATATTGCAATGCTCGTCACAATGGTTTTGGATGGGATTTCTCAGGATCTTCTAATACTGAGGAGTTACATCAAAAATTAACCTCATCTATTATGATTAGGAGAAAGAAAGCAGATGTATTAAAAGATTTACCAGATAAAATGTATAGCTTTGTACCAATGGAGCTGGATAATGAAAGGGATTATCGTAGAGCAGAAAATGATTTTATAGGATATATAAAGGATACTAAAGGAGCAGCAGCAGCCTCTAAAGCCTCTAACGCTGAGATATTAGCCCAAATAGAAACATTAAAGCAATTAGCCGTTAAAGGCTCTTTAAAGCAGGCGATTGAATGGATTGAAAATTTTATTGAAACTGATGGCAAATTGGTAGTATTTGCAGTACATAAATTTGTAATAGATGCCTTAATGGAAGCCTTTCCTGGAATTGCAGTTAAAATAGATGGATCGATATCCAATGAAAATAGACAAAAATCAGTAGAGGAATTCCAAAATAATGATAAAATAAGATTATTCTTTGGAAATATTCAGGCTGCTGGCGTAGGGATCACTTTAACTGCTGCATCCAAAGTAGCCATATTAGAATTCCCTTGGTCACCAGGTGCTTTAGATCAGGCAATTGATAGAGTGCATAGGATTGGTCAAAAAGATAGCGTGACTGCTTATTATTTGGTAGCTCCTGGAACTATTGTGGAGAAAATAGCCTATATGCTGGATTCCAAAAGAAAAGTATTAGATGCCGTATTGGATGGCAAAGTTACAGAAGAGGACTCATTATTATCAGAAATCATGAATGAATACCTAAATAAACTTTTATAATTTATGGAAAATATAAACCTAATTCGCAAAATTGCATGGTCTTTTTACAAAAGCACTGGCATTGATTACAAAGAATTATTTGCAGAAGCCTCTCTATGGTACTGCGAAGCGGAAAGAACCTATGATCCAAATAAAGGAGTAGCATTATCTTATTGGGCGTGGAGAGTGATGCAGAAAAAATTAAGTGATTTTGCGGGAGTAGAAAAAGTAAGGAGAATGAGCGGTATTTATACCTCAGGAGCAGTATCTATAAAAGCCTCTTACAATGCCATAATTGCAGGAGAAAAAAATGAGCTGGATATAGATTCGCTTAAAATGGATAATCCAGAAGTATTGCTCTGTTATCAGCCGGAATCATTTGAGGATTTCTTTAATCTATTGCCTAAAGATTGTCAAAAAATTGTAGAAATAATTTTTGATTCTTTAAAAGAAATTGAGGTAGATTCTCCAAAATTAGCAAGAGGAAAAATAATAAGTTTACTGAGGGAGAATGGTTGGGGATGGCCTAAGATTTGGTCCGGAATGAAGCAAATGCAAATTATTATGACTAATTAAAAACACATAATAATATGCAAATAGAACAATTATTGCAGGACTATAGTATACCAATAGCTCCTGACGGACATAAGCATAGACGTCCAGGTTGGGTTAATGTGCAATGTCCTTTTCATATTGCTACTCATGCTGGTTATCATCTTGGATTTACCCTTGATGGGAAAATGGCATATTGTTGGTCTTGTGGCATACATTTTGTAGATCAATCTATTGCAAAGCTTTTACAAATTCCATTGCCAAAAGCAAAAGCAATGATAATTGAATATGCTGGGATGCCTTCTATTTCTACTAAAGAAATGACTCGGCAAATCAGGATAAAAGGTCATAAATTACCCTCTAATATTTCCCCTCTTTTGCCCTCACATAAAGTTTATTTAGAAAGAAGAAATTTTAATCCTATTAAGCTGGCAAAAGAATGGAATTTAGTTAGCACTGGACCAACAAGCTTTTTAGATAAGGTAGATTATAGCCACCGAATTTTAGCTCCTATCTTTTGGGAAGGCAGGGAAGTTACTTTCCAAGCAAGGGATGTAACAGATCGTCATGCTAAAAAGTATTTAGCCTGCATGAAAGAAAGAGAATTAATACATCATAAACATATAGTTTATCGACATAAAGAAGAAAAAAGAAGAGAAGGGATTTGCGTGGAAGGGATTACCGATGTATGGCGTTTTGGTCGGGCATCTTTTGCTACGCTGGGGATAGAATATACGCGTCAGCAAATTCGACTGATAGCCTCTCTCTATGATAGAGTAGGAGTGTGCTTTGATGGCAATGAACCCACTGCAAAGCGTCAGGCAGATGAATTAGTCAGTGAATTGCTGATTAGAAAAGTAGATGCCTTTAGAATTGATATTGATGGAGATCCTGGTGGCATGGATCAAAAAGAAGCTGATTATTTAGTTAAACAAATAATTCATTAATAATTTAATTCATTAATCAAATGACAGAACTCGTAAAAGTAATGCAAGCCCAGTTAGATCAAATGGTGCATACCGGAAAACTTTTCCGAAGCACCCTAACCGGACAACAAGTTTGGGATATGTATATAAGAGGCTTTGAGCCCAAGCATAACCCAATATTCAGAGACCCCGAAAGTACGGTTCATAATTGTAATCTATGTAAAAACTTTATTCGTCGCTATGGCAATATTGTTTCCGTAGATAACGGGATGCTGCCGAAATTAAGGCACATAACCAGAAAATTGATTCTTTAATTGCTGAAAAGAAAGATGGCCAATTAAAGGATATGACCATCGAGCAATTAGAAGCTCTGCGGAAATAAGAGGCTCACTGATGAAGTTTAATTAACAGAAACCCTACCGCTGGGAAGCAGGAAGGGTCTGAGTCAAATTAAAATAACATATTATGACACAAGAAGAATTTAATTCGTTCCCGTTTCAAAATGGAATGGAACTTGTATGGCATTCTCCTTATAAGAAGAATCCTATAATTTTAGTATGTAAAGTAATCCGTGTATTTTTTAATCACGGATTGATTGGTCTGCAAAATCCCGAAGGTTGGGATTTTAATGCTCCGTTTTCTGAATGTGATAAACCTTATATACCAATTAAAAATTAAATATCATGGGACTAAAATTAAGTGATGGGCCAAAAATAATTCCTATAATTCGTTTTAGGAACTTAGAAAGTGGAGATATATTCTGCTGTGATAAAACCCAGCATCTTTTAATGAAATGTGAGTTATCTGACGAATCGACGGATTATGTATCCGCCATTGATTTATTTACAGGAAATCAGGTAGATATGGATGAGGATGAGGTAATAACAAGATTATTTGAAAAAGGAATTCAATTAACAATATCATGAAAGCAACAGAAGAAGATTTATTCAAACAAGCGATGACAAAAGCAATTCAATGGTATATAGATTATAACCGAGTACCAAGAGAATGCTATATTGGAGAATATCAAAGGAAAAAAGAAAAACAATTTAAATGGTTGTATGAAAACTTTAAAGCTATGATGCAATATAAGGATAGACCCATAACTAAAGAAGAAGCCTTAATGCAGGCATTAGAGGATGCCTCCAATTGGGAACGGTTTGCAACGGAAGAAGAATTACATTCTATGACTGCCTTAGAAGCAAAAAATGCTGTGGTAGATAGGATTAAGGAAAAGTTAGAAAAGCGGTTATGGGATAAAGAAGAAAATCAGGATATTCCAAAATTCTATTTACGTATTTCCGGACAAGATACAAAAAATGGTTTATTGTATGCCTTAGAAAGAATCCAAATTGATTTAAAAGATTATTGTTTTAATGGTAATGGCATTACTTGTTGTTATGGACGTTTAAAACTTGAAATAAAGAAAATTTTATTATGAAAACAAAAGCAAATGCTAGAGGATTTGGAATCGCTCAATTTAAAGATCGAAATAAAGTAGAATGTTCTATTCAAAAATCTAGTTTAGCAACGGAAGATTGTATTTGGTTAGGAGTAAATGACGCTGATCCTCAAATAATGGTAAGTCAGGCTGCTCAATTAGGAATACAGACGAAGGAAACCAGTGGGTGGATTCCTTACCCAGTTCCAAAAGAAGTACTGTTTAATACCCGTATGCACCTGACTAGAAAACAGGTAAAAGATTTATTGCCTTTATTACAAAAATTTGTAGAAACGGGGGAAATATGAATACAGAATTAAGACTATTCTTAGCTATTATCTATGTACGATCATTTAATCATAAACATCATCCTGATAGCGAATGTACTATGCATAAATTAGTATGGGGTATTGATGCTAAAGAAGCTGAATATAAAATAGATTTATGGATGCGTGGGGAAGGATTATCTCCCACTACCGGACAGGAAATTAACGTTAGAATAGAGGAGGCATTATGAAAGAACAATTAATATCTTTTGAAACAGCCGTACTGGCAAGAGAAAAAGGATTCCGTGAGTTTAGTGCAGACTTTGATTATATGAATAGGTACAAAAACAGTAGTCAAGTAGATAAATGGCTGCCCACCCAATCATTCTTACAGAAGTGGTTAAGGGATATTCATGGAATTCATGTCAATTGTATATTCTCTAATAGAATTGATATTAGAGGCTATTTTTACGGAGTAATTGAGAGCAAAGACGCTGAAAATAATCACGTGTATACTCACTATGAGGATGCTTTAGAAGCGGGATTGGTAGAAGCCTTAAAACTTATAAAATGACAATAACAGAAATTCGCAAAAAAGTAAGGCACCTGACCGCTATGCTTAGACAGTATGAATCGGATAATACCTTAGCACGACATATGGAAAAGTCAGAATGGAAAGATGAACCACAAACCATAGAAATGGTTGCTAGAATTAATAGAAGTTTAGAACGTCAAATAAAACAATTTGAGGAGTTATTGAAATGAACGAAGAAACAAAAGCACTGGTGCAGGAAACCTTACGGGATGCTATTGAACACGGATTGGAGGTAGAGGTAGTTTATGAAATGTTAAATTATCTTTACAAAAATACAAATTGCATAAACCCTGATATTATTATGGCCTGTGCAGAGGCAAGAAAGGAATGGGACTTATGAAAACAAAAATAATACGAAAAGAAGATGAGGATAAAAATCCTGAGCTACCATGCCTAATGCAAAGTTTAACCAGAAATATTGTTGTGCTTATCTCTGCCATTGATGATATTAATGCAAGAGCAAAAGGAATGGTGGTTTTTTCTATAGAGGAAAAATTGCCAGAAGGAACTTACTCAGAGGGCTGGTATACTGGAGATCTTATTCCATTTGGAGATAAATTAATCTTGGAAAATACCTACGAATAATGAAAATAATTAGAACATATACTCCGATTCAGTTGACGGATGAGCAAAAGAATCGGTTATTAAAAATGGCTTGTGAATTATTTCCTAACCGTGATTGGGAAATATGGAATTTGGATAGGGATAATGGAATGCCATCTGATGTGATCGGACATGATAAAGTAGTTGTTAAAGAAGAAGATAAAACATTTAAAGAATTTCAATGCCATTGGATGGAATTTTTAATCTACAAATTAATTCCTACTTTCTCTAAACGCCATGGTCCGGTAACTATGACCTGGAATCTTAAGAATATTTCCAATGAGGATTTAAATATGATAGATAGATTTTACGAAGGGTATTTTGCACCTTATTTCGGAGAGGATTAAACGAGTGATTTTAAGCCCTTTTAAGAGCCTATTATTTTAATCTATATCTTTATAGCTTTTTAGATAGATAAGGGCAAAAAAGGGCTTACAAATGAGCAATAAAAAGGATTAAAAGAGCTGATATAATGAGAACAATGATAATCTTTATTCTGATTGTGTATATCTATCAGGAAGAAGAAAAGCGAAAAATTCGCAAAGAACAACCAATAACTAAATAAAACGATTATGCATTTAAAATTAGTTTTCCATTATAAAAATGGAGTTATCGAAATGACGGAAGATGAGAATTGGGATTTACCTATTCCTAGAATTAAGGAAGAGGTACTTGTAGATGAAAAACATCGTGGAATTGTATTTGCGGTAATTCATCTTATTTCTAAAAAAGAAGTAATCGTTAAAATCCGATAGCCATGAAAAAAGTAATCATCCTTTTCTCCATTTCTCTTTGCATTAGCTGTTCTGCAATAAAACCCGTTCAAATGCACTATTGCGTTAACTTAGCCGACCACGGAATTATCCTATGTCGGGACTATATAATAGTGAAAGATACTCTATTTATTTAGGATGCTGGACATTATACTAATCTAAAATACCAAAGACGGGTATCAGATTGCAAAGCCATAAATTTTAAAGAAACTTTAATCGTAGAAATAAAATGAAATACTGGTTGCAAGCCATAGCCGCTTTTGTATGCGTTGGCGCTCTAATCTATGGAGATCAAAAAGAAAATTCTCTATTAATTATTACCGGAGGTTTAGGCGCCATTGCTACATTAATTTGGATAATGTTGGATTATGATGATCGTGAAAATGATAAAAATTTAGGATTATGAAAAAGATAACAGTAATAAAATTTGTAGCTTACGATGGCGCTCAATTTGCTAATGAAAAAAATTGTGCAGAATATGAAAATCTATGCTTTGCAGTAGATGCTATTATGTCAAGATTTCCACCAAGACCGGATACAAAGGATTGTTCTTTTGATAATGGCGAAGGTTCTATTCAACATGAAGCATCTACCTTCAATGCCGTAAGATTAGCTTTATTAAATTTGGTACAAAAGCATATTAAAAGTAATTGGGTACAATTGAGTATAGAGGATCCAACTATGCATCCTTCGTGGGTTGGTCGTTTACTGGATGAAGATAGAGAAGTAGAACCATTACGTAAGGCTTGGCTTAGAATCAGTTGCATTGATAAAATGTATAGAGAATGGGGACAAGGTTATTATGCAGAACATCCGGAAAAAGGTACTTTTATTCAATTAAATACATTATGAAAGACGTAAGAGTTAATCTAAACGATATGTGCATTATCCATCTTTCCGAAGTTGGGTGGACAAAGTTATTGCTCATAATAGAAAACGAATACCATATGTCTACTAAAACGGCATTAGAATACATAGATAGGCATACTCTTAATGACGGATTTAGAGTGCCTTTATGGAAATGGATAAGCGTTTACCATTCATTATTTTATAATGGCTCACGGGCTTATAATGGAACTAACATAACAATAGAAACAGAACAATGAAAACAATTCAATTTTGGTTTGATTACTGGTTTAGGGAACTGCTCTATGGTCCATTTAAAGAGGCAGAATACCAAACCTATATGTTTGAAAAATGGGGTGAGCGTTATTCCGAACGCTATATCAAAGATGTATACATTGACGTAAATAAAGATTGTAAACATGAAAACAAAACGATTCAATCCTAACTTTAAAGGTTGGTCTTTGCCCAAGAATTACGATTACAATGAGCAAGGGAAACGACCAGATCAAATAGATGGCGATAATAAGAATACCGGAATTATATTTATTGTAATCGGGATTCTATTTATATTGATCATATTATACCTATTATTCGTTCGCCTATACCTAAAAATATAAATCATGATAAATTTTGCAAACATTTTATTAATAGTGATAGCCTGCATTATAGTAGGCTCGTTAATTGGTATTAAACTTTATAAACCTAGAAAGAAATGAGAAACTTTATAATGGGATTAGGATTGATTATTGGAATATCTATGGTGATATACGGGCTTGGGAAATTTGGATATGCTTTACTAGAAAAAGAACAAAACAAGCAAGAATACATCTGTCTATCCTTTGCCAACTACTGCCTGGAAGTACATGAAATTGCCCCTACCCACGAAACCTATCTACGGTTTATGGAACAGGAGAAACTATATCCTGGTTATTACAGGAAACATATTATTGACGCTCAAAAAGAATACGATAAAAAATGAGAGACCCCAAACTAGACTTTATAGTGGTTATTAACCATGAGTATTCTAAACCTGTTAAATGGGAAGGGATTACACGTGAGGAATTTGATAAAAAGAAAAAGACGGTAAATGAAGAAGGAATGCATTTACAGATAGTAGCAACCATAAAACTTAAAACAAAATGACAAATTACAAAACAAATCCCGATTACTTTGATGATGATGTGGGGGAATCCTTATTGGAAATGGGTTCCTATTATTTCGAGTTCGATGACGGTAGCACTATTAGTATAGACAATGCTGACCGGACTATGACCTATCCACACCGCAAAACCAAACTATTGTGGATATGTGAGGAAGTAAATAATTTGATTGATAAGAATCAGTGGGATAGAGAACAAGCGATTGATTATATAGAAAAAAATTATGCCTAATATTATGACACAATCAGACCGAGAGCGATTAATTGGAGAAAAATGTTCAAATTATGGATTCCTACCAAAGGAAAAGATATGGGATGAATTTATAAAAACTCAAGAATATCTGTCCATCCCTCCCGCCACCGATCCATTAAGAGAACGGATAGAGGCAAGGATAGTGGAATTAAAGGAAATTGTTGATACAACGATTAATCCTTGGTACACAAAATCAAAATTTGATGAACTCGAAAACCTTTTAAAAACAACTTAATAAAAATCAAAATGAACGATCAAAAAGTTATTATCAGAGCAGACCGTGCCGGAGTATTCTTTGGCACAATCAAAGAACGTACTGGATCAGAAGTAGTAATGACCGATTGCCGTAGAATCTTCTACTGGTCAGGGGCAGCGTCATTGTCACAGTTGGCTGTTGATGGTACGAACAGATCCAGAGATTGTAAATTTACCATTACAGTTGATGAGATGATCGTATTGGGAGTGATCGAGATTATTCCATGTACCGACAAGGCGATTGAATCAATTAATGGAGTTCCGGTATGGAAACTTTAGAAAAATTCTTATCAGTTGGCTCTGGCTATGGCGATGGCTCTGGCGATGGCTATGGCTCTGGCTATGGCGATGGCAATGGCTCTGGCAATGGCTATGGCTATGGCGATGGCAATGGCTCTGGCAATGGCGATGGCTCTGGCGATGGCTCTGGCTATGGCGATGGCTATGGCGATGGCTATGGCGATGGCTCTGGCTATGGCTCTGGCGTTAAATCAATTAACGGCAATACCGTACACATTATTGATAGTGTTCAGACCGTAATCTATTCGATCCATCGTAATGTAGCAAGGGGAGCAATCCTAAATAAAGACCTGATTTTATCACCCTGTTATATCGCAAAGGTTGATTATTGCTTTGTACACGGCAAAACGATCAAAGAAGCCGTTGCTGATGCCACTAATAAGGCAATGGAGAATATGCCTATCGAAGATCGGATCAATCAGTTTATCGAAAAATTTGCAAAAGGTAAACATCCTGCAAAAGATTTTATGGGGTGGCACCGAATATTAACGGGTAGCTGTCTAATGGGATGTGAGAATTTCATGCAGAATAATGGGATTAAACCAACTGATATGTATTCAATTACCGACTTTGTACGGATGACTAAAACGGCTTACGGGAGTGGTGTGATTAAACAGATCGAAAACCTATTAAAACAAGGAACTAAATGAAACAAGAATTTGAAATGACACGGCAAGAAATGGATGATATTATTGCCATCAATAAATCTAATCCTCCGGTAATGATGATCGGCAGTGTAGTAACCGGAATGAATTTAAGGGAACGTATAAATGCCTATTGGGACGGACTTGGTGATAAATACGGATTCAAACCATTAACAGTTGAAGGTAGCGCAAGAGGTGAGTTATTTTTCCTTGCTGAACCAAAACCAAAAGTTATTCCTAAAACTCAGGCTGAGATTGAAATGGACAAATACGACACCCTGCAAAAGATTGTCGATCAATTTGAAATGTTCGAATACGAATGTCAGGGAGGTTATTTAAAAAACAATGTGGCATTTCTATCATTGAAAAGAATGGCACTTAACAAACCAACACCATGAACAAAGCAGAACAATTCCTTGAAAAGTGGTATTCCCTAATTCAAGGCGAAAAGTTTACCGAATTTTGTAATGACCTCACCTCCCTGATGCAGTTGCCGGGGAGAGATGAAGTAATGGAACAGGCAAGACGAATTGATGAGCAACCTGATGATTCGTTAGGCGCATTTGGTGGCGCAATGGCTATGTACGATTGGCTATCACAGCACCGCGAGCAACACGAAGCCAATGTAGGACACTTGCGTAAAAGTGGCAGGGTAACTCAACCAAAGCAAGTATGGAAACAACCCGCCAAGCCACAACAGCCGGACAACGATCAGATAGAGCCAGACCTGACCTCGGTAATACCGATAACAGACCGTGACAAGTGGTTCGCCGAGGAACTGGAACGGAGGATAATGTCAAAGCAGAATATAGACATTTTTAACCGTATAAATGATAGATGTAACTGGCACCTTGCTATTTTACACGAACTACTTAAATCGGAGGAAGGATGATGAATAAATTAGTATGGGAAATGATTGATGAAAATCCAACAGTTTATAGGGCAAGGATATTTAACGGATGGTTGGTGAGATTATCCCTTGACGTAATGACACCTATTAATACCGGATATGATAAACCTGAAATGTTAACGGGATATGAATGGAGAGAATCATTAACCTTCGTTCCTGACCCTAATTACGAATGGAAACTAATCGAAGCAAAGGAGAAATAAAATGAACACACTTTGGATTGCACGGGATGAAGACGGTGGCCTGAACATATATAGGGCCAAACCGGTAATATTTGATAGCGGTGATAGTAAATACTATTCATGTTGCGATACGGGTTATTATGGTGGATTAGATATGCCCTTGCCTACCGAGTTGTTTCCCGAAGTCACTTTTGAATCTGGGTCTGTTGAGGTTGAATTGATAATCAAGAAGCCATGAGCAAAAACAACTTACAGATTTTAGAAAATATCCCAAGAGATGAAACGGAAAACGATATGGATTATCGTTTTTACACAAAGAATGAAGTATTGCACGTTATGTCTGCCGCCCGTGAGGAGGAGAGAGCCATGTTAAGGAAGATCGTGGAGAATATGGTAACTCATATGTGCGGGGATCATGTTGACATAGCTGTTAAAAATGGAATGTTACGAGAACTTTTAAAACAGATACAATGAAAAAGCTAACAACTCTTTTAATCATACTGAGTTTACTCTCCTGCCAAAAACTAAAATACGGGAATGTTATAGAGAAATGGTATGAGCCTGATCGTACCTATATTATGCTAATACCTATTAGCACGGGCAAGTCCATGATAGTAATGCCTTACGTAATTTTTGATAGGGAAGATTACTGTATTAAAGTACATGGAATCGGAGTAAAAAGGAGATACCATTACTCGCACTTTATATCTGTCTAAAGTGACCTATGATACCGTTGATGTAGGTAAATTTATTTGCGTAGACGGATTATGCAATAAAGATAAAAATAATGTAAAAACGAAAAAATGAAAAAACTAATCTTACTATTATCTACCTTTGTAGCATTGGAGGCTAATTCTCCACCTATACCAAAGGAAACAGATTGGGATTTAGCCAGAAGACAAGACTTAAATTGGAAAGAGCGATTAACTCCTCGCAACGTGTATGATTTCCTTGTACGGCAAAACATCCATAACGCTGAAATTGTGTTTAGGCAGATAGTGCAAGAAACGGGTCATTTTACTTCCCGTGTTTGTAAAGAGTATAATAATCTATTTGGCATGACTCAATCTACGGAAACCGTACCCCCCGTTGCTTATTATGTTCGATATAAGAATTGGAAAGAATCGGTTATCCGGTATAAAGAATGGCAGATGCATAAATTTAAGGATGGGTGGAATTTATCGGATTATTATACCTTTTTGAATAAGGTGCGATATGCTAAAGATAGCCTATATGTAGCCAAACTAAGAAAAATTAACATTAATAAATATATAAAATGAGTAAAGTATTAATTGCAGCAAATCCTGATTATCAAAGGGATATTGAAAGTAGTGTATTAAATATGGGAAATCCCATTATCAGCGTATCAGAATTTTTTGCAGATACAATTCAGGGAGAAGGAGTTAATGCTGGGATTCCCTCAATTTTCCTGCGTTTGCAGGATTGCACGCTTAATTGTATCTATTGTGATAGTGAATCAGTTTGGCGTTATGGTAATCCCTATACCGTCCAGGAATTATTAAATTTATTAGATGAGAATGAATGCATAGAAGATTTAGTAAAAGGAACTCATTTAATATTTACTGGAGGATCTCCACTAAGGCAGCAATTTGAGATAGAAGCCATGATGTATAAATTTGAGGCTCGATATAATTTTATGCCTTATATTGAGGTGGAAAATGAATGCACTTTAGTTCCTTCTGGATTTATGAGGAATTTTGTTAGATGTTGGAATAATTCTCCAAAATTAGAGGCTTCTCAAAATTCCAAACCTGGAAGATACAAACCAATGGTATTAAAAGTATTATCAGATTTGCCTAATTCCTGGTTTAAATTTGTAGTTACTAAATCTGAGGATTGGGAAGAAATAGAAAAGGAATTTTTAATTCCAAAATTGATTAAAAAAGAGCAGATTATTTTAATGCCGGAAGGAGAAACCAGAGATAGGTTGCAACTTACCCGAGAATTAACCATAGCTCTTGCAGTGGAGCATGGAGTGAGGTATTCTGATAGATTGCATATAATTGCTTGGAATAAAAAGACGGGCGTATAAATTGATTATCAGATATTTAATATTTATTTTTAGGGTAATTTGGAGGCTATATGCGTTTAATATATCTTTGATATCCCAACAAAAAAAATAAATAATTATTCTTAATGGCAGTTATGAATACAAATAAGCTTTCTTTTCTTGATAGTTTTTAGATTTGATTTTAAAAGTCTGAGGGGAGTATGCGCTGCCATGCAGAAACCTTCAGGCTTTTTATTTTTTTATTCCCTATGAAAAGAACAAAATTTCCTGATAAAAAAATAAAGAAGGAAATCACTAATGAAATTGACTATTCTTTAGAAGATGAGCCATTAGTGTTTTCTATGGCATTAATGGATTTATTATTATCAGATCCAAATCCATCAGATTTACTGGCTTTATATTCCTTTTATTATTATACAGCAAAATGGCAAAAAACTAATCAGCCTAAAGCCACTGGAAATTATTGCAGAAATGCAATGAGAATAGGATATGATAGAATGCATAAAGCTCAAAAAAGATTAATAGAATTAAAATTAATAGAAAAAATAGGCAAACGCGATTCTTATGGCAGAATAAAAGGATGGTATATAAAAGTAAATTTTCTCTGGAAAAGAGATACTGTTAAAAAAAATAATTTTATCCCTGATTCTCCAAAAGAAATAAAAATGGAATATAGTCCTGATTATGTATGGAAAGAATTTAGTGATATTAAAAGTAAAATGGGACATATAAAAATATATAAACGGGATAATTGGCATTGTGTATATTGTGGAAATAAAGTACAAGAAATAAAAAATTTATATAAACAAGGAAAAACAGTGCAAGAAATTGCATTATATGTGAAAGATCATAAACATAATATAGCAACTATAGATCATATACTCCCTATAAGTGCAGGAGGTGATAATTCGGAAGAAAATTTAGTTACAAGCTGTTTATCTTGCAATTCTTCAAAAAAAGATAAGATAATAAATATTGAGGATTATCCAGAACGGGGATTATCCAGTTCTGGATTCCAAGAACCAAATGCTTTAAGTACTGGTAATATAAATGCTTTAAGTACTGGTATAGATATATTTGGTTCCACTTTTCCACCTAATGCAAATAATGAGAAAAAATTATCAGAAAAAGAAAAAAGAAATCTAAAATATTTCCCAATGGCTGTTCAATTATCCAAAATAGTTAAATCCACTATAAATATAAAGCATACAGAAGCACAACTTAAAACTTGGACAAATGATATACGCTTATTAGAAGAAATTAATGGAGTCAGTTTTGATAGAATTCAAAAAGCTTTAGATTGGTATGCAGATCATGCTGGAGAAGATTACGTGCCAATAATAGAATCTGGAAAAGCTTTAAAGGAAAAATATTCTAAATTAGAAGCAGCTATTCAAAGAAATAAAAATGGAAGAAAACCCACAAAAGTTTTAGTAGGAGCTTTCCAAAATAAAGACTCTGCATTAATCATACCTAAAGCAAAACGATTATGAGATCAGAAGAAGAATGGATAAGAAGATTTAAAATAAAAACTATCAGAAATCCCAAGATAAATTTTCCACCAAGAATCCAAGAAGATTTATTAAGAATTCCCACTCCAAAAAATATTCCTAATCCAATTGAAAATACTTATATTTTTGGAAATGTAGATTCTGGAAAAACAATATTTGCTTCTTTTATGCTTTTGGAAGAAAAAAAGAATTTGTATATTGATTATACTTCTCAAAATGAGGAAGGCTGGGATAAAAAAGAAAGCAAAAATGAAAATTGTGTATTTATATCAGTTCCGGATTTATTTAATGAAATAAAAAATACCTATAATCAATCAGAAAAAGCTGGAGTAGAATTAGAGCCATATGAACCATGGAAAAAGAATGGGATTACTGAGCGCCGAATTTTAGATTATTACTGTAATGCGCATCTTTTATTATTGGATGATTTTGGATTGGGCAAACCTACTGATTGGATTTTAGAAATTCTTTATCTAATCATAAATCACCGATATGATTTTCTAAAAAAGACTATTTTTACTTCCAATTGCTCTTTAGAAGAGGTTGCTAAAATATTTGGAGATGATAGGATTGTTTCAAGAATCCTTAGAATGTGTAAAGAAAATATAATTGAAAAAATCCCGTATAAAAAATAAGAATGGAAAAAGATATTTTTATTGAACGAAAAATTTTGATTGGTTTAATTACCAATACAGAATATATAAATCAAATTCGGGGTATTTACCAGACCAAACTTATCGCCTCCGCTATTGGAAAAAGAATTGCTTCTTGGTGCATAGATCATTATGATAAGTATGGGACTGCTCCTGGAAAGATGATTGAGGATATTTATGAAGAAAAAGCTAGAAAGGGTTTGCCAAAGGATATATGTGAAGAATTAGAGGAAGAATTTTTACCAAGATTAAGTGAAGAATTTGAAGCTTATGAATCTGATACTAATAATCCAGAAGCATTATCCTATTTAGTAGATCAAACAAATCAGTATTTTATTGAGCGTCAACTGATAGCTCATACTGAGAAAATACAAGCATTACTGGAGTCAGGCGATACAGAGGCTGCACAATCGCAGGCTTTAAACTTTAAAGGGATTATTGCCGAAGAGGATACTTCTTTAAATTTTGCCTCAGAAAAGGCGTTACAAAGCGTAGAAAATGCCTTTTTAGAATCAGGCAAACCCCTAATCCATTTTCCTAAGGATTTAGGTAAGTTTTGGGACGATCAGTTTATCAGAGGTGCTTTGATTGCAATTTGGGCTATAGAAAAAAGAGGAAAATCCTTTTTGTTAATGGATATCGCAAAAAGGGCCGTATCACAAGGAAATAAGGTCGCATTCTTTCAGGCTGGGGATATGACAGAGAATGCCCAGATTAGAAGATTTTGTATTCATTTGGCAAAGGCTTCTGATAATGAAAAGTATTGTGGTAAAATGTTTGAGCCGGTGGTGGATTGCATAAAAAATCAATTAAATTCTTGTCAATATCCTGATAGAGAATGTGATTTCGGAGTTTTTGAAGATTCTGGATTACAAGAAAAAGATTTAAAATATTCTATTACCTTTGACCAATTAAAGGAAGCCTATTTAGATAATCCTGATTACTCACCCTGCCATAATTGCAGAGAGCATTCTAAATTTAAATTAGGAACTCCTTGGTTAAAAGAAGTAGAAGTTAAAAGCCCATTAACAGTTGGAAAAGCAAAAGCATTATGGAAAAAGCATTTTATAACTCCCAATCGACCGCTTCGATTAAGCTCTCATCCAATGAATACTTTATCAGTATCCAAAATAAAAACTCTATTGGATTCATGGGAAAAGAAAGAAGGATTTATTCCTGATGTGATAATTATTGATTATGCGGATTTATTAGTACCGGATACAAAACAAGAATTTAGGCATCAACAAAATGAAATATGGAAAAGCTTGAGAAATTTAAGTCAGGAGCCACGAGGTGAAAAACAGCCATTAGTCATAACTCCTTCTCAGGCAGATGCAGCAGCTTATAAATCCAATAAATTAACCATAGATAATTTCTCAGAAGATAAGCGTAAAAATGCACATCCAACTGCAATTTATTCATTAGATCAAGATACAAAAGGAAGAGAAAAAACAATAGGCATTATGAGGATTGGAACAATCATATTAAGAGAAGGGGAATTTACTCCCAGTGATTATATTACAGTAACTCAAAATCTCCGTAGAGGAATGCCCATAATTTCGTCTTATTTTTAACCCTAAATAAATAAATGTATGTATGTAATTAGAAAACAATTTAATTGTAGTTGCAGTCATCAACTCATAGGATTACCATCAGAACATCCTTGTGCAAGAAATCATGGACATAATTATGTTATAACCGCTGAATTAGCTTCTAAATGGTTATCTGATGTCGGATTTGTTCAGGATTATCGGGAACTTGATTCCATGAAAGAATATATTGATGATGTGCTAGATCATAATAATCTAAATGATATTTTGGAAGTAAATCCAACAGCTGAAAATATAGCAAAGCATTTATTTGAGATTTTTAAGCATGAATATCCTTTATTAGTGGCTATAGAAGTATCGGAAACTGCCAAAACTTCTGCTCGTTATCAGCCATAAAATCAGCTATTTATCATTATTTTAAAAAATAAATGCTTTTTCGGTTAAAGCAAATGGAAGAATTACAGTATATTATATTTTTATATTAATCATTTCTTAATTTTTACCTATTATGAAAAATTTGATCGCTGCGGCTACTGAGCTTAATGAAGTGCTTGGTTTAGATCCCGCAATCCCTACCAAAAAAGTGACTGAAACAGTCTTAACTGACAAAATCATCGAAGCAGCAGATATGCTGGAAGAAGATGATGTGATTACTCCTGAAACCATTAAAACTTTGGTTAAAATTGGGGCATGGAAATTCGAAGTTCCAGAGGAAGAAGAGGAAGAGGAAGAAGAGGATGAACCAGCTCCAGCTCCTAAAAAAGCTGCTGGTAAAAAACCGGCTGCTGCTCCTAAAA
>SESG01029590.1_pt1 | contig 51174 bp, 46 predicted proteins | sample 3171421 | NCBI WGS metagenome assembly SESG01 (sample SAMN10866946, study PRJNA518727) | freshwater metagenome | biome: subpolar coniferous forest; feature: holomictic lake; material: water; isolation source: holomictic Lake 227, 6 m and 8 m depth | place: Canada: near Kenora, Ontario | collected...
AGCCGTCTTAAATAATTCCCAAAACTGCAAGTGTAAATGATTTCCCCGAATCTACTGCAACGGAAATTTCGCCGCGCTCAATACCTGCAATTGATTCTACAATTAAATTAGCTTGAGGGTAAAGCTTTTTTATTGCCGCGATGTTCATATTCGCCATACCGCGAAAGTTGGATATGTCTTGCCCGGAAACATTAAATCGAAGCTCCTTTGCGTTGTGAGGAATACCTGTAAGTAGTTTTATTGTCGAATTATAAAAAAGCGCAGACAGGACAAGGCTGCCAAAGGCCGGATGAAATGGCCCCGCAAGTATTGCTCCTTCTTTTTCCATCGCATCAGTTCCTTGCAGGCCGATTCTGATGACGCGAATTCCTGCCTCTGTTAGCTTTTCCCGAGCCTTGCGGCATAAATCGATGGCCTCTGCCAGTTCTAATGGTTTGTAATTTCCGCGCCGGAATTCTTCAGCCAGTGCCGTGCCGTCCAAAACAATAACCGGATGAAGGCGCACAGTATCCGGCATAAGCTCAATTGCTTTATTTACGGAATTCATAAAACCATCCGGAGTGTCTTGTGGCAAGCCGGCCATCAAATGCAGGCCGGTGCTAAAACCCTGTTCTTTCAAAGTCTTCATAGCCGCAACAGTAGCTGCGCCATCATGTCCTCTTTGGGCAAACCGGAGGGCTTCATCATTAAAAGATTGCGCGCCAAGCTCCACCGTCGAAACATTGTATTTTTTCAGGAATGTTATGCTGTCTTTTGTGATGTAATCCGGCCTTGTCGAAATTCTAATGGAGTGGACAAGACCAGCTTCCACATAAGATTTGGCCCAGGAAAGAAGATTCTCCTGATAGGTATTGTCAATCCCCGTGAAGCTGCCGCCGTAAAAGGCAATCTCCACATTTGAGTAGTGATTTTTCTTCCTGTCCAGATAGGATTTGACCTCTGCATCAAAAAAATCCCTGGTTATTTGGGGCGGGAAATTTCCGGCAGTAATTTTTTGATTGCAGAAGATGCAACGGTGCGGGCAGCCGCTATTCATGATGAAGATAGGAATGATTAAATGCTTGCGGGGGGACTGCTGAAAAACGCTCATCTGCTGCGTTGCGCTGCAAACCGTATCGCTCAACGTATATTCATATACGCCTCGCGGTGCGGTTTTTTGCGCGCCTTGCATCTGAACATTTTTGAACAGTCCTAAAATATTATCATGGTTAGTTTTCTTCAACTTGCAATATTTCCCACGCTTTTTGAGCGGCTTGCTTTTCCGCTTCTTTTTTACTTTTGCCGTAGCCGATTTGGAGCATTTTGTCCGCAACCGTTACCTGTACCTCAAAAACTTTAGCATGGTCAGGGCCGCTTGCATCAATTATCGTATAGACAGGAACAATTTTATATTTTTTCTGACAAATTTCCTGCAAGGCTGTTTTGTAATCGAAACTCTGAGAGAGTAAAGCGCTATCCGCAAGAAGAGACGTAAGTAGTATTTCTAAGATATTTTTCACGGCGATAAAGCCTGCATCCAGATATATTGCCGCGATGAGGGCTTCCAGGGCGTTTGCCAAAAGAGAATCTTTGGTACGGCCGCCGGAGTTTTCTTCGCCCTTTCCCAGCAAAAGACAATCGCCCAGCTGAAGCGAAGATGCAAGCTCGGCCAGTGGTTTTTCGGTGACAATACCGGCGCGAATCTTGGAAAGAGTGCCTTCGGAAAAATCAGCATATTTATTGATCAACAGGTCGCTTACACAAAGCCCTAAAACGGCATCGCCTAAAAATTCAAACCTTTCATTGTCGGCAAGGGGCGGGGACGGATTTTCATTTACGTATGAGCGATGGGTGAGGGCGATAGAAAGCAGCTCGATATTGCTGAACTTGTAATCGATCCTCTCTTCCAACTCCTGAAAATATTTCAGTCTATTTTCATTCAGAGACGATTTTTCCATAAAGTTCTCCATACCGGATATCTTGCGTTTGTACGATGACCACTTTATTCAGGGCAGATAAATCAGGTTTGTCTATTAAAACCGGTAAATAGTTTTGCGAAACACCCTTCATCAAACCTGTTTTCTTATCCTTGATTTTTTCCACCAGTACTCGCAGCTCTTTGCCCAGGAAGCGCTTTGTAAAAGCCTCTTTTTTCTTCGCGCCTAAGCTTCGAAGAATTGCCGCGCGTTTCTTTTTTGTCGCTTCCTTTACTTTCGTCTGAATTTCTCGCGCTGATGTTTGCGGCCTTTCGGAGTAGGGGAAAACGTGCAGATAGGCAATTGGTATTTCTTGCAGCAAGTGTAAAGTATTGTTGAATTCTTTTTCTCCTTCGGATGGAAAGCCGACCATCACGTCAACGCCGATGGCAACATCCTTTACTGTAGAGGTTACTTTCTCGATGAGTTGCCGGTAAAAGTCGACATCATAATCGCGTTTCATAAGATTGAGAATATCATCATTCCCGCTTTGCAGCGGTATGTGCAAGTGCGGGCAGAGGTTATCCTTTTTGTTGAAAAGTTGCAACAACTCATCTGTAATTTCACGGGGCTCAACGGAACTCAAACGGATCCGGGTATTTCCGGCCTGCTCGATTATCCGGTGGATTATATCGTGAAGGTTTGTCGGTGGCTGACGATCTTGACCATAAGCACCCAAATGGATTCCGGTGAGCACAATTTCTTTGTAATCCTGTCCGCATAAATTATCCACAGCACGGAGCACTTCATTCTCCAGCATACTGCGGCTTTTTCCTCTGACAAATGGCACGATACAGTAGCTGCAAAAGGAATTGCATCCATCCTGGATTTTCAGGTAAGCGCGTGAGCGGTTGATAAATCTGGAAAGTGGCATGGCGCAAAATTCTTTTTGCTGAAAAATATCAGAGGTGTAAATACGGCAGGAATCATTATCGCAGCTCTGTAGAAGGTCGGGAATGATACTTTTTTGATCATTGCCGACGACCAGTGTTACGCCTTCAATTCCCGCGATATCTGCGGCGGCAATTTGGGCATAGCAGCCGGTGACAATAATTTTTGCTTGCGGATTAGCGCGATGAGCCCGTCGGATCATCTGTCGGGACTGAAAATCAGAAAAAGCCGTAACCGTGCAGGTGTTGATGATATAAACATCGGCAGAGGAGTTAAAGGGAACAAGGGCGTAATCTTTTTGCTGCAAATCTTCGGCAAGGGCTGCCGATTCATATTGATTCACTTTACAGCCTAATGTTGTCAGCCCGACTTTTAATTTATCCGCCACTTTGTGCAACTCCGTTCCCTGCCCTTTATATTAAAATACCGTGAACATCAATTACGAATTGCCTTTTCAAAAGATAATTGGCAAATAAAAGTTTGTCAAAGTTAAATAAAATATGCCAAAATGTGTTTAATAAAATGTGGCTTTTATGGTAAAATTACGATAAATTATAAAAAAATGATCAGGAGGTTTTAATATGGATACAATCGTAAATTATATTTCGGCACATCCGGCAGTTATTACTTTGGCAGTTATTTTTGTCGTCATCTTACTTCTCTATTTTATTTTAAAACAATTCATTAAAATCTTGATGGTTGCGCTGGTTATTATAATGGCTGTTGGTGGATATTATTATCTCAAAGAGCCGGGTAAAACATCTGAAAGAATTAAGCAATCAATTCAAACATTTCAAAGTGGCACGAATGATATAACTGACAAGTTCAAGAATTTTTATCGGGATACTAAAGACCTCTTCAGTAAAGCTAAACAAGTTCCCGGTGATATAAATAAATTGCTCACGGACCCAAATGAAAAAAAGGGCAAATAATATTTAAGGTTTGTCCAATTTTCTACTATGTTGACTTCATCAAAAACAGTTGGTTGGAAATTTGTATTATTACTGGCAATTTTAATAGTTCTGCTTGTCAGTTTTATGCGGCCTGCGAATCCCTGTCAGGAGCCCATTACCTATCGTTTAGGGAAGGTAGATGAAAGGTTCAATCTCTCTCGTGAAGAATTTCGCACAGCTGTAAAGATAGCCACGGCAATGTGGGGGAAACCGTTTTCTCGCGATTTTTTCCGTGAAGAGGCAGATGGCGCAATAGAAATAAATCTTCTTTATGATTATCGTCAGGAAGCCACTGACAGGTTAAAGAATCTCAATTACAAAATTGATCGCTCCAAGAGCTCTTACGAAGAATTAAAATCGCGTCTGGAAAATTTGCAAGCTGAATATGAGCAGAAAAAAGCAGGGCTGAGTAATGATTTTAGCGCGTATAACGCGAAAGTGAATGCCTATAATGCCGAGACTGAATCATGGAACAGGCGAGGTGGAGCCCCGCAAAGTGTTCATACGCGGCTCATGAAAGAAAAAGATGAATTAGCCGCGCTTAGCAATAATCTGCGCGTGCGCCAGGAAGAAATGAAACCGCTGGTGGATACAATCAACAGTATAGTCGTGGTAATCAATGAAATAGCCACAAATAATAACCTGGATTTAGTTGACCAGCAAAACATAGGCAACACATTAGGTCGTGAGTTTTGTGAAGGTGTTTATGAATACAAAAACGGCAAGCGGTCAATTACGATTTATCAATATGATACTGAGTATCGGCTTGTGCGCGTTCTTGCCCACGAATTCGGGCATGCCCTTGGCCTGAATCACAGTAAAAGTGGCGATGCCGTTATGTATCATTTAATTCAATCTGATTTGCTGACACTTGCGCCAGACGACATAGCGGTGGTGAAAAGCCGGTGCAAAATTAAGTAAACGAAAGAAGGATGGTATTATGGAAAAAGATAACCTCACGGATAATTCCTTCATAAAAGAGCTGCTAGGCCGAAGGTCGTTTCTGAGGAAGGTTACCGCACTTTTTGGCGGGATAACCATGATGAACTGGGGTTTGTTCCCCGTCAAAGGCGCATTAGCCGCTATCCTTGGAGGCAATACAGGCAGTAATCAAGAAAAGCTTATTTTCATTGCCATTGATGCCCTTCATCCGAAATACTTTGAGCTTGATGCCAGGGGTCTGCCGGGAGGGAGCGAAGGAAATTGGCTGATGCCCAACATTAACGCCTTTCTCAAAAAGTCAGTATGGTACAAAAATGCCAAAGCCTATCTGCCCGCAGCCACGGACATGAATCATCTGAATGCCCTTGCGGGAACATCTTCCGCGCAAAACGGTATCATCGGCGTGTGGGCGCAGCCAACCGGATGGGATAAAAATGGAGAGGCTATTGTCACCCGCACCAACATGTCTTTTGCCAGGGATGATAAGGGCAGGGCGGTGGATACACTTTTTCATGCATGGAAGCGGCGCTGGCCAGAATCCAAGACACTGTTCATTACAGGCAAAGAATGGGTAGGCGAGATGTTCCACAAAAGCGGAAATACCTCCCCGGGCGTGGATATTCTGGTGACCGGGACCAACTACCCTGACTACATCAAAGCTCCGCAGAAGGAGAGCTTTGCTGATCCTCATACAGACAGAGATGCCGCCTGTGACCCGGAATCGGCTCACCTCGGATTATTCGGGGGATCTATGAGGCAAAGCAACCTAATGACGCGGCTCTATACAGGCCAAGGCAGTCTCCTGGCGTGGCAGATGGAACACTTTGCCAATCATTTTCCCCATGACAGCTGGATTGTGAATTCAGCCCTGGAGATATTCAAGCGCGACAGGCCGGATATGGCCTACATTCTACTTGCCCAGTGTGACGATGCCGGTCATGCAATCGGATGCGCCTGGGACCCGGCGGAATTCATCAATGTCGATCCGCCGTATAAACCGCCTGAGGGGTGTGAAAACAAGCCCGAGTATCAACTGGTCAGCAGTCGCAACAAGCTCCTTTTTAAAGAAGCAATACTGGATGTAATCCGCGATGTGGATATCCAGTTTGGCCGCCTTATGGCCGGGCTGCAAAAGCAGGGTGTACTCGATAAGGCGAAGGTCATTCTCTTGAGTGATCACTCGGCGGAGAATCATCTTTATACCGATGATTTTTCATCAACCGATTGTATGGGGCTTCTGGAGAGTGCAGGTATAATTGAGAAAGAGGGACTACTGGGAAAGAAGAATGTTTATGCCTTCAGCGTCAGCAGCTACGGCGTGTTGTATTGGCGGGAAGCCAAGGAAAAAGTTTCCAAGGCCAAGGCGGTGCTGCTTGCTCACCTTGCACTTAATCCTCAGACAGGTAATAAGGAGTGCCCGTGGTGGGTGCTTGACCGATCCGACATGAAGAACGGCCTGAAAGGTGTGTGCCTGCAAGGCGAGCTCTACCATACCTACTATGTTGACATTGACAAAGAAAAGACCATCATTTGGCCTGATCTCATCATCCTGGCAAAAAACGGCTGGCAGATTCCTGTTTATAACGGCCAGATTCCCAATGTCGGCATCAAATCGCCAAAATGGACTCCGCCATGGCGTGTTTACAACGGCGGTCACGGTTCTGTGGATACGCTCCCTATTGTTGCCGCGATATCGATACCCGGTGGAAAGACAGGTACAAATGGCAGGCCTATTCGCATTGCAGATCTGGGTGTTACGGCCGCCGCTCTGTTCGGTTTAAAGCTCAAGAGCACAACTATTGGTAAGGATTTGAGCAAAGACCTGATCGAAATGCTCAAGTAATAAAAAGATCATTTGTGGAAAAATTTGGATCGCTGGTCAGGTTGACACCGATCCGCCTAAGTCCTGCTTCGTCACCCGGTGTGGGTATATGCGTAATATGAATTTCGCAGTTTTGAAGTTCTTTTAATTTTTCCATAGCAAGTTCCGCCGCTGGATTTGTCGGAGCGCTGATGCTCAGCGCGATGAGCGCTTCTTCCAGATCGAGGCTGACATTTTTTTCGTGAAGTATTTCGGTTTTTAGTTTGCTTATCGAATCTGTTATGTTGGAAGGCAACAGTTTTAGTTTATCGGGAATGTCCGCTAAATGCTTAATGGCATGAATAACCACACTTGATGCCGCGTGCATTAAAGACGAGTTGCTGCCGGTGATAATAGTGCCGTCCGGAAGCTCTATGGCCGCTCCGCAATAGATGCCTTCATTACCTTTATTGTCCTCCACCGCGTCTTTGGCTGCCTGCCTGGCCGGTTTTACAACGCATCTATCCTCCGGTTTCAGATCGAAATCGTTCATTAATAATTCCACTCTTTGCACAGTTTCTTTATCCGAAAATCCCATGGCGTATTCGCAGCGATACCTAAAGTATCGTCGAATAATCTCCTGCTTAGCTGCCTCCTTGGTCACATTATCATCGGTAATGGCAAAGCCTGCGCGATTTACCCCCATGTCTGTCGGAGATTGATAAAATGATGCCTTGCCGGTAATCTTTTCCAGGATTCTTTTCAATACGGGAAACACTTCGACATCGCGGTTATAATTTACAGAAGATTTTCCGTATGCTTCCAGATGAAAAGGATCAATCTGGTTGAAATCACGGATGTCCGCGGTAGCCGCTTCATAGGCAACATTGACGGGATGCTTGAGTGGTATATTCCAGATGGGAAATGTTTCAAATTTAGCATAGCCGGAATTGAATCCTCTTTTATAATCGTGATAAAGTTGAGAAAGGCAGGTTGCCAGCTTGCCGCTGCCCGGTCCCGGCCCCGTAACGATTACCAGAGGTTTTTTTGTTTCGATATATTCATTGCTGCCATATCCTTCATCACTTACAATTAATTCAATATTTGTCGGATAGCCTTTTGTGTAGCGATGCGTAACTACTTTGATATTTCTTCTTTCGAGCTTGTTTTTGAATATGATTGCTGATGGCTGATTTTCAAAGCGGGTAATAACGACGCCTGCGACGTTTATATCCCAGCCTCTAAGATCATCAATCAGCTTGAGCGCGTCTGAATCATAAGTTATGCCGAAATCAGCCCGAATCTTTTTGCGTTCAATATCCCCGGCATAAATGCAGAGCAGAATGTCCGCCCTGTCTTTTAGTTCCTTGATTAATCTCATTTTGACATTGGGATCATAACCGGGCAAAACCCTTGCTGCGTGGTAATCATAAAGAAGTTTGCCGCCGAACTCTAGGTACAGTTTACTATTAAATTTTTCCGTTCTCTTCAGAATTTCAGCAGATTGCTCCGAAATGTATTTTTCATTGTCGAATCCATTTTTCCCGATGCCCATGATTTTTCTGAATGCCCCCTTTATCTAATCTAATCTTTTCTTGTTTTGCTGTTTTATTTGAGAATTAAGTTCGTGAAACTGCATTACCTCTTCCAAACTGGTTACTTCTTTTATCGTCAGCAATGGTTCCGATGCGTTTATCACATCTTCACCTTTCTTGCTTCTTATTAAAACAAGAGAGCTGCCATCCTGATCCTGGCCAAGCAAATGCCATGGATCCCCTATCGCAATATCCGCAAACTCGGCTGAATAATAGGTGCATTCGCCGCATCTGTTCAATTGAAAAGTCCGACCATTATTGTACTTATACCACATATCAATAAAACTGAATTCGGATTTGACGCCACTGCGGTGAGATACAATAGTTGTGCCCGGCCATCCGTCCCCTCTATACCGCATTGTGCCTGCTTCGCCGTTTTCTGCAAGGTCATTTATAAATCTGTCAATAAACTTGAAGCTTGGAGTGTGATGGCAGAATATTCCTATTGTCACAAAAATATTTTGCTTTATTTCCGGGCACAGCTCCAGGCCTGCTATGTGACAGGGCAGGCCGACAAAGGCATACTTCAAGCCTTTATCAAGGCTTTTCAAGGCAGTCAAAGGACTGGTCGGAGAATAGATGGAATTCAGACGATCGGACATCAAATTCGATATTTTATCGGTGATGATTGTTTCCGGTTGATAGGGATCATCAGTTGCCCTAGTCACGATTACCTTATCAACAATGCCCTTATCTAAAAGCGCGGCTAAAATTGTCCGGCAGGCGCCGCCGGAAGACGCGGCATGTCTAATTGTTTCGTCTTTTGCGGCACATATTATCGAGCGCTGAATTGACCCGAATTTGCCGGGGTAATCTATAATATTAATGCCCGGGCAAACCTTCGCGCATTCTCCACAGTCCGTGCAATTATCATCGATCAGCGATGGGATAAAACTAAATTCATCCTTGACCATTTCAATTGCGTCAAAGCGACAAACGCAATAGCATAAACCGCAACCAACGCATTTTTGTCGATCAACATACCGAAATCCCATCACAACGTCCTCTTTAGTTTTTTTGATAAGATACTGCTTCTGACGGCGGGGAGTTTAGGAAGAATGGCCTTGCCTGTCAAGGAAATAGTGGCATTCCTTTCCGATTAGTAGGAATGTTTATCTGATGATTAAAAATATATTGGTTTATGTTGGCCTATTTGTGGTCAACCCTGCCGCGTTTTACCGCGAGTCCCTGGCCGATTTCGATTGTCAGGTAATGTCCTTTTTTGAAGCTGCCGGAATTGGCCACGAGTGTGTCACAAAAGCGCTCAATCCCTGCTGCCTCATGTATATGGCCGCACAGGCAGAGGGTGACCGGATTTACTTCCAGAAACGCTTTCACACTGTGACTGCCACCCCGAAGACCGAAAATGAATGACCGGTCGCGGACTCCCCGTGGCGGGACATGGGAGATCATAACGGTTTGAGATGCTTCTTGTACCTGCTGGTATCCAGTTTGCAGGATGAGGGCGATTTCTTTCTCCGTGTATTCCGATGCCGTATGTATTGGCGTAGGTGAAGAGCCGCCCAGACCGAAAAAGCCGATTCCATCTTGCACCCGGCCTTTACCGTGCAGGCTGTAGCCTTTTTCCTCTAAAAAGTCTTTGACCTCCATCCTGTCCCAGTTGCCGTGGATGGCGAGGATGCGGGTTGAATATTGCTCAACACAGGCAATGACATCGGTAGCCTCTGCCCGCGTTCTGGCACTGGTTATATCACCGGCGATCACCACCCAATCCGCCTCGCGGATAAGTGTTGCTGCATTTTCTATGGGTTTGATCGCCCCGTGGATGTCGCTTATCGCAAAAAGCTTCATGTTATTTATTCCCTCATTTGTCTTGTTTCTTCTGCTGCTATGCTGGATAAATCCCCGTGTTTCTGACTCCTGTTAATCACGGAATCCCCGAGGATTTTTCTTTGCCTGCTTTTCCCATTCAAGTAACATCCCGTGCAGTTTTTCGGCGATATCGGGATAGGTGTTGATGGCGTTGTAGTTTTCGCCCGGGTCAATAGAAAGATCATAAAGCAAAGGGGCCCTGTTTCCCAGTTGCTTTTTCCCAATAGCATCGGGTAGCGCTTCTGCATCGAGGGGCGTCGGCCAGACGTATCGGTTTAATTTTCTAAAGTACTTCCACTTTCCGTAGCGGATGCCTTCAAGCTGGTCGTAATGATAGAAATAGACGGCGTCATGCGGCGATTTGGGATTGCTCCCGGAAAGAAGGCCATCGATGTTTTTCCCGTCAATGATCCTGTCTGATGGTTGCTCTATTCCCGCAAGCGAAAGTAGCGTGGGGAAAATATCCAGATTGATGGCCGTCTCGGTTGAAACCGTGCCTGGCTTTATATACCCCGGCCATTTTGCGACAAAAGGCACTCGAAATCCGCCTTCGTAGCTTTGCCCCTTGCGGCCTCTGAAGCTTCCCGGACTTCCTTCGTACCAGGGGCCGTTATCGCTGGTAAAGATGAGAAGCGTGTTTTGCTCGATCTTCTGCTTTTGCAAGGTCTTGATGATCTCTCCTACGCTCCAGTCTATTTCTTCCACAGCATCGCCGAATTTTCCGGCTTTTGATTTCCCGGCAAACTTCTCCGATGCGTACAGTGGCTGGTGCGGAAACGTGTGGGCAAAATACAGGAAGAAAGGACTGTCTTTTGACTTTTCAATGAATTCCAGGGCATCCTTTGTGTACATGCCGGTCAGCCTGGACTGGTTGTCTCCGATATCCGCTTCCAGCTGTGTTTCGTTGCGGAAAAGCGGGCAGGGCTGCATATCGTTGCTGTGAGGGACGCCTAAGTACTGGTCAAAACCGTGCCTCAGCGGGTTGAACTCTGGCTGCTTGCTGTAGTCGCCCAGATGCCATTTCCCCACCATCGCGGTTTTGTAACCGGCAATCTTCAAGGCTTTGGCGATGGTGATCTCTTTGCCGGAAATTCCTGCGGCAACGCAATCCTCATGCAGATCAACAGATCCCAGTGGTGTAAAAATATAGGCAATTTTTCTTTCGATCCTGCGCAAAAGTGGTGAATCTGCCGGATACGGATTGCCGATGATGCCGGTTCTGAACGGATAGCGTCCGGTAAGCAAGCCGGCCCGCGATGGCGCGCAGACGGCATTGCAGGCATAATAGTCGGTAAGCATTATTCCGTCACGGGCAAGCCTGTCAATGTTGGGTGTGCGGATTGCCTTGTTGCCGTAGCAGCCAAGGTCGCCATAGCCCAAATCGTCGCAGTAGATGACGATGACATTAGGTTTCGGGGCGGTTGGATTTACGATCTTCAGTTGTTTTAGTTTGGAATTGTCTGGATACGGCCCGTAGACTTCATCAATCGATTTGCTGCTGAATAGTTTGTAACCTGCCGTGCCCACAGCTGCAACTCCACCGATGACAAGACCTGCTTTAACCGATTTTTTAATCACATCACGTCTGGATATTTTTTCTGTCATACATTTTTCCTCCATGCGGATAATTTCAATTAATTATTTGAACTTTTACCGATTACGATTAGAGGGGCGTCGTTCCTAATATGGTAATTTCCATATTGTCAATGAATGCAAAGATATCTGGGCTTCCAGCAAAACCTTCGATATGATCGCCGCCCATGTGAAGATGATTTGGCGCATAAGGCAGGTCTGTGTGATGGGGTGCATTATCTAATCGTCTGATAGTTTTCCCCTCTTTATCCTGCCAATGAAAACTGAATTTCAGAGGATAGATGCTATGTCCCGTATCTTTGAGATAGAGAAAGCATTCAAATACACCTCCGCCGGTCAGGGCAGATTTGATTCTCAATTTCCCATCGTCCAGGGAGATATCTTTGCGGGTGATTTCATAGGCGCGAATTACAGGACATTCAATCAGCCGGGCTTCGATCTCATCGAAATGGCTACGAATCCTTTCATTCATGCCGATGCCTTCTGTTGGAGCACTGATAAACGCTTTTCAGTGCCGGCAAGCATGTCAACGATCGCCGACCATTCCACATAATCCATGTCGTCGCCCATCGCTCCCTTATTGTAACGCATGCAGAATTCTTCCGAGTTCAGCCCATATTTTTTTTCAAACTCGCTCTTCTGCGTGAGCAGACGCTGTCTTAATTCATCCATCCGAGAGGCTTCACGTCTCAACAACTTTTCAATGGTTAGATCCATTACCGGGTCAATGGCGGCGAGATCAACAGCGATATATCTTTCCAGTAATTTAACTTTCTCAAGTATGGTCATCCTAAATCCTCCTTTAATGCTCATCTTTCATTATCTATTTTCATGCTGCATTTGTCAATCACGTAAAACATCACCATCATCCACCCGGAATATAGGCATAGAGCGATAGCCGATGTTGTCAGTCAATCAAATATAAGCGTCCCCGATTCTTCCTTATTTGGCTGCCTTTTTATATTTATCCTTTTTGACCATCATCTTCAAACCCAGCAAAGTATTGTAGGGGATATCTTTGCTCTTCATATTGGCGAGGGATTTTGGCAAAGAACCACCGGGATTACTCTTTACAGTATAAACAACCTTTGTCTTATCTCGATTGATAGGTGTCAAAACCCACTTACCACTAATTTCCGGCATCCGGACATTGCCGTCTCCGATGGGCACTGAAGGATCATTCGCCTCATGAAACTCATAGGTAATCTGTCCTGTTTTTTTATCCTTCTTTTCAGTAATTATACAAAGAGCCTCTCTGTCTGATACCGGCCATGGCGCCTTTGTTATATTAAGTTGCAAAGACGTATGTTCATCTATTTTGCGGATTTCTCTACTCTCTTTGCAATCCGCCATCCATTGTGTTGCTGCAGGTCTGTCCTTTAGCACCGCAGAAACGACATCGATAGATGCATCAATATCGGCCGAACCCATAAATTCATCAAAATCCGAACCTTTAACTGGCCTTGTTGAGACCTCAATGCCGTCTTTCTGTATCGCCAGTTGCCAATCACTTGCTGCCGTGACGCAGGTAGGCATCGCCACCAAAAAACTCAGAAGAACTGAATAAACAGCCATAATATTTAAAATTTTTTTCATCTTTTCCTTCTTTAATTTGGGATAAGCTACTTTTTTTACGGTACAGGTATAAAGAGAATAGTCTTGCGTGTCAATTAAATAGAACCGTTCCCGATTATTTTTCATGCCCTTCACATCATTTTGCGAATACGAACTTCAATATTCTTTTCGTTCCGGAGAAGGTCAATCAACTTCGACGTATCCGTTTTGCCATAATGGTATGGATAAATAATCTTTGGCCGGAAAGCCCTGACGGCATCCGCAACCATCTCCGGTGTCATCGTATAGGGAAGATTCATTGGCAGAAAGGCAATATCAATATTACGCAGGTTTTTCATTTCCGGAATATTTTCCGTGTCCCCGGCAATATACAAACGTTTATCACTCAATGTTAGAATATAGCCATTGCCGATGCCTTTGGCGTGATAGGGAACGCCGGGGCTGCGCATATTCACAAGATTATATGCCGGAACTGCTTCAATCTTCAAACCCATTATGGTTTTTTCATCACCGTTTTTCAGGATAATGCTTTCCGGAAGCTGCCTGGCAACACTCTCCATTGTCACTATCGATGTTTTACCTGTTTTAATCAGGGCTATTGCTTTGAGGTCAAGATGGTCAGGGTGTTCATGGGTTATCAAGATTATGTCCGCCTTTGGCAATTTTGTGTAATCGGCATACTGCGAAACCGGATCGATATGGATGATCTTTCCACCAAAGGAAATCATCAATGTCCCATGTCCAATGCAAGTTATTCCCAGATCGCCCTGTGCCGTTTTGATTTTGTCGGTTTCAAAATTATTTTCTGCAGCCATTGCTATTCCTCCGCAAAAGAAAAAACAACATAAACATGAAAAGAAGATCTTCCCCATAATCTACCCCTTTTGGTTGATTGCTCTCTCAAAATTATTTCTCCTGATATTACAGATTAAGGTGTGTTTTGTTTATCATTCTATCGTTCGGGTATCAACGATAAAATATACCGTATTACCAAAACAGATATTGACCGATGTACTTCAAGAAACGCTTTTATGCTGTTATTTACGCCACTAATACCTTGGAATGACGGGGGATAGCGAATGTAGTCAAATAAATATAACCGTTCCCGATTATTTCCTGATACCCCGGAATTATCAATTGACTTTGTGTGTCCAATGTGACACAAAACATAACAGCAAGATCAGAATACAAGAGGTGAAATTATGGCAAAATCAGCAATTATACACGCCAGGACAGAAATAGAATTAAAAAAAGAAGTCGAAACAATTTTTGCAGCATTGGGACTAACGACCACTGCCGCGCTAAATCTTTTTTTCCGTCAGGTGAAAATGAGAAGGGGGCTACCTTTTTCTGTGGAGATTCCCAATGAAGAAACTCTGAAGACATTCAGTGATAGTGATTCCGGTAAGGGGCTTGTGGAAAGTAAATCCGCCAAAGACATGTTTCGTAAATTGGGTATCTGATGCTTATTGTTGAAACTCCAATTCCGAAAGCGAAGCGTATCGGAATTGGTAAGTTGAACAATCCCGCACAGCGGAGGGTATGATATATAGTACCACTCAGCTTGCTGCGGAATGAGTTTGCAGAACTTGCTTTGGGAGGGCATACCCGTGGTTCCGATATATACAACCCGCTTTGAAAAAGATTTAAAAAGAATGCAGAAACGCGGGTGTGATGTATCTAAAATTAAAGCAACGATTATTTTACTGATAAATGAAAAACCTCTCGATGCGAGAATGAAAGATCATCTGCTTAAAGGCAACTTCAAAGACCGCCGCGAATGCCGCCTGGAGCCGGATTGGCTCTTAATTTATCGATTTGACAAAGACAAGATAATTTTCGAACGCACCGGAACACATGCGGATCTATTCCGCTGATTATCAATAAATAACTATCCCCGGAAAACTAGGCATGACCAGGAATGCACGATTGGTAATGGTTGGCTGATGTTGTCAATTTTTTCATCTATTTCAGGAATATCAGAACAATCAATTTCATTATCCTTTATTGAATCAATGCGCTTCCAGTTTGTTTTTGATAGCTTTTGCATAAATATTTTCTCCCTGCTGTTTGCTTTCCTTTATAATTACAAAGATATATAAAGTCTAGATTGAAAATATTAGTACAATTAGGAGCTTAGTATTAGGATGACACAAATTCAATCTAAAGCAGATTGATTTCCATGGCGCGGACGGGGCAGGCGGAAACGCAAAGTTCACAGCCGTTGCATTTTTCGGCATCAAATAAGACTTTCAGTGATGGAGTTTCAAAAGCCAGCGCTCCGGTTGGGCAGAAGGCCGTGCAGGCACCGCAGTGAGCGCATTTATCGCTGTTTTGACTGACACTTTTAGATAGAGGTTCAACCTTCAGCCCCATTTCTTTTAAAAAACGGATGCCGCGATCGAAATTTTCTTTTAAACCGGTTAGTTCCAGAACAATCATACCCTCACGGCGGGGGAATATTCTTGCCTTGAGGATGTTAAAAACCAAATCGTATTGTTTTACGAGTTCATAAATTACCGGTTGCTGGACTGCGTCCGGAGCGTATCGAATAACTATTTTTTTTGAATACATCGCCAATCTATTTCCACCTTTTCACGGGTATAATACCCTCCGCAAAGAGACTGTGTCGCAATCTTCGTTTGTCATTGCGAGGAGTCCCTTGGACGACGTGGCAATCCCAATACTATCAATTTTTTATGAGATTGCCACGCCGCCTGAGAGTCGGCTCGCAATGACAATTGCGACACAGTCTCTTAGGCGGGATAATTCGACCAGCAAGCTTCAGTGCACTTTGTTTCTGAAGTTTGGGTCTCATTAATTTGTGTAATGTTATTAAGGGATGAGAGCAATATTGTCAAGCCGTAAATATTTGTATGGTATTTCAAGTATTGTCTGCTGTCAGTCTCCACGTAGCAACTCCTTCCAGTTGATAAGGGGGAAAGTTTTGCGCAGCGGATGATCATCGTCAACAAAATGATGTTCCAGATTGCTGAAATATTTTTGGGCAATTGTCTTAACCTTATATGGATCAACAATATCATCGCCTATTCCATGATAGATAATAACCGGGATTTGTGACTTTTTATGCGCGGGAGGGCTGAATTCCTGAAGGTGCAGGGCGGGCGCAAGTAGGATTATCTTTTTTACGCGGTCTTCATTTTCTATGGAATATTGCGCGGCCATCAATCCTCCATAGCTTGATCCGACAAGAATCAAATCAGCAATGTTTGCAAGAAGGCCTCTTAGTTTAACCATCCGCGTGTCAAAATCGCCGGTATAATCTTCAATAATCATCTCCGGGGAAAAAAGCCTGAAAAATTGACCTTTTGTTCCCTGAGCTGTACTTTCTAAACCGTGGATAAAAACTAATTGATTAGCCATTTATTTTTCCCTTACTCCACTTCTAAATCAAAGCGCTATCTTTGTTGGCTGCGTCGTCGTCTTCCTCAACGTATATAAAATACGTCTCGTCGCCTCCTCCTTGCCGCCTCGATATCATCTTTGATTTAGAAGTGGAATTATTTATGTATAATTTTGTATTGCCCGTATTATGGCAGTATGTTATCAGTTGCGCAAGAGTAGATTAATTAGCAAGGAGATTTGATTATGGCTTTAGTAATACCTTTTAAGGCGGTTCGGCCGCAACCTCAATTCGCTTCCCAGGTGGCGGCGCTGCCCTATGATGTTATGACCAGAGAAGAGGCGCAAAAAGCAGTGGCGGGTAATGCCTTGAGCTTTATGCATGTGGAAAAATCTGAAATTGATGTACCAGACGATACTTCAAGTGACGATGCGCTGATTTATGAAACGGCTAAACGAAATTTTGCCCAAATGCGCGAGAACGGTATATTGGTGCAGGATAAATCTCCCTGCTTTTATGTATATCGGCAGCAGATGGGTGGACGCAAGCAGACGGGAATTGTCGGAGTGATGAGCGTTCTGGAATACGATGCCGGAAAAATCAAAAAACATGAGCTGACCAGAAAAGATAAGGAAGAGGATCGCATTAATCATGTAAGTACCGTCAATGCACAGACCGGCCCTGTTTTTATAAGTTATCGGGAGCGGCAAAACCTAAGTAAGATAGTAGATAAAGTAACGGCAGGTATTCCCGAATATGATTTTACGGCAAGCGATGGCGTAGGCCATACAGCCTGGGTTGTCGATGATGCCAAGCAAATTGAAGAAATTAAAAAAGAGTTTCAGCAGGTTGATGCCCTTTACATTGCCGACGGACATCACCGCGCAGCCGCAGCCGCAGCCGTTGCCCGTGCAAGACGCGGCAAGGATAAGCAGGCTGGTTTTGCAAGCGAATACGAATCAGTGCTGGCGGTGCTCTTTCCGGACACTCAACTTAAAGTGATGGATTATAACCGTGCGGTGAAAGATTTAAACGGTTTAACTCCCGACCAATATCTGGAGAAAATTAGTTCCAGCTTTACAGTAAGTAAAGATTTTGCGGCAAGATCACCACAGCAACTACACGATTTCGGGATGTATCTAGGTGGCCAGTGGTATAAAATAACAATAAATAGAGGGATATATAACGAAAGCGATCCTGTGGCCAGTCTGGATGCGGCTATATTGCAGGAACACCTGCTTGATCCTGTTTTGGGTATTAAAGATCCGCGTGTGGATGATCGCATCAAATTTATTGGTGGCATAAGAGGCATGGATGAGCTCGAAAAGCTGGTGAACAAAGACGGATTTGCCGTAGCGTTTTCTCTGTATCCCACAACAATGGAGCAGATAGTAAAAGTCGCCGACGCGGGAGCGATTATGCCACCCAAATCGACATGGTTTGAGCCGAAATTGCGCAGCGGCATGTTTGTCCATGAAATTTAATACCAAGTTGGACTTGGAAGGCATGGAAGAAGAAACCGCTGACGGAATACTAAATGGAAGCTTGCGCATATTCCAGAAAAAAAGAGGCTACCGGTTTTCTCTGGATTCTATTCTTCTGTCTCATTTTGTTTTATTAAAACCAAAGACTTCTAATATTGATCTGGGATGCGGCAGTGGCATAATTCTGCTCATTTTAGCCAGTCGTTTCCCTCATACTATCTGGACAGGAGTGGAAATTCAGGAAGGTCTGGCGACACTTGCGCAAAAAAATATTCAGGCAAACGGGTTGGAAGGCCGGATAAAAATATTGTGTAACGACGCGCGGGCGATTAAAAAAATCCTGCCGGCGAATTCTTTTGATTCTGTAATATTTAATCCGCCCTATCGAAAATTAAATTCCGGAAAAATCAATCCGCTGTTGGAAAAAGCCATTGCCCGCCACGAAATTAAGGGATCTTTAAAGGATTTTCTTCAGGCCTCAAAATATTTACTAAAACCAGGCGGCAGGGTTTTTACGATTTATCCGGCAAAAAGATTGGTGGAACTTATTTCCCTTTTCCGCTTGTGTGCCATTGAACCCAAAAGATTAAAACTTGTGTTTTCTGATAATTGCTCCGCTGCTGAATTTGTTTTGGTCGAAGGCAGGGCCGGAAGCCAAGAGGAACTTGAGATAGAACAACCGCTTTATATTTATGATCAGGACAAAAAATATACCCGGGAGATGTCCGCTATCTTCAGCGAGCTTTGTCAGCTTCCCGCACGCGACGGCGGCTGATTTCTACTTGCATCACCCTTTTTATGATAGCTGCCAATTCCATGTCGGTAATTGCGGCTGTAGTCTCCGCGATCATTTTCTTATCTCGTTCTTTTAATACGAGTTTTTTTGTTCCGGGATAATTTTCTTCAGCCTTCGCTTTTGCAAGCTTATGGCCGATGGAAAAACGAATTTCTTTTATGGCCTCTTTCCCGGAAAGCTCATTTATCTTTTGGCGAATTTCTTCTTTCATAAAGTGCAGCTGCTGCACCCAGACAGAGGAAGTTGTTTTAACAAATAAAGTGCCGTTTCGCAGGCAATCAGGTTGTGTTTGAGCTGCGATTTGGCTGCCAACAGCCTTCGGCCAGAATTTCAATAAGGAGTTTTCTTCCAGCTTAGACGTCATGCCTCTTCTTTTTAATGCCTTAAAAAGAATTTCGCCAATGGATTGCAGTCGAGCCTGTGGATTTTTCCTTCGCATTATTTGTGAAACTCCAATATCATGCAAAAGGCCGCTTCATGGGAAAAATGAAGCGGCCTTTTTTATTTTAATTCTTTATCACAATAAAACCGGCGTACATCGGCTGATCCCTTTTAGCGTCAATCCATAACGATGATCACGCGGCATTTCTGTAAATAAGTCAGATTGTCTTTTGCGGCCCGAATCTTGTCTGCGTCAGCCTGGCTGAGGATGAGTTCGGACATGCCTGCTCCTTCCGCGCGGATTGCTTTGACGGTAATCGGGTTAGCCGTCACGCGGTCGTTGCTCTGGGCAGCTGTTAGATCGCGGGCGTAGCCGCAGATGCCTTGCGAAACGGCAAATTCCTTCTTCACAATCAGGGTTCCATAGACTTCGGCGCCCTTCTCGTCAAAAATCTTCGGTGACATAGCCGGACGGGCATTAAGACCGCGGCCGTCAATGACCAGACCTGTATAAACTTCATCTGCAGGCGCCGGCTTTTTGGAGAAAGGCGCGGGCTTGTGATCTTTCATATCTTCCTTTTTATCATCGGCAATCACTTGCGGAAGTAACGCCTTGACCACGCCGGAGAGTGGCATGCGCAGAGTCACTTCTACTGTCGCGTCGGACAGATATTCTTTTTTGACGATTTGCGCTCCCTTTACCATGCCGCTGATGGCGGTTTTGATAACATCACTTTCAGTTACAAAATCTCTGATGGTTGTCTCAGAATCAATCTGAACGCCCTGAACGACTTCCAGCAGATTCCTGTAGGCGTCAACCTGGGCTGCGCGAAGAGCCATGGGACGGGCATTGGGCTTGCCATAATACTTTTCTGGTGGTGCGCCGGTGCCTATGGCTTCAATGTAACCATCCTGGAAATTGACCAATCCCTTGTCGCCTACCGGCTGGGCTACTTTTGAATCGACAATCTTTGTCCAATCCGCCATCCCCACTTTGCCGTCATTGTTATCCTGCGCAAAGCTGATGCCAACGCAAATAAGGATTATGCTGATAAAAATAGAAATACTCATCTTACGTACTGACTTCATAATAGACCTCCTCCATTTAAATTTTTCAAATTGAAATCCCAAACAAACACTTGCTGTTCCTGTTGGAATATTTATATCATGCTTCCCGAACCGTCAAGTGAAAAAGTAACAGTAAAAAAGTAACACGTAATAGCAAAAAAGTGCCAAAATTAATTTTAACAAGGTATCGAATTTAGTATTTTTTAAAAGAAAAATTAATGATATAAGTAATATTATTAAAGGAGATCATTTATTGCCATGACTAAATACGAAAGCTATAAGAAGGAAGTGCTGGAAGCGAGTCTTTGGCTTTCAGCGCAGGGTTATTTCGGGTCGCTAAGAGGTAGCGGAGGCAATGTTTCGGTAAGGATTAATGAAACCGACATGGCCATTACTCCTTCTGGTGTGAGGTATCAGGAGATTTTCGCCGCCGACATTTGTGTTGTTGGTTCTGACCTCTCTGTAATTGAGGGCAATGATAAATTGAAACCTTCTGTGGAAGCGGGGATGCATAGCATAATTTATCAGCGGCGTTCCGATGTTCACGCTATAGTTCATACTCATCAGACATACGGCAGCGTCTTTGCCCTGATCAATACACCGATACCGGCTCTTTTCGATGAGGTCTCTTTTGCTCTGGGCCAAATGGTGGAGATTATTCCCTACGCTCTTTCCGGAAGCCCGGAGCTTGTTAATAACGTCGCCGGTAAGTTATCCAATAACGCCAATGCCTATATCATCCAGAATCATGGTATATTGGCGCTGGGTAAGAACCTCGATAAGGCGATCCTCAACGCGGAGCTTTTGGAAAAAGTCGCTCATATATACTATTTAGCTCTGTCCACAGGCAAACCGGTTGATACTCTTCCCGAATCAATTACTGATTTTGTGGCAATGTTAAGAAATCAAGAAGTAAAAGAAGTTATGCAAAAAAAAGCAGGAGAAAAAAATAAGGGATAGGAGGTTGGTATGAATATCAAAGATAAATTGATCAACATTAAAAACTGGTTGGAAAGTCTGTCTCAAACAAGTCATTCCAGAAGAAGATTTTTAAGCTTTGCCGGAAAAACTCTTGCCCTCTTTTCCGCGTTACCCCTTCTGCTAAAATCAATGGGCAGGAGCGCAAGCGCCGCCACAGTCTCACCCAATGCGGCAAAGATCGCAGCTACTATGCCGGGCGGAAAATACATCCTGCTGAAAAACGGTTTTATCGTTGATGGCTCAGGGAAAAAGGGATTTAACGGTAATCTTCTCATCCACGACAACAAGATCGAAAAAGTCTCTGCAAGGGAAATTCCCGCTGCCGCTCAGGTTATTGACTGCGCGGGATTAGTCATCATGCCGGGGATTATCGACGCGCATTCTCACATGGACTGGTATCTGCCCATCAAAGGACACAATGAACTGAAACTTCCCTTCACTGCTCAGGGAGTCACCACCTTCATGGCCGGTCAATGCGGCTTTGGGGTGGCGGGATTCCGCAAGAAGTCCCCCTTCAAGAATATGATTGATGTCAGAACAAGGGGCCTCTTCAATATGGAATGGGACACCATGGCGCAGTACTTTGATCGCATGAAGCAAAACGGCATGCCCCACAACATGATGACGCTGGCGGGGCACGGCACCACTCGAACCTCAATTCGAGGCTTCAACGCCGCTCCCATGAGCCGCGACGAAATGAAGGAGATGCTTGCGCTTTTAGAGCAAGCGATGGATGAAGGAGCGGCAGGTGTTTCCCTGGGCTTGCAGTATGAGCCGGGGATTTTCACGACCGGCGAAGAGCTGCGGGAGATCGCGAAGCTTGTTAAAAAGAAAAACAAGTTGCTGACGGTGCATCTGAGGGCTTATTCAGCGCTTGCGCCGGGTTACCCGATGAGTACACCGAAGATCCTGCTGGATTACGTTTCGCCTTTCGACGGCTATGAGCCCCATAATCTGCTGGCCATAGACGAGATGCTGAAAATTGCCAGGGAAATAGGAGTAAGGCTTCAGATTTCCCATCTGATATTTGTGGGATCAAGAACATTCAAAACCTGCGAAGAAGGTCTTAAGCGTATCGACAAGGCAATTCAGCAGGGAGTGGACGTTAAATTTGATACATACGCCTATCACTGTGGCCAGTCAATCATCAACGTGATACTGCCGGCGTGGTTTCTGGCTAAGGTTCCTGGCGCATTTAATGATAAAAAAATGCTTTCCAAACTCAAAAGTGAGCTTGGGCTTATCCAGAGGTTCCTCGGCTTTGGGACTAAAGATATCCAGATCACTTACGCGAATTCTGAGGAACTCAATCAGTACAACGGCATGTTCCTCGAGCAAATCGCGCAAAAACGGGGGATGGACTGGTTCGACAACGCTATGGATGTCGCGCGGAAGAGTAAGGGTGTTGCCCAAGTACTTAACCACTCGTACAGTAATTTGCCGATCGTCGAGTCACTGATGCGGCATCCCGCTTCCCTCTTTATGACTGATGCGCTTCCCGCTACTAAGGGTGTGCAGAACCCGGCGATCTCCGGTAATTTCCCGCGATTTTTACAGCTTGCTCGTGAAAAAAATATCATTAGTCTGGAAGAGGCTGTCTATAAAATGTCCGGTGCCACAGCCCAGAGATACAGCATCAAAGATCGCGGCTTCCTGCGGGAAGGGCTTGCGGCCGATATCACGGTTTTGAATTGGAAGAATATTCGCGATAACAATACTCTTACCGAAACCAGCAAGACTCCAACCGGCATAGAGTCTGTCTTCATCAATGGTAAGCAGGTTGTGAAAAAAGGCAAAGTGGATGCCGCCATCAAGGCCGGCAAGATCATCGTTTAGGATACGCAGAAGAAAGATTGTTTAATAATGCTCCCAGCATCCGGCCGACGTCGAAAAGAATTTCAGCCGTGATCCTGTCCAGGAAGTCCAGGGCGGGAAGATGGGGATCGCGGAAAATTATTTCTGCCGCGTCTTTGGAGCACATATTGGTTTGAGTGGCCGCATCCAGATGACTGTTTTTATCTAATTTGCCGAAAATATCAATTAGCTCCTGACCGAACTGGTCGAGGATAAAATGGAAAATCGGTTTCAGTCGTTTTTCCGCCTGATGCCGGTAGGAACTAATTTCGGCGGCCATATCAAAATGAACTGTTTGCCCTTCTCGGGCGCCTTTTAATAAGGCCTGTTTGAAGGCAGGGAAGCCCTCGCGAAACCGCCGTTCCACATATATTTCATAGCCCTGGTGCGCGGTGGAAACAATCTGGAATATCTTTTTTGAAGCAAACAGGTTCTTGATCAAAAACCATGAAGGTGCAGCGCGAACATGGAAGGGATTGCCCAGGTCGGCCAGATAATGGGTGGCGCGTGATAGATAACGCCAGCCCCAATAATCGTTGCCGCTATTAAAAGCCATTGAGGCAAGATCAATATGCACGCGGACGGATTCTGTCGCCATCCCGAACTTCCTGCCCAATGCCCGAAATTGCATGTGCCGCCAGCCGTGTGATCCACCGGTGATTTTCTGATTTTTATTAAGATCAAGATCACAGTCCGGGTGCAGATCCGGTTCTGTTGTGTAAATAACAAGTATCTTCCATGGTTCTATGGTTTCATTCTCCGGTGGTTCAACGCTGTATTTCCCGTTGCGCTCTCCATAAGAAAAAGACCAAAGTGGAGAAAGTTCCCGGTACTCTTTGTAACTTTCTTTATATAAATCGATATGCTTTGGCCCGATAGGCCAGTTTTGATTGGTGAAATTCTGGTTCTGTTTTACTCTGGTCGGTGGCAGAGCCATAAGCCAGTCTATGGCCTGGACCGAAAAATAGGTAATGTATTCGTGTGAGAACCACGGCGCCCAGGCTAAAGGCAATCGTGCGTCGTCATGCAGATAGTAATCCAAAATTTATACCAAGTCGCTGTCAAACATTAAAAGGTTGATATACCTGGCATAATACCAAGTAATCTTTCAAAAATTCATAGTTATTTTTTGAAAGCAACTTGGTATTATACCCTTATAAATAGCCGGTGCGGATCTTATTGATCCGCACCGGCGTTAGAAAAATTTTACTCTAATCTATATTTTGAAATCGGTTTTCTTGCCCCAGACACCCAGGGCGATACCGAGCTCTTCATGCTCTTTGCCATAGTCTTCCAATTTGATACCTTTGGTTGCCGCATCAATGGCCTGCCTCAAAGCACGAGCGCCTGCTTTCGGTCCTTTGGGATGAGCATGGATGCCACCGCCCGAGCCAATCATAATGTCTTTGCCGAGGGAGTTAACAATATCAGGCACATTGGCGGGGGTAATACCACCGGAAGGCATGGGCATGGTTGGTTTCAGCTTGCCGAAAGGATAGGTCAGGTTGCGTGTTGTATCCATGAAACGCTCATTCAAATACATCGCCTTGCCGCCCAGAGAGAAGGGCAGCACGATAGAATCAGCGCCGCAAAGCCTTGCGATCTTGCCTAAGATGATCGGCGATGAAATTCCCTGATATGGTGACATGTAGAATGCGCCGGCCATATCCATGTGAGCAAGAATGGGTACATTGATGGCCGGATCATCGGCTAGTGCTCGCATTGCCTCAGGACCGACGGCCAGATAATTAACCATCATGGCGTTTGCACCCGCGTCTATGCAACGCTTTGCCAGATCGAACATGCGCGGCAGACGGTCGGTAACGTTTACCGTGTATAGTGTGTGCTCGCCGGTCTCGTCAAATACTTCTTTCTCTATTTTCATATAGGACTTGACCCTTTTTACGGCGTCGTTGTAACGCATATTGGCGATCAATTCATCGTCCTTGATCACATCGCAGCCACCCAGTGCTGCTTCTTTAAAGAGTTTGGCACCGACTTCCAGTGGATAGCCGCTGCAGGGTTTAATCATGTTATTGAGTAATGGCCGCCCCTTTTTCAAGCCAAGCGCACTCCACCAGCCGTCCAGGCCAAACTTCGGACCGTTATATTGATCCAGTGTGGCTTTGGGCATTCGAATGTCTAAAAGCTTAAAATTTGGCACCATGGAAATGTTACCGATTATAGCGGTAAGCATCATCGGCAGTTGATCTTCGAAGTTGACAGAAGGGAAAGCAATCTGGATAATGTACTGGCGGTTCGTAACCTCCGGCGGTACGGCATATTCATAAAATGGTGCCTCATATACACCGATCACTTTGGCTACGTGCTTGGCGCGGATTTCCGGTGTTTCACCCGGCACAGGCACCCAGGTTCCGGTTGTCTGCTCGATGGCCAGCACCTGACCAAGAACGGACATGTCCCAGGCTTTATCGGCCGAAATCCAGTATGTGGCGATTACGTGGTTTTCCATATCAATGCTCTCAGGCAACGTTATGGGTTTGTCTGCAAATTTATCTATCATGATCCTATCCTCCTTGTTGGTTTGATTTTAGATGTTAAGACTTCGGTATAAGGGACAACAGATATTCCCATATTTCCAGAGTCTTCTTCAAAGCTTCATCGTCGTGCTGCATGCATGTGTACATACGGGTTCCGGCCAGCGTGCAAAGCCCGTGGGACATGGTGACCAACTGGTAGTCGTCGGCGACCTGTTTTCTGGTCATGATCTGGGTGAACGCATCCGGTTGGGTCAGGTCAAAGGAAAAGAACGCTGTAGTCATATAGTGGATAATCGGGCCGAAATTATAGACAAAAAACCCCAGGTCAGAACGTGTCGCAAACAAATCGTTTAAAGCTTTAGTAATTTTGTTTGCGTAAGCGGTAGCCCTCCCTACTGCGTCATGTTCAACCATGAGCTTCAGTGCATAGTAACAGGCCGCCATAGAAATGGGATTGGCAGCCAGTGTGCCACCCATGAAGACCTTTTCGCCAAGACTGCCGGCGCAGGCGCCCATTACGTCTTTTCTGCCGGCAACCGCTCCGGATGAGGGATAACCGTGCGTGATAATTTTGCCCAGAACTGTCAAGTCCGGTATAATGTTGTAGTACTTCTGAGCGCCGCCCATGTCCAGTCGAAAACCAGTAACCACTTCGTCAAAGATCATCAGCGATTCATTTTGATCGCACAATTTTCGGATTGTTTTGTTCCAGTCCGGGTGGCTGGGATGGGCACCGGACTCGCCGCCGATGGGTTCAACCAGAACGCCGGCAACCCCGCCTTTATCCTTATTATCTTTGAAGGCCTTCTCCAGCGCGTCAAAATCGTTGGGCGCCACATCGACTATGTGAGCGAAGCATTCATTGGGGATTCCTTTGGACTCAAGTGTACCGGTACCGGGAATGTGAACTGAGTAGACCATCTGATCGGACCACCCGTGGTAGCTGCCACCGATCTTTATAATTTTAGATTTTCCGGTAAAAGCCCTGGCGATCCGGATTGCGGCCATATCAGCTTCGGTGCCGGACTGCAGAAAGCGAACCATTTCCACTCCGGGCATGTGGTTAATTATTTCCTGGGCGGCCATTAGCTCATATTCCGATGTCAGGCCGCTTGCCGGCCCCTTTTCTCTGATGATTTCAATAATCTTTTCGTCGAGTGCTTCAAAGCCGTGACCGAGGATGATGGGCGCGCCGCACATGAGGTAATCTGTGTAAATGTTGCCGTCCACATCCCACACATTGTAGCCTTTGCCTCTGTCCATGGCCAGAGGAAAGGGTTTGTTCTGGCTTAAGTTGTGCTCGACTCCTCCGGGGATAATGCTCTTGGCTTTTTCAAAGATCGCAAGGGACTTCTTGTTTCGTTCAAAATAGAGCTTGCGTTCAGATTCCAGTTTGTCTGGCGGGATCGGGCGCACCGGCCTTGCTAAAATCTCATTTCTTTTTGATACAATATCCTGATATTCCATAAAATAGTGACCTCCTGTATTAGTGATTGCGGCTATGTTGTAAGTGAACACACCCCCGGTGCCTGCTTATTCAACCGTGTACATGCCTTTTTTTGAGTTTTGTAATGATTTAAAAATTCCGCGAATACCTGATCATATATTTTTCGATTGTCCGGATTTGGAGTGTATTCCGCCTTTATTTTTATGTATTGCGGAATGTCTTCCAAGGTAATGTATTTAAGTGCCATTGAGGCAAGGAATGCCGCGCCACGGGCGTTAGAATAGATGGGGTCTTTGACCTGGCGTATTTTCCTGTCGAGTACATCGGCAATTATTTGCGACCAGACATCCGAATTGGCGCCGCCGCCGATAAAATTGAGGTGTGCGAAAGGCCGGCCCATTAATTTTTCTATAGGTTCTAGCAGCCACTTGGAGTTGAAAGCTACGCCTTCAAAAACAGCCCGCAGAATGTCTTCCCGTGTATTTTGCAGTGAGAGGTTGAACAGGGAAGAGCGGATATTGCAATCGTCCACAGGCGATCGTTCTCCGTAAAGCCAGGGGGTGAAAATAACGTTGTTGGATCCTGGAGGGACTCGCGTCACGATTTTATCGAGCACCTTGAAAATGTCCGGAGCATTTTCCTCCATCATCAATTCATCTTTGTGATACAGGACATTGTCTCTTACCCAGGTCAGGCATTTGCCGGCGCATTCCTGTTCGCAAAGGATAAGGTAGCGACCGGGGATCGGGCTGGGGAAACACCCCATGTTGTGGAAGATATCTGTCTTCTTGAAAGGAACATGGGCGGAAATCCAGGAGGAAGTTCCGATATAAAGGTGGCCTTCGTAGTCTCTGACCGCGCCTGAACCAACCCCCGCGGAAGGTACATCCGGTGTGCCGCCGATCACGGGCGTGTCGGGGTTTAAACCCAGTTGGGCAGCCACTTCTTTTTTCAACGGGCCAAGTATGTCCATGGCCTGGATCAGGTCAGGCAGTTTATCGCGGTCGATACCGGCCATTTTCAATAGTTTATCAGAATAGACAACGCGGGACGGATTGCGGTTATCGGTCACCCAGTGCAACAGGATCGAATCATAAGTGGCGGCGAATTTTCCAGTAAGTCGTAAGTTTAGATAATCTTTAGGTTCTAGAAATTTATAGGTTTTGCGATACAAGTCCGGGAAGTTATTTTTCAGCCAAAGAATGTGGCATATCGGATCCTTGCCGGATTGCGCCGGAGCGCCTCCTGTCAGTTTCATCCAGGACAAAAATTTAAGCAGTGGGTAGCCTTCGATTTTAAAAAGGCCCTGGAGTATTTCCTTTACTGCTTCGGCGCCTCTGGAATCCATCCAGATAATGGCGTTCATCAAATGGTTACCATCCCGATCCACAGGTACGGTGCCAGACCATTGGGATGTTACACTCACCGCCACAATATCTTCAGGAGGGACAAGATTTTTGCCAAGCAATTTTTTAGAGGTGGAGATAATGGCATTCCACCAGCCTTCCGGATCCTGTTCCGCTCCACCGCCGGGAAGCAGAATGACGGGAGTATCCTGAAACTCGCTTGCCACAACTTCTCCATAAACTGAGATTAAAGCGGTCTTGGGGCCTGATGTCCCCAGATCAATTGCCAGAATATACTTGCCTTTACTTTCCATGACCAACCTCCTTAGGTAATTATCCGGTGATCGAACGCATTATGCTGCTTACGATATTTTTGAGAACGATTTCCTGGTCATCAGCAATTTGGCGCAGAACGCCGCTATTATGCAGTGAAATTATTCCATGCAGCGCGCTGATGTTTTGAATTGTTAGAAATTGCGCGTCGTCAGGATTTAAGTCCGCTCTCGTTTCAATATAATTACGAATTACTTTGTCGGCAAAAGCCAGTGTTTTAATTGAGTTACGAAATTCGTCGGTGGACAGTTCTTCCAGGGGAGTGCCGATGTAATCACTGTATTGTTTTATTGGTCGATTAAACATAACATCATAAATATTGATGTTCGAAGTGCCGAATTCCACAAAAGCGTTGGTCATATTCCAAAATCGCTGTAAAGGTGTATCTGCTGCTTCCACAGCATTACTCATCTTATCGTACAGCATGGCAAAAGTCTTTTTATGTATCGCGATAAGAAGCTCATCCTTGCTTGAGTAATAGTTATAAATATTTGCCGCGGTCATGTTCATTTTGGAACCAAGCTTAGCCATAGACAGGCTTTCATAACCGTTTTTTACGAGGATTTTAAGCGCACAGTCGAGTATTCGTTCACGAACAGCGTCAACTTCTTCAACGCTTCTGGTTATTTTGGGCATAACAAAAATCTCTTCTTAACGTTAATTTAACGGCATTAATTTAATAGAGTTAAATTATAAAGTCAAGATATTTTTTCATCAATTTTTGACCGTCCCGGTTGCCCGGGACGGTATCTGGTTATAGGAGGGATATACTTCCAACAATATAATATTATTTGACAATACATTACTTTAAATATCATCAGTTTTGACGAGTTTGGACTCCTTGAGTTTTAAGCTAAATAAAACATTAATGATCATGAGTACAATAAAGACGATCATAGCAGGAGTTTTTGAGGCGCCATCCGCTGTCGCGATATCCATACCGAAGACAAAAATGATCCCTGAAATTTGTCCCACAAGCATAAGCAATCCCTGCGAGGTGGCCTCCGGTGCCGGATAGCATATTTCCGCGCTGTATTGAAAACCGATGGGACCTGCGGCCATGAGGAAAAAACCGAAGGCAAAGCTTGACGCAATAAGCAGATTGTAGCTGCCGGCGAAAGTCATTCCGATAAGTCCCGGGACGGCGAACAGTATTGTGATGACCAGAAATGGTTTTCTTTTACGCAACTTGTCCGAAAGCATAGGCAGAAGGGCAGCACCGACAATGCCTCCGACCATCATCAGCGCGCCGATGATCCCAGCCTCCATTATAGTAAAGCCGCGCGGTTTGATAATCTGCTCAACCCAGGTTGTGACCGCATTGAAGATTCCCAGTGCGATAAAGAATATGAAGAGTAGGTAGATCATATCCCTTTGCTTAAAGATGTGTTTCATTCCCGCAAAGACGCTTATGCGTTCATCATGGCCGGCAGGGCAGGGCGGTGTGGGTGGATTTTCTTTGTTGAACAGGATAAAAATCACAGCGCCGGCAAGTGTTGCAATTCCGTATATCATCAGCATCTTTTCCATGCCGTACATTTTGAAAAGAGCAGGTGTAAGTATCATCGCGATAATGATCCCCAAAAACTGCGCCAGAACACTGATGCCCGCCTGGGTCGCCCTTTCATGCAGAGGAAACCAGCGTACACCTACTTTTGTGATGGAGTTAAGAACGAAGGGCTGCCCAATAGCAATGCCTACTTGAGCGATAACAACCATATTGTAGCTGTTCCCATAAAATCCCTTCATAAATCCGAAGATACCCATAAGCACGGCGCCGATTCCAATGCCGATCCGGATGCCCCATGTGTCGATGATATAGGATGCCGGAAAGGATACGAAAAGATAGACAATCATAAAGATCAGGGAAAGGAGGTCGATTTGTAAAGCCGGTACCTTGTAAAACGCGACCGCCTCACTGGTAATGGGCGCAAAGGTTATCCACTGTGCTTGCATCAAAACGTTAATGAGAAAGTAAACAAGAAGCACAACCCATCTGTACCCGTAAACCTTAATGCCTGATTGCTCCATTTGACTGATCCTCCTATTTAATTTAATGGCATTAACCTTAGTATATTAAATTATAAAGTCAATAAAAAGTTTTGTAATCCCGGCATGGGCATCAGTGCCTGAGAACCACATTTTGTGGCGATTTCGCCTTGACATACAAGTCCGAAAAACTTATAGTCCAAAAATAAACAAGTAATGTCTTATCAAAATATTATTGTCGGAGTTATCAGCGGGAATATTTGTTATAAGTTAGTTGTGGTGCTTGACTCAAGATGGTCGTTGTAGCAATGTCAGTTGATAAAAGAAGGACAAGGACGCTTAAAGATTATCCTTTGAAAAATACGGGCCCGGTTATTTACTGGATGGGGCGTGAACAACGTGCAAGTGATAACTGGGCTTTGCTTTATGCGCAGGAACTTGCACTTAATCTCAAAAGGCCTCTTGTCGTCATCTTCACGCTGGCATCAGGATATCTGGACGCAACTCTTCGCCAATACAGTTTTATGCTGGATGGCCTAAAAGAAACATCCATCTCACTTGAGAAAAAAAATATTTCCTTCGCTCTGCTTGTCGGGGACCCTCCAGCCAAAGCCGCTCTATTCATAAATAAAACAAATGCGTGCTCAGTCGTTACCGACTTCGAACCGTTAAAGATAAAAGAAGCATGGAAAAAGAAGGTTGCGAAAAATATCAGCGTTGCCATGTTCGAGGTCGACGCAAGAAATATTGTGCCATGTTTCTTTGTTTCACCAAAACAGGAATTTGGTGCATACACATTAAGACCCAAGATTAATCGTATCCTGCTTGAATTTGCTACACCATACCCCGCTCTAAAAAAGCATCCCTACAAATATAGCGGTGCGAAAAAAGGTGATCCATTCGCAAAGGCGGCGGCGAGTCTCAAAATTGATGAATCTGTCAAGCCAGTTAATTGGGTCGAAGCTGGGGAGTCTGCTGCAAAAAGAACCATGAAATATTTTATCAAAGAAAAGCTTGCCAGATATCCGGATGCAAAGAACGATGCCTCGAAAAATGCCCTTTCATATCTATCTCCATATCTTCATTTTGGCCAGATATCTTCGCTGACGGTCTTTAACGAGGTCAAAAAATCATGCACCCCGCAAGATGCAAAGGATGCCTTTTTGGAAGAACTTGTGGTGAGACGCGAGCTTGCTGATAATTTCTGCCTCTATAATAAGAACTATGATTCATTTGATGGACTTCCTGACTGGGCAAAGAAAACTCTCGTGAAGCATAAAGCAGACAAGCGTGAATATCTGTATTCGTTAAAAGAACTAGAATATGCAAAAACCCACGATGCCCTCTGGAACGCAGCTCAGCTCGAAATGGTGAATAAGGGAAAGATGCACGGCTATTTAAGAATGTATTGGGGGAAAAAGATACTCGAGTGGAGTAAGTCGCCGGAAGATGCGATAAAAATAGCGATATATCTAAATGACAGATACGAGTTGGATGGCCGCGATACGAACGGCTATGCTGGGATCATGTGGGCAATTGGTGGCCTGCACGACAGGGCGTGGGGAGAAAGAGATATATTCGGCAAGGTGCGCTTTATGAGCTACAACAGTCAAATAAAGAAGTTCAACTTTAAGGAGTACATAAAAAATGTCCCAATTTCCTAAGCCCAACATTTTTGTGAGCAAATGTCTTGGTTTTGCAATGTGCCGGTACAACGGTCAGACTATACAGGATGATTTCGTGGATAAATTAAAGAATTACGTGAATTTTACGAACGCTTGTCCAGAGGTCGAAATAGGTCTGGGAGTTCCAAGATTTCCGATAAGGATAATCTTTGCGGATAACGGCCAGAGGCTCATACAGCCCGAGACCGGTCTTGATGTTACAGAAAAAATGAGCGCGTTCGCAGATAAACTTTTATATCCGCTCACCGAACTCGACGGATTTATTCTAAAAGAAAGATCTCCGTCTTGCGGCATAAAAGGAATAAAAATATATCACCAAAACGGCATGACACTGAAAGGAAATGGTGTGGGAATCTTTGCCGCTAAGGTCTTAGAAGAATTCCCCGGTATAGTCGTTGAAGAGGAAGGAAGACTCAAAAACTTCAAGATAAGGGAATATTTTTTGACGAGGATCTATGTATCCGCAAAGTTTCGTAATATAAAAAAGACACAAAAGATGAAGGCACTTACTGAATTTCATGCCGAGAATAAATTTCTTCTTATGGCGTACAATCAGGTGGAAATGAGGATTCTTGGCAAAATAGCAGCAAATCTTGAAAAGTACGATATCAAGAAAGTGTTTAATGATTACGAGGAACATTTGAAATCAGCATTTAAAAAGCAGCCAGGAAGGGCATCAATAATAAATTCGCTTCAGCATATCATGGGGTTTTTTAAGGACTCATCAACAGCTAACGAAAAAAAATTCTTCCTGGAAAGTTTGGATCTATATAAGGAAGAACGAATACCGCTTTCGTCCCTCATCAGTATGTTGCGGCTGTGGGTGGCCAGAAGCGGTAATGAGTATCTTCTCAAACAGTCGATATTCGAACCGTTTCCCATGGAACTTACGGAACTCAAAGATTCCGGAAAAAAGCTGGATCTGTAAATTGCCGTTTCGCAACCCAGATAATATAGCTGTAAAAAAGACTTAGTAGAATTAAGACCTAAAGATGGCCTTTATTATCTTGATATAAGATCTCGCTTATTATACTTGAACAACGTAAAAGCAATTTCATATCAAATTAAAAAGGTATAGGTAATGTTAGATAAATATCAAGGAAGGGGGGCAAGATAATGAAAGTGTTTATCACAGGCGGCACTGGTTTTATCGGTAGTAGTTTGACGCGAGAACTTTCTAAAAAAGGTCATAATGTAACAGTTCTAGACCGGTCTATTAAAAATGAAAAAGAATTCCCATCAACGGTTGCTTTTATAGAAGCTGACAGCACTGTACGTGGTTCTTGGCAGGATATCGCCACCCGGCATGAAATCTTCATTAATCTGGCCGGCGCTTCCATCTTCAGTCGCTGGAGTGAAAAGACCAAGAAGGCAATCCTTGAAAGCCGCATACTGACTACGAATAATCTTGTCGAAGCCATATCCCGGAGTAAGAATGAAGGGGTTCGTCTTTTCAGCACATCGGCTGTCGGCTATTATGGCTTTCATGAAGATGAGGAACTTACGGAAGAAGCGCCTCCGGGCAATGACTTTCTTGCGACGGTAGCAAGGGATTGGGAAAATGCCGCCAACAAGGCCAGGGCTTTCCATGCTAAAGTTGTCACCTGCCGCTTTGGGATTGTGATTGGTAGGCGAGGTGGTGCGCTGAATCAGATGATTCCAATATATAAGGCTTATCTGGGGTCGCCCCTAGGGAGAGGCATGCAGTGGTTTTCCTGGGTACATGAGCAGGATCTTGTCAATATTTTTCTCTTCCTCATTGATCAGAAAGATATCGATGGGCCAGTGAACTGCGATTCGCCACAGCCGGTGCGTAATTCCGAAATGACTAAAATCATAGGGAAAGTTTTGGGTGTACCGACTTTATCTATTGGTGTTCCCAGCTTTATGATGAAGCTTGTTCTCGGTGAATTCGGGAATGTCCTTTTAAAGGGGCAGAAGGTGATCCCGGCGAGACTGCAACAATTGGGCTTCCAGTTCAATTTTCCGACTTTTAATGAGGCATTGAAAGATCTCTTAAGTAAATAATGATTTCTGATTCTCTTCGTGCCGATTTGCCGCACTACAGAATAGAGAGCTTTGCACAACTACATAAAAACAACAATTTTGTCATTTACTTCCATCAATTGCAGAAAAGGTTTTATCAAATATTAGTAAGAATTATACTATCGTGTATGTGAGCAACCACAGTAGTGGGGGGTTGAGATATAGCTTTGCACAAGCAAAAGTTAAGGGGAGATTGAAATGAAAGATTTCAAGGACAAATTAGTGTACATAACCGGTGGTTCATCCGGTATCGGTCTGGCAACAGCCAAGTTAATGGCGACAGAGGGAGCCAATGTAATTATCTTCAGCAGGCGGCAGCAGGTTATGGATGAAGCCTTAAAGCAAATACAGTCCCATGGCGTATCTGCAAAACAGAAGTTTGCCGGCAGATCTCTGGATGTTTCTAAAAGAGATAGAGTTGATACCGTGTTTTCATCGGCAATGTCCGAATTCGGGGTGCCTGATGTGTTGATAAACTGCGCCGGAAGAGCTTATCCGCACTATTTCGAGGATATCTCTTTTGAGCAGTTCGATGATACCATGAAGACAAACCTCTACGGTATATGGAATGCGTGTTCGGTTCTTGTTCCGCACATGAAGGCTAAAGGCGGCGTGATCGTCAACGTTTCGTCCATGGTAGGCTTTCTGGGTGTTTTCGGTTACTGCGATTATGCGGCTTCGAAATTCGCCATTGTGGGATTTTCGGAAAGCCTCAGAAGCGAGCTTAAAAAACACAACATCTCCGTTTCGGTGCTTTGCCCGCCCGATACTGATACACCGGGTTTTGCCACTGAGAACCTTACAAAGCCTGCCGAAACCAAGGCCATCTCCGCAAGCGCCAAGGCCATGAGCAGCGATGCGGTTGCAAAAGAGCTTATTTGCGGCATCAGGAAAAACACCTTTATGATAATTCCGGGATTTGACGGCAAATTAACCTATTTCTTGAAGAGGTTTATGCCTTTTATAATTTATATGGTCATGGATTCGGCCATAAAAAAAACGCAAAAAAGTTAGGGCGAGGCGCTTTCGGATTGGCGCTTTATTTGAAGATGAAGTAAACCCATGATACCGGTTTTGACTAACTATGTTTGATTAAATACATTCTTCTATCGGAAAGGTAAAGGCTCTTAAACAGGCACGGGGGTGCTCGACTTTTAATTTCCGAATAAGATCATAAATATGCTGAACATCTTCATCATGGACAGCGATATATAGTGTATTGTTCTTACCCGGCCAGCAATGAGTACCGAGCTTTGGTTCGGATTCTTCGCCTTCGCCTGTTGCTCCCTGCATTTTAGTATAAGATTTGAAACCGGCGCTCTTAAAGGCGTCAATTATGCTCTCATCAGAAGCCTCAGCGTAAATGATCAGAAACATTTTCATAATTACGACCCCCTTTTTACACTTACTACTGTATTATTTTTCTTTCTTAAATGTTTCCAAAGAACTTTTATTGTTTTTGTTATTATTCCATAAATATTTTTCATTAACGATACCAAATCGGTTAGCATTTTTTTTGATGTACTCCTCTTGAAGTACTCCATGCACGTCTTTAGTATCTGAATGATTTCCTTACAAATATTTTTTAACATCAAGACTAAATCACCCAGTATTTCTTTGAATGTTTTCCTTTTGAAATACTCCTTCCAATCGTCAAACACATCGTAGGCTGCCGGCACAACCACCAGCGTGAGGAATAAGGAAGTAATCAAACCGCCGATAACGGCAATACCCATCGGGGCACGCGTTTCCGAACCTTCGCCAACACCAATAGCCACGGGTAGCATACCAAATATCATGGCAAAAGTAGTCATTAAAATCGGTCGCATCCGGACAGGTCCGGCGTGTAAGATCGCATCGCGTCTGGACATGCCACGTTCGCGCGAAACGTTGGTATAATCAACAAGCAAAATCGCATTTTTCTTTACCAGACCCATAAGTAGAATTAAACCAATCATGCTATATATGTTCATAGTTTTGCCGGTAATGAACAATGCTCCAAAGGCGCCGACAAAGGAAAGTGGCATGGAAAGTAAAACTATTACAGGATGGAGAAAGCTTTCAAATTGCGCAGCCAATATCATATAGGCCATAACAATCCCTAAAAACAGGGCAAACATTAGATAGCCAAACGATTCTTTCATTGTATCGGCCATTCCCTGGTATTTGGGCGTATAATCAGGTGGAAGAATACGGCCGGCTATATCGTTTAGTTCCTTCATGGCATCACCTAACGGCTTTCCCTCCAGACTGGCAAAGATAGTTACAGCCCGCTGCCTATCAACACGATTGATTACACTTGGCCCGCTGCCTTCTTGTATCTTTACAATATTGGAAAGTTCGACTAACTTCCCGTCACGGGCACGGACATAAATTCGTTGCAAACCGCTGCTGCTTTCTCGATCCTGGGGATTTAGTCTTACACGAACATCATAGCGTTTACCGCGTGCTTCATCTTTATATCGGGCAATATTCAACTCTCCACTAACTAATAAATTGATCGCTTCGGCAACAGTAGCCACATCCACACCCAGATCAGCCGCTCGGTCGCGATCAATATAAACCTGATATTCCGGTTTCCCTATTTCCTGCGAAGTATCCACATCCACTACTCCGGGCAACTTGGAAAATTCAGCAGATATTTGCTTGGCATAATTTTGTGAAGCCGACAAATCTAAACCGCGAATACTGTACTGGATAGGGACCTGCCTTGTTCCGCCGCCGACAACCGAGAGATCTTCGGCAGAAACTTTAAGCCCTGGGATTTCTCTTAGTTTAATGCGCACTTCTTTTTTAATGTCTTCCTGACTTTTATTGCGTTTGGCCTTTTTCGTCAATCCAACAATCATTACAGCCCGGTTGGCATAGCCGCCATATCCCTGAAAATAATAAAGTGAATTAATTTCTTTTATTTCTCTGACCAGATCTTCCGGCTTTTTGAAGTACGCCTCTACTGAATCCACAGAATAATCAATAGGAGCTTCGAGACGGATAAGAAAATTGCCCTGATCTTCCGGTGGAACAAATTCCTGCTTTAAACCGTATTTCACTAAAAGAATACTCAAGAAAAAGACAACCAGAGCTCCAATGAGCACTAATTTTCTGTACTTCAAAGAAAACTCCAGAACAACACGGTAAAGGCTTTCCAGTTTTTTATAATATTTTTCCAGAAAATCTCCGGCTTGATTCCAAAATGCTAAGCGGACGATAAAATTCCCTTTGGCAGCAGGAATTAAAGGATTCTTAGATGCGGTTTTTTTTGATTTTAGGAAAATAGAGGCCATCATTGGCGTCAATGTAAAAGAAACAAGCAGAGACACGAGCACGGCAAAAACAACGGTCAAGGCAAATTGGAGGAAAAATCTGCCGATGATGCCTTTCATGAAAGCGACAGGCAAAAATATACCTACAATAGCAAAAGTTGTCGCCATAACAGCCAGACCAATTTCCGACGTGGCGAAGGTTGCTGCTTCACGCGGTGCCATCCCTTCTTCCACATGCCGGTAAATATTTTCAATGACAATAATGGCATCGTCAATCAATAAACCGACAGAAAGCGAAAGAGCCAGCATCGTCATGTTGTTAAAGGTAAATCCGAAAGCATTGATCAGCGCGAACGTGGAAATAACGGATACCGGCAGGGCAACAGCGCTGATCAAAGTAGTCCTCATGTTTTTGAGGAAAATAAACACTGCCAGAATCGCAAAGATACTGCCGATGAGCAGGTGGAACTGCACCTCGTTAATGGAACGAAGAATAAATAAGGACTGATCCATGGCAATATTGATTTTCATTCCGGGAGGCAGAGTTGTATTGATTTTCGTAATTTCAGCTTTCACCCGGTTGGCAACTTCCACCGTGTTTGTTCCTGACTGTTTTTGAATACTCATGCCGACAGCGGTAACTCCGTTATAACGGGCAACGGTTCTTTTTTCTTCCATGCCGTCTTCAGCTTTGCCGATTTGTTTTATTCTTACCGGTGCTCCCTTGTAATAGCTGATAATCAAATCATTGAAATCAGGTATTTTGGCAAACTCACCCTTGATCCGGACAGTGTATTCCTTGGTTTGTGTTTCAATTCTGCCACCCGGTAATTCAATGTTTTCGCGCTGGAGAGCACGAACAACATCGGAGGGGGCAACCTGGTAGGCCTGCATTTTAGATGCGTCGAGCCAGATGCGTACCTGACGCATTCTCAAACCATTAAAACCTACATCACCAACACCATTTATTCTTTGGAATTGTTCTTTTAAAATTTCATCAGCGTAAGTGGATAGTTCTCGAACAGTTTTGTTTCCGGAAAGATTAAGATATAAAATAGGTGAAGCATCCGGATCTACCTTGGCAATCCTGGGCTCATCAATGTCATTCGGCAATTTGGAGCGAATCAGTGATACCTTTTCACGTACATCCTGGACAGCCAAATCAATATTTCTTTCCAGAACAAATTCTATGGTAACGCGGGAGACACTCTCGGCGCTGGTCGAGTTGATACTCTTCACACCATTGATCGTGTTCACCGATCCCTCGATCATATCAGTTACATCTACGTCCATTACTTCAGGACTGGCGCCTTTGAGCGTAGTTGTAATGGTGACAATAGGAAAATCAACTTTGGGCAGAAGATCAACGCCAATGCTGGGGTAACTGACGATGCCCACGACCACCAGGGCCATAATAACCATGGTGGCGAAAACGGGACGTTTAACCGATGTATCAGCGAGCCACATTTACTTTTACCCCTTCCGATAAATTGTTCTGGCCAACAACGACAATATCTTCTTTTTCTTTCAGGCCTTCCACAATTTCTACAAATTCTCCATATTTCCCGCCAATTTTAACAATTCTTTCACGGGCTTTATCGCCATCGACTACAAATATACGAATTACAGCGCTGTCATAAAGTAGCGCTGTAATCGGAGCGAGGACGACGTCGCGTGGCGCCGATGTATAGATAAGAGTCCTGGCAAAAAACCCCGGTTTTAATAAATGATTGGCATTGGGTACCATGGCTTCTGCCTGCAGGGTTCGCGTTTTTTCTTCCACATTCGGGTAAAGTAAGTTTACTCTGCCTTTGAATTGTTTATCGGCATAAGAATCAACGTTAAAAGCAACTTCCTGCCCTATTTTAATGCTGGCCGCGTCTTTTTCGCTAATTGTAAAATTAAGTTTCAGGGGGTTAATTTTAATTAACTGCAATAGCGGTGTTCCATTGCGCACATAATCGCCGACAGAAATTCTCTTCTCCTTCACCGCACCGGTTAAAGGTGAATATATTTTTGTCCGAGCAAGCTTTTCTTTGGAAATTGCTAATGTGGCTTTTGCCCTGTCAAACTCGGCTTCCGCCAGAGCAATTTTTGTAGTTACATCGTCAAATTGCTGTCGAGTAATCAGTTCTTCCTGATACAAAGTGTTTTTCCGCTTATACTCGGCTTTAGCATTCGTCAAATTAGCTTCTGCCTGCTTCAAGGCTGCTTCCGATCTTTTCCAATCCAGCATATAATCGATCTCATTTATTTCGACCAGAAGGGTTCCTTTGCTCACAGGTGATCCTTCATCCACCTTAATCTGCCTGACGATACCATCCACCTCAGAACTTACCGTTACTTCCTCATCCGCTTTCAGAGTACCTGTTGTTTCCAGATAAGGTTGAATTTTCTTTTTTTCCGCCGTTGCGATTCGCACATTGACTGCTCTTTCCGGCTGCGCTTTCTTTTCTTGCGAACAACCAATCAGTATAAAACTTACCATTGCTAAAATTAGAATTAAACTGATCGATTGTGCAGAACGATATCCTGGAATCAAATACCTTTCTGGATTCGTAAATTTTCTGAAGTTCATTAAATAATCCTCCCATGGCTCAGCCAATTATGGCATATCTTATTGGTTACTGCTAATGACAAACTGTAGTAATGTACCATTTGATCTTTTAACTCTTAAGTAGGCAAGCTGATAGTTATAATATGATTCCGCTACATTTCTTTCGGCGGAAAGAAGCAGCGAATTTGCGTCCATGACATCAAGATTCGTAGCAAGCCCATTATCGAACAGTCGAACTACCGCGCCGTAATTATCCTGAGCAAAAGTCAACTGGTCTTCCGAGAACTGGAGTGCGCCTTTCTGGGTTTGCAAATCAAGATAAGCCCCTTGTAATTCTATATCCACGTTCTTTTTAAAATCATCATAAGCTAATTTTGCCTGCCGCTCTTTTGCCTTTGCTTCCCTATACTCTGCCACCCGCAAACCACCTTCAAAGAAAGGAAATAGTAAAGATACACCGGAAACAAGAGTATCTCTGTTGAGAGTTTGTCCGGGGGGATTCTGGTCGGCTTTGCTATAGATAGCAAATAGACTTAAGCTGGGCCAAAAAGCACCGCGGGCATACGATACATACCCCTCTGCGATTTGAGCCTGCATATCATAACTTTTCAAATCAGCCCGCTTATCAAAAGCGATACTGCGTAAATTAGTCAAAGGAATATTATCCTGCTCGGGAAGTGCTGTTTCCTTCAAACGGAATTCATCTTCAATACCGGTTATGCGCACAAGGGCAAAGCGAGCAAGTTGGAATGCGTTGGTTGCCCGAAGGTAGTCCGCGCGAGCTCCGGAGAGCTCGGCTTCCGACCGAAGTAATGCCGTCTTGGTAAGTTCACCTACCATTACTCTTTTTTCCACGGAATTCCGATATTGAGTTAAGCGCTCCATATTGGCAGCAGCAATTTCTAGTGTTTTTTTTACTTTCATTACATCGTAATAGGCAGAAGCAACGATCAAAACAAAATCAGTTTTTGTCGCATCCAGATCAAATTGGTTTTTAGTGATGGTCTGGCCGGCTACTTTGAGGGCGGTAAGTTCACGCACACTCAAAGAAAAAGATTGATCCGCGCGGACCCCCCAGTTGCCAGATTCATAAGGTTGAATCATAATGCCGGCATCACTTGTCTTGCTTTCCGAAAAGCGGTTGTAAGTGCCAAAAGCAGTAACTCTGGGAATTAAAACGGCCCAGGCTTTGTCTTTCCCGTATTGAGCAATGTGAAGATTTTCCTGCGCCATTTTCATTTTTTCGGAATTTTTTAGCGCCTGTTGATACAAGTCACTTAATGTATATTCCTGCGCAGGTGCCGCCGTAGCAAAAACAGATGCACAGGCCAAGATAATTGTTCCGTATAATAGTTTTTTCATTGTTTAAACCTTTCGTAGGTATGCACTACTCCGCAGGCTATGGCCAGATTGCTCCCATAGCCCTTTGCAGTTTGGCTAAATTTATATTGTAATCGCCCAGAGCGTTTGCATATTCGGATTTTGCTTTGGTAAGCAGTGTCTGGGCTTCTAAAACTTCGGTGGACGTGGCGACCCTTTCCTTGTATCTCTCTTCGGAAATACGGAAATTTTCTTCCGCTTGTTCGATCACTTTTTGAGAAACAACAATTTGCTTTTCCGCTTCCTGTAAAATCAAGGAGGCATATTTAATTTCCAGGGCGACTTGATCGTTCAATTCTCTTTGCGCACCCAACGCTTGATTTTCTTTGGCACTGCTGGCATCAACCCGGAATTTCGTCTTGCCCCATTCCCATAAATTCCAACTGGCCACACCCATCACATACCAGCTTTCCGCGTCTTTAAAATCACTGCCCGCGACGGAAGGATTATCGCCGAAGCGTCCGTAGTTGGCCACAATGCCCAGTGTCGGGAAATACTCGCTTCGGGCGGCATTAACCAGCTTCCCTGCCTGCCTTGCTCTTAACGACGCAATCTTTAATTCCGGACGATTTTTTAAAGCTATATTCAAACATTCTTCAAATGGTTTATCAAATGGCTGATACTTAAGCACATCAACTATCTCCACAGGAGCAAATATCTTTCGTTTTAAAATGGTATTGAAACGGGCCTTGGTTAACTCGACCGCGTTTTGAGCCTTAACCAGCGCCTGCTTGCCGTTGGCGAGTTCCACCTCCGCGTGCAACAAATCGTTTTTGGGAATCATTCCCACTTTAAAATAATTTTCAGCGACATCGCGATGAGCGGTGAGCATTTCGACCGATTGGCGCGCTGTTTCTTGGATTTTCTGCGCGCGTAAAATATCATAATAAGCAATCTTTACTTCCTGCACTACATCCTGCTTCTTGGCTATCTCCTCAATCTGCGCGGCATCCTCTCCAATACTGCTTGCCTGATAATTGGCAATCAATCCACCACCGGTGAAAAGAGGCTGCCTGGCTTCTATTGTCCAGTTGTAATTATTCTGTGTCCCTCCGGGAATTTCCGTTCCATTCATACTAGAAAGCACTCCCGTAAGGCCCTGAAACTTGGAAAAAGGCGCTTCATTCAAGCGCATGTAACTATAGGAAGTATTAACCTTTGGCAAAAAGCCTGTAATGGCTTCTCTTTTTTGAGCAGTTGCCGCGTTGACGCCTTCTTTTGCTATGTCTAAAACGATACTATTTTTTAATGCAATTTCAATACTTGATTCCAGCGTCAAAGGTCCTTCGGCAAAACCCTGATATGGAAGTAAAGTAAAAACTAAAAGAGACAGATACAATGCTTTGCTATTCATGTTTTTTTGCTCCATGTAAAAAGATATCTAAAATAAATGTCCTCTTCGAACTCAGTGGTTCTTTGGAAGGCACTAACAACCAATCAACTGATGCCGCTCTGATCAAATGAGACAGAGCCCCTGCCATTTCCCGCGGTGGCAGAGATCGTAATAGCCCGCTTTTTATGCCGCTTTTTAATATTTTTTCAATGAAAGAGAGATGCTGGTAATAATCATCGATCAGTTTTTGGCGTATGGAAGTCATCATTTCTGATAAAACTTCGTTTTCTCCGCGCAAAAATATGCGGCAAAAATCGGCGTTATTCTCTACAAATTGCAATTGAGCGTCAATCAGCGTGGCAATTTTATCGGCAAGACTCTTTGTCGATATCACTTCCTGATGAATTTTGTCGTACATCAGATCAATCTTTTCGCTGATCATCGTTGAATAAAGATGATCTTTGCCTTTAAAATACTGATAAAGCGATCCGATGGAAAAACCTGAAGCGCTGGCGATTTCCGCCACCGTGACATCATGAAACCCTTTGGCGGCAAAGATTTTTTCTGCCTGCTCCAGAATTTCCGCCCGCCTAGTGTTGAACTCGCGCTCTTTTCGTTCAGATCTTACCATTGACTAATTCTTTTCTTGAATAATTATTCATAATATGAATGCTTATTCACATTATGAAGATATTAATTTTTTGTCAAGAATAATATTAATAATAATATTAAGCCTCAACGAAAATGCAGCCTTCAATCCAAAATCATTGTTTTGCTTTTTCAGCGGTTATGATATTGATACCCAGTTTTGTGAGAAAGTAGTTTGCGAAGGGGTTAACTTAATATGATTCATTTCAGTGGCATCAGCAAACAGCATGGTCCGCAAATCCTGTTTCGGGATGCCAGCTTTCAGATACTGCCCGGAAGCCGTAATGGCCTTGTCGGGCCAAACGGCGCGGGCAAAACAAGCATCTTTCGTCTGATCATGGGCGAAGAAGAGTTTGATGCCGGAGAAATCACCAAAGCGCGCAATGTCGTTTGTGGCTATTTTTCTCAGGATGTCGGCGCCATGTCCGGACGTTCGGCGCTGCATGAGGTTATATCCGCATCCGGGGCAATAAGCCAACTAGGCTTGCAGGTTCAGGAGATGGAAGCAGCCATGGGCGAGGCGATGACCGAAGATGAAATGGCGAATCTGCTTGCGCGTTATGGCAACATTCAGTCCGAGTTCGAGCATCGCGGGGGCTACGATCTGGAAAGCCGCGCGCAAATCATTTTGACAGGCCTCGGTATCGGACCGGATGATTACAATAACCCGGTGGAAACATTCAGTGGCGGCTGGAAAATGCGCATAGCGCTGGCCAAAATCCTGTCGATCAATCCCGATGTGCTCTTGCTTGATGAACCAACAAACCATCTGGATGTGGAATCGATCATCTGGCTGGAAGAATGGCTATCCACTGCATTTAAAGGCGCTCTTTTAATGACCAGTCATGATCGCGAATTTCTGAACCGGGTGGTCAACCGCATTGTTGAGGTGGCTAACCGCGCGATCACCACTTACAGCGGCAACTACGATTTTTACCTGCGTGAACGGGAAATTAGGCGTGATCAGCTTCTGGCCAGCCACCGCCGTCAGCAGGAAATGTTATCCAAAGAAGAAGACTTCATTGCCCGATTCGCGGCACGCGCATCCCATGCATCTCAGGTGCAGTCACGCATCAAGAAGATTGATAAGATTGAACGCATTGAAATACCGGCAGAACAGCGCAATATTAAATTTGAATTTGCCGAACCGCCGCGAAGCGGTGATGATGTGGTCAAGCTCGATAGCCTTGGCAAAGTCTGGCCCCGTCCGGACGGGGGTGTAAAATCAGTTTTCGGCGGAGTTACAGGTATCATTCGCCGTCAGGAAAAGATCGCCGTGGTTGGCATCAACGGTGCCGGCAAATCCACATTCTTAAAGGTTCTGGCCGGTCAGGCGGTCCCAACAACTGGCAGCATGAATCTGGGAGCAAACGTTTATCCCGGTTATTTCAGTCAGCATGCCATGGACATTCTCCAACCGCGAAAGACAGTCCTGGAGACTGTGCAGGATGCAATGCCACAAGCGCACCTGGGCACGCTACGCAATCTCTGCGCGGCCTTTCTGTTTCAGGGTGATGATATTTATAAACGGATTGACAAACTATCCGGCGGGGAAAAAAGCCGGGTTGTTCTGGCAACAATGCTGGTGCAGCCGATAAACCTGCTGATCCTTGATGAACCGACCAACCATCTCGACATCCAGTCACGCGAAACGCTGCTTGCCGCGCTGCAAAACTTTACCGGCACGGTAGTGCTTGTCAGCCATGACCGCCACTTCCTGCGCTGTCTCATCAATCGAGTCTTCGAAATTGATCACGGCGAGATGCGTATTTACAATGGCAATTACGAATACTCCCTGGAAAAGTCCGGCCGGGAACACCGTGCGGCGTGATCCAGCTTCAATTGCCCTTTTTTACAACATCGCAAACATTATTTAATTCGTCTGAATTGTATCTTATACGAAAATCCTGACTGCGATTTTCCAATACCGGCAAGATGCCTACCATCAGGAGAAAGTGTCAGGTCGTGAGTTCCATCTGCTTCCCAATCTCCTGGCTTTGTATTTGTCGTAATATGAAACCTTGTTTTTACAATATTCCCGGTAATTGTGCCTGAGCTGTGCCATGCCACTTTTTTACCCTGAAAATCAAATGTGCACATCATCCTGATCTCGTTGCCTTCCTGATAAACAATAACCGGTGCATCTGTCGTGTCTTGGGTTGTTGTCGCCCATAGTCCGTTCAGGTCATTTGAAATCCCAAAATTAGTACCTAATACGGCGGACGGTATTGCCATCAAAAAGGAAACTGCTAAAATCGCAATAAATGCCCTGATTTTATAAACTGCTTGCCTTTTGCACATCATATTTTACCTCCTTTTAGTTACTGGAAATAATTGCGTTTTCATTTGCTCGAATTAATATATTCGGTAATTTTGGACGCGATGGTTTTTACGATGTGTTCAAATTCATCAACGTCCTTGTCCAGCAGCGTCATACGGAAACCGAGCAAAGGCGTGAAAAACGACGTCAGTGGCACCACGCAAATGCCGGTGGCCGCAAGCAAGTAGTACACAAAACGTTTGTCGTATTCAATTGTTCCTTTTGTCAGCTCTTCCATATATTTTTTTATCTCCGGCTGTTCAATCGGCAGAAATTGCCGGTCATTGAGCACCGATTCATTGAAGATAACCGTGTTGTAAAATGCGCCGTTGGTTTTGTTGGCAATGAGAAATGGAACATCTTTCAAAATGCCATAGGCGATGGCGGAAAGCTTTTCATAATGCTGTGTGCGCTGTCGCAAATAATTTTGATATTCCGGATGCGTCATAATGCGCGGAATTGCCATTTGCGGCAGTGTTGTCGAACAGACTTCCGACATTTTCTGATGTAGAATGGTGTTGATGAAACGGGCGAAAATCGGGTCTTTGTCCGCATTATATACTTCCATCCAGCCGCAGCGCGCGCCGGGCCAGGGAGCTTCTTTGGAGATACTCTTCATGGCTATAGCGGGAACATCGCCGATTATATCGCCGATCGGCACAGTTGTTTTGCCGTTATAGACTATATTGATATAGGTCTCATCGGAAATTACAAAAAGGTCATTTTCTTTGGCAATCCGGACGATATTCTGAAGCGCTTCGACAGGGTACACAAAGCCGGTGGGGTTGTCGGGATTGATAATCAGAACGCCCACAATCGCCTTATGGCTTTTGACTTTCTGCTCCAGTTCCCGCAGATCGGGATGCCAGTTATTGTAAGGGTTCATCCGATACGTATTAGACGGAAAAGAAGCATGGAGTACTTCCGCCATAAAATGGGTGGAGTACGTCGGCTCCGGCATGATCATGCGGGCATCCACCTGGATGGAGCTGTAAGCGCGGGCAATGGCGTCACCCAGGCCGTTGAAGAAGATGACATCCTCAGGTGTGATCTGAACTTTGCCGCGTGCATTGACACTGTCGGCAATAAAAGCGCGTGTTGCATCCACTCCCTTAGTGGGAGAATAGGCATAAGAGGCATCTTCTCGAATAATGTCAACGAGGACTTCTTTCATCCAATCCGGAATATTTTCACCCTTTTGGATCGGATCACCGATATTTTCCCAGGTGATTTTCACGCCATATTCCTGAAGTTTTTTAGCAATGAGTACGATATTGCGGATTTCATAAGTCAACCCGCTGCCGCCACGGGCAATTTCAAAACGCATAAGTCATTTAACTCCTTATATATTCTTAATTTGTTCATAGTACATTTTTATCTAGTTTTCCAGATATTTTTTAAAATTTAATGGATAATTAATCCCGTTTCGCTATGCTTACTGGATAATTCAACTTACAAATTCCAATTCACTTCGTTTCTGAAATTTGAGTCTCATTAACTTTCTGAAAGACAAATTATTTTTTTCGTGTTATCAAGAGATAAGGCATCGTAAAAAGTCGAAAAAAATCTGTTTTGTCAGTCCGGACTCGCGTGACCTTTAGGTTATGATCCGGAATCCAGTACTTTCAGTGAGTTCTGGATATACCCTTAAAGGGTACTTCGCCGGCCTTCGTAACCTGATCACCTGCAGCCGGTATGAAGATATTTGGACTTTTTACGAGTTTATTAAAATTAAAAGGACATATATATGGAAGAAACAAAGAGTTTTGCTGAAATGCTGGATGAAACAGATCTTACCCCGAAGCGTTTTGCCCCCGGTGAAAAAACAGAGGCAACCGTAGTAAAAATTTCACCGGAATGGATATTCATAGATTTAGGCTCGAAAAGCGAAGGTTATCTGGATAAAAATGAATTCCTCGATGATAACGGCACCCTGACCGTAAAGGAAGGTGACACAATTACCGCCTATTTCCTTTCTTCACGCCACAGCGAAAGACTATTCACGACTAAACTGCTTGCCCGCAAAAGCGTTGATGACTTTTTGGTCAACGCTTATCGGAATCAAATTCCCCTAGAAGCAATGGTAGAAAAGGAAATCAAGGGCGGGTTTTCGATAAAGATAAGCGCAAGTGCCAACGCCTTTTGCCCATACTCTCAAATGGATACGAAAAAAATCGACAATGTCGCGGATTATATAGGCAAGAAATTTGATTTTATTGTTGTCGAGTATGCCGAAAATGGCCGCAATATTGTGCTTTCCCGCCGCCCGCTTCTCCAAAAAATTGAGCAGGCAAAAATTGCTGAACTCAAGGGTACTCTGAAAAAGGGCATGACTGTAAGTGGCACGGTTACAAGTGTGCGCGATTTTGGTGCTTTTGTGGATATCGGCGGCGTACAGGCGTTGCTGCCGGTTTCTGAGATGGCCTGGGGCAGAGTGGAGGATACCAAAGCCCTCTATACTCCCGGTGATAGTATCGAGGCAAAAATAATCAACCTCGATTGGGAAAATGACCGGATCACGTTATCTTTCAAAGATACTCTACCCGATCCGTGGAATGAAGTAGTGGCTAAATATCTCGAAGGAACTATTCATTCTGGGAAAGTATCCCGTTTAACGGACTTCGGCGCTTTCATCACGCTGGAAGCTGGTGTGGATGGGCTTTTGCATATATCCAAACTGTCGCGTGGCAAAAAGATCAAGCACGCCCGCGATGTTCTTGCCGCAGATTCTAAATTAGAGGTCCAAATTGAAAAGATTGATCGTGAAAATAAGCGTATCTCTCTCAACATTCCGGGCAATAATCAGGATGTTTCCTCCGATGGAGGAGGTGAGGATTTTCGCAGCTACGTTCCCGATGCACCCAAGACTATGGGAACATTTGGTGACCTGCTAAAGAAATCGAAAAAGAAGAAATAGAGATTGCCACGTTCACTGCCGTGAACTCGCAATGGCAAACGATAATTATGACACAGTCTCATCGCGGGATTGACAGGTTGTGGAACTTTTTTACGAGAGGACGATCAACGCGTCGGCCACAATCGGATTGGCACCGCTTACGATAATCGGGTTAAGATCGATCTCGGCTATTTCCGGATGAAGCAGAGATATATCTCCAACGGCCCGGATTATCCTGATGAGTTTTTCGATTTTAACCTTTGGCAAACCGCGAAATTCATCCAGCAAAGACTTTGCGCGAATGTCGGCAAACATTTCCTCCACATCCACATCACCAAGGGGTGCCAGGCGTATCGTTGTATCGCGATAGATCTCGGTAAAAACTCCACCAAGGCCAAACACAACACAAGGACCAAATCCAGCGAAACGGGTCATGCCAGCTAGAAATTCCCGGTTTCCCCGCAGCATTTCCCCAACGATTACTGGCACGGCTTTCCCCGCCGCTTTCTGGATAGATTTAAAATTATCTTTGAGCTGGGCGGCATTCTCTATATTTAAAGCTATAAGCCCCTTACCGCTTTTGTGCATGATTTCCCAACTGCAAGCTTTGAGCGCCACTGGATAGCCAATTTTTCGGGCAGCATCCAATGCCTCGGCTTTCGTTGAAACCATTGCCTCTTTTGTAATGGGCACACCGTAAGCCGCCAGTAATTTTTTTGCCGCGTGTTCATCCAGCGCTGTTTGACCATTTGCTTTTGCTTGTTTTATGAGACGGGTAGCCACCTTACTTACTGCCGGCAGATCGATTTTACCCAAAGGTTTGCGCTCTCTAATTAGTTTGTAGGAGTAAAGAGAACCTAAAGCCCGTGCGGCATTTTCCGGTGAATGAAAAACAGGCGTGTTTGTGTCCTGGTAGCCCTTAGTATATCCGTCTTCCCGACCGAAGAAAGTTGATATCAGCATCGGCATTTTGTACTTATGTGGTAGCTCAAATGCCTTGTCAATAACCGGCCCAAGCATCTTTAAAAATTCTTCTAAGCTGATTCCGCCGACAAGATCTACAACATGGTTGTAAATTTCCTGCATAAAGCCGGAATGAAGAACACCATGCAGGACTATCGCGTCCACCTCACCGCTTTTCATCATAATCTCCGGCAGGGTTACGGCAAGTTTTTCCATACTCAAATGAAAAGTCATATCCACGGGATTAGCCGCAGAAGCGTGAGGTTCAATGTATTGTTTAATCTCTTTTTGCAGATTCTCAGAAAAACGGGGAACTTCCAGCCCGGCCAAATCGCAGGTATAGGCAATGGCGGTTGCGGGACCGCCGGAATTAGTCATAATTCCCACGCGCCTTCCCCGCAGAGGCGGCTGTGTGGCCAAAGCCCATCCATTGGCATAGAGTTCTTCTATGCTGCCAACTCTAATTATTCCGGCCTGTTTCAATATGCCGTTATAGAGAAAATCAGGCCCAGCCATAGCGCCTGTATGGCTTGATCCGGCACGGGCGCCGGAAGCTGAACCACCGACATATTGTGCAAGTATGGGTTTGCGTTGCGAGACCTTGCGGGCTACTTCGATAAATCTCTTCCCGTCGCGTATTCCTTCGATATAAAGAATGATCGCCTTTGTTTGTTTATCATCACCGAGATACTCCAAAGCGTCCACAATGTTGATATTGGCTTCATTGCCTAAGCTGATAGCTTTGCTGAATTGAATTCCCCTTTTTCTCAAATATGGCAGAGATTGGGCCACGTAAGTGCCACTTTGTGAGGCAAATCCAAGCAGGCCAGACTTGGGTAAAAATGGAGCGACTGTAGTGTTCAAATTAATCTCGGAATTAATAATTCCCAGACAATTAGGCCCGACAAAACGTATTCCATATTGTCCCGCTATTTCATTGATCTTTTTTTCCATGTCCAGACCAGTTGCGCCTGTTTCCTTATAACCGGCGGTAACAATAATTGCTCGTTTAGTGCCGATTTTACCGAAATCTGTAAGTAGATCAGTTATTGCTTTATTCGGAACTATAAAAACAACCAGATCAGGAGCTTCAGGCAGATCTTGGGCTGTAGCATAAGCCTTGTGCCCCAAGACTGTTTTTTCCGTACGATTAATAGGATAAAAAGCGCCTTTATATCCATCTTTCACGATGCTGAGGGCCTGAATAGTTCCCATTTTCATAGGATCATTACTTGCGCCCACAACAGCAACAGATTTTGGATTCATAAGTAACTTCAAAGGATTTTCCGACATTATTCAACTCCCTTCAAAACAAATCTCATTAGAATTATGACCGGCAGTACAGAATAAAAAAAATTATCTGTCAAGCTAAAATCACGGATCGAATTGCCTCAAATAAAA